>Ga0187776_10001170_pt1 | contig 12995 bp, 10 predicted proteins | sample 0216_BV02_MP12_2_FD_132426 | JGI IMG/M metagenome (GOLD analysis project Ga0187776, IMG submission 132426) | Tropical peat soil microbial communities from peatlands in Department of Meta, Colombia - 0216_BV02_MP12_20_MG | ecosystem: Environmental > Terrestrial > Soil > Wetlands > Peat | place...
GCAGCCAAAGACCTTGTTGTAAATCTCCAAGAACAACTTGAACTTTTCCAGGAAAAAGTCAAAAGCTCGCCCGAAGAATTTAAGGTCGTTCACAAGCCGGGAAGTACCGGCGGCGGTGGAATGGATGCATTCTGGCTGATCCTCGTCTCCGGGATGGGAGCGTACACGCTATGGCTACGCAAAAATCACAACTGAGGGACAGCCCAATTCCCGTCTGGACATTGACGATGATCGCCGCCGGGATTCTCGCGTATGTCATCCCCGGCTCGGCCCAGCTGATTGTATACGATCGAGCGGCCATCCTTTCCGGTGAGGTTTGGCGGCTCATCACCGGGAATTGGGTGCATTTCTCCCTCAGTCATCTTGTTTATGATTCCACGACGCTCGGCATCGTAGGATGGATGATCGAACGCCGCGCTTATCCATACTACAAGAGCTTATACATCCTTGCGCCTATTCTGATCGGCGTCGGCCTGTTTGCCGCACAACCGGATCTCCAATTCTACGGAGGGCTTTCCGGAATTGCCTGCGGAGCGGTTGTTTATCTCAGCCTTCACGGCCTACGGGAAGATGGACCGTGGCGCTGGTTTTGCCTGACCGTGCTTCTTCTCACCAGCGGCAAGATCGTCTTGGAATCGCTAACGAATGGATTTGCCGTCGTAACAGTGGATAATATCCCCTTTGCGCCGGTTCCATTGAGCCATGTTTTGGGAGCGCTGACAGCACTATTGATTTTCTGCTGGCCCTATGCCAGGGATTTGATGCGTTTAAAAAGCCCGGTGTCGGTTCGTGAAATGTGACGATGGCCCCGCGCCGGAGCCGGGGCTGCTCAGTCCGGGGCGCTCCTCAACTTCAAACCTGAAGGAGAAATAATTGGATTGGCTGACATTCATAGCTGAACTTATCAAGACTCTTGCCTGGCCGTTGACCGTGCTCGCGATTTTAATTTTGCTGCGCAAGCCGCTGGTCGGTCTTATTCCGCTACTGCAACGTATAAAATATAAAGACTTCGAGCTGGAATTCGGCAGGCAAGTTCGAGAGGTGCGCGCCGAAGCCAATGAGGAACTTCCCCCTCCTCAGAAACCAAAAGCCATGATCCCGCAAGCTCCCGATCCCATCTTGGAGCTCGCCCGAGTTTCACCGCGCGCCGCAGTGACTGAAGCTTGGAGACAAGTGGAGGCCGCTGCGTTGGATGCAGCCCAGAGAAATAATGTTCCGCTGAAATACCGAGAGGCTGTTTCACCCGTTCGAGTGATACGTGCACTTGAGAAGGCCGAAGTCGTGGATCCTGCGCCGATGGCCATTTTCCATGACCTCAGAGCTTTGCGGAACCAAGCGGCTCATGCCCCGGAATTTGCCCTCAGCACGGAGGCCGTTATTGAATACGTCGACCTTGCACGAAGGCTTATCGAATATCTTAGCTCTGTTGGGCGCAATCCTGAATCATGAGGCTTCGGAACCCATAGCTCCCCCGCGCCGGAGCCGAGGGCGGTTGAGCGGGCGATGGTTCCATGAAAAAGACTTCAAACCGATAAAATGAATATTCAGCCCACCTCTCAGAAAGCCGTTGATGATGCGTTGGAAGTGCTCTTGGCACATAAAGATGCCTGGGTGGCACTCGGTGTCCAAGAGCGCATCGCCATTCTCGGCGAGATCAGGCAAGACCTCTTGAAAGTGGCGGACCGATGGATCGCCGCGAGTATCGACGCAAAGGGCATACCTGCAGGCACACACGTCGAGGGGGAAGAGTGGGGTATGCTCATGATTATTTTTCGCGAATTGCGGCTCCTCCATAAATCCCTAGCCGACATCCTGAAAAACGGCCGTCCTCGTGTGAACGGGTTTACCGTCCGCTCGAACGGTCAGGTGGCGGCGCAGGTATTCCCGCAATCCCCCTATGACCGCATCCTCTACAGGGGTTTCACCGGGGAAGTCCTCATGGAACCGGGTATTACCAATGAAGAAGCCGTCCGGACTCAGGCGCGAATCTATCACGATAAAAATCATCAAGGAAAAATCGTGGCCGTGCTCGGGGCGGGAAACGTTTCCTCCCTTGTTCCCGGAGATTTTCTATACAAGCTCTTTGTCGAGGACAAGGTCGTGGTTCTCAAAACGAATCCGGTCAACGCCTACCTCGGCCCGCTGATTGAAGAAGGCTTCAGGGCCCTGGTTAGACGGGGCTTTTTGCGCGTCATCCGCGGCGGAGCGGAAGAAGGGGCTTATCTCTGTCAACATCCCGCCGTCGACGAAATACACCTGACCGGCTCAGACAGGACCTTTGAGGCGATCGTCTTTGGCACCGGGCTTGAGGGTAAAAGACGCAAGGCCGAACGCGCTCCGTTGGTCTCAAAGAAATTTACCGCGGAGCTGGGGAACGTTACTCCCGTAATCATCGTGCCCGGTCCCTGGAGCGATGATGATGTCATGGAACAGGCCGTGGAAATTGCGTCGTGGCACGTGGTGAACGCGGCTTTTAATTGCATGGCTCCGCGTATGATTATTCAGCATAAGGCCTGGCATCAACGTGACGCGCTCGTCAAGGCTTTCGGGGATGTGTTGACCCGCGAGAAAACACGCAAGGCGTATTATCCCCGCGCCAAAGAGCTTCATGCGGGATTTGTGGCCGCGCACCCGAACGCGAAACAATTCGGCGATGCCGGAGAAGAAAGCACCCCATGGACATTCATTGAAGACCTTGACCCGCGCAACAGGGAGGACATTTGTTTTACGACCGAAGCCTATTGCAGCCTCTTTGGGGAAACAGCTCTTGAGGCCCCAAGCGTCCCCGAATTTATTACCCGTGCAGTTGAATTCGCAAACAAGACCCTCTGGGGGACCCTCCACGCCACCCTTATTGTCCATCCGAAAACGCTCAACGATCCACAGGTGGAATCCGCAATAGAGCGCGCGATAGATCGACTGAATTATGGGACGGTCGGCGTCAATGTGAGAGGCGATTATGCGTATGGTCTTATGTTAGCGCCATGGGGCGGATTTCCATTAAGCGATATTTATAATATACAGTCCGGCATAGGCTTTACGAATAACGTCCTGATGTTCGACAGGCCGCAGAAATCGGTTTTTCGGGGTCCTTTTCATAAGCGGCCTAATCCGTTAGTGATAACATCAAAGCGCATGCTCGAGTTTTTCAAGAAACTGGCTTACTTCGAGGCTTCACCATCGGTACGGAAACTGCTCGGCCTCATCTGGACGGCGTTGCGGAGTTAAAAAATCTGAGTAATGGGGTCTGGCAGGCCTTATTGACGTATTGCAGCCGTTACGAGAGACCGCGGATCCACCCCGCCCCCGAGCCGGGGGGCATCCCGGCCGGCAGGTTGAGCGGCGGAACGGTTTGAATCGTTAGTCTGTATCTAATCCAATGGGGGTTTTGCCATATGGACACAATGCGCTTCGGTACGGCCGTCTCGGCGATTGCGGGCATTCTCGCGGCCGGACTGTGCGGGCTGATCTATTCCCGTTATCGACGGGACATCCGTCATGCGCGGGAGCGTGTAACGGCCGGCAGCCGGATCGTCGACACACCCTGCGGTCCGATCGAATATGCCGTCGCGGGAGAAGGTCCCCCCGTTCTCGTTGTCCATGGCGCGGGGGGAGGATACGACCAGGGCCTGGATATCGCCCGGGCGACGATCGGCGGCGGTTTTCGGATCATCGCGATGTCGCGGTTCGGCTACCTTCGCACCCCGCTTCCGACGGACGCCTCCGCTGTCGCGCAAGCCGACGCCCATGCCTGCCTTCTGGATGCGCTGAAGATCCGGCGGGCGGTCGTCATCGGCTTTTCGGCCGGCGCGCCTTCTTCACTCCAGTTCGCGTTGCGGCATCCCGAGCGATGCGCCGCCTTGGTGCTCGGGGTCCCTTACACTTATGTGCCGCGGCCTGCGGGGGAATCCCAGGCACCTCCTTCGGCTGTCTATGTGACGCGGCCAGTGGGGGAATTTCAGGCGTCCCCTTCGACCGCTCTCTCGTTCCTGTTCGACACGGCCTTGAAATCGGATCTTCTTTTTTGGCTTGCGACGAAGGCGGCCCGCTGGATCATGATCCGGGTAATTCTTGCGACGCCCCCCGGCGTGTTGAAGACCGCGGGAACGGATGAGCGGGTGCGCATCGGGCAGATGCTGAGCCATATCCTTCCCATTCGCCCGCGCCGGCAGGGAATGCTCAACGATGCAGCGATCTCGTCTTCCCTCACGCGCTATGAGCTTGAGCGGATCACGGCCCCGACACTGATCCTCACGGCCGCCGACGACCTGTATGGGACGTTCGAGAGGGCGCGGTATACCGCCCAACAGATACCGGGCGCCCGCTTCGTCGGCTACAAAAACGGCGGCCATATGCTGGCCGGACGCGCAAAAGAAGTCCGGTCTGAAATCGCAGCCTTCCTGAGGCGGTCGGTCACGGAGCATCATGAATGACGAGGACGGCCGAATCGTCTTGCATCCTCATACCGTTACGGGTATGCTAAACCTCGATGCGAACCCTCATCTCCATCGCAAAAACCCCCGGGGTGGTTTGGCCCGGCCTCGCGACTTCGCTCGTCCTTCTATCCTCTTCTCCGACTCTCGCATCGACCGGGAACGAAATCGGCCCGCTAATCGACCTCACCGCCAGTTGGTTTGGAATCATTTCGATCATCGTGTTCGCGGCGGCTTACGCGCTCGTCATCAGCGAGGAGGTGCTGCATCTTCGCAAATCGAAACCGGTCGTGGTCGCCTCCGGCGTGATCTGGACCTTGATCGCCGTCGCCTACGCCCTCCAGGGGGACACGGCCACGGCGGCCGGGGCAATCCGGCACAATCTTCTCGAGTACGCCGAACTGCTCCTTTTCCTGATCGCCGCGATGACCTATGTCAATACCATGGAGGAGCGCAACGTCTTTCACGCGCTTCGCGCCTGGCTGATCTCCTCCGGCTTTTCCCTGACCTCGATCTTCTGGATCACGGGCCTGCTGGCCTTTTTCATCTCCCCGTTCGCCGATAATCTCACGACCGCGCTGGTCATCGCGGCCGTCGTCACGGCCGCGGGCGAGGGCCATCCGCGATTCATCGCCCTCGCCGGGATCGACGTCGTGGTGGCCGCGAATGCCGGGGGAGCCTTCAGCCCGTTCGGCGATATTACGACGCTGCTGGTCTGGCAGCAGGGTGCCGTCCGGTTTGATGAATTCTTCAACCTGTTCGTGCCGGCGTTGATCAACTGGCTCGTTCCGGCGCTGATCATGTCGTTCGCCGTTCCGAGAGGACAACCGAAACCGGTTCTTCAAACCATCGGGTTGAAGCCGGGCGCCGTCGTGATCATCGGATTGTTTCTCACGACGATCGCGATGACGGTCTCCTTCCATAACTTTCTTCACGTGCCGCCCGTTCTCGGCATGATGACCGGCCTGGGATTTCTGAAGATCTACGGCCATTTCCTTGGGCGCAATGAGATCGTCATGGAAGAATCCGGCGAGAAAGTCCAACCGTTCGACATTTTCGACAGCATGAAACGGATCGAGTGGGACACCTTGTTGTTCTTCTACGGGGTGATCCTCTCCGTGGGCGGACTCCATACCATCGGATATCTGACCGCGATATCCCACATGCTGTATATCGATCTCGGCCCGACCTGGGCCAACGTGCTGGTGGGGTTGGCGTCGGCTTTCGTAGACAACATCCCGATCATGTTCGCGGTTTTAACCATGAATCCCGACATGACCCACGGGCAATGGCTGCTGGTCACCTTGACGGCCGGCGTGGGCGGATCGCTCCTATCGATCGGTTCGGCCGCCGGCGTGGCGCTCATGGGACAGGCGCGAGGCGTCTACACCTTCTTTTCCCATTTCCGATGGACCTGGGCGATCGGCCTGGGATACGCGCTCAGCATCTGGGCGCATTTTCTGATCAACGCACGATTGATGTAGAAGGCCTGAATGCCACGCCCCAGCCCGCAACCGGTCCTCTTCACCGATCTTGACGGGACGCTTCTGGATCCCGAAACCTACTCCTGGGAGGCGGCAAAGCCCGCGCTCGGGCGGCTTGAGGAGCAGGCCGTCCCGTGGATCCTTTGCACCAGCAAGACGAGGGCCGAGCTGGAGCCGCTCCGACGCGGGTTGGGCCACCGTCATCCTTTCATCGTGGAAAACGGCGGCGCGATACTGATACCGGAGGGTTATTTCACCGTCCCGTTTACGGCCGATCAAGTCATGACCGGTTACCGGACGATCCGGATCGGGATCCCCTACAGGCTCCTGCGAACGGCACTCAAGGCGATGGCGGAGGAGACCGGAACCGTACTGAACGGTTTTGGAGACATGGATGAAAACGAGATCGCACGACGGACGGGGCTGTCCGCGGCGGAGGCCGGTCTGGCCAAAACCCGCGAGTACGACGAACCCTTTATCCTCGAAGGAACACCGCAGCAACGGCAAGCCGTGCTGAACCGGATCGAGTCCAGGGGCTTTCGGTGGACGAAGGGCGGCCGGTTTTACCATCTCACGGGGGACAACGATAAGGGACGGGCGGTCAAGATCATTTCCGATATTTACCGAAGACAGTGCGGTCCGATCGTCGCGGTCGGGCTCGGAGACAGCCTAAACGATCTTCCGATGCTGGCGGCCGCCGATCGCCCCGTCCTGGTCCAGAGGCCGGACGGAAGCCATGAAAACGCGATCGCGCTTCCCGGGCTTGAACGGGCGGAGGGAATCGGCCCGGTCGGATGGAATCGAGCCGTTCTCGGACTCCTCAAAGAGTTCCCGAAATCGTCCTAGCCGTTCTCGCGTGACCGTTTGACAAGGAGTCGGATATATGGTTTCATTAATTGCATAGGAAAGTTCATGGAAAACAACCCAACACAAGGGAACCCGAGTCCAACGACCCACAATCCGGGTTTCAGTCCGGCCAGCCTATTGACCGACTATGACGTCTTCCTCTTCAAACAGGGAAATCACACGTTATTGTATGAGAAATTGGGCGCGCATCCGATGTCGATCCAGGGAGGAAGCGGGACGCTCTTTTCGGTATGGGCGCCGAATGCCGAACGGGTCTCGGTCGTCGGAGATTTTAATGCATGGAATCCGTCGGCCCACCCGCTGGAGGTTCGAAAGGATGAATCCGGAATCTGGGAAGGTTTTCTTTCCGGGATCGGCCCGGGGGCCCTTTATAAATATCACGTGATCTCCAGAAACAGATCGTTCCACGTGAATAAAGGCGACCCGTTCGCGTTCTGCTGGGAAGACCCGCCCAAAACATCTTCGGTGGTCTGGGATCTGAACTATGACTGGGGGGATCGGGACTGGATGACGAACCGACACCGGCAAAACGCCCTGGCCGGTCCCCTCGCGATTTACGAAGTCCATCTGGGTTCATGGAGACGGGTCCCCGAAGAAGAAAACCGTTCGCTCACCTACCGGGAGATCGCCCCGCTCCTGGCGGCCTATGTCAAGGAGATGGGTTTCACCCACGTCGAGCTGCTGCCCGTCACGGAGCATCCCTTCTACGGTTCGTGGGGTTATCAGACGACGGGATATTTTTCCCCGACCCGACGATACGGAACGCCCCAGGATTTTATGCACCTGATCGACCACCTCCATCAACAAGGAATCGGCGTGATTCTGGACTGGGTCCCCTCCCACTTTCCCTCGGACGAGCACGGGCTGGCCTATTTCGACGGAACCCATCTCTACGAGCATGCCGATCCACGGAAGGGATACCATCCGGAATGGAACAGTTACATCTTCAATTACGGCCGGAACGAGGTCCGGGCCTTTCTGATCAGCAGCGCGCTGTTCTGGCTTGAGAAATACCATATCGACGGACTTCGCGTCGACGCCGTGGCCTCGATGCTCTACCTGGACTACGCCCGGAAAGAGGGCGAATGGATCCCCAATGAATACGGCGGGCGGGAGAATCTGGAAGCGATTCATTTCCTCAAACGTTTAAACGAGTCGGCGTATGGGAAATTTCCGGATATCCAGATCGTTGCCGAGGAGTCGACCGCGTGGCCGATGGTCTCGCGACCGACGTTCGTCGGAGGGTTGGGCTTCGGGATGAAGTGGAACATGGGTTGGATGCACGACACCCTGGCCTATTTTTCCGAAGATCCGCTTTATCGGAAATATCACCAAAATCAACTCACCTTCAGCCTTTGGTATGCCTTCATGGAAAATTTCATCCTGCCCCTATCCCACGACGAGGTGGTGCACGGCAAAGGGTCGCTGATCGGCAAGATGCCGGGGGATGAATGGCAACGGTACGCCAACCTCCGACTGCTCTACGGCTATATGTACGGCCATCCCGGGAAAAAACTGCTCTTCATGGGCGGGGAATTCGGGCAGGTTCGCGAATGGAAGCATGAGGAGAGCCTGGAATGGCATGTCCTTCAATTCCAGCACCACCGCGGAATCCAGCAGTGGGTGAAGGATCTCAACCGCCTGTACCGAACGGAACCGGCATTGCACGAGCGGGACTTCGACGCCGACGGCTTTGAATGGATCGACTGCAGCGACTGGGACCAGAGCGTCGTCAGTTTTCTCCGAAAGGGAAAGAACGCCGACGAGGTCCTCCTGGTGGTCTGCAATTTTACGCCGGTCCCGAAATATCATTATCGTGTCGGCGTTCCGAGAGGAGGCTATTGGCGCGAACTCCTCAACAGCGACTCCGCCTTCTACGGAGGGAGCGGGCTCGGGAATTCCGGCGGAGTCGAGGCCGCGGCCGTCCCCGCTCATCAACGTCCCCACTCGCTCACGCTGACCTTGCCGCCTCTGGGCGCGCTCTTTTTTAAAGGGCGGGTGTAATTCGATGCCGCCGACTCCCTTGAGGAATAAACCATGAGAACCATGCCGGGCCACCCCTATCCGCTTGGGGCCAACTGGGACGGGAAAGGCGTCAATTTTGCGATTTTCTCGGAGCATGCGACTCGCGTCGAGCTTTGCCTTTTTGATTCGGTGGAGGCCACGAAAGAAACCCACCGAATTCCGCTGACGGAGCAGACGAATCGGATCTGGCATATCTATCTGCCCGACGCGCGGCCCGGGTGGCTCTATGCGTACCGAGTCCACGGTCCCTACAACCCCAAATCGGGGCATCGGTTCAACCCGTCTAAAATCATGGTCGATCCCTATACCAAGGCGATTGCAAGGCGGACCCAATGGGATGACGCCATGTTTGCCTACCGGATCGGCGATCCGGACGAGGACCTCTCGAGGGATTACCGCGACAACGCGGCCTTCGCCTCGCTGTGCGCGGTGATCGACCCGGCCTTCACCTGGGGCAACGATCGTCCCCCCAAGATCCCTTGGCACCAGACCGTGATTTACGAAACCCATCTGAAGGGTTTCACAATTCAACACCCGGAGGTTCCCAAACCGCTGCGGGGTACCTTTGCCGGCCTGGCCTGCGAACCGGTCATCAAGCACCTGCTCGGTCTCGGTGTGACGGCCATCGAACTGCTGCCGGTTCACCATCACGTGGATGATTACGATCTGGACAAACGCGGACTGACGAATTATTGGGGATACAACACCCTTTCGTTTTTCGCCCCGGACAATCGCTACGGATCCGGGACGATGAACCTGGCCGACGAATTCAAGATGATGGTCCGCTCACTGCACGATTGGGGCATCGAGGTGATCCTGGACGTCGTCTACAACCACACGGCCGAGGGCAACCACCTCGGCCCCACGCTCTCCCTCCGCGGCATCGACAACGCGGCTTATTACCGGCTGGTCAAGGACAACCCGAGATTCTATGTCGATTATACTGGCTGCGGGAACACCCTGAACATGCTTCACCCGCAGGTCCTTCAACTGATCATGGACAGCCTGCGCTACTGGGTGACCGAGATGCATGTGGACGGTTTTCGGTTTGACCTGGCCAGCGCCCTGGCCCGGGAACTGCACGAGGTGGACCGGCTGGGCGCGTTCTTCGACATCATCCAGCAGGACCCGATCATCTCCCAGGTCAAGCTCATCGCGGAACCGTGGGATCTGGGCGAAGGGGGATACCAGGTCGGTAACTTTCCGGTGTTGTGGGCGGAATGGAACGGAAAATACCGCGATGCAATCCGCCGTTTCTGGAAGGGGGAAGGGCGCCAGGTGGCCGAGCTGGCCACCCGCCTGGCTGGCAGCAGCGATCTGTACGCGCAGGGCGGCCGCCTTCCCCATGCCAGCATCGATTTCATCACGTCCCACGACGGGTTCACGCTGCACGACCTCGTCCGCTACAACCGGAAACACAACGAAGCCAACGGCGAGGACAATCGCGACGGGACGGACGACAACATCAGCTGGAACTGCGGCGTGGAGGGACCGACCGACAATCCCGACATCAAGGGGCTGCGGGAAAAGCAACAACGAAACTTCATGGCGACCTTGATTTTCAGCCAGGGCGTCCCGATGATTTGCGGCGGGGACGAGATCGGGCGGACACAGCACGGGAACAACAACGCGTATTGCCAGGACAACGAAAGCACCTGGTACGATTGGAACCTGAGCAAGGAACAGCAGGAGCTTTTGCAGTTCGTCCGAAACGTCATCCAACTTCGGAAAACCCATCCGGTCCTGCGTCGGCACAAATTCTTCCAGGGGAGGTATATCCGGGGATCCGAGATCAAGGACATCGCATGGTTCTCACCCGACGGCCACGAGATGACGGATGAGGAATGGAACGCGGAATCCGTGCGTTACCTGGGCGTCCGGCTGGCCGGAGACGCCATCGACGACGTGGATGAACTGGGGCAGCGGATCACCGGCGATACGCTGCTCATCCTCCTGAACGCGCACCACGAACCCGTCCCGTTCGTCCTCCCGGCGCACAAAATAGGGACACGATGGGAACGCATCCTGGACACGACCGATGGGGCGGCCTCACGATCGAAACGACTGGCCAAGGGAGGACGGACGTACCACCTGCAGGAACATTCCCTGGCGGTCTTCCGGCTGGTCTTGCAGACTCCAAGCGCACAATAAGGATTCGCCGTCGCTCTCTGCGTTACAGATGGGAGAAATCTTCCTCCTTCTGCTCCCGTTCTCTTTTCAAGCGCCGTTCGATGAATTGCTTGGCCGCGTCCCGCGCGCCCAAGCCGAAGGCGATCGAAAAGGCCAACACGACGCCCCCCAGCGTGATCGAGAAGGCCGCGACGATGACGGTCTTTGCAATCCCCAACTGGTCGAAGGCCATCGCCAGCGCCAAAAGGAGGATTGCGATCCGGACGACCCGTGCCAGAAACCGCGCCTCGACGATCTGCGCGTTCACGGCCGCGATCAACGTCGCCCGGGCGAAGAAGTTGCTGAGAAGGAACCCGACGATCAGGATCACGACCGCGATCAGCATATGGGGCAGATAGGAGAAGACCTGGGCGACAAACTGATCCACCGGCTTCAAATCCAGCACCTCCAATCCCAGCATGAGGAAGATCAGGACGATCATCCAGTACGCAATGCGGCCCACCCAATGCGCCGGGGTTTCGCGGATTCCGCTTTTCGACAAAGCCAGCGACAGACCGATCCGGCCGGAGTACTGATCAAACTTCGCCGTGGTCAGAATGCGAAACACCACGGTCTTGATGGCCCAGGCGATCAGGATGCCCAACATCAGAACCACGATCATCGCCACCAGATGAGGCAGAAACGCCCCCGTCTGACTTAGAAACGCCTTCATCGGCTCGATAAAACCGGTTTGCCAGACCTCGTTCATGACCGCCCTCCCTGAATCATTGGTTTGTCCCATTGATCCATCACGTAGATTTTTTCCCGTTCAAAATTTTTACACAGCCGCTCGATCTGACTCTCCGTCTCCAGGGGGGTCAGCGACTGGGTCTCCAGAATAAACGAGGCCACCCTACCCAGATAAAGGGGTGTAAAGGATTTCAAGAGATGTTCCTGAGCCATGACCCGGCGATGGAACGCCAGGGCAAACTCGTAGACGATCCGGGTCCAGAGCTCGTCGGAGAATCCGGGTTCCGATCCGGTCAGCTTCACGGCCTTCAGCTCGGCGAGTGTTTCCGGCGACAGGATCTCGCTCCAGACCGCCGTCAATTCCATCCGGCCCAGTTCAAAGGCCTTGATCATCCGGTCGACGTTGACCGGAACCGGTTCAAGCCCCACGTCGTATTCGAACCCGAAGATCGGCACGGATTCCGAACTTCCGACGGCCTTCCACCGCTCCGCGTATTTCTCCATCAGAGCAAAGGTGGAGCCGACGACTTGGGTCAGCATGGCCGAGAGATCGGCGGCCGGGTCCTTGGGATCATGGATCTTCGCGCCCAAATAGGCCTGGCAGATTTTGCTGCCCCGCGCGATCGCCGTCGTTGTCATCCAGATATCGATCCCGTACCGGGCGACGTCAGTGTCCCAGACGTCCTGGGTCAGGAAATAGCCGGCGAGATCGCCCGAGAACCCGAACTCCCCGCCGATCGGCTGGCGGATCCGCTGGCCGTAGAGCGCACGGGTCAGCGGATAGACGATGCTGTTGGTGATCGTGCCGTCGTACTTGTGCCGGCGATAATACGGCGCGACGTAATCGTATCCTTCTTTCAGGACGGGCCGCAGGAGCAGCTCCATCCAGTCCGGGGTGATGCTGCGCAGATCGGCGTCCACCACGGCACAGGCCTTGACCTTCAGGGCCTCCGCGATCTCGAAAATCAGCCGGAAGGCGCTCCCCTTTCCGGGAATGCCGTGGTAGGGGGTCACAATTTTATGAAGTGCATTGACGCGGTGGGCCACCAGAATGCTTTGCAGATCCACCGTTGATTGGTCGACCGTCTCCGGGGTTCCGTCGCTCGATCCGCCGTCGGAATTCACGAGGACCGCCTTGGCTTCCGGGAAATATTTCGCCAGGCCGGCCCCGACGGCCTGCACGACGCGGCCGATGGTCCTCGCGTTGTTGTAACTGGGGATGCCGACCAGGATATCGGCCGATCCGACGGACGCCAGGCGTGTCTTCAGGTCTTCTCGCACCATCGAAACCGTCATTCCGTGTTGTCCACGTCGACGGCGTTCTCCA
>Ga0187776_10001171_pt1 | contig 12981 bp, 10 predicted proteins | sample 0216_BV02_MP12_2_FD_132426 | JGI IMG/M metagenome (GOLD analysis project Ga0187776, IMG submission 132426) | Tropical peat soil microbial communities from peatlands in Department of Meta, Colombia - 0216_BV02_MP12_20_MG | ecosystem: Environmental > Terrestrial > Soil > Wetlands > Peat | place...
CGCCTCTTTTGTCGATTCCCGTACCTTGAAAACGACGAGCCTGTCGACAGCCCCCCAGATCAGGTCGAGGATGTCGTCCAGCCTCGAAGCCAGAGCATATAAGTCTTCCCTGTCTATCGGCGTGATAAAGGTTTTGTTGAGCTTCTTCATGATCTCATGAGTGAGGATGTCTCCCTCCTGCTCAACCTCGTAAATCTCCTTTGCCCTCGAATCGAGATTATCGAAGTGTTCCATGAGGTCCACGAGGAGAGTCGCCGCCTTTGTAATATTGAGTGACGCCCTGTCGAATATCTCAAAAAAGTCGATCTCTTTCGGAAAAAGTTTCATGCTGTTTACCGCCATTAGGATACAAAAGTAAAAGTACGATGTCAAATAAGACACTGTAATGGCGCGATACAAGAAGAGACAGGGGAACGTTTTATCAAAGACCTACTTGATTTTATACTCTTTGATCTTCGCCCTCAGCGTATTGCGGTTTATCCCGAGGACCTTTGCCGTCTTCAGCTGGTTGCCGTTTGTTTCTCTCATGACTATCGAGATTAGTGCCTTTTCGACCTCAGAGAGGACAGTATCATAGAGCTTGAAATTTGTCACCTTTGTCATATCCTTAAGGTAACGCCTCAGTTTTTCTTCGAGGAAATCTTTTATCGAGTGCGAGGTGTCTTCATCAAGGAGAAGATCTCTTTTTTCAATCACCGCGCCCGCAGAAAGTATGCATGCGCGCTTGATGACATTTTCGAGTTCCCGGACGTTGCCCGGCCAGTCGTATTTTAAGATCGCCGCCCTTGAATCTTTTGACAGTTCTTTCTCCCCGGTTTCCAGTTTTTCATCGGCTTCTCTCAGAAAATTTTTCAAAAGGAGCGGTATATCTTCTTTCCGTTCCCTCAGGGGCGGCAGTTTCATCTGAACAACGTTGAATCTGTAATAAAGGTCATCTCTGAAACTGCCCCTTGATACAGCTTCAGCAAGATCCCTGTTGGTTGCGCCTATGATGCGGACGTCTGCCTTCATGAGTTCATTGCTTCCAAGGGGGCTGAATTCCTGTTCCTGGAGAAAACGGAGCAATTTTGCCTGAAGGCCAAGATCCATTTCGGATATCTCATCGAGAAAGAGCGTTCCGCCGTTTGCGGCCTCCACTTTGCCTTTTTTTTCTTTAACAGCGCCGGTGAAAGCGCCTTTCTTATAGCCGAAGAGTTCCGATTCGAGCAGATCCTTCGGGATGGAAGCAGAATTGATCGCAACGAAGGGGCCGTGGGAGCGTCTGCTGTTGAAATGAATCGCCTTTGCAACGAGTTCCTTGCCTGTGCCGCTCTCGCCTGTTATCAGAACGGTTATCTCTTTTGGAGCCACTTTCCCGATATCTTTAAAAACCTTCAACATCTTCGGGCTCTTCCCTATCATCTGAGGATATTCAGTTTCGAAGGCGGCCTTCTTGAGCTCCCGCAATTCCTCTCTCAGCGAAAAGTCCCTAAACGCCTTCTCGATGACTATTTTCAGCTCCTCGATATCGAAAGGTTTTTCGAGATAATCATAGGCCCCTTCTTTCATGGCCGTTATGGTACTCTGCATCCTGGCGTGGGCGGTGATCATGATAACGATAGCATCGGGATCGACCGAGTGTATCTCACGCAATCCTTCGAGTCCGTCTCCGTCAGGCAAAATGAGGTCCAGGAGAACCACAGGGGGCTTATCCTGCATAGCTCTCAGGCCCGAAGAGAGTTTTGTGCGCGACGTTATCCCGTATCCGAGGGGCTCAAGGGCCTTCTTGACCACCCAGATTATGCTTTCGTCGTCATCGATTACTAATATTTTCTTATCCATTATGCTCGAAAGGGATGTAGATAAAGAAGGATGTCCCCTTTTCTTTCTGACTCCTAACTTTGATCAATCCGCCGTGGTCCTTAATGATCTTTTTTGATAAAGCAAGACCTAAGCCCGTGCCTCCTTTCTTCTTCGTATAAAAAGGGATAAATATTTTCTGAAGGTCTTTTTCCGGGATTCCACCGCCGGTATCCTTGATCGAAACCATCGCCCAGCGTTTAATCCTGCCGCCTTTTCTGACAGATTCTTTTGAGGGGTAAGTGGAAATTTCGAGCTTCCCCCCCCTTTTCATGGACTCAACGGCATTCTTGATGATATTTAAAAAAACCTGGAGAAGTTTGGATTCATCACCCCGGACCTGAGGGAGGCTCGGATCATAGAGCCGTCTTAACATAATTCCCGCTTTTTGCAAGGGGACTTTCATAATGGAAAGAGTCTTTTCCATCACCTCATGGATGTTAACCTCATTGAATGACGGCTTTTTACATATCGTCAGGTAATCGTGGAGGATAGCATTCAATCTGTCCGTCTCTCTGATGATCAGCTCGACGTATTCGTCAATTGGCGTATTCCGGGATTTATTGCGCAGAAGCTGAGCAGCGCCTTTAATCCCGCCGAGGGGATTTTTTATTTCGTGGGCGATAGAGCCGATGAGATAGACGATAGAATCGAAATCAAAATCTTCCCTCTGCGCGATGTTTATATTTTCGGAGATCGACAGAACCGCACCTTCTATTTTACTACTTATGAAGAAAGGCGAGAGGTTGAAATCCATATTGATCACCTGTCCTATATTCATGCTGACAGATTTCCCCCGAAAAGAGCGGCCTTCGAGGATTGTCTTTCTTATAAGAGGAGAAATAGATTTTTCGCCGGACAGAATCTGGGAAAGCCTTCTGCCGATAACGTCCTTGTAACTTTTTCTCAGAAGTTCCTCGGCTGTCTTGTTCAAGTAGATTATCTCCGCAGCTCTATCAAAAAGTATGATCGCTTCTTCAAGGCTGTTTATGATGGCGTCAAAAAAGATCATTATCAAAAATCGGGATTGTAACCTTCAGATCAATCATCACGGAAAAAGTCTCCAATAGAGCTTCCCGACCGAGTGATTACCATATTTCCTGTAAAAATTTTATTTTAATCAGGCAAAGAAAACTGGTCAAAAAAATCCGATAAGACTTTATCATACTGGGACGGCCTTTTTCAATCAGTCTTCAGGACTTTATGGTTACCGAGTGTTTTTTTATTTATTATCAATAGGTTTTACCAATAAAGTTTGCATTGACATCCCTTCTTTCAAACTGGTAAAATTTTCCATATTTTTAAACAGGGAGGAGTGATATATGAATGCCCTCAATAAGGGTGCGGGAAAATGACTCGTTCGAAAACGCTCTTAAAAAATTCAAAAAGCAGTGTGAAAAAGAAGGAATTCTTTCGGAGGTAAAGAAAAGAGAGCACTACGACAAGCCCAGCGTAAAAAAGAAGAAAAAAGCTATAGCCGCTCGCAAGAAAGCGATGAAGAGAGTCAGGATATCGGTTCGTTAGATTGCCTTGACTGAAAAAAAGGTCGGCGGAGAAGTAGAGAGACGGAGGGAGTTGCTGCAGTCGGAAAAGAGATTACATTATTGAAGAAGGTGCAAGGCGAGGATTTATCTCAGGTAAAACAGGTAGAAACCCGTCACGTTTTCAAATGCGGGCGGTCCCGACCTCAGCGGCCTTGAATCCGTCTTAAACGTTTTTAGCCATCTTTTGTCTATCCACATAGTTTCTCCTGAAGAACACGGGATATATTTTAGTATCTTAGAAAATGTGCATTGCCGTCAGCGGTGAAGCGTGACCGAACGCCGGTTGGTTCGAGCATCAAAAGAATACGTGGGCCATCCTGTGCCCTTTCCCGCTTCACAATTGCCCGGCTTTTCATGGTACAATACGTTAAGTTTTCAGCGGGGAAAATGATAATGGTCGGTACGCTCCTTGATGATATAAAATCAAAGATAGACATTGTAGACCTTATATCCGGTTATGTCCAGCTGAAGAAGTCCGGCCAAAACTGGAAAGGTCTCTGTCCTTTCCATCCCGAGAAGACCCCTTCGTTTATGGTCAGCCAATCGAAGCAGACATTCCACTGCTTCGGCTGCGGCACGGGGGGTGATATCATAACCTTTGTTGGGAAATATGAGAATCTGTCCTTCAACGAATCGGTCAAGTCGCTCGCGAAGAAGGCAGGAATAACCTTGACGTCTGTGAAGACTGATAAGACAGCTCTTCAAAAAGATGAGAAGGTGAGAAATTCACTTCATGATGCCACCGATTATTTTATGAAGAACCTTCATGGGTCGGGAGCCGCGATGGAATACTTACGCCGCAGGGGAATAAGCCCTGAGTCTCTCGATCTCTTTAAGATAGGCTACGCCCCATCCGGGTGGTACAACCTTTTGAAACACTTGAGAAACGCAGGATACACGGACCAGATTATAAGGGAGGCGGGTCTCGCAGTACAGGGAAACAAAGGGCTTTATGACATGTTCAGGGAAAGAATAATCTTTCCGATAATGAGCACAGGCGGAAATGTACTCGCCTTTGGCGGAAGGGCTCTCGATGATTCAATGCCGAAATATATCAATTCCCCTGAAACGGCTGTCTTTAAGAAATCAGATACGCTTTTCGGACTGTATACCGCCAGGGAAGAGATCAGACAGAGAAACAGTGTTATCATCGTCGAAGGGTACATGGACGTCATCATCTGCTATCAGTATGGCTTCAAGAACGTCGTCGCGCCCCTCGGTACTTCTCTCACCTCAAACCATATTCAGAAGATCCGTACGTTCGCAAAGAAGGCCGTCCTTGTTTTTGACGGAGATGCTGCCGGCAAGGCAGCGGCGAAGAGGGCTCTCCCTCTCATCTGTCAGAATAATTACCAGGCGTCAGTGCTTCTGCTGCCCGACAATGAGGACCCTGACAGCTTTCTGAGAAAATATGGAGAAGCTGCATTCAGAAAATCGATCGAGAAATCAAAAACGATGATTGACTTCCTTTTTTGTGTATCGAGTGGAGAAAAAATAGACACCGTGAGAGAGACGTTGTCCCTGATAGCCGCTGTCCGGGATCCGCTCATCGCTGGTGAGATGCTGGTGGAATTGTCAGACAGGACGAGGATCGATGAAATGACGTTGCGGGAAGAGTTCAGGAAAATAAGGAATAAAGCGGCCGAGAATTCGCAGGTCGCGGGCGGGAAGGGATTTCCGGTGAAGAACAGGGAGGAATATCTGCTTCTGAGCGCTGTGATAGCCTTTCCGGAAAAATGCTCTTATGTGCTCTCCAGACTGGACATCGGTACGATGAAGGATAAGACGGTCCTATCCTTGTTTAAGAAACTGGAATCCCTTGAAGACAAAAAAGACATGGCAGGGATGCTTGCGGGCGCGGATGAAGACGAGCGGAGGATAATCACGGGACTCTCTGTTGATCCGGGTTTTGACCCTGATCATGTCGACAGGAATATAGAAGACTGTTTCAGGAGGATAGAGGAGAGGATGCTTGATGAAGGAATTCGTCTGGCTGAAACGGCCGGAGACCTCTCTCTTGTCAATGCTCTTATGATGAAAAAGAAAAAAAATATGAAAGAAGCGGAATTATGAGAGATTACGACGATTACTCTGATGATGAATATGGCGATGACGCAGTCCGTGAAGATGAGACGGCCGAAGATGAAGACGAAGATGCACGGGGAGAAGGATACACAGGGGGCACGCCGTTTGAGGGAGAAGACCACGACCCCGTAAGAATCTATTTAAAGGAAATGGGCGTGGTACCGCTGCTGACAAAAGAGGGTGAGATCGAGATCGCGACCAAGATTGAATGCGAGAAAGAGAAGGTGCTGAGAATAATTTTTTCACTCCCATTTGCTCTGAAGAAACTTATTACCCTGGGGGAAATCATCGAAGCCGGAGAGGCCCCGTTAGCTGAGATTACACAGAATGCTGAAGATGAAATGGAGGAGGACCTCATATCCGAAAGGAAGAAATTCTCTGAGGTCACCGGACAAGTAAAGTCACTCTATGAAAAAAGAGTTGCTATCCTCGAGCGTCGCCGAGAGCCGGGGATGAAGTCTGGCGAGGATGTCGACGGAGTCCTGTCGGAAAATATGGATCGCATCCTCGACAACATCCGTGCACTGGGTTTGAAAGATGACGTTATATCCGCTTTTTCGGAAGAGATCAAAAAGGCGGCAGGAGAGATTGATAGCCTATATGAGAAAACAGCCGTTTCACAGCAGAAAGCTGAATCCCCGAGAAGCGGCACAAATCATGCGGATGCGATATCTCCGGACAAAACGGGGGCAGATGCTTCCGAGGAAATGAACCGGCTGGTTTCGGAGTGCGGAGAATATGAAAAGGAGATCGGGAGAAAGGAAAAAGCCTTCGGCATGAGCCGGGATGAAATAAGGGAGTCTCTGAACGTTCTGACTGAAGGAGAAAGGGGCGTGAGAGAGGCAAAGAATGCCTTGATAGAGGCCAACCTTAGACTTGTTATCAGCATCGTTAAGAAATATCAGGGAAGGGGCCTCGGATTTTCTGATTTGATACAGGAAGGGAATGTCGGGCTTATGAAGGCGGTTGACAGGTTCGAATACCAGAGGGGGTACAAATTCAGTACCTATGCCACGTGGTGGATAAGGCAGGCGATTACGAGGGCTATCGCCGAACAGTCCCGCACGATTCGCATACCGGTGCATATGGTCGAGGCGGTCAACCTCCTGACAAAGGCAGTTCGTGAGATCGTTCAGGAAAAAGGCAGGGAGCCGTCACCCGAAGAAATAGCGCTCAAATTAAATGTCCCCGTCGAAAAAGTGAGAATGCTGCAGAAGATATCGCGGGAGCCGATTTCGCTGGAGACACCCGTTGGTGAAGACGAGGACGGTCATATCAGAGATTTCATCGAGGACAAATCGACACTGTCGCCCCTTGACATCGCCATGCAGGGCGACATAAAAAAGAATATCGAGAAGGCGCTGTCTTCTTTGACGGAGAGGGAACGGAGTGTAATAAGGCGGAGGTTCGGACTTGGGGAAGATACGCCGCACACTCTTGAGGAGGTCGGAAATGAGTTCGACGTTACCCGTGAAAGGGTGAGACAGATAGAGGTTAAGGCTATACGAAAATTAAGGCACCCTTCGAGGAGCAAATGGTTGAGGACGTTTATCGAGAGCCCTTGACTTAAGGCGGCTGCGGGTTTATAGTAACAAGTTACGGATTGTCAGGGTTGAGGGGGTAAGAGAAGGGTAACTGCGAACGGCCCTCGTTCTTTGCCTTTCGCCCGATGCGCCCTATTTTCAGGGCCCATAGCTCAGCTGGTAGAGCTACCGGCTCATAACCGGTTGGTCCCAGGTTCGAGTCCTGGTGGGCCCACCATATATATCTCCGGAGGACTGGTGAAGGACCTTGTCAAACTTCTCATCACATTACAGGGTATAGATTCCCGTATTCTTGAAAAGCGCCTCTTCATCGACAAGGTGCCTATGCGTATTTTTGAAGTCGACGAGCCCCTGAAACAGGCGCAGCTTGAACTGGACAGGATAAAACAGAAAAATGAGGCGCTCGCGAAGAAGAAGCGCGAAAAAGAAAAGATGCTTGAAGAGGTCCATGAGAAAATAAAGAAAATGAAAGCGCGAGTCACGGAGATTAAAACGAATAAAGAATACCAGGCTCACCTGAAAGAGATAGAATCTTCTGAAAAAGAAGTCGCGGCGTTCGAGGACGAAATCCTCGTGATTATGGAAGACCTCGATAATTTTCTGAAACAGCAGAAGGAAAAAGAAGAGAAGGTGAATATCGAGGTGGAAAAGATCAACGCTTTCAAGAGGGAACTCGACGCGGAAGTAAAAAAATATGAGAAGGAATTGGACTCGCTGAAGGAAGAGAGGGCCCGGGTGGTCTCCTTGATGGACTCCGATATTACAGCAAGTATAGGTCACTTCTTAATTCGGGGGGGGGAGTGGCCGTAACGCGCGCAAAAAATGAGATATGCCTCGGATGCAACATGAATATCCCGCCTCAGCTCTTTGTGGAAATCAGGAAAAACGAAGAAATCATACAGTGCACCCAGTGCCAGCGCATTCTGTACTACTCAGAAGACCAGTAAGGGAATCTCTTTCCCTCTGAATTACCCTCTTCCATTATCTAAAGAGATATTATATACTAATAAAAAAATATTATAGCCGAAGCAGAACAGGTGGTCGCCCATCCGTCTCGGCGAAAAGCCGGATGGGAGGAAAGTCCGAGCTCCACAGGGCGAGGCGCTCCGTAACACGGAGTCCCGGCAACGGGAAGGAAAGTGCCACAGAAAGGGAAACCACCCCGATTCTCGGGGAAAGGGTGAAAAGGTGTCTGCCGGGAATCCGGCGGATCCGCTTTTTGGCGGAAGGTAAGAGCTCACCAGTATCCCGGGCGACTGGGATAGCTTGGTAAACCCCGCCTGGAGTAAGGCCAAATAGGTTCCGCTTCGAGAGGTGCCCCCTCGAATCCCCTTAAACCGGGGAGGCGGAACGGGTAAGGCTGCAAGAGCCCTGACGCAAGCCAGGGACAGAGATGAATGACCGCACCCGTTTCACGGGTTACAGAACTCGGCTTATGGGCTGCTTCGGCTTTCGTTTCATGGCAGGTTCTGAAAGGAGTATATGGAAGACCACAAGCTAAAAGTTTTCTGCACCGTAGCGGAGACGAAAAGTTTTTCAAAGACATCCGAGATCATTCATCTCACCCAGCCGGCTGTGAGCCTTCAGATACAGGCCCTCGAAGAAATCTATGAGACAAAGCTCTTTGACCGGTCGAGCAGCACGGTGACATTAACGCCCGCCGGCGAGATTCTGTATAAATATGCGAAGGAGATACTCACTCTTTATGCCTCAGTTGAGAAGGTCATCGGCGAGATGACGGGGCTCGTAAAAGGCAGCATCAGTATCGGAGCAAGTTCTACGATAGGAAATTATCTTCTCCCGGGGGTTGTAACTGATTTCAAGAAGGCTCACCTGAAGATAAAGATTCATCTCCTTGTCGGAAATACGAAGAGAGTGGTGGAACTTCTGAATTCAGGCAATATTGATCTCGGTCTTGTCGAGGGAGACGTGACGAGACAAAAGATGGTTGTTGAGAGGCTCATCCCTGATGAACTGCTTCTCGTTGTCCCGTCCCACCACCCCTGGGCCAAAAAAAAGGAGATATCGATAAGCGAACTCACAAAAGAACCCTTTATTTTCAGGGAGGGCGGATCCGGCACAAGGCAGATGATCGAAAAATTTCTCGCCAGGCACGGCATCTCCCCTCAGGACATGAAGGTCTCAATGGTGCTCGGCAGCACAGAGGCGATTAAGGAGGCGGTCGAAAATGGGCTCGGGATCTCAATAATCTCACGATGGGCTGCGAGGAAGGAAAGTAAGTTCGGGAGCCTCCACCTTCTCAGGATAAAAGAGGAAAAAATAAACAGGGAATTTTCACTTGTTGTGAGTAAGAATGCGGTTCTGTCTCATGCGGTTGATGAGTTTCTGACATATCTTAAGTCATACCCTTTCGATAAACTGCTGAGTTGAACGATTCACCCCGGTTCACAGGCTGCAGAGAGACGTTTATCAAACTTCTCCGTATATTCTGTAGTCAATGTCGCGGAAAAGATTGTTTTTGGTCTCGAGATGGGAAAGACGATCCTTGTTTATGAGGCCTGAAGTAATTTCCCGCTGGAGCGCGAAGAAGTTTTTCATATGCTCCGTGAACTTGTTTTTAGCGAATTCGGATGCGGTTCCCGTTTTCATCATGAAAGCCCAGTCGCTCGCCTGGGCCAGCAGCAACTCTCTCGCAGCCTGATTCAGCGCCCTTTTCTTCAGCGCTGATGCTATGCGCTTTTTTCGGGCCATATCCACCATGAGTCTTGCCGCTCTGTTCAGGTGTCTATAAATCCAGCCATTGGAGTCGTTAATCCATGTGGAACTATACCCCTTGTCCCCCCAACTCGACAGAGAAGGTACCGCTCTGTCGATGCTGCTGTGTTCGGAAATATATTCAGAAGGTGTTATAAACTTGAGAGAGTTCTTTTTGAGAGAGCCCTTCCTGAGGAATAAATTAAGCCATTCAGGCCCTTCAAACCACCAATGGCCGAAGAGTTCGGCGTCATAGGCGGCGGTTATGAGAGGTTCTATTCCCAACTTTTCGCGCAGAAGAATAATCTGCTCTTTCTTGGCCTTTACGAAATGATCGGCGTGAATCTTTGCCTTTTCGAGCGCCTTTTTTGCGATGTAGGGCTTCTTGGCATCCGATCTGCCTGTTACTCTATAATACTTCAAACAGGTGAAAGTTCTGATTCCTTCAGGTAGATATGGCCTTATATAATCAAGATCGAGGTCGAAGCCTATATCCCTGTAAAAATCCCTGTAATCGAAGTCGCCGGGATATCCTTCCCGGGAACTCCATACTATTTTTGATGATTCAACATCCCTTGAAAAAGCGACTATGCCTGACGGGGTTTTCAGAGGCGCGTATGCGCCGTATCTGCTCATGGGTGTGCTGTTTAGGCCGCCGTGGTTTTCGAGAAAGAAGAAGTGTATGCCCGCTTCTTTCAGGAAGACGTCTATTCCGGGTGTGAAACCGCATTCAGGGAGCCACATGCCGTAGGGTTTTCTTCCGAACGTTTTTTCAAAATGCCCGGTACCTACCATTATTTGCGCCCTGGTCGCATTCGGTACGTTGATAAGCGCGGGGAGATATGCGTGGGTGGCTGCGCTCGTCATGATTTCGATCTTCCCCGAACTTGCCAAAGCGCAGAATGCTGATGTCAGGTCCTTCCCGTAAACATCCTCAAAGAGATGCCGTATACGCAGAAACCTCTTGTGATACATTCGTGACAGGGGCGCAAAATCGGCATCTCTGCGGGTCCTCCACATTTCTTTCTCGGCAAGGTCGATAAGGCTATTCAAGTATCTTTGGTACCTTACCATCAGAAGGTTGTCATTGAACATTTCGATCAATGTCGGAGTGAGTGAGAGCGTGATTCTGAAATCCACGTTGTCGTTCAGCAGATTTCCGAAGACATCGAGCAAGGGAATATAACTTTCGGTTATAGCCTCATGCAGCCAGCGTTCTTCGAGGTGATGCTCATGCTCAGGATATCTGATGTAAGGGAGATGGGCATGGAGCACCATCAAGAGATATCCCGAATCTTTGAAAGAGCGAATTTGCACGATGTGAAATAATACACGATAAGAAAGGGGAGGGCAAGGATTTGCGTTAGAGGAGACGACAATATTTCAGCGTCAGCAAAGGATCACTGCGAGCAGGGGGGTCTGCCGGCCAAAGCTATTATGTCTCCGTCTTTTTCCGGAATTCAAGACCTAAGCGATAAAAATTATATTCAATCCTGTTGCACCATTTCACGGTGAATTGCTTGGGAGTTTCCCATATGTCTTCGCATTCAACCTCAAGAATAGTCCCCGGTTTAACTTCTTTGTCAGAAAAAAGGCCAAGGCCGTTATCGCTCAAGTCAGCTGTCGTGCCTTCCGTGTTGACCTTCTTCCTTTCGTCGGAACCCTCGGGGAGACTGGTATACGTGACGGGAGCGCAAATCCGACCTCTTTTCCTTTTCCTCTGTTCTTTGGTCAATCTTCTAATCATAGCGGTCGCTTTGGTTTGTGCATGAGAGGTATGCCCCTATTAGTCAGCCGGATCATATTACAATTTTAGTAAGATAGAGCAAGACCTCCACGTATCTTGCTCCTGATTGAAAGATTATTCTTCTTGAGGGCAGTTGTCAAGGTTTTTTTCTGTTGCAGAAATCCCACTCGCAGACAAAAATCCGATGCACGAAGGGCCGTCAGGGAAGAAACGGAGGAGATAAAGGAATACAGGCAGTTGAAAGGTGCGACACATTTTAACGGTCGTTAAACAGGCGGGAAGAATTTTTTCCCTCCCGCCTGCCGGTTTTTGCAGACGAAAGCGCTAAGCTTTTGCCGTAGGTGGCGTCGGCACGTTCGTACCGTGACAATCGATACAATTATGCTGCGATTGTATATTATACGCCTTGGCCGGCATGACGCCCGTAGTCTTATACGTCCCGCTTTTCCAGTTATTCAAGAGTTCGACCAGGTGGTATGCCACACTCGCCGTAAGTCTCGCGCACCGGTCTTTTCTCTCCGGGCTTGTGAGTTCTTTGTTCGCCGCCTTCATCCATCTACCAACCGAGATGTGACAGAGCGGCGAGTCTGACACTGTCTTAGGTATATCTCCTTTTACCCTGGGCTCCTTGGGCGTGAATGTCGGCATTGACGTGTCGGAGTACCACTGCATCATCTCGCTTCCCATCAGCATTCCGTCTTCCGACCCCGAGATCCTTGGTCCTATGATGAGATTTGTGACGATGTTGGCCCCCGCATTAGTCCCGCAGATCGTGCCCCAGCCTGCGATCCCGCCTTCCAGAAAAATGAACGCGTCTATCGGGAACGATTTATACGGTTCCCCAACTTTCTCCCTAAGTTGAGTGAATACACTGCTTACGACAGCGCCGCCGCAAAAAATTCTGTACCATTCGTTATAAGCTATTTCTGCTGTTTTCTCGGGATCCAATTTCACGTAAGGCCAGGGCCACTTTTCGGCAAAAACTGCCTTAGCCTCAGCGTGCGAAAGGACATCAAGACCGGAAACTGCTGCGGTCATGCCGGCGGCACCGATCGCAACCGTTCCAGCCCCGCTCAGGAACCTTCTCCTTGAGAGTTTCCTGCCAATAATCTTCCCCATGGCTCACACCTCCTGTCTGAATATCCGGTTTCAATCTGAAACCTTTTTATAACGGACCAAAACAGTCAAAGAAATTCGAATAAGTAGATGACAGCTATCAATTTAATATTTATAGCTTAATTATAAATTATAAGTTGACAAATTGAAATAATACTTTTTTGAGCTCCCTCAAAAAGACGGATAGGGCAAGCATTCTTGTGAATTGCGGGATTACGAAATGAATAATTGGGGAACATCCCTTATAATATCTGAAATAATATCTCAAACTTTTATCTAAGCGGAGAGAGAATGTATATATTCCTTAACGATAAGGTCGTGGCAGAACCGGAGGCGGTTGTTTCTGTCTATGACCACGGCTTCCTTTACGGCGACGGGATCTATGAAACGA
>Ga0187776_10001173_pt1 | contig 12970 bp, 10 predicted proteins | sample 0216_BV02_MP12_2_FD_132426 | JGI IMG/M metagenome (GOLD analysis project Ga0187776, IMG submission 132426) | Tropical peat soil microbial communities from peatlands in Department of Meta, Colombia - 0216_BV02_MP12_20_MG | ecosystem: Environmental > Terrestrial > Soil > Wetlands > Peat | place...
AAGGATGCCTGAACCGCGCACCATGTTCGTGCCGCCAACGCGCTTTTCCGCCAAGCTCGAACTGTACGGCGAGGTGGAGCATGCGGAGGGCGTGCTGTTCGCCGCGCGGCGTCTCCTGGTGCAACTCGAAGGGGTGCTTGCCGCCCGCCAGGCAGGCGTGCGGCGCTTCTGCCTCGTCCTGCTGCATCGCGCGGCGCCTGCGCACGTCGTCGAGGTCGGCTTGGCCTCTCCCGGGCGCGCGACCGACCGCTTCATGCAGCTGCTGCGCGAGAAGCTGTCGACAATCGCGCTAAGCCGGCCGGTCGAGGCGATCCGCATCGAAGCCACCGCTTTCGAGCCGCTGCATGGCCGTACGGTCGGCTTGTTTCGCGACGTGCATGCCGAGAGGGAAGATTGGGTGCGGCTCATCGAGCGCCTGCAGGCGCGCCTGGGCGGCGATGCCGTGCACGGCCTCGGCGTGCTGGCGGAGCATCGTCCGGAGCGTGCCTGGCGAGCGCTCGACGCCGATGAACAACCGCTGCGCGAGGAGGCCCGCGCGGGTGCGCGACCGCTGTGGCTGATCGAGCCGCCGCGCCGCCTGCAGGAAGCGGACGGCGTGCCGCATGACGACGGACGGCTCGAGCTGCTGGTCGGACCGGAGCGCATCGAGTCGGGCTGGTGGGATGGCGGCGAAGTGGCGCGCGATTACTTTATCGCACGCGCGCCAAGCAGCGCCCTGCTATGGATATTCCGCGAGCGCGGCGGCAGCTGGTACCTGCACGGGCTGTTCGCCTAGGTCGATGTTTTCCGTTCTGCCCGCGTACGCGGAGCTGCATTGCCTGTCCAACTTCACGTTCCTGCGCGGCGCCTCGCATCCCGAAGAACTGGTCGAGCGCGCCGCGGCGCTGGGTTACTCCGCGCTGGCGCTGACCGATGAATGCTCGGTCGCCGGTGCGGTGCGCGCACATGTCGCCGCGAAGACCTGTGGCCTGAAGCTGATCGTCGGTACCGAAACGACGCTCGACGATGGCACCAGGCTCGTCCTCCTGGTTGCCGACCGGCGCTCCTACGCTGCGCTTTGCTCGCTCATCACCGCGGGCCGCAGACGCGCGAGGAAGGGCGGCTATGCGCTGTCGCGCAGCGATGTCGAACCGCTCGCGCAGAGCGGGGCGCTTGCCCTGCTCGTGCCGGGCGAACGGCTGCAGCCGGACAGCGCGCTATGGCTCGCCGAGCTCTTTGCGGCGCGCGCCTGGATCGCCGCCGAGCTGCACTGCGGCGCGAACGATAGGGCGCGTCTCGCGCTGCTCGGCGAATTGTCCGCCGTCTCGGGGCTGTCGCTGGTCGCGGCAGGCGACGTGCACATGCACGTGCGCTCGCGCAGGCGGCTGCAGGATACGCTCACCGCGATCCGCCTCGGCAAGCCGGTGGCGCAGTGCGGGCACGCTCTGCATCCGAATGCGGAGCGCAGCCTGCGCCTGCGCATGCGCCTGGCTCAGCTCTATCCGCCCGCTTTGCTCGCCGAGACGCTGGCGGTTGCGGAGCGCTGCAGCTTTTCGCTCGATGAGCTGCGCTACGAATATCCCGAGGAGCTGGTCCCCGCGGGGCGGACGCCCGCGAGCTGGCTGCGCCAGCTCACGCTGGGAGGTCTCGGCCGGCGTTTTCCGGGCGGCATTCCCGGCAGGGTGCGCGAGCTCGTCGAGCACGAGCTCGCGCTGATCGCCGAGCTGTGCTACGAGCCGTTTTTCCTCACCGTGCACGACGTGGTGAGGTTTGCGCGTGAGCGGGGCATCCTCTGCCAGGGGCGCGGCTCGGCGGCCAATTCGGCGGTGTGCTACGCGCTCGGCATCACCGAGGTGGACCCCGGCAGAATGAGCATGCTGTTCGAGCGTTTCATCTCCAGGGAGCGCAACGAACCGCCCGACATCGATGTCGATTTCGAGCACCAGCGGCGCGAAGAGGTCATCCAGTACATCTACGCGAAATACGGCCGCGAGCGCGCCGCGCTGGCGGCAACGGTGATCTGCTACCGGCCGCGCAGCGCGGTGCGCGACGTAGGCAAGGCGCTGGGACTCGCGGCGCAGCAGATCGATCGTCTTTCGCACAGCCTGGCGTGGTGGGACGACCGCAGTCGGTTGCCCGAGCGCGTGCGCGAAGCAGGGCTCGACCCGGCGAGCCTGGCCGTGCAGCAGCTGCTGGAGCTCGCATCCGCGCTGGTCGGCTTTCCGCGCCATCTGTCGCAGCATGTCGGCGGTTTCGTGATCTCGCGCGGACCGCTGGCCGAACTGGTGCCTATTGAGAATGCCGCGATGCAGGACCGGACGGTGATCCAGTGGGACAAGGACGACATCGAGGCCCTCGGTCTGATCAAGGTGGACGTGCTCGCGCTCGGTATGCTGTCGGCCATTCGCCGCGCGCTGGGGTTCGTCGGCATGAGGATGGAGGACGTGCCCACGGAGGACCCGGCGGTCTACGAAATGATCCAGCGTGCCGACACGGTCGGTGTGTTCCAGATCGAATCGCGCGCGCAGATGAGCATGCTGCCGCGCCTCAAGCCGCGCAATTTCTACGATCTGGTGATCGAGGTGGCGATTGTACGTCCCGGACCCATCCAGGGCGGCATGGTGCACCCCTACCTACGGCGCCGGCAGGGTCTCGAGCCGGTGAGCTACCCGAGCGAGGAGGTGAGGGAGGTTCTCGAGCGTACCCTCGGCGTGCCGATCTTCCAGGAGCAGGTCATGCAGCTTGCGATGGTCGCGGCCGGTTTCTCGCCGGGCGAGGCGGACCGGCTGCGCCGCTCGATGGCGGCCTGGCGCAGGAAGGGCGGGCTCGAGCATTTCGAGGGCCGTCTGCTGCGCGGCATGCGCGAGCGCGGCTACACGAAGGAGTTTGCCGAGGCGCTCTTCAGGCAGATCCTCGGGTTCGGGGAGTACGGCTTCCCGGAATCGCATTCGGCTAGCTTCGCGCTGCTCGTGTACGTGTCGGCCTGGCTCAAGCACCACCATCCGGCAGCGTTCTGTGCGGCGCTGCTCAACAGTCAGCCGATGGGCTTTTACGCGCCGGCACAGCTGGTCCAGGATGCGCAGCGCCACGGCGTGGAACTGCGGCTCGTGGACGTCGCGGCGAGCGCGTGGGACTGCACATTGGAGGGGCGGGCGTTGCGCCTCGGACTGCGCATGGTGAGCGGGCTCGCCGAAGCGGCAGCGCACAGAATCGCGGCGCTGCGGCCATTCGCGTCGGTCGACGACCTCGCACGCCGCGCGCAGCTCGACCGGCGCGATCTGAGCCGTCTCGCCGCCGCGGGTGCGCTCGCGTCGCTCGTGGGGCACCGGCGGCAAGCGCACTGGCTCGCCGCGGGGGTGGAGCATGCTCCCGGCATGCTGCGCGCGATGCCGGTGCGCGAGACGCCGGCTGCGCTCTTGCCGCCGGAGGAGGGCGAGGACGTCGTCGCCGATTACGCCAGTCTCGGCCTGACGCTTGGGCGACATCCGCTCGCGTTGCTGCGCGATCGCCTCGGCCGTTTCAGGCTCGTCACGGCAGAGCGACTGCGGACGCTGCCGCACGGCCGCGTCACCCGTACGGCGGGGCTCGTCACCTGCCGACAGCGGCCCGACACGGCGAGCGGCGTGATATTTATCACGCTGGAAGACGAGACGGGCTGTGCCAATGTGGTCGTCTGGCGAGAACTCGCCGAACGGCAGCGCCGCGAATTGCTCGGCGCACGCCTGCTGGGCGTGGAGGGCGTGATCGAGCGCGAAGGAGAAGTCGTCCACTTGGTCGCGCGCCGCCTGTTCGCGCACGACGCCCTGCTCGGAAGCCTCGCGGTCTCCTCTCGAAACTTTCGCTGACGGTGCTAATATCAACGCAAGCGATGGCTGCATACGCCGAGACGCTGTCCTTGATCGCACTGTGGCGGGATCGCCGCCCCGTCCGCGACTTACCCGCTCTGGATGAACTCTTTAGGCGACTCGCAAAATCCTCAGGTCCGCAGGAGGCGAACCATACTGAGGACTGCATTTGGGAATTGTGGATGTACCATCCGCACCGCTCCGCGGCAGAGGTGCTCGACCTTGCCAGCCAGGACATCGCCGCACAGCGCTACGACATCGCCGAAACCCGTCTGCACCGCCTGCTGCGACACCTCCCGGACTTCGCCGAGGCCTGGCACAAGCGCGCCACGCTCTATTACCTGCTGGGACGCGACGAGGCGTGCGTGCCCGATCTGCGGCGCACCCTGGAGCTCGAACCACGACATTTCGGAGCGTTGTGCGCGTTCGCAGAAATACTTCTCGGTACCGGCCAGCGCGAGGCAGCCCGATTCGCATTCTCACGGGCGCTCACGCTGCACCCCCATCTGGAGCGGGCGCGCGCCGTCTTGAACGGAGACGACGCCCGAGAGGTGCGGGAATAGTGCACGCGAACACGAATTGACACTCCTCGACGCAGGATTGACATTCCGCCGCGCAGGCGGATCGGCAATTACCTATAAAATCGCGATGTTGGCTGTAGCGCCGGCGCGACGAGGCTCGAGGCTGACCGAGAACAGGGGGCTACGCAGATCGCCATGACAAAAGATTCCTACACCGTCACTGTGCCCAAGGATCTCGCCGATCTGATCCCGACGTTCATGAGCAACCGCAAGAAAGAGCTCCAGACTCTGCGTGCGGCCCTTGCGGCTCTCGATCTCGAGCAGCTGCGACAGCTCGGTCACCGCATGAAGGGCGTGGGCAACTCCTACGGTTTCGAGAAGGTGTCGCTGCTCGGCAAGCAGATCGAGGATGGCGCCCGCAGCGGGGATCGCTCGGCGCTTGAGGCTTGCATCGCGGATTACGACGACTACTTAGCGCGCGTGAGCGTCGTCTATGGCTGAGCTTGCGATCGAACAGAAATCGCCGCGCAGCGACACCGCGTTCAGGGTTCTCGTGGTCGACGACGATCCGGACATGACGGCTTTTCTCGCTGCCCTGTTGCGCAGACAAGGCATCGAGGTGGGGATTGCCGGCGACGGAAACGCGGCGCTGGCACGCGTTGCCGAGGCACCGCCAGACCTGATGCTGCTCGACGTCATGATGCCCGGACCGACCGGGTTCGAGGTCTGCAAAAAGCTCAAATCCGATCGCGCCACCGCGCTAATGCCGATCGTGCTCGTCACCGCGCTGGAAGACAAGGAGAGCCGCGTGAAGGGTATTGAGGCCGGTGCGGACGATTTTCTCTCCAAGCCGGTGAATCCGCCGGAACTGCTGGCGAGGGTGCAGACATTGCGTCGCCTGCACGAAACCCGGCGCGAGCTGGAAAGCAGACGCCAGCTCGCGCAACTGCAGCGCAAGGAGGCGATCAGGAAGGCCTTTTCGCGCTACATTTCTCCGCGGCTCGCGGACCGCATCATCCAGGACGTCGGTGTCGAAGGTGGGCCCTTCAACGCCGGCGCGCAGCGCTCGAACATTGTCGTAGTGTTCGTCGAGCTGCGCGGCTTCGCAGATCTGATCGAGAGCCGCGATGCGCCGGAAGTGGTCGCGATGCTGAACGAGCGCTTCGCCGCGCTCACGGAGGCGGCCTATCATTACGACGGCACTGTTCTGAACATGACAGGCGAGAGCATGCTGGTCGGATTCAACGTACCGTTCCTGCAAAGCGATGCGGCTTCGAGGGCCTTGAGCACAGCCACGGAGATGCTCGGCCGCTTTGGCTCCGCCGCGTTGCGCCGCGGACACGATACGGACGTCGGCCTGAGCCTGTCAGCGGGCATCTGCATGGGCGAGGCGGTGATCGGGAACGTCGGCTCGCCGCACTACCTGAGCTACACTGCAATTGGCGATCCGGTCGACACGGCGGCGCAGTTGGCGCGGCTGGCCGGCGCGAACGAGGTGCTCGTATGCGGCCGCGTGCACGAGGCGGTTCGCGGGCTGCTCCCAGCAGGCACCCTGGCGCCGCGAGCGGACGCTACGCTACAGGGGCGGCCCGGAACTGTTCAGGTATTCGCCGTCCGCGTCTGACGCATGCGCGTATTGATCATCGACGACGACGAGGATTTGCGCGGCCTGCTTGCGCACTTCATACGGCAGGAGTGGCGGAACGCCGAGGTCGATCAATTTGATCCTCTAGCGCGTGACATGCCCGGCGACGGGTTCGCGCTGGGCGGCTACGACGTCGTGATCCTCGACTACATGCTCGGCCGTGGGGACGGTCTCGAATGGCTGCAGGCGTTCAAGCTGCGCAAGGATTGTCCCCCGGTCCTGTTTTTGACCGGTGCGGGCAACGAGATCATCGCCGTGCGCGCGATGAAGGCGGGGGCCGACGACTATCAGCGCAAACAGGAGCTCACTCGCGAGCGCCTGGTGACCTCGATCCGCGACCTGACGCACGAGGACGAGGAGCGCACGCTCTCTCCGGAGCTCGCCGCTCGGGTTGAAGGGCACCTGCTAGGCGCGCGCGTGCGCATACCGGGTATCCGGGTCTTGCGCCTGATCGGCGAGGGGGGCATGTCGCGCGTCTATCTCGCTTCGCGCGACAGGGACGACGAGCCGCTAGTGGTCAAGATCCTCCGCAACCAGGCGACCGACGACAAGTTAGCGCTCGAACGGTTCATGGAGGAATACACGCTGGTCGAGCGCATTCGCAGCCCTCACGTGGCGAAGATCTACGGCCACGGCGTGTCCGAAGGTCACGCCTATCTGGTGATGGAATTCTTCGACGGCGGCGATCTGAACAAGCGCCTCGGCGGGAAACCGGCAGTGCCTGCGGAGGCGATGCGCATCTTCCGGGAGCTGATGTTCGCGCTGGGAGACATACACGAATTCGGTGTCCTGCATCGCGACCTGAAACCGCAGAACTTGATGTTTCGCGCCGACGGGAGCCTGGCGATCGTCGACTTCGGCATCGCCAAGCACATCGATTCCGTCGATCGGACCGGCCATGGAGAGATCCTCGGCACGCCGCGCTACATGAGCCCCGAGCAGGTGCGCGGGATGGCACTCGACCTGCGTACGGACATCTATAGCGCAGGGGTGCTGCTGTACCAGATGCTCACGGGCAAGCACATGTTCGATGCGGCTACTGCCATCGAGGTAGCCTTGCAGCACCTGAATACGCCGCCGCCTGCGTTGCCCGAGGCGCTGACGGCATACCAGCGGCTAATAGACAAGCTGGTGGAAAAGGACCGCGACGCCCGCTTTCGCAATGCCGACGAAGTGATAGGGTTCCTGGCGCGCAAGTTCTACCAGGACGCGGCTCCGGTCGAGAGCTTCGTTGCGAAGGCGGCCTGAGAGTACGATTGTGGAAAGAGACAGGCCGTGATCAGCAAGAAAGTACGCGTCGACGAGCTCCAGTTCGGAATGTACATCTCGCAACTGGACCGACCCTGGATCGAGACGCCTTTCCTCCTTCAGGGCTTCCTGCTGCGCGAGCCCGAGCAGCTCGAAACGTTGCGGCGCTACTGCAAGGAAGTCTACATCGACGTCGAGCGCAGCGAGCTGCCCGACGAGACGAGGCGTGTGCCGCTGACAGGCGCGCCCTCGTCGGGCGCGCCGGCTGGAATTCGCCAGGTGGTCCATATCGAACGGGTAAGCGTCGAGGCGGAGCTACCGAGGGCGGCGAAGTCCTACGACACTAGTCAGGCGGCATGGGATGCGGTAGCAACCTCGCTCACGCGTGGGGACGAGATCGACGCGGCGGCGGTGCAAGGGGCCGTCAAGGAGATGAGCGCGAGCATCATGCGCAACCCGGACGCGCTGGTGCTGTTCTCGGCGCTCAAGGAGCGCGGCGGTTACTTTCTCACCCGGGCGATGAATACGTCGATCTACATGCTTATGTTCGCGCGCTTCCTCGGTATGACGCCGGAGGACATCGAGCGCGCCGGCATGGTCGGGCTGTTGCAGGACATTGGCATGCTCGAAGTGCCGGACGACGTTCTGAGCAAGACCGGGCCGCTGTCTCCGGACGAGCAGAAGATGGTGCGCGGCCATGTGCTGCGCAGCAAGGAGATTCTCGCGAAGACGCCGGGAATGCCGCCGGAAATCGCCGACTTGGTGATGCTGCATCACGAGCGGCACGACGGCAGCGGCTATCCGCTCGGCGGCGGGGAACTCGGAACAATCGGCGCATGTGCGGGCATCATCGACACATTCTCGGCGATGACCAGCAAGCGGCCATACGCCGAGGCCATGGCGCCTTCGAACGCGCTCGGGATGTTGCACAAGTGGCGCGGGAAAGCGTTTCACCCGCTGCTTATCGAGGAGTTTATCCGCTGCATCGGCGTATTCCCGGTGGGCAGCGTGGTGGAGCTGAACAACGGCGAGATCGGGATCGTGATTTCGCAGAACCTCGCCAAGCGGTTGCAGCCGCGCGTCATGGTGGTGCGCGACGAAAAGGGCAATCCAATCCGCCCGCAAAAGCTAATCGATCTTTCGCGCTCGCCGAAGATCAGTGCGGACGAGACCTATCGCATCCGCCGCACGCTCGAGTACGGGCGCTCCGGCGTTGGCCTGAATGACGTCATGCTCTGACGGGCGCTAGCCCCCCGCTCAGGGCAGCTTGCTCCAAATGCTGCGCAGCTGATCCGGCAGATCCTTTGGCGAAAAGGGCTTCGAGATCGCTCCCGCGGCTCCCATCGCGCGCAGCTCTTCCATTTCCGACGAGGATGCCTTCGCCGTGATGAAGACCACGGGCAGGTGCTCGACTTCGGGCGTCTGACGCATCTTGCGAAAAAGCGTAGGGCCGTCCATTCCCGGCATCATCCAGTCGAGCATCACGAGGTCGGGCTTGAACGCCTTCATCGCCTCGATCGCCTGCATCGGGTCCCCCACGATCTGGACGGTCATCTTGCCGACGCGTTCAAGCGACATGCGCACGATACGCTGGATGTCTTCGTCGTCCTCGACGTAGCAGATTCGGTTCAGGAGGCTAGTGGGCATCAGGTCCTCTCATCCCGTCGCGGCGGCCGCGCGGTTCATCAGAGGCAACTCGAAGAAGAACGTCGTGCCTCCGCCTGCGCGGTCGGCGAATCCGATGCGCCCGCCCATCAGCTCGATTAGGCGTTTGCAGATTGCAAGCCCGAGCCCCGTGCCGCCCTTCTGGCGTGTGACGGCCGAGTCCGCCTGCGCGAAACGGCCGAAAATGCGGCTGCGGAATTCGGGCGGGATGCCGCTGCCGCGGTCCATGACGCTGACACGCGCCATGTGGTCGACCTGCTCGAGCTGCACCTCGACCGTTCCGCCTTGGGGAGAGAACTTGGAGGCATTGGACATCAGGTTGGTCATGATCTGGATGAGCCGCTTCTTGTCCGCGAAGACGGCTATCGGCGGCGGGTTGCCGAGCAGCACCATGCGCACTCCGAAGCGGTCGGCAAACGCGCGATTGAGCAACAGCGATTCCCGTACCAGCTCGTCGATCGACAGCGGCTCGGGGTAGGTCTGCAGCTTGCCGGACTCGATCTTGTCGATATCGAGCAGGTCGTTGATGAGGTCGAGCAGCCGCTGCCCATTGCGCTCGGCAATAATAGTCAGTTCGGAAACTTCCTTGTCCAGGTCGCCCAGCATGCCAGTATTGATGAGTTGCAGGGACCCGATGATTGAGGTGAGCGGCGTGCGCAGTTCGTGCGAAAGCGTCGAGGTGAACTCCTTCTTGAGGCGCTCGGCCTCCAGCTGTTGCGTGATGTCGTGGCACTGAGTGATCACCGAGATGAGTTCGCCCACATCGTTCACCAAGGGTGTGAGCGAAAACTCGCAGACCAGTTCCACCGCATCGCGGCGCCGGCAGCGCACCTTGAGGCCCGCCTCGGGCCGCGCGTTGCGAACGAACGATTTCCACCACTCGCTGTTAAGGATGGGCTCGTCAGAAGGAATCAACATGCGAATCATGCTGCGCCCGATGAGCTCGGTGCTCGAGTAGCCGAAGGTGTTCTCGGCCGACGGGTTCATCTCCAGCACCGTGCCGTTGCGGTCCACTTCGAATACCGCGATCGGGGCGCGCTCGGAAAAGAGCGCGAGCTTGCGGCCCGACGCCTCGATTTCGCGTTGCGCCTGCAGCAGCTCCTCGATCTGGTCCTGCAGCTGGGTGTTCAACATCGAGTGATCTTGCCCCAGGTGGGAATAGGCATGGCGCAAACGGAAACCGTCGGCGAACACGCGCGAGAGCCTGTGGGCGATGCTGATGTTCACGGCGAGGAACATCGGCACCAGCACCGACAGCTCGACGAATTGCTCGGTGCCGAACGTTGCGAGGATGTAGGTGAAGGGTGCGATGATCGCGATACCGTAAATCGCGTACACCCACCATACCGCCGAGTACACCGGAATGCCGCCCGCGACCATTCCGGCGAGCAGAAACGAGAGGAACACCTGCTGCGCGTCCGTGTGCGCGGGAAAGAACACCGCGCCGGCGAAGCCCCAGACGGCACCCATCGCGAAAGCGCCGATCGCGAACCAGCGCAGCCAGTTGTCAAAGTTATCGTCGCGCCGCTTGTAGTAGGCGCGGTACAGGATGTGCCGGGCCGCGCCTACGAACACCATGAGCACGCACCACACGCTTATCAGATCGCGCGTGTTCTCGCCCCAGAGCTCGTAGGTGGCGATTCCGCCGACGACGATCGAGATCAGGACGCCGGTGGGCGAGTGCCGGAACAGCAGGTCCACCTGGTCGGCGAATACCTTCCGGCGGTCGGCGAGCTCGCGAACAGGCGGCGCAGCTGCGGCCGTTTCCCCGGTTGACACCAGATCTAGAAGGGCTGCGTCCTTGGCGTGGTCCATTATTGGGCGCGAGGCTCGGAGCCCATTATAGAGGGATCCCGCGCCGCGCCCTCAGGCGCGCGCGTGCGGTACAGCCGGCCGTGCCCGTTATTACAAATTCTTGCTATTCCGGATCACGCCGACTGCGATTCCTTCGATAGTCAGCGGCTCGCGCCGCAAATCGAGTTCGATGGGCGCGAAATCGGGGTTTTCCGGGAACAATTGGACGCTGTAGCCGCGCCGGCGCAGCCGTTTGACCGTTACTTCGTCGGCCAGGCGGGCGACGACGATCTGTCCGCTGCGCGCGTCCTGCGTGCGGTGCACGGCGAGCAGATCGCCCTCCAGGATGCCGGCATCGCGCATCGACAGACCGCGCACCCGCAACAGGTAGTCCGCGCGCGGGGTGAACAGGCTCGGATCGATCTGGTAGCGGCCCTGCAGGTGCTCTTCGGCGAGAATGGGGCTGCCGGCGGCGACCCGGCCGACGACCGGAAGCTCCATCAGGCGGCCGAGCCGATGCGGGACCCGTTCGCGCACTCGAATGCCGCGCGACGCGCCGGACGCGATCTCGAGCGCTCCCTTGCGCTCAAGCGCCCGCAGATGCTGCTCCGCCGCATTCACCGAGCGAAAGCCCATCGAGCGGGCGATCTCTGCACGCGTCGGGGGATAGCCGGACGCCTCGGTGAGTTCGCGAATGAGGCGCAGGATCTCGGTTTGGCGGTCGGTAAGTGTCTCCATGCCTTGGGATGGACTGTGTCAATTTACACCGCTGGAATTATATCCAGTATCGGGCGCTAGGCAAGCGGGTGCTCGCCGCGAGCATAGCGGGCGTCTCGGCTACAATGCCGCGCTGCGGAGCCCGCCGTGATCATCCAGTCGCTGCTCGATACAGACCTGTACAAGTTCACCATGATGCAGGTCGTGCTGCATCACTTTCCCGCGGCGCAGGTCGAGTACAAGTTCAAGTGCCGCACGGAAGGAATAGACCTGCAGCGCCACATCGAGGAAATCCGGCACGAGGTCGATGCGCTGTGCGGCATGCGCTTTCGCGACCAAGAGCTCGGCTACCTGCGCAACCAGCGCTTCCTCAAGTCCGACTTCGTCGATTTTCTCGGCCTGTTCCAGCTCGATGGACGCTTCCTGCGCATCGAGCCGCTCGCCGGGTCGGACAGCGAAATCGACATCACGATCCACGGGCCATGGCTGCACACGATCCTGTTCGAGATACCCGTGCTGGCGATCATCTCGGAGGTGTACTTCCGGCGCGCAAGGCCAGGCTTCAGCCTGGAGGAGGGCAGGCGGCGCCTAAAGTCCAAGATCGACCTGGTGCGCACCGTGGATCCTGCGCTCGGCTTCAAGATATCCGACTTCGGCACGCGTCGGCGCTATTCCTCTGCCTGGCACGAGGAGGCGCTGAAGACGCTCAAGCACGAGATTCCCGATCACTTCGCCGGGACGTCGAATGTCTGGTTCTCGATGCGCAACGACTTCACCCCGCTTGGTACCTTCGGACACGAGTACATGCAGGCCTGCCAGGCGCTCGGCCCGCGGCTGCGCGACTCGCAGGTGTTCGCGTTCGAAACCTGGGCAAAGGAATACCGTGGCGACCTCGGCATCGCGCTGTCGGATACCTACGGGCTGGACGCCTTCCTGCGCGATTTCGACATGTACTTTTGCAAGCTTTTCGACGGCGCGCGCCACGACTCCGGCGATCCCTTTGAGTGGGGCGAGCGGCTGATCACGCATTACAACAAGAACCGCGTCGATCCGCGCTCGAAGACGCTCATCTTCTCCGACCAGCTTTCATTCCCGCTCGCCATCGAAATCGCGCGGCGCTTCCACGGCCGCGTCAGGACCGCGTTCGGCATCGGCACCAACCTGACTAACGACGTCGGCTACGAGCCGCTAAACATCGTAATCAAGATGACCGAGTGCAATGGCCAGCCCGTGGCCAAGGTGTCCGACTCGCCAGGCAAAACGATGTGCAAGGACGAGCGCTACTTGGCGTATCTTCGACAGGTGTTCGGCCTGGCCTCGCCGGCCTGAGGATCTCGTTGCAGCAGACAGCCGAAGTATCGGCGCGCCACCCGCGCACGGCGCTGGCCGCGCTCGCCGTGTGTTTCGCGCTAAACATGCTCGGGCGCGGCATGAGCGACACCTATACGGTGTTCCTGCTGCCGCTGCAGCACGAATTCGGCTGGAGCCGGTCTCAGCTCACCGGCGTCTATTCGCTCTATCTGCTGGTCAGCGGATTCACTTCGCCGTTGGTCGGG
>Ga0187776_10001174_pt1 | contig 12967 bp, 10 predicted proteins | sample 0216_BV02_MP12_2_FD_132426 | JGI IMG/M metagenome (GOLD analysis project Ga0187776, IMG submission 132426) | Tropical peat soil microbial communities from peatlands in Department of Meta, Colombia - 0216_BV02_MP12_20_MG | ecosystem: Environmental > Terrestrial > Soil > Wetlands > Peat | place...
CCCCTAAGATTGCCCTGATCCGCCAACGCTACGCGCACGATGGCGGCGCCGAACACTTCGTGTCGCGCGCGCTCGAAGCGCTGCGATCGCGCGACGTCCGGCTCACGCTGATCACGCGCGAATGGCGCGGGGCGGAGGGCTTCGAGGTGCTCACCTGCAATCCGCTTTACCTCGGCCGGCTGTGGCGCGACTGGTCGTTCGCGCGCGCGGTGTGCCGCCGGCTCGAAAGTGAATCGTTCGACCTGGTGCAGTCGCACGAACGCCTCAGCTGCTGCGACGTGTACCGCGCCGGCGACGGCGTGCACCGCGAGTGGCTGGCGCAGCGCGCCCGCGCCCAGGGCGTGCTCGGGCGGCTGGGCACGGCACTCAATCCGTATCATTACTATGTGAAGGGTGCGGAACGGCGCCTGTTCGAGAGCCCGGGCCTCAGGGCGGTGATCTGCAACTCGCGCATGGTGCGCGAGGAGATCCGGCGCTATTTTGCGATCGCGGACGACAAGCTGCACGTGATCTACAGCGGCGTCGACGCCGGCGCGTTTCACCCCGATTTGAAAACGCATCGCGGCGAGATCCGCGCGCGCCACGGCATCCCCGAAGAAGCGACGCTGTTTCTGTTCGTCGGATCCGGTTTCGAGCGCAAAGGAATGGCGGCGCTGCTGCAAGCGATAGCGATGCTGTCCGGTGAAGCCTTCCTGCTGGTGGTGGGGCGGGACCGCCACCTGTCCCGGTTTGAGGCGCAGGCGCGGCACCTGGGCCTTTCGCGGCGCTCAAAGTTCGTCGGTCCGCAAGCGGACGTGAGACCCTATTACGGCGCGGCCGAGGCGCTGGTGCTGCCGACGTTGTACGATCCGTTTCCCAACGTCGCGCTCGAAGCCATGGCCAGCGGCCTGCCGGTGATCACCAGCCTCAAATCGGGCGCGGCCGAGCTGATCGAAAACGGCGCAAACGGCTACGCATGCGATGCCCTCGACGTGCCGGCGCTGGCGGCGCACCTGCGTGCGGTGACTCCTGAAAGCGCGCGGACGCTGGGCGCGCGGGCGCGCGCCACTGTCGAGCCCATGAGCCTGGGTCGCATGAGCGGGGAACTGCTCGACCTGTACAATAAACTTTTGCGCACTTGATTGAGCTTTAGGGACATGTTTAACACGTTTGCCGGTTTCCCCCTCCCCCTAGCCCCCTCCCGCGAGGGGAGGGGGAATCCCCGTTTTTCCATTGCTTGCATGCACTTCGGCAAGGGTTCCCTCCCCCTTTGCGGGGGAGGGACAGGGTGGGGGGGAGTCAAGCATTTATATAATTCTCAGGTTTGTTTTTCCTGGCGACCTTGGCGTCTTGGCGGTTCAAATCATAATTTATGAACAACGGGAGGATCACGGTCCTGCATACCGAAGCCTCGCTCGGCTTCGGCGGCCAGGAGCGGCGCATCCTGCGCGAGCTTGAGGGTCTCGACCCGGCGCGCTTTCGCGGGTTGCTGCTGTGTCAGCCCGGTTCCCGGCTCGGAGAGATGACCGACGCGCGCGGGATCCCGACGGTCCGGTTCAAGATGGGCTCGGCGTACGATCCAGTGGCGTTCGTGAGAATCCTGCGCCTGCTCAGGCGCGAACGCGTCGACGTCATCCACACGCACAGCTCGCGCGACGCCTGGCTCGCAGGCGCGGCCGGCAAGCTGTTGCGCGTCCCGGTGTTCCGCACGCGCCACCTGTTGACGCGCATCGGCGGGCCGTTCGTGTACGCGCGCCTCGCGGATCGCGTGATCACCGTGAGCGAGGGCGTGCGCCAGTACCTGATCTCGCAGGGCGTGCCGGGTGATAAGATCATCGCCGTGCCGACCGGCATCAATCTCAAGCGTTTCGACCCCGCGCGCTCCGATCTCGCCGACATGCGCGCCCGCTTCGACATCCCGCGCAAGGCCTTCGTGATCGGCATCATCGCGGTGTTGCGCAAGGCCAAGGGCCACCGTTTTCTGTTGCAGGCGCTCGAGCAGCTGGCCCCGGAATTCCCGCGGATGCGCCTGGCGATCGTCGGCGAAGGGCCGCAGGGCCGCAACATCCACAACCTCATCGTCGATCTCGGGCTGGAGCAGCGCGTCATGATGCTGGGACACCAGGACGACATTCCGAGCCTGCTCAAGGCGTTCGATGTGTTCGTGCTGCCGGCGCAGGAAGAGGCGCTCGGCACTGCGCTCATCGAGGCCACCGCCATGGGCGTGCCCGTGATCGCCACTCGTATCGGCGGCATTCCCGAGGTGCTGGGCGAGGCCGGTCTGTTGTTCGAGTCGGAAGACGTCGAGGCATTGGCGACCCATCTGCGCACGCTGATCCGCTCGCCGGAGCTGGCGGCGCGCATGCGCGCCCAGGGCGCGGCGCGGGCACGCGAACTTTACGACGAGAATATTATGGTAAGGCGCACGGAGGAACTCTATCTTAAGACGGTGGGAGGAACATCGTGACGCGCGCGGTGCCGGTGCTGATGTATCACCACGTCAGCCCGCATCCGGGCCTGGTGACGGTGAGCCCCGAGACCTTCGAGGAACACATGGCGTACCTGGCGCGTAAGAAATATCGTGCGCTCGCGGCCGACGAGTTCCTCGAATTTCTGCAAGGCCAGCGCGCGCTCGACGGCCGCAGCGTGCTGATCACCTTCGACGACGGTTATCTCGACAACTACGTCTACGCCTATCCGATCCTCAAGCGTTACGGTCTCAAGGCGACCATTTTCACCATCACCAGTCTCATGGGCGAAGGCCCCGCGCGCACCTTTCTGGGAGCGGCCAGGGAACTGCCGGCGACGCCGGACCACCGCGCCTGCAAGGCGGCGGTGGCGGACGGCCGCGCCGATGAGGTCATGCTGCGCTGGTCCGAGATCGAGGCGATGGAGGCAAGCGGCGCTGCCGAGGTGCATTCGCACACGCATTCACATCTGCGCTGGGACCAGTTGCACGCCGATAAATCGCAGCGGCTTGCGGCGGTCACGGCCGATCTCGCCGCCTCGCGCGAGATTTTGAAGTCGCGGCTCGGCAAGGACTCGCGCCACCTGTGCTGGCCCTGGGGCTACTTCGAGCCGGAGTATCAGGCGGCGGCCGCCAAGGTCGGTTTCGCCGCGCAGTACGCCACCGCGCGCGGCGTGAATGTCGCCGGCTCCGACCCGCAATGCATCCCGCGCCTGGTCATGAAGGACCGGCCGGGCAGCTGGTTTGCGACGCGGGTGTCGCTTTATCAGAACGCCTCTCTCGGCGGACTGTACGACCGGCTGCGCGGCAAATGACGATCGCCATCGAGCCCAACGCCCGCATTCTCGTTATCAACGTAGCGCGAATCGGCGACACGCTGATGACGACGCCAGTATTGCGGGCAATCAAGGCCGCGTATCCCGACGCGCGGGTCGGTTGCCTGGCGCATCCCAAGCGCGCCGCCGTGCTGCAAGGCCTCCCCTGGGTGGATCGGCTGGGAGTCATCACCCCGAAGCGCGCGCGCTGGCGCGGCTGGCTGTCCGCGAAGTTTTGGGACTACGCGATTGTTTATGGGCGCGACGCCCCGTTGATACGTTATGCCTTGCGGGTTGCGCGCCGCGTCATTGCTTTCGAGCAGGGCGATGCGACACTCGACGGTCGGCTCTGGCGCGCCGTGCCGATGCCGCGCCAGCGCTTGCTGTCGCACGTCGTCCACGAGCACCTGCTGCTGCCAGCCGCGCTCGGCATCGAGACCGACGACCATCGTCTGGCGTATTTTTGTTCCGACGCCGAGACCGACGAGGCCAAAGCCTGGCTTGAGGCCAAGGCCCCGGGCGCCACGCGGCTGGTCGGGTTTCAGGTCGCGAGCTTTCCGACCAAGTCTTACCGGGACTGGCCGCTCGAGAATTTTGCCGGCCTCGGCCGGCGCGTTCTCGACCATTTTCCCGGATCGTGGCTGGTGGTTCTGGGCGGGGCCGAGAGCGTGTCGCGCGCCCGCTGGCTCCGGCAGCAACTGGGCAGGCACGTCGTGGTGGCGGCGGGGCGGATGAGCCTGCGGCAATCGGCGGCGCTCATGCAGCGCCTCGATCTTTACGTCGGGGTCGACACCGGTCCGACGCACCTCGCCGGCGCACTCGGCATCCCGATGGTCGCCTTGTATCATTGTTTCCATCGAAGCCAACGCTTTGCCCCGGCGGCGCATCCGCGGTTGCGCGCCATCGACCATCCGGCATCGGACGCGCAGTGCTCTCGAGAGAGCGACATGGCTGACATTACCGTGGACCGGGTCTGGGAATGCGTCCAAGAACTCCTGGGCGCCGACGCCGCAGCCAGTCGGGCTTCGGCGCCATCGGGCTGAGGTCGCATCACAGGATATGGAAATGAACCGCCTGTTTATCGATAGAAAATTCCGATTGCCGCGGGTGTGGTCCAACCACGAACTGCGGAAGTTCGCGCATCTGTTCACAGGGGATGTGGTGAACGTCAGCGGTTGGCAGGATCTGGACAAGGAAGGGCGACGTTACCGGGACTATTTCGCGAACGCGACCAGCTACACGATAACCAACTACAAATCGGAGGCCAGGGGTTTCCAGGGTTTCGACAACGAGGTATTTCTCGACTTGAGCGGAGAGCTGCCGGCGGAACTCGCCGGCAAGTTCGACGTGGCTTTCAATCACACGGTCCTCGAGCATATCTACGAGGTGCACACGGCGTTTCGCAACCTGTGCATGATGACGCGCGATATCGTCATTCTGGTGGTCCCGTTTCTGCAACAGATGCATGAAAGTTTCGGCGACTACTGGCGGTTCAGTCCGATGACGGTAAAGCGGCTGTTCGAAGAGCGTGGACTGACTCTGTTGTATCTGAGTTTCAACAGTGACGATAAGGCTTCGGTTTATATCTTCGCGATCGCCAGCCGGGCGCCGGAACGATGGTCGGGCCGGATCGGCAACAATTTCTCTTACGTCGATACACGCGCGCCTTCCGACGGTTTCTGGCCGTACATCGGCTGTCACGTCATTTCCAATACCGGCTATCGCGTGGGACGCATTCTCAACAAGCTGTTGCGCGTCTTCGGGATCAAGGCGAACTGACGTTCGGGTGCAAGCCCGCGGGATCGTTATCGGCCGATGAGGGCCGCCTCAGATATGCGCATACTATATATATTTCCGGAGCCCTTGCCGCTGCGGCGTGCCCGCGGGATTCAGGTGGCGCACACGGTGGCGGCGCTGGCGCGGCAGGGCGTGACGGTGCATCTCGCTTACGTGCCGGCGGCCGATGGCGGCGATCCGCTCGCGGCCTACGGTATCGGGCGGCCAGCCGGAGTGGAACTGGTGCCGTTGTCGCGCGGCCTGCCGGCGCCTCTCGCGTGGTTGCCGCTGCATTCGAACCGGCTGTTCTTCGCGCGGTTGCAGCACTGGATTGTCAGCCGCCGCGACCGGCCGCAGCTCATAATGGCGCGCCATCTCAAGATCGCGCATGCGCTGCTCGAAGCGTTTCCCGACATTCCGATGTTGTACGAGGCGCACGAGGTCTTCGCCGACGTGGCGCCGCCGGCCAAACGTGAGCGACTGGCGCAAATCGAGGAAACGGTCCTCCGACGGGCGAAAATCGTTGCGGCCATCACTCACGGCGCCGCCGCGGATCTGAAAAAGCGCTACGGGCTGACGCGCGACATCCACGTGTTGCCGGACGCCGTGACCTGGACGGAAAAAATTCCCGACAAGCCCTGGCACGAGGCCGGCCGCCACATCGTCTACGCCGGAAGTTTTTTTCCGTGGAAGGGCGTGCAGGATCTGGTGACCGCGGCGGCGCATCTGCCCGGCTGCCGTATCACGTTGATCGGTGGTTCGCCCGAGCGCATCCGCGAATATCAGGCGCAGGTCGAGCCGGGCGGCGCCGAAGTCGTGTTCGCCGGGCACGTGTCGCACGCCGAAGCACTCGCAGCACTGAGCCGCGCTTGCATCGCAGTGCTGCCCAACCGCGCCGAACCGAACAGCCTGTGGAGCTCGCCGCTCAAGCTATTCGAATACATGGCTGCGGGTTGCGCCGTGGTGGCGGCCGACCTGCCCTCAGTGCGTGAGGTATTAGCGCAGAACGAGGCGGTGTGGGTGCCGCCGGGTGACCCGGTGCAGCTGGCCGCTGCTATCCGCCGACTCACGAGCGATCCGGAACGGGCGCACCGGCTGGGCGAACGACTGCGCGAAAAGGCCCGCGCCTACACCTGGGAGAGCCGCGCGCAAAAGCTGGTCGCGCTGATGCGCACGGCTGTCTGAACCGCCTCAGACCGCGGTCGCGCCGTGGGTTATTCTTGGCGCGCAGCCATGTCAGTCCGGGACGGAAAACTCCCACGTGAAGCTCGCCATCTACGTTCCGCGCGGCGCCGTGCGGAAGAAGCGGGGCTTTGCGCCGACAATCGTCGCCTGGAACCACGCGCGGCGAAAATTATCAGGCAGGAGCCTATGGAACTTTTGCACGCGCATCAGCTCGAGTTCCCGGTGGCGGACTTTCTGAAACGGCTGCAACGCCGTGTGTCGGTGATCGTGCACGCCCATGTCACCGCCGTGCGTTTTAATGAAGCGCGCGGCGTCGCGGCACGTACGCGACAGGCTGGTTACGGAAAAAATCTTCCGCTACAGAGGACGGAAGTGTTGCCGAATGGCGTGGACACGGCGTTGTTCGCACCGGTACGCGTGCAAGATGCAGGGTGCAGCGGTCTGCAAAAAGGTCTGAGTGTCGGCAAATCACGCCGGCGTAATGCATTCCCAGGTTCAAGTATCGCGCAGCGATGTGCTGGATTGAGCGCCAAGCAACATTGTTAGCGCCCAAGCCATGGACAACCATCCTCAACAACCTTGAATTCGATCCCGGGCTGCCACATCTGCTTCGTAGCGACGATATCCTTGTCGTCGAACAATGCCCAAAGGCATAAGGGCTCGCGGCATTTCGCGTTTTGACATGAGATTCCAGACATTTGCGGGTGTCTGAGCACGGTTGCATTTGCCAGATTTCGGGGCAGCACGCGTTCCGGCAATTCATTAGAAAAAAGGGCGAGCACGGGTCGTTCCATTGCGATAGCAATGTTCAAAGGACCCGAGTCAACTGCAACAACTAGATCAGCCGCTTGAATCCGTTCTATCAGTTGCCTCGATGAAATGGCGGACTTCTTCAAGCGCAAAAAGGATATATCCCTCTGACCAGCTATCAATGCATATTCGGAGTTAACTGCCGCCATTATCAGATGTGCATCGGGCCATCGTGATTGCAGGTATTCGCAAAGCCGCAAAGTGAGCCGGAGATCGAGCGTCCGCTGTGGACCAGAAGATTCCGGACAAACGAGTATCTCTGTCGGTAACTCAGGTAGGGAATGATTCATGCTCCATGTTGGACTTTCCCGTTCGATGCCGAAGTATGCGTTGAGGAAGTCATGAAAGTTCTCGCACTCGAAATTCCTGCGTTGTGCCGTGCGTTCCTTCCAAAATACGGAGAATGTGCGGCGCCTTTTTGCCAAAGAAGCAAAGAATAAGCCATCGTAACCACTGCTCCATGGATTGAATCCAAGGTCAGCACGATTTATTCCAAGCGAGAACAAGATTCTTATTACACTAATTGGATTTTTGTGCGAAACGATATGCATAATGCACTTGCCGCGCAGTAACGCACCAACATACGGCGACAACTGAGGGGAAGTGACAACATTCAGCCGGCAGTTTGGATGCTTGTCTGAAAAACGTAGTATGGCTTGCAGAGCTTGCACAGCAGCTCCGTAACGACATAGCAAGGAGATAATGACTTCGTGGCAATTGGCGAGTTCGCCAGCGAATTCAGGCGTGCGTAACCACTTTAAGCCGCATTTGTACAACAATTTGTTCATCTGTCATTTGCAACGCGTCCCCGCGTCGAATTCCGCAATGTGCGTATAACCCCGATATCTTGAGCAGCCATTATCTCTCAAGTTGACCCTAATTCGAAAACCCTAACAAACACAGTACTATGGAGCCTTGCATAAATACCCAACAATGTCACAGCGGCAATTCCGCCTGTTTCCAGAACGCCGCGATGAGCGGCGGGCGACACGTGAGGCGGTCGTGGTCCGTTTTGACAGCGACGCGGTCACGGCGCGAATGGAAAAGATTTATCTGAGCGTTGCGGACGGAGACAGGCGGGCATGAAAAGAATCGAAATGCTCAGCCTGGCGCTGCTCGGAATTTTGTTCTTCGTGTGGCCGGTCCCGCATACGGTTTCGGTGCGCGATCTGCTGCTCGTCTTGAATCTCGCCCTGTTCGGTTATCTCGCCTGGGTTCGCCGCGGCTCGGGCGCCGGGCTGCGCGAACTTTCGGCGCCCGCCCTCGTGCTGGCGGGACTAACGGCGTGGATGTACGCCGTGGTTTTTTTTATTTTTCCGGAAAATACCTGGTCGCTCGGCGAGATCCAAAGCCAGTGGTGGCGCGCGCTGGCGGCCTTGCTGATCGGTGCGTTCGCCGCGATATCGGCGCGAGACAATCGCCGGCTCACCGTTGCGGCGCTCGCCGTTCTGGTTGCGGCGCTCGCGGTGCACGTTCTGTATGTGGACTTCCAGGCCATGCAGGGACTGCTGAAGCCCGGCCAGCTCGAACGCATGGCCGGCCTGACCGAGGGGCCGGATAAGAGCAACTATTTGACCAACGTATTATTCGGGTTCTTGCTGGCGGAGCTGTTTTTTCGGGCGGTATACGGGGAACGCGTGCTTCCCCTCTCCAACACCGTGTTCGCGGCGGCGTTGGCGCTGACGTCGGTATCCGTATTCGCCGAGCGCACGCGCAACGGGATGATCACGCTGGTGCTGATGTTGCTCCTGCTGGGGTGGTTTTACTTGCGCGCGCGCCAGGCGCGCCTCAATAGACTGGTGCTTGCCTCCGGTATCGTCGCGATGTTCGCGATCGTGCTGGGCGGCGCGGCCCTGGTGGTGAGCGCCCGTCAATCCTCGAGCTTGCACGAATTGATCGACACCATTCCGATTGCCTGGGACACGGAGCATCACCGGGAGTGGCAAGAGGACAATCCCGCAAGCTGGCCCAAATTACCGAACGGCCAGACGGTGGATGTGTCGGTCTACCAACGCGTCGCCTGGTTCAAGGAGGGATTGCTGTTGGTGCGCGACCACCCGCTCGGCATCGGCTTCGGCCGCAATGCCTTCGGCCATGGTCTCGAGGCCAAGTATGGTAAAGGCGGCGGCCACAGTCACAGCGGTCTGCTCGACATGGCGATCGGTCTCGGCGTCCCCGGCGCCTTGTTGTGGCTCGGATTCTTTGCGAGCCTTGCCGTCATTGCGTGGCGACGCTGCCGCGCCGGCGCGAACTACGCCGCGATCCTGACACTCCTGGTGCTTACCGATTACGGTGCGCGCATGCTTCTCGACAGCGTCATCCGCGATCACATGCTCCAGCAATTCATGTTCCTCACGGGCTTGGCAGGGGTCATGATGACGGCTTCAGAAACGGAGAAAGGAACATCCCCGACATGACCGAGGCACCGAGTTTTCTCGTCATCCGCCGCGACAACATCGGCGACCTGGTGTGCACCACGCCGCTGATCCGCGCGTTGCGCGAGCGCTTCCCGCAGGCGCGCGTGTGCGTGCTGGTCAACAGCTACAACCGGCCGGTGGTCGAGAACAATCCCGACATCGACACGGTGTATGCCTACACCAAGGCCAAGCACCGAGAGAAGGGTGAGAGCGTGTTCGGCGTGTACTGGAACCGGCTGCGGCTCATGCTGGAGCTGCGCGGCCGCCATTTCGATTACGCGATCATCGCCGGCGCGCATTTCCTGCCGCGCGGGTTGCGCCTGGCGCGCTGGATCCGGCCGAAGCATATCGTCGGTTTCACCGAGCCCGGCAAGCGCGGCGTCGAGCGCATCGACATGGGTGTGCCGTACACATTGCCGCGCCCGCTGCACGAGGCCGAGGACGTCTTCCGCCTGCTGGCGCCGCTCGGCATCGAGGGCGAGCCGCCGCCGATGCGGGTGTTCCCGGCGGCCGCCGCGCTCGCGCAGGCGAATGCGGCGCTGCGCGACCGGGGCCTGCCGCCGGACAACGTCATCGGCGTGCACATCAGCGCGCGCAAGCCGACCAACCGCTGGCCGGCGGAGCGTTTCGCCGCGCTCATCCGGTGCCTGCGCGAGCAGCACCGCGCCCCGTTCATGCTATTCTGGTCGCCGGGCTCGGAATCGAATCCGCGCCACCCGGGCGACGACGAGAAGGCGCAGAGCATCATGGGTCAACTGGGCGACGTGCCGATACTGGCCTATCCCACTGACCGGCTGGACCAGTTGATCGCAGGCTTGTCTGTATGCCGTGCGGTTCTGTGCAGCGACGGCGGCGCCATGCACATCGCCGCCGCCCTCGGCAAACCGATCCTGTGTTTCTTCGGCAAGTCGGACAAGAGCCGCTGGTACCCGTGGAAGGCGCCGCATGTGTTATTGCAGCCGGCGAGCCAGAATGTCGGCGACATAACCGTGGACGAGGCCGCGCGTGCCTTCGAGCAACTGACGGCGCAGGGACGGACGGATGCCGTCGGTGTGAAACAAAATTAAGGTTTCACCATGAACGACAGTCAGCGCCCGACTCCTCTTTTCCCCTCCCCATTTCGCGCTGCGCGGTCCTGCTGCGCGCGAAAGTCCAGGGCCGCCTTCCCTGGCGGCCCGTTGGGTGGCGCCAACGTCCGCCGGACGTTGGCGAAGACTCCGCCTCACCTCCCTCCCGCGAGGAGAGGGGGAACCCTTGTGTCCTCTTTGCCGCGTCAGTTCGATCCAGAATGGGCCCCCTTTCCCCTTGCGGGGGAGGGCAGGGTGGGGGGTGTCAATTTGTGTGATCCTCAATAGTGGAACCGCGCACCGACTCTTTCCAGAACATCGCCATCGTCCGGCTTTCGGCGCTCGGCGACGTGACCCTGATGCTGCCGGCGGTCGAGACCCTCAAGCGTGCGCGGCCGCGCGCGCACATCACCTGGATCATCGGCGCCGCGGCGTACCGGTTGCTCGAGGGCTATCCCGGCGTGGAGTTCATCGTGTTCGACAAGAGCCGCGGCCTGCGCGCGTATGCCGACCTGCGCCGTCGCCTGCACGGCCGAAAATTCGACGCGCTGCTGGCGATGCAGGCGAGCTGGCGCGCCAACTTCATCTACCCGCTGATCGCGGCGCCGCTCAAGATCGGCTTCGACCGCGCCCGCGCCCGCGATGGCCAGTGGCTGTTCACCAACCGCCGCATTGGGTTCGCGCGCGAACACCTGCTCGACAGTTTCCTTGCCTTTGTCGAGGCTCTCGGCGTCACCGACAAGGTGATCCGCTGGAATCTGCCGCTGTTGCCAGAGGACCGCGCCTGGGCCGCCGCGCACCTGCCACGTGCCGCCGGTCCGATGCTCGCGGTCAACCCCGGTGCGAGCAAGGCCGAGCGCGAATGGCCGGTGGCGCGTTGGATCGAAGTGATCCGCGCCGCGCGCGAGCGTTGGGGTGTGCAAGTCGTGCTGACCGGGGGGCCGGGAACGCGCGAGCGCGCCGCCGGGGAAAAAATCATGCACGCCGCATCCGCCGGCGTCACCAACCTGATCGGCGCCAGCACGCCCAAGCAGCTTGCCGCGTTATTGGAAAAGTGCGACTGCCTGGTCGCGCCGGACACCGGGCCGGTGCATCTGGCGGTCGCGGTCGGCACGCCGGTGGTCGGGCTTTACGCCGTGGCGCCGCCGCAGCTGTCCGGTCCCTATCTTCACCCCGAGCTGGCGATCAATCGTTTTCCCGATGCGGTGCGCACCATTCTCGGACGCGATCCGGACACCGCGGCCTGGACCACGCGCGTGCATAGCGGCGAACCGATGCAGCTGATCCGGGTCGAAGAAGTGCTGGATCGGCTGGCGCAGATATTCGAGAAAGCGAAAACCAGGACACCCGTATGACCGACACGCCGCTCACCCCGCTGCGCAAAAGCCTGTACTACTTCGGCCTCGCGGCGGGACTGTTCACGCTTTTCCGCGTCGTATTCTTCATCGATTACCACGCCTATTTCGGGAAATTGTCGGTCGCGCAGATTCTCGGGGCGTTCCTGCACGGCGTGCGTTTCGACGCCGCCATCATCGCGATCTTTTTCTTCATCCCGTTGCTGCTGATCAATCTGCCGTTGCGCTTCGCCGCCAGCCGCTGGTGGCACCAGCCGCTGGCGTGGATCCTGTGGGCCATGACCGCGGCGATGGCCCTGGTGCTGGCCGCGGACGTCGAGTACTTCGGTTACGTCGACCGCCACATCGCGACCGAATTGTTCGCGATCGGTCAGGACATGGGCGCGATGCTGCGGATCGCCTTCACCAGTTATCTCGGCGCCGTCCTCGCTTATCTCGCGCTTTGCGCCGGATTCGGCTGGCTGTGGTGGCGCGTCGCCCGGCGCGAGACCGCGCCCGCGCGCGCCGGCGCCGGGGCGCTGAAGTTCGTCGTGCTGTTCCTGGCGCTGATACTGACCGGACGCGGTTGGACGCTCTACGGCAAGCCGATCAACGTGGTGCACGCCTTCACCAGCGGCAACACCGCCGCAGGTAATCTGACCTTGAACGGGGTGTTCAGCGCGGTGATGACCAACGATGCCTCACGCCAGGTCAATCACCGGTTCTTCGATCCGCAAGAGGCACGGCGCTTGGTGGCGCAGATTTATCCGATGACGGACGACAAATATCCGTTCCTGCGCCACTACCAGGCGAAGCCGACCCATCCCAACGTGGTGTTCGTGCTGCTGGAGAGCTGGAGCTTTCATTACGTGGACGCGCTCGCCGGCAGTCATTTCGGCGTGACGCCGAATTTCGACGCGCTGGTGAAGCAGAGCCTGAGTTTCACCCGTGCTTACTCCCACGGCCAGCGCTCCATCGAGGGGGTGCAGGCCTCGCTCACGGGCATCCCGCGGCTGATCGGCATGCCGTATCTCGGCAAGGGGCTGGAGGTGACCAACATCTCGCGTCTCGGCGCGATCGCGCAGCGCCACGGTTATCGCACGATTTTCGTGCAGGC
>Ga0187776_10001175_pt1 | contig 12960 bp, 10 predicted proteins | sample 0216_BV02_MP12_2_FD_132426 | JGI IMG/M metagenome (GOLD analysis project Ga0187776, IMG submission 132426) | Tropical peat soil microbial communities from peatlands in Department of Meta, Colombia - 0216_BV02_MP12_20_MG | ecosystem: Environmental > Terrestrial > Soil > Wetlands > Peat | place...
GACGAAGACGGTGGCGCGCGCCAGTTCCGCGAAGATCTCGTCCAGGTGGAAGGGCACCTCACCGAACCAGCAGATGTTGGGGCGGATGCGCCCGCCGCAGGGGCAACGCGGGATCTCGGCCAGAGTGCGGTAGCTGCGCTCGTCGTCGAAGGGCGGCCGCTTGCACTCGGCGCGCTCGCAGCGGCTCTCGATCAGCCGCCCGTGCATGTGCACCACGCGCTCGGAGCCGCCGCGCTCGTGCAGCGAGTCCACGTTCTGGGTGCAGAGATACATGCGCTCTCCAAGCCTGGCTTCGAGTTCCGCCAGGGCCAGGTGCGCGGGGTTGGGCTGGACGGAGGCGGCCATCTCGCGCCGCCAGGAGTAGAACTGCCAGACGGTCTCGGGATCGCGGGCCCAGGCGATGGGCGAGGCCACCTCCTGCACGCGGAAGCCGCGCCAGAGCCCGCCGGCGCCGCGGAAGGTGGGGAGACCGCTCTCCGCGCTGACCCCCGCCCCGGTGAGCACGAAGAGGCGGTCGTCGGGGCGGATGGTGATCGCGCTGGGCGAGGGCGTCATGGGAGCAGTGCCGGCCAACCTCCAGCATGCCCTTTGGTGTCTAACCGATGCAAGCCCGGCCGCCGGGCGCGTTCTCCAGCAGGAGGCCGAAGCCATGCGAGGAAGGGACGCAGTCATCCTGGGCCTGATCCTGCTGCCGGCGAGCATGCTGGCGCTGGGACAGGGAGCGTCCGCGGGCGCGCCGCCGGCCAAGAGCAGGGCCGTCCACAAGAGCGGCAAGGTGGAAGCAGGAGTCGAGGGCGGCTGCCTGGTGCTGCGCGACACCAAGGACCATAAGCTCTACAACATCTTCACCTCCACCGGCGACGTGCCCAAGCCCGGCGACGAGATCTCCTTCAGCGGAACCCAGCACGACGGCCCCACCGCCTGCATGGAAGGCATCGCGGTGGACGTGGGCTCCTGGAAGCTGATCAAGGCGGCCGGCCCCGAGCCCAAGCCTCTTCCCGTGACTTGACTGCCGCCGCCGGGCCAGTCGGGCCTGTGAGTCGAGCGCGCTAGTCGGCGCCGCCGGAGAGCCCGGCGGCCGGCCGGGGAGCGGGCGCCGGCGGCGGCGCCGCGCAGCCGCTGCTTTCCACCTCCGCGAACTGTGCCTTCTCGGTCGAGCCCTCTAGCGCGGTGGTGGACGAGGTCCCGCCCGCAATCACCTGCGTGACCTGGTCGAAGTAGCCGGTGCCCACGAAGCGCTGATGCTTCACCGCCTCGTAGCCGTTCTCGCGCTCGGCGCGGAACTCCTCTTCCTGCAGGCGCGAGTAGGCGGCCATGCCGCTCAGGCGGTAGGTGCGCGCCAGCTCGAACATGCTGAGGTTGAGGGCGTGGAAGCCCGCCAGGGTGACGAATTGGAAGCGGTAGCCCATGGCCCCCAACTCGCGCTGGAAGCGCGCGATGACCGCGTCATCCAGCTTCTTCTTCCAGTTGAACGAGGGCGAGCAGTTGTAGGCCAGGAGCTTGCCGGGGAACTGCGAGTGCAGGGCCTCGGCGAAGATGCGGGCCTCGTCAAGATCGGGCTCGGCGGTCTCGCACCACACCAGGTCGGCGTAGGGAGCGTAGGCCAGGCCACGGGCGATGGCGGACTCCAGCCCGCCGCGGATGGAGAAGAAGCCTTCGGCGGTGCGCTCGCCGGTGAGGAAGCGGCGGTCGCGAGGATCGATGTCGCTGGTGAGCAGGTGGGCGCTGTTGGCATCGGTGCGCGCCATGATGAGCGTGGGCACGCCCAGCACGTCGGCGGCCAGGCGCGCCGCCACCAGCTTCTGGATGGCCTCGACCGTGGGCACCAGCACCTTGCCGCCCAGGTGGCCGCACTTCTTGGCGCTGGAGAGCTGGTCCTCGAAATGGACGCAGGCGGCGCCGGCCTCGATCATGGCCTTCATCAGTTCGAAGGCGTTGAGGGCGCCGCCGAAGCCGGCCTCGGCGTCGGCGATGAGGGGTACCAGCCAGTGAATGTCGTCGTGACCCTCGGCGTGGTGGAGCTGGTCGGCGCGCACGAGCGCCTGGTTCAGCCGGCGCACCAGGTTGGGCACGCTGTCGGCGGGGTAGAGGCTCTGGTCGGGATACATCTGGCCGGCGTCGTTGGCGTCGGCGGCGACCTGCCAGCCGCTCACGTAGATGGCCTCCAGCCCGGCACGCACCTGCTGGATGGCCTGGTTGCCGGTGAGCGCGCCCAGCGCGGGCAGGTAGGGCTCGGAGCGCAGCAAGTCCCACAGGCGCTCGGCGCCCAAGCGGGCCAGCGTGTGTTCGATGTGCACCGAGCCGCGCAGGCGCACCACGTCCTCGGCGGCGTAGGGCCGCTCTACGCCCTTCCAGCGGGGCTCGAGAGCCCAGGTTCTGGCTAACTCCGCTGCGTGTGCGTTGACCACCATGTCTGGCTTCTCCTTTGGATGTGCCGAAGTCAAAACAGGTCCCCAGGGCCGGACTACACCGGGTCGAACTCGTTGTTCAGGATCATGGACTCGCTCAGGCGGCGGGCGGCGCGGTAGCGGCCGCGCACCTCGGCGGGCGCATCCGCGGGAAGTTCCTGGAGGATGCGGTCGAGTTCCTCGTCGAAGAGGCGGTTGACCAGGGCCAGGGTGTGCGGCACGGCCGCCCCGTCCTCGGCGGCGACCGGCACCGCCTCGCGGTGGCGCATGCGCTGCGCGATCATGAGGCGGTAGATGCGGTCGGTGGCCAGGTCCTCCATGTAGCCGTCGAGCAGGCTGGCGCCCTTGCCGGCGAGCACGCCCTGGCGGTAGCGGATGACGGTGCGCACGGCGGCGCGCGTGCCTGCCAGCGAGTGCTGCCCCACGCCCTCGGGCCGCGGCCGCAGCTCGGGATAGCGCTCGCCGCCGGCGGGACGCTCGTGCAACTGATTGGGGCAGGGGAACTGCGCCACCGCGATCTGGTTCTGGTCGGGATGGCCGGTCCAGGCGCCGTCCATCAGGCAGACGGCCTCGTTCTTCTTGTCCTTCTCCAGCACGGCCAGGGCGCGGGCGTTGAGTTCGGCATCCTCGCGGCTGGGATAGAGCGCGGTCATGCCCCCGATGGCCAGCGCCCCCCGCTTGTGGCAGAGCTCCGGCATCAGCGCGCGCAGGTTCTGGAAGAAGGGAACATCGTGCGGGATGGTGTTGCGGTCGGGCAGCACCCAGGCCGGGTCCTCCAGGTTGAAGTGGATGAGCGAGGCCATGTAGTCCCAGCGCCCCAGGTTCAGCCCCAGGATGTGCTGGCGCAGGTGGTAGAGGAACTCCTCCATCTGGAAGGCCAGGGGATGCGACTCGACCAGGGCGAAGCACTTGATAGCGTCGCGGGGCAGGCCCTTCCACTCGGCCAGGGCCTGGAAGAGGTCGCGCCACCACAGGGCCTCCTCCGCCGACTCCGACTTGGGGATGTAGAAAGTCAGGGGGTGCTTGAGGTCGGCGGGCTCGGCGGCGAAGAGCACGCCGGCCACGTCGTAGAGCGAAGCCGAGACCAGCTCGTCGGGCAGCAGGCCGGCCTGGCTCAGGTGCAGGCCGCGGGGACGGATGAGGATCACGGTCGAGCTGGACTGGATGGAAACTTGGCGCTGGCGCTTCTTGTCGTAGTAGCTGAGCTGGCCGCGCAGGGCGGCGAGGATGTTGGCGATCCCCAGGTGCAGGTGCTCCCAGGTGTTGGCGGCGGAGTCTTCCAGGTCGAGCATCACGCCGGGGGCGCCGGAGTTGAGCATCTTGACCACCAATTCGGCATCGTCGGCGGGCCCGGTCATCTGGTTGCGCTGGTCGCGGCACCAGGCGGGCAGCTCGATGCGCCAGTCGCCCTGGGTGGCCAGCGAGGGAGGCAGGTGCTGGGGCAGGCGGCCGCGGTGGGCGCCGGCCAGGGCGGCAGCGCGCTTGGCGAGGAGCGCCTGCTGCCAGGGAGTGAAGCGGCGGTGCAGGGGGAGGAGGAATTCCAGGAAACCGGGGGCCAGGTGGACCGCCGGGTCCAGCTCCGGGGGAGCGCAGTTGATGCGGGAGTCGAGCCCGGCCGGGGTCGTCGCCATCGTGTCCCTCCCTTGCGGTCTGTTCAATATACTGAACAGCCATTCACTATGCCGCTCACGTTAGGCCGGAAGCGGAGGGCGGTCAAGTGGCGTGTTCATCCTGTTGAACACAAATTCAAAATGTGGGAGGATGACCCCGGCCGGTCCGATAGGGTCGGGACCGGTCGGGGAGGCGGCCATGCCCGAGAGCAGCGCCAAGGATTCGGCCGCGGTGGAGCGCGCCCTCGCCATCCTGGAGGCGGTGGCCCACCGCGCCGGCGGCCTGTCCAACGCCGACCTCAGCCGCCGGCTCAAGATCCCCAAGAGTTCGGCCAGCTACCTGCTGCGCACCCTCGAGCACCACGGCTACCTGCGTCGCGAGCCGGAGAGCGGCCGCTACCGCCTGGGGGTGAAGGTGCTGGCGCTGAGCGAGAGCGTGCTCTCCGGGCTGGACATCCGCCAGATGGCCCTGCCCATCCTGCGCCACCTGGTGGAGCACGCGCACCTGACCGCCCACCTGGCCATCCTGGACCGCGGCGAGGCCGTCTACATCGAGAAGGTGGAGGCCCCGGGCTTCATCAAGATGGATACCTGGGTGGGCCGCCGCATGGACGTGCACGCCACCAGCGTGGGCAAAGCGCTGATCGCCTGGCTGCCGGAGGAGGAGGTGGCGGCGCTGGCGCGCCAGCGCGGCCTGCGCAAGCGCACCCCCAAGACCATCACCGTGCTCTCCCGGCTGCACAAGGAGCTGGAGAAGGTGCGCGCTCAGGGCTACGCGGTCGACGACGAGGAGAACAATCTGGGGGTGCGCTGCGTGGCCGCTCCCATCTTCAACAGCGAGGGGGGAGTGGAGGCCAGCCTGGGGGTGAGCGGGGCCACCAACCAACTCGATCCCGGCTCGGTCCCCAAGATGGCGGAGATGGTGCAGGACGCTGCCCGCCACATCGCGCAGCAGATGGGCTATCACCCGCCGCGGCGCTGACCATCAGTCCATCCGCAGCACGATCTTGCCGAAGCTGGCGTTGGATTCCATGCGGCGGTGGGCGGCCTGGATCTCGGCCAGGGGAGACTCGCTGTCGATGACTGGGCGCAGCTTGCCCGCCGCCAGCCAAGGGACGACCTGGGCGGCGAAGCTCTCCGTGACCTGGATCTTTTCGTCGAGTGAGCGGCCGCGCAGCACCGAGCCGATCACGGTGAGGCGCTTGCCGAGCAAGTGCTTGAGCTCGATCTCGGGCTTGGCTCCGCCGGAGCTGGCCAGCACCACCATGCGGCCGCGGCCGGCCATCACCGCCAGGCTGGCAGTCACATAGGGCCCGCCCACCAGGTCGAGCACCACCTCCACGCCCCGGCCCGCGGTCCAGCGGCGCACCGCCTCGGGCAGCTCTTCCAGGCCGGATGAGAGCGCGATGCCATCCTCCAGGCCGAATTCCCTGGCGCGCGCGATCTTGTCGGGGGTACGCGAGCTGCCGTACGGTACGGCATCGAGCGCCCGCACCAGTTGCACCGCGGCCAAGCCGACGCCGCTGCCGACAGCATGGATGAGCACGGCTTCCCCGGCGCGCAGGCCGGCCTGCGCCAGCGCGTCCTGGGCGGTGATGAAGGCTTCGGGGATGGCCGCCGCTTCGATCCAGCTCAGGCTGGCGGGGATCTCCGCCAGAGTCTGTTCATGGGCGGCGACATAGAGGGCATGGGCGCCGCCCGCGGCCAGCCCGAAGACACGCTGGCCGGGGCGCCAGCGGACGGCCCCCGGTCCCAGCTCCGCCACCTCGCCGGCGAACTCCAAGCCGGGAATGCCGGCGGGGGCTCCCAGCGGAGCGGGGTAGCGGCCCTGGCGCTGCAAGACGTCGGCGCGGTTGAGAGCGGAGGCCCGCACCCGCACCAGGACCTCGCCGGCGCCGGGCGCCGGGCGCGGCACTTCTCGGATCTCCAGCACCTCGGGGCCGCCCGGCCGAGTGATGACGATCGCGGTCATGGTGGCAGGAAGGCCGGCCATGCCCGCATCTTACCTCAGCCGGCGGGAAGCTGTTTTGGCACCTCCGCGGCGGCCTATCCGTGGTCTAATGAGGCGGAACGCACCGGCACTTCGGCCCCGTTCGCCGCTTTTGCGGACTTCCTCCCCCGAGGAGAGAGACGATGCCGGACCCATCGCACAGCCACGAATCGTTGACCGCGCGCCTGGCCCAGGCCAGCGCGGAACTGCACGAATTGGAGCAAGGCATGCAGAACGGGGAGATCGACGGCCGCATCCTGGCGGAGTTCCGCGAATCCGTGGACCACGTGCGCCAGACCGCGTGGGCGGTGCAGCAGTGGATGGAACTCTCCGCCGCCAAGCGTGACCCCTTCTCGGTGCTGAACTGGCTGGCGGCAGAGCGCGTGCGTATCGGCACCCAGGTGGCCCACGAGCTGTGCATGGACCTGGATGCCACCGAAGTCAACACCGAGACCCCGGGGATCCAGAAGCTGTTTCACGAGACCAAAGGTCTGATCGAGCGGCTGTCCCGCATCACCAAGTAGGCCGGCGGGACCACCCGGCCATGCCCCCCCGAAAGGAGTGCGCGGCGCTCGCGCTGCGGTCGCAGATGATAGAATCAGCGGCGGTCGAGCGCGAACCAGCTTAATCCAAGAAACGTGACCAGCCAGAGCCAGAGCGGTGGGAGCCGGGCGCGGGTAGCGTGCGTCTGCCTGCTGGCGCTGCTGCTGGCGGCCTCGGTGGAGAGCGGGCACGTCTGCGGGGCCCTGCGCGTGTCGCCGGAAGCTCCGGCAGGGGCAGCCTGGGTCCAGTCCTCGGCCGGGTTCTGCACGATCTGCGCGCTGGCGCAACCGGCGACGCCGGCGGTCCCGCCGCTGGCGCTGGCGCCGGCCATGAACGTGGTTCCCGCCAGCCTGGTCGCTGAACCCCAGTACCACTCCTTCCAGGGCCTGTTCGCGTTGAACGTGCGGCCTCCTCCTGCCTAATCAGTCTCCCGCCGCCAGCGTCGCAGGCCGAACCGCGCCCGCCGGTGCTCCGGCTGGGTTGCGCTCCATCGCTTCGGATCCCAAGGGACGTACAGGAGAGAAGCATGACATCGAGGAAAGTCCCCGGGCAGCCTTCCGCATGAGGAGGGCTGCACAACGAGGCGCCAGGGCAGCGCGGTGGGCGCTGTCGGTGGTGGCGCTGGCGGGAACGGCGCTGGCGCAGGGGCCGGCGCGGGTCACGCTGGAGCAGGCCATCGACCTGGCGCTGACCCACAACCACGCCCTGAAGGCGCTGCGCACGCAGGTGCAGCAGAGCCAGGCCCAGGAGGTGACGGCGGGGCTGCGCCCCAACCCCGTGCTCTCCTGGGACTCGCAGTTCCTGCCCATCTTCCAGCCCAGCCAGTTCTCGGCGGATTACATCAACGTGAACGCGCAGCACGACCTGGGCATCAGCTACCTGTTCGAGCTGGGGGGCAAGCGGCACTGGCGACTGCAGGCGGCGCGTGATCAGACGGCGGTGACGCGCGCGCAGATCGCGGACGCGGAGCGCAACCTGAGCTTCAACGTGGCCCAGCAGTTCGTGGGGGTGCTGCTGGCGGAGTCGAACCTGGAGCTGGCACAGCAGGACCTGGCCAGCTTCCAGAACACGGTGGAGATCAGCCAGGCGCGTTACCAGGCGGGCGACATCAGCGAGGCCGACCTGCTCAAGATCAAGCTGCAACTGCTGCAGTTCCAGACCGACTCTTCCTCCGCGGAGTTGGCCAAGGTGCAGGCGCTGGTAGGCCTGCGGCAACTGCTGGGCTACGACGCCGTCCCCGCCGACTACGACGTGGCGGGGGAGTTGCGCTACCAGCCGCTGAGGCTCAACCTGGACGACCTGAAGGCCAAGGCCCTGCAGCAGCGTCCTGACCTGGTGGCGGCGCAGCGGGGCGTGACCGCGGCCGACAGCCAGCATCGCCTGGCGCTGGCCAACGGCGCCCGCGATCTGGGCACTGCCTTCAATTACTCCCATCTCAACGCGCTCAACACCGGCTCGTTCTTCTTCAACATCCAGCTCCCGCTCTTCGACCGCAACCAGGGCGAGATCGCGCGCACGCAGTTCGCGCAGACGCAGGCGCAGGAGAGCGCCGCCGCCGCCAGCGACCAGGTGCTGACCGACGTGGACGACGCCTACCAGGGCTTCCGCGCCAACCAGAAGGTGGTGGAGCTGTATGTCTCCGGCTACCTGCAGCAGGCGCAGGAGTCGCGCGACATCAGCGAATACGCCTATAAACGCGGCGCCGCCAGCCTTCTGGATTTCTTGGACGCCGAGCGCAGCTATCGCGCCACGCAACTGGCCTATCGCCAGGCCCTGGCCTCGTACATGGTCTCCCTAGAGCAGCTCAAGCAAGCCGTGGGGACCCGGAATCTGCCATGAGAGAAACGACGCAATCCACGCTGGGACTGGCCGCGCCGGGATACCGGGGGGCGGGCCTGCTCCTGTTCCTGTCGCTGCTCCTGCCGGCCGCGGGATGCGGCGACCGTTCCGCCAGCGAGATGACCTCCTACTCCGCCCGCGCCAAGGCCGGCGAGCAGGCGCAACTGTTTACCGTTCCCCCGGAGCAGATGCCGCACGTCCAGGTGGCGACGGTGGAGAGCGTGAGCCTGCCGCGCCGCCTGCGTCTCACCGGGACGGTGGCCTTCGACGGCTTCCATACCACCCCGGTCATCACCGAGGTGGGCGGGCCGGTGAGCCGCATCCTGGTCTCGCCGGGGCAGAAGGTGAAGGCAGGGCAGGTGCTGCTCTACGTCTCCAGTCCCGACTATGCGCAGGCGCGGGCCGCCTACCTCAAAGCGCGTTCCGCCTACGACCTGGCGGAGAAGAACTACACGCGCGCGCAGGACCTGTATGCGCACCACGCCATCGCGGAGCGCGACCTGCAGCAGGCGGAGTCGGACCGCAACCAGGCCCAGGCCGACTTCCAGGCGGCCGAGGAGGGGTTGCAGGTGCTGGGCGTGGCCCACCCGGAGGCGCTGGGAAAGCTGCCCGCCACCTCCGAGCTGCCTTTGCTGGCCCCCATCAGCGGAGAGGTGGTGGAGCGGCTGGTGGCGCCCGGGCAGCTGATCCAGTCAGGAGCCACGCAGTGCTTCACCATCTCCAACATGAGCACGGTGTGGGTGCTGGCCAACATCTACCAGAATGCGCTCGCAGAGGTACACGTCGGCGACCCGGTCAGCATCCAGGCCGACACTTATCCTGACGTCTTCCAGGGGAGGATCTCGTACATCGCGGCGGCGCTGGACCCGGGCACGCGCACCCTGCAAGCGCGCATCGACACCCAGAACCCGGGCGAGAAGCTGAAGAAGGACATGTACGTGACCGCGACGGTGGAGGCGGGGACGATCGCCGGCGCGCTGGTGGTGCCGGACGCGGCCGTGCTGCGCGACGCCGAGAACCAGCCTTTCGTGTACGTGCTGGCGGGCCAGAACCAGTTCGGGCGGCGCCCGGTGCAACTGGGAGAGAGCCAGGGCGGGCGCACCCAGATCACCAGCGGGCTGAAGGCGGGAGAGAAGGTGGCCGGGGACGGCAGCCTCTTCCTGCAATTCGCCAATTCGCTGCAACAATGAAGGAGCCTTGCGCGAGGAAGGACCCATTGCCTGAATCGGGCCGCACCGCATGATCCATCGCATCGTCCAAGCCGCCCTGCGCCAGCGCTTCCTGGTGCTGATGCTGACGGTGTTCATCACCGCCGCCGGCATCGAGTCCTTCCGGCGCATGCCGGTGGACGCCTATCCCGACCTCTCGCCGCCCATGGTGGAGATCATCACGCAGTGGCCGGGCCACGCCTCGGAGGAGATGGAACGCCTGGTCACGCTGCCCATCGAGGTGGAGATGAACGGGGTGCCCCACATGACGGTGATGCGCTCCATCACCCTCTACGGGCTCTCCGACGTGCGCCTCACTTTCGACGAGGGCGTGGACCCCTACTTCGCGCGTCAGGTGGTCTTCGAGCGGCTGGCGGAGGTGGCCCTGCCCAGCGGGGTGACGCCCTCGATGGCGCCGCTGTTCAGCCCCAGCGGCCTGGTCTACCGCTACGTGCTGGTGAGCCCCGACCGCAGCCCGCAGGAATTGAAGACCATCGAGGACTGGGTGGTGGAGCGCGCCTACAAGTCGGTGCCGGGGGTGGCCGACGACTCCGGCCTGGGCGGCGAGACCATGCAGTACCAGGTGCTGCTGGATCCGGCGCGCCTGTACGGCTACCACCTGACCGTGCCCCAGGTGGTCACGGCGCTGGCCAACAACAACAGCAACGCCGGAGGCGGCTTCTACTCCCAGGGCGGGCAGTTCTACTACGTGCGCGGGCTGGGCCTGGTACGCAACACCGACGACATCGGCAATATCATCGTGGGGGCCAGCAAGGGCGTGCCGGTGCGGGTGCGCGACATCGGCCAGGTGGTGATCGGGCACGCGCCCCGCCTGGGCCAGTTCGGTTTCAACCGCACCGACGACGCGGTGGAGGGCGTGATCCTGATGCGCCGCGGCGAGCAGACGCAGACCGTCCTTGCCGGGGTGCAGAAGAAAACCGAGGAACTCAACCGCGAGATCCTGCCTCGCGACGTCAAGGTGCGGCCCTTCTACGACCGCAGCGACCTGGTGCGGCTCACCACCGACACGGTGGAGGCCAACCTGCTGCGGGGCATGATCCTGGTCTTCGTGGTGCTGCTGTTCTTCCTGGTGAGCACGCGCGCCGCCGTCATCGTGGCCCTCACCATCCCCTTGAGCCTGCTGTTCTCCTTCATCTTCCTGCACGCCCACAACATCGACGCCAACCTGCTCTCCATCGGGGCCATCGACTTCGGCATCATCATCGACGGTACCGTGGTCATGATGGAGAACATCTACCGCGAACTGGGGCTGCGCCAGGGGCAGGAGTACCGCCTGCAGGAGGTGATCCTGGCGGCGGCGCGCGACGTGGACCGCCCCATCTTCTACTCGGTGGCCGTGATCATCGCCGGCTACCTGCCCATCTATGCCCTCAGCGGGCCCGCAGGCAAGCTCTTCGATCCCATGGCCGACACCATGGCCTTCGCCCTGCTGGGCGCGCTGGTGCTCACCCTGACCCTGGTTCCGGTGCTGGCCTCCTACTGGTTCCAGCAGGGGGTCAAGGAGCGCGTGAACAAGCCCTTCGAGTGGATCAAGGCGAAGTATGCGCGCGGGCTGGACTGGTCGCTCGACCATCCCGGCACGACCATGCTGGCGGCCAGCGCCATCTTCGGGCTGACCCTGCTGTTGGTGCCCTTCATCGGGGGCGAGTTCATGCCCCACCTGGACGAGGGCGCGCTCTGGATCCGCGCCACCATGCCCTACACCATCTCCTTCGAAGAGGCCAGCAGGCTGTCGCCGCAGGTGCGCGCGATCCTGCTCTCCTACCCGCAGGTGACGGAGGTGGCCTCGGAGCTGGGCCGCCCCGACGACGGCACCGATCCCACCGGCTTCTTCAACGACGAGTTCTACGTCGGCCTGAAGCCCTACAGCGACAAGGCCTGGCAGGGCAAGATCCGGACCAAGGAAGACCTGATCGCCGACATCGACCGCCGGTTGACCGCCTATCCCGGCATCACCTTCAACTACACCCAGCCCGCCGAGGACGCGGTGGACGAGGCCCTCACCGGGCTGAAGAGCTCGCTGGCGGTGAAGGTGTACGGACCCGACCTGGAAGTGCTGGAGCAGAAGGCGCTGGCCATCAAGAAGACGCTGTCGCAGGTGCCCGGCTTCACCGCGCTGACGGTGGTCCGCGAACTGGGGCAGCCCAGCCTCATCATCGACGTGGACCGCGAGAAGATCGCGCGCTACGGCATCAACGTGAGCGACGTCGAGGCGGTGGTGGAGGCGGCGGTGGGCGGGCAGGCGGCCACCCAGGTCATCCAGGGAGAGAAGCTCTTCGACCTGGTGGTGCGCATGGAGCCGCAGTACCGCTCCAACGCCCAGCAGATCGGGAACCTGCTGGTGGGCACGCCCGACGGCCAGCAGATCCCGCTCCGCCAGTTGGCCGAGATCCGCCAGGGCAACGGGGCGTCGTTCATCTACCGCGAGAACAACTCGCGCTACATCGGCATCCAGTACTCGATCGAGGGTCGCGACCTGGAACGCGCGGTGAAGGACGGCCAGGCCGCGGTGCGCAGGAACGTCTCCCTGCCCGAAGGCTACCGTCTGGCCTGGGGCGGCGAGTACGACGAATTCCTGGCCGCCAAGGCGCAACTCAACGTCATCGGACCCCTGGCCGTGCTGCTCATCTTCCTCATCCTGTTCGCGCTCTACGGCAACTTCAAGTTCCCCGTCACCATCGCGCTGGGCGTGATCCTGACCGAGCCGGTGGGCGCGCTGTTGGCCCTCAAGCTCACGCACACGCCCTTCAGCGTCTCCTCGGTGCTGGGGCTGCTGGCGCTGCTGGGAGTTTCGGTCGAAACCGCGGTCATCCTGGTCTCTTACATCAACAAGCTGCGGCTGGAAGGGATGGACATCCGGAGCGCGACCCGCGAGGCCGCTCTGCTGCGCTTGCGCCCCATCATGATGACGGCGCTGGTGGCCTGCCTGGGGCTGCTTCCGGCCGCACTTTCCACCGGCATCGGCTCCGACACTCAGCGGCCCTTCGCCATCGTGATCGTCGCCGGCCTCATCTCGCGCCTGCTGCTGGGCTTCTTCGTCAATCCCGTGCTCTACCTCTGGGTGGCCAGGGAAGGCGACGTGCTCCAGGTGTGACCATGCGCTACCCATCCCAAACCGAGTCCGCCCGCCTTCGGAGGAGGTATACTCCGACGAAGGCTACTCAGGTGGGACGGGTGTCCAGGACGGGCAGGTGGCGGCGGGCGCTGGCGTGGCTGGCGCTGCTGGCGGTGGTGTCGTTGGTGGCCCTGGATGCGGTGCACAGCCACCGTGACCTGGCCGGCTCCCACTCGCGCTGCGAACTCTGCCTGACCCTGCACGCTCCGGCGCTGCGCAGCGCCGC
>Ga0187776_10001178_pt1 | contig 12954 bp, 13 predicted proteins | sample 0216_BV02_MP12_2_FD_132426 | JGI IMG/M metagenome (GOLD analysis project Ga0187776, IMG submission 132426) | Tropical peat soil microbial communities from peatlands in Department of Meta, Colombia - 0216_BV02_MP12_20_MG | ecosystem: Environmental > Terrestrial > Soil > Wetlands > Peat | place...
GAGAAAGGCAGGTCTTTCTTAGAGATATTTCGGGTCTTATGGGTCCCGATGATCGTCTTCTCCTGGGCATAGATATGATAAAACCTGCTGAGATACTGGAGCTTGCATATAATGACCTCAGGGGTGTGACGGCCGAGTTTAATAAAAACATTTTGAGTGTCGTGAACAGGGAATTGAACGCCGATTTCGATAAATCCCATTTCGATCACCTCGCCTTTTATAACATCTCGGAGGAGCGGGTGGAAATGCATCTCCGCGCCAACAGAAATGTCTCTGTAGAAATCAAAGATCTGGATTTATTCATCTCGCTGAGGAAAGATGAAACAGTGCGCACTGAAATCTGCAGGAAGTTCAGCAGAAGATCAGCAGAGAAGATGGCAGAAGAAGCCGGCCTGAAGATCAACCGGTGGTTTACGGATCCGGGGGGGTGGTTTTCCCTGATTGAATTAGTGCCTGCGGGGTTCGGAGGTTGAGTCAAAGTGGTTGGATTACGATAGAAAAGCTGTTGATCAGGGCCATGTCAAACGCGGCTGTCATCCCAAGTATAGGTTGATACTTGAACGGAGGTGGGAAAATGAAAAAGTCAATCATACCACTGCTGGTGAGCATATTAGTGGCCTTACCTTACGGTTGCGCCACGCAAGACTATGTGAGGCAGCAGATCGAGCCCATGTCGAGAAGAATCAGCAAACTCGAGGGCGAATTGGAACAGGCGAAGAATGAGGCCGCAAAAACGAGGACGATGGCACAGGAAGCGGCTAAGAATGCTGAACGGGCTGAGGCTGTCGGCGAACGGGCTGAGGCTGTCGCCAAACGGGCTGAAGCTGTCGCCGAAAGGGCCGAGGCTGCTGCCAAGAAGATAAGTAAGGCCTTTGAATTGCAGCCAAAGCAGTAAAGCCTCTGATAACGCCTACCGAAGTGAGCCATGACCATAACGACCGCAGAGGAAAACAGGAAATGCCCAACGGAACAGATGCGAAAAGGCGATGCTGTTCTGTCGTTTTAACTCCCCTCCTCAAAATATCTGAGGAACTGTCCTATCTGAACACCCAGGTAGACACATTTGATGTTATTCATGCAATCATCGGCATCCTTTTTTTCGAGGTGGGTTGCAAGTTCATGGGTCCCCTTTTTGAATGTTACGATATAGGCATTCTTGTCTTTGCTGAAATCAAGCCCGAGAGCTATATCATGTTTCCCGATTTCAGGATACATTTCGCGAATCTTTTCCTTTAACGCATCATTCGTATAAGCCACAGAGCCTCCTTGAATCAAAGATGAATTTGTCCTGCCTCTTGAAGTATATCCTGTTTCAAGATCAAGTCAAGAAAAAAGAGTTTCTGCTGAACACAGCGATCTTGATCAAAATGGGCTCTGATAGACTCTTTTTTCCCGATTTCGAACGAAGGTTCTTTGTGTCCTTATCGCCCAAAACATGGGCATGAGGTTGCACGGCAGATTTACAGCTCGGCGAATAATACTTGACACAATTACTAAACTATTTTAGAGTTAAAGTATGTTGAGGTTATCCACGAAGGGACAGTACGGTGTGAGGGCGATGTTCGAGATAGCGAAGGGCTATAACCGTGGTCCGATAACGATTAAGGAGATCTCGGAAAGGCAGGATGTGTCCGTGGCTTATCTCGAACAGATCCTGAACAAGCTTCGTCATGCCGGGCTGATAACGAGTGTAAAAGGGCCGGGGGGAGGATATGTCCTGAGCAAAGAACCGGACAGCATGAGCATAGGGGAGATACTGAGGGAACTCGAAGGACCCGTGGCTATTACCTCCTGTCTCGACCCCAAAGAAGGGTGCATGAGAGTCGACGGCTGCGTCACTCACCTTTTATGGAAATCTCTTGGAGAGAAGATCGGGGCTTTTCTCGATACCATAACCCTGCGGGATCTCTTGCGGGGCAACAGATTGATGGAAATACAGGGCGGACAAAAAAGCGGGAAGAAGGGGAAAGACAGCGCTGAGGTGGTTTTTAGGTGAAATTTGTAGAAAACGTCAAACCTGATGTCATAACCGATATCGTGTATATGATGTGCCCCATGCATCTGCTGAAGCTCCAAGAACAGATAAAGGAACTCGATCAGGGGCAGATACTTGAGATCATGACAGACTATGACGGCGCGCTTGAAGACATCCCATCGTGGTGTGAAAAAACCGGAAACGAATTTCTCGGAGTTGAAGATTCGGGCGATTTTTATAAATTTTACATCAAGAAACTTGCGAGGTGACTATGAGAAAGTGCTATTTTGACCACGTTGCAACGAACCCTGTTCATCCGGATGTCCTTGAAGCTATGATACCGTACTTTAAGGAAGAGTTCGGCAATCCCCTAAGCGTGTATGAATACGGCGCAAGGGCAAAGAATGCGATTGAGAGCGCCAGGGAAAAGGTCGCCAGCCTTGTCAACGCGAAACCCGCGGAGATCATTTTTACGTCGTCCGGAGCAGAGGCGAATAATTTCGCATTGAGAGGGATTGCGCTGGCGAAACAGAACGAGGGCAAGCATGTCCTTGTTTCGAGAATGGAGCACCACTCGGTATTGAATTCAGCGAGATTCCTCGAAAAAAGCGGCTTTGCCGTGACGTATCTGCCTGTCGACAAAAAAGGCTTTGTCGATCCCGAAACAGTCAAGAAGTCGATAACGAAAGAGACTACCCTGATCTCCGTCATTCATGCAAGCAGCGAGGTGGGAACGATCGAGCCGCTGAAAGAGATCGTTAATGTTGCAAAGGAGAAAAACATCGTTGTCCATACGGATGCTGTAGCAACGACAGGTAATATCCCGGTCGACATAAGAGATCTCGGCGTTGATCTCCTGAGCATGGCGGCGCATCAGTTTTACGGACCGAAGGGAGCGGGAGCCCTCTATATTAAACAGGGACTGAGGATAGTGCCGCTGATTTACGGGGGAATTCAAGAGTCTGGAAGGAGGGCCGGAACCGAAAACGTACCTGCGATCGTCGGGATGGGAAAAGCTGCGGAGATCGCCGAAGCAGAAATTCAGAAGAGAATGGACTGCCTGCTGCCGCTCAGGGAAAGGATCATCGATGCCATGTCCGGCGTAGACAGGGTCTATCTTACTGGGGACAGGAAGAACAGGCTTCCGGGCCATGCGAGTTTCTGTGTAGAATATATTGAAGGTGAGTCGATGCTTCTGCTCCTGGCCGCAAAAGGCATTTTTTCCGCAAGCGGCTCCGCCTGTTCTTCGAAGGCGCTCAAGGCCTCTCCCGTGCTGCTTTCGATGGGTGTGCCTTCGAGCCTGGCGCAGGGTTCCATAGTCTTCAGCCTTGGCAGCGGGAATACATCGGAAGATATCGACTATCTTCTTAACGAGTTTCCCGCTGTTATTAAGAGACTGAGAGAGATCTCCCCCTATGCACAGGGATGGGGGGATAGAGAGGAAGGTGGACAAGAATGTACAGTGAAAGAGTAATGGACCATTTCACGAACCCCAGAAATGTGGGAGATATGGAAGATGCAGACGGCGTCGGTATCGAAGGCAATCCGACCTGCGGGGATGCGATGAAGATCTACATAAGGGTCAGGGACGGCAAGATCGTGGACGCAAAGTTCAAAACATTCGGCTGCGGTGCCGCTATCGCTGTCAGCAGCATGGTGACCGAGATGGTGAAAGGGAAAACTCTCGACGAGGCACTTGCCATATCGAAGGAGGCCGTAGCTCAGGAGCTGGGAGGGCTTCCGCCCCAGAAGATGCACTGTTCAAACCTCGGGGCCGATGCCTTGAAAAAGGCTATCGAAGATTACAGGAGCAAGCAAGCGAAGTAATTTTCGTAGTATCATTATTTTTGAGCGCAGGCCGGGACTTACGGATAGGTGATTTGGATTCTCTGGATCCCGGTCGCCCTGCCGGTATCGCCGTTGATTTCAACAACGACAGCGGACAAGATACCCTGACCTTGCGCTGTTTCAAACCTCGACGGCATTATCGTCAGGAAACGATGTATAATCTGATCAACATCGATCCCGATGACAGAAATGGAAGGTCCGGTCATACCGACATCGGTTATGTACGCCGTGCCGTTGGCGAGGATTTTTTCATCCGCTGTTTGTACGTGGGTATGAGTTCCTATCACGGCGCTCGCCCGGCCGTCGACGAAATATCCGAACGCTACCTTTTCAGAGGTCGCCTCTGCATGGAAGTCGATGATAATCACCTTTGTTTCTTTCGCGAGGGTCTGCAGTTCCACTTCCGCGGCCCTGAAAGGGCAGTCCAGATCTGCCATGAAAACCCTGCCCTGGAGGTTCAAGACAGCAACCTTCTGACCATTCGGTGCCGTAAAGACGACGCTTCCATAGCCGGGAACGCCCGGAGGATAATTGATCGGTCTTAAGACACGGTTATCTTTCGATATATAATGAACGAACTCTTTTTTATCCCATACGTGGTTGCCGGTCGTGATGACATGAACGCCCATTTTAAACAACTCTAATACAAGAGCCTCGGTCAACCCGAAGCCCCCTGCGACGTTCTCACCATTGACTATCACGAGGTCTACTTTGTACTTATCAGTTAGGTTAGGCAACAAGGCCTTAACCGCTGTCCTGCCCACCTTGCCAACGATGTCACCGATAAAGAGGACCCTCATCCCGTTCTCATTTCTTCTCTCTCACTTCCGAGTACCACCCTCAGTATGTTTGCTACTTCGCGTATTCCACATATCTCGATTCTCTGATGACCGTCACTTTTATCTGACCTGGATATGTCATTTCAGACTCGATCTTTTTTGACAGGTCCCTTGCTATGAGGGCAGACATCTCATCATTTATGTCTTCCGGTTTCACAATTATCCTTATTTCTCTGCCCGCCTGGATCGCGTAACACTTATCAACACCCTTAAAAGAAAGGGCTATCTTTTCGAGCGCTTCGAGCCTCTTCAGGTAATGTTCGATACTCTCCCTCCGTACTCCCGGCCGTGCAGCAGAAAGTGCGTCTGCTGCGGCGACGAGCGCGGCTTCGACCGTAAGCGGGTCACCCTCACCGTGATGGACCAGTATTGCGTTTACCACCTTGTTATTTTCGGCATATTTACGGGCCAGATTCGCACCGATTTCCTGATGGGTTCCCTCGGTCTCATGATCTATCGCCTTGCCGATGTCATGCAGCAAACCGGCCCTCTTGGCGAGTTTGGTGTCAACGCCGAGTTCGCTGGCCATCATGCCGGCGAGGTAGGCGACTTCACGGGAATGCTGGAGCATGTTCTGGCCGTATGATGTCCTGTATTTGAGCCTCCCCAAAACTTTGATGAGTTCGGGATGAATGCCGGAGAGCCCGAGATCGAAAACCGATTTCTCGCCCTCCTCCCTGATGTTCAGATCGACTTCCTTCTTAACTTTTTCTACAATCTCTTCGATCCTTGTCGGGTGGATACGGCCATCCGTGATGAGACGTTCGAGAGAAAGTCTTGCAACCTCCCGCCGAACGGGATCGAATGCCGAAAGGGTAACCATCTCAGGGGTGTCATCCACTATGAGGTCAACGCCTGTGGCCGCCTCCAGGGCTCTGATATTTCTGCCCTCTCTTCCGATAATCCTTCCTTTCATCTCATCGTTCGGGAGGCTTACCGCAGTTACCGTCGCGTCCGCAACATAATCACTGGCATACCGCTGTATCGCGAAGCCCATAATCTCCTTTGCCTTCTTCTCGGCCGTCTCCTTCGCCTCGTCCTCGATTTTTTTTGTGAGCTTTGCGACCTCGAACCTTGCTTCTTCCTCGGTCCTCCTGAGGATTTCCTGCTTTGCCTCATCAGTAGTTATTCCGGAGAGTCTTTCGAGAACCTGACCCTGTTCTTTGAGCAACTGATTATACCGATTCTCCTTCTCCTGTATGGTCCGTTCCTTGGCGGTATAGTCCTTCTCTCTCCTGGTAAGTTCATGTTCGCGTTTATCGACCTGGTCGAATTTTCGTTCGATCGTTTCCTCTTTCTGCCTGAGTCTTTTTTCCAGGTGATTTAACTCGGTGCGTCTTTCTCTTAACTCCTTTTCCGCTTCTGTCTTGGCCTGGTAAACGATATCCTTTGCCTCGAGGGATGCCTCCTTCTTCATAGACTCAACATCCTTGAGGGCTTCTTCAATCATTTTTCTCTTTTCGTTTTCAATGGAATCCCTCTTGGTCCTGAGGGCGCTCCTATAAATCAGACTCAGAATCAGGCCGATCACAATTCCGGTGCCGATAGAGATTGACAGATAGACTGTATTAATCATCTGATGTGCTCCTCCTTTCTTGCAGCCGTGATTTGATAATTCTTTCATATCCCTCAGACGAAGGGTTATAAAAAGACTTAGGTATATTCATGTAGTTCTGTTTCACATAATGTTTTTCGAAGTTGTGGGGATAGAGATACCCTTTCCCGGCGTTCAGTCTCCTGGCGCCGGAGTAATGGGAGTCCTTCAGGTGGTCAGGAACCTGTTGCACGGGCTCATTCCGCATGTTGTCGATCGCCTTGTCTATCGCTGCACAAGAGGCATTGGACTTCGGAGCGGCGGCTATATATATTGCGGCCTGCGCAAGCGGGATCCTGCCCTCGGGCAAACCTATTTTTTCTATCGCGTGCATAGCGGAGACAGCAACAACAAGGGCATGGGGATCTGCATTTCCGACGTCTTCAGAGGCGCATATTACGATCCTCCTGGCGATAAAGAGAGGATCCTCGCCAGACTCGAGCATTTTGGCCAGCCAGTAAACCGCGGCATCAGGATCGGAGCCGCGCATGCTTTTTATGAACGCCGATATGGTGTTATAGTGGTCTTCCTCGTCATAATATATCGATTTGTTCTGTAAGACCTCTTTGACATGATCAGCGGTAATAACGTATCTTCCTGAAGCGCTGTCGAAAGACGACAAAAAAGAAAGCTCAAGGATATTCAATGCCCTCCGCGCATCTCCTTCGCTTACCGAAGCGACAAATTCAACTGCGTCGGCTCCGATCTCGACAGGATGTATTCCGAGCCCGCGATCGTCGCTAATCGCCTTCATCAATAGTTTCTTCACGTCATCAAGAGGGATAGGGCAGAACTGGAATATCAGCGACCGTGAAGACAGGGCAGGAACGAGGGAGAAGAAAGGGTTCTGCGTGGAGGCTCCTATGAGTGTTAGGTCGCCTGTTTCGATGTAAGGGAGAAGGGCGTCCTGCTGCATCCTGTTGAAGCGGTGAATTTCATCAACAAAGAGGATCGTCTTTTCACCCTTTATTGACGATACCGCTTCCCTGATATCTTTTACCCCGGCGGTGACCGCATTTAGGGAGATAAAGTCGGACCTGGTTTTTTTCGCGATAATGCGGGCGAGCGCAGTTTTCCCTGTGCCGGGCGGCCCATAGAATATGACAGAGACTATCTTGTCTTCCTCGATAAGCCTCCTGAGCGGCTTATTCTTGCCGAGAAGATGGGACTGGCCGAGGAAATCGTCAAAATCCTCAGGTTGCATCCTCCACGCGAGCGGAGGTGTTCTCTTTTGAGTTTCGAAAAGTTCCAATCTTTAGTCCTCGGTCGGACTATGGTCTGAGAACTTTTGGAGTTGAGAAAACGCTGCGTCTAAAAGGAAAGTTGATAAGGTAATCTATTGAAAGGCCGGTGGAAACAGGCCTGAACATCGTGTTTTCTCTATTTTTTTTAAGGATCGAATCCAAAAGGACGAGAACCACAGTCAGCACTGCCATTAACATAGTAATCCCGCCCTGCCGTGTATGTGAAGAATCAGATCCGCCTAGATTATAGGTGGGTGCCATAAAGGTGCCTTCAGGCTTTTGCCGCCATGGCAACATGCACACCAGCACCATACGCTGGCTCCCTAAAGATCTAATTTGCCGGACCAACTTTTTCACATATCACCAACAGGGCAGGAAATCACCCTTAATTTTTCTCTACACTCTTTTATAACAGAACAGAGAAGGTTTGGGCAAGAGAAATTCTTTGCTTGCTGAGACTTTTTGTCTTGTATTGAAAACCTCTTTTTTAATAAACTAATATCGTAAGTAATTTATAATGGAGAAAGAATGGTTGAAGAAATGAAAAAGGCGGTACAGGCTTTTACGAGGGACAAGAAGGATTCGAGAATATTTAAGTATTACTTTAAAGTATAACATATAACTCAAAGTATATAAATGTTAATATATGATAAGCATAAGTGTGGATTTTCACAGAGGGTTCGCTTCAATAACAGATAACAGGAGGTCAGAATGTTTGGTTTGGGAATGCCGGAACTTATCGTTATTCTGGTGATCGTACTCGTCCTTTTTGGGGCGAACAGATTGCCGGAGATGGGCAAGGGGATCGGACAGGCCATAAGAAACTTTAAGAAGGCTACTTCGGAGCCTGACGAGATCGACGTTACACCCAAAAAGAAAGTAACGCAAGACGAAGGCAAAGGGGGAGAGGAAAAAGATAAGGGTGAATAGAGGTCCGTCAGCCGAGATAAACCTTCCTGCTTTACACCACAACCTTACCATCGTAAAAAAAATCGCTGCAAGAAGACCGGTCATCGCCGTGGTAAAGGCCGACGCGTACGGCCACGGCGCAATAGAGATATCCAAGAAACTGATCGATGAAGGAGTTTCTTATCTGGCGGTCGCATTTTCGGGAGAGGCGAAGATACTGAGAGACGCAGGCATCACCGCTAAAATCCTCGTACTTTTCGACAGGACCGACATTCCCGATTATTTTGAATCTCGTCTTATTCCCGCAATTCAGGATATCAAGATCGCCCGTCTATTCTCAAAGGAAGCGGTGCGAAGAAGAACGAAGATCCCGGTTCATGTGAAAATCGATACCGGCATGGGGAGAATCGGATTCAAGCCTGAGGAGGCCGTTTCAGATGTTGTCAGGATTTCCGAAATGAAAGGCATCGAGGTTGAAGGACTGATGAGCCACTTTTCGGAGGCTGATTTGCAGGACAGGTCCTATGCGATTCACCAGCTTAAAATTTTTAACGCTATCAAGAAAGAGATCGTAAAGAGAACCGGAAGGCCCGTTCTTTCCCACATCGCAAACAGCGCTGCTGTCCTTTCCTTCAAAGAGGCTCTCCTGGATGCAGTAAGACCCGGCCTTCTTCTCTATGGATACTCTCCTTTCAAAGAATGTTTTGGGGAATGTTTCGGGCTCATACCCGTCATGAAAGTGAAAACCCGGATACTGGCTGTAAGGAATCTTCCTTCCGGCTCACCGGTCAGCTATGGGAGGACGTTCATCACGAAGAGGAAAAGTAAAATAGCGGTTGTGCCGATAGGCTATGCAGACGGATACAGCAGACTGTTTTCGAATAATGCCGAGGTTCTTGTCAGAGGAAAGAGGGCACCCGTTGTCGGCAGGGTCTGCATGGATTTGACGATGATAGACGTGACCGATGTCGACGGCATTTCAGAGGGCGATGAAGTCATATTGCTCGGCGGGCAGGGAAATGACGTCGTTACCGCGAGTGAGCTTTCTTCGAGGATACATACCATCCCTTATGACATCATCACATCTCTCGGATCCAGGGCAATGAAGGAGTACAGCGAGTAAACCGTCCCGTAACGACACTTCAAACGCCGACCAATAACGGGCTACGTTGTCGGGGCGAGCACCCTGCCTGTGAGTTCATCCATAAGGTTCTTGACGGGGATTATCTTATCAATCCTGTATGCGTTTGTGCCTACGGTGTAGAGGGGCTCTTCTTTGTCAGAGTTATATCCGGCGGAACTTAAAAGGCCGTTACAGATACAGAAACAGTTTTCATTGCTTTCCTTCGCGGGGCAGCGCGTAAATTTCCCTTCCTCGTCTTTCAGGAGAACGTATCCTTTATCGCATTTCGGCGGCCTCCGTCTATCGAGTGCGGAGACATACATGGGGGATTGCTTAATCACCCTGAAAGGGAGCCCGCACGGGGATCCCGGCTTATGTGCCACGATGATATCTTCTTTTCCGGCCTTTACGACAGCCTGCTTATATTCTATGGATGCACTGCTTTCCTCGGTCGCGAGGAACCGCGTTCCCATCTGCACTCCGTCGGCTCCCATCTCAAGGAACCTGACGATATCGGCGTGTGTATAAATACCCCCTGCAACGATAACAGTGGTGCCGCCATACTTTAACGCCATATCCTTCACTGGCGGAAGCAGGTTCTCAAGCCGGTTGGATTCGTTCTCTATCTGGTCGATCTTAAATCCGAGATGTCCGCCCGCAAGAGGGCCTTCAAGCACGACAGCGTCCGGACGGTAGCCAACCCTCTCCCATTTCTTGCATATGAGCTCAAGAGCCCTTGAAGATGAGACGATCGGTATAAGGGCGGTTTCTTTCGGTTGTTGAATGGCAGGCAGGTTTAAAGGCAATCCTGCGCCGGAGATGATGAAGTCGGCTCCCGCATCCAGGGCTCCTCTCACCGAGTCCTCGTAGTCTCTCACAAGTGCGACCATTATGTTCATGCCGGCAGCGCCGCCGGAAGCCTTTGCGAGAGATATTTCCTCATAAGCGGCCTCATATGTAGTTAGCTTCCTGCCAGACCGTTTGGAGACGAGCCTGTCGAGACAGGCGCTCGATACAACGCCGACTCCCCCCTCTCGTGCGACGGCGCGCGCAAGCGGTGACAAGGAAACACCCACTCCCATTCCGCCCTGTATAATGGGCAGACTTATCTTCTTTCCTTTGATTACTAACGGTGGTAATAATTCCAATAGAGTGACCTCGTAATAAATGTTGTATGCATTAACGCTTAGCAGTGAATCGGTTAGAAGGGAAGGTCGCGTTTTCTGCTGAATTTTAAGCTCATTGCTATGTATATAATCACTTATTGTCTCTTATTTTATCAAGGGGAATGTTTGAGAACTGACAGATCAAAATGTCGGTGGAAAGTTTATGCGATCTATCAAGATGATCAGGCTTACAAGGTTGGCAGGCACATTCACTGAAGAGATATAATTACATATATATGGGGGAAAAGCGTTTCATACTGCCTGTGATCTTCTTCGCCTCCTTTTCGGCGCTGGCATATGAAATAATCCTTACCAGGATATTTTCCATATCCCTCTGGTACCACTTTGCCTTCATGGTTGTCAGCATCGCTATGCTCGGCATCGCGGCGAGCGGGACCCTGCTCTCTGTCTATCCCAGGCTGAAGGACTTGAGATATATGGAGGTCTACCTCCTCATTTTCAGTATTTCAATGCCGGCTGCCTACCTGTTGATGAACTCAATCCCTTTTGACCCTGCAAAGCTTTCGTGGGACAGGGCCCAGCTTTTATATATAAGCCTCTATTACCTGTCACTCTCCTTCCCATTTTTTTCCTTCGGACTGATTGTCGCCACCGCCCTTTCCGTTATGAACAAGTCCATCGGACAAATATATGGGGCTGACCTGACCGGAGCAGGAGCCGGCTCTCTCCTCATCCTCTGGCTGCTGTCGACGGCCGGTCCTGACAGAATTGTCTTTCTGCTGTCTTCAATATCTGTTGTTTCGTTATTATTTTTCGGTCGGGGGAAAGTCAGGTTCTTTGCCTTCCTTCTCCTGATTATCGCTTCGGCCGTCTTCTATACCCAGCCATCCTTTATCAATCTAAGGATATCGCCTTACAAACCCCTGGAAACTGCCTTGAGATATCCGGGCTCTGCACATCTTAGGACATACTGGAGTCCTTTTTCCCGTGTTGACATATTCAGGAGCCCGGCTATTAGATACGCGCCGGGTCTCAGCCTGATATATCTGGAAGACCTTCCGGCGCAGATAGGCATCGCTGTGGACGCGGGTGATATCTATGCGGTTACGGATAACGGTGACAGGAAAGACCTCGACTTTCTGAGATACCTTCCGTCCTCACTCCCCTATGAGCTTTCACATCATGACAAGGTGCTTCTTCTCGAACCAATGGGCGGTCTCCCGGTCCTTACGGCGAAATATTACGGCTCGGTGAATATCTACAGAATTGATTCAAACCCCCTGGTAGTAAAATCAGTGAGGGAGTATCTCAGCAGTTTTTCGGCGGGCATCTACGAAAATAATACATGGACCGGCATCGGCAGAAGTCTGCCCGGTTCATTCAGCGGGCTGGACCTCATAGACATATCGATGACGGGTTCCGCGCCTTCCGGCTCTTTCGGATTTTCAGAGGATTACCGTTTTACCGTCGAGGCTTTCGAGGAATATCTTGACCGACTTGGCCCAAAAGGACTATTGGCGGTCAACCTCTTTATCATTCCCCCACCGAGGATGGAACTCCGTCTTCTCAATACGTTTGCGGAGGTCTTACAGCGGCAGGGCATAAAAGTGCTCGCACATCACGTAGCGGCGATAAGAAGCTGGGATACTATAACCATGATCCTAAAAAAATCGGAATTGACCCAAAGAGACATCGACGAGATCAGGAAATTTGCCGCTTCGCGAAGGTTTGATCTCATCTATTATCCCGGTATCAGGGAGGAAGAGACTAATATCTTTATTAAAACTCCCTCCAACGAATATTTCCGGATTTTTCAAAACCTGATTTTTCCAGAAAGCAGGCGGCGCATTACAGCCGATTATCTGTTCGATATCGGACCGGTTCATGACGAAGACCCGTTCTTTAATTATTATCTTAAAATCCGGAACGTACGGGAAATATATAGATTGATGGGCGGCAAATGGCAGTACTTCATTGAGGAAGGCTACTTGCTTCCGGTCATATTCGTGCAGGTTTTCATTTTGAGCGTGATGCTTATAATTCTTCCGTCGCTGAAATCAGGCCCGAAAAGTCGCCTCGACAGCAGTCCCAGCCTCATCCCTTCTCTGGCTTATTTCGCCTTTCTCGGAACAGGTTACATGTTCATCGAAATATCTTTTATTCAAAAGATGATCCTTCCCCTCGAAAACCCTTCATACGCCGTTTCAGTCGTTCTCTCTTCAATGCTGATAAGTTCAGGGACCGGAAGTCTGCTCAGTCAGCGTTATGAAAATGTGCGGAGGATGGAGACGCTCC
>Ga0187776_10001179_pt1 | contig 12953 bp, 11 predicted proteins | sample 0216_BV02_MP12_2_FD_132426 | JGI IMG/M metagenome (GOLD analysis project Ga0187776, IMG submission 132426) | Tropical peat soil microbial communities from peatlands in Department of Meta, Colombia - 0216_BV02_MP12_20_MG | ecosystem: Environmental > Terrestrial > Soil > Wetlands > Peat | place...
GGCTCGACGCCTGCGGCCTCGTCGGCTACGCGACCGAGCAATGCGGCGGACGGTGATCGCTGGAGAGCGTGTTCAAGGCGGTGTGGCCCCCGGTGTTCGTCGCGGAGATCTCGTGAGGCGATGACGCTCGCGTGGCCACCGTGATCTCCTGCTCGAAAAGTCGGAGCAGGGGTCGCGGATGACGGTCGGACGCGACTGGATCGCCCCGGATCGGCGGGTACGGTGAGCTCTGGATCTGCGTAGCCTGTCGACCCATGTCCTCGACGGATTGCACCCTTCTTATCGTGGGTGGTGGGCGTATGGGGGGAGCGCTGCTGGCTGGTCTGCTCGCGGCCGGACATCCCGCAAACGAGCTTGTGGTCGCGGAGGTATCCGCATCGCGCCGCAGGCAGCTCGCCGCCGCGTACCCAGGGGTGACGATTGCTGAGGACGTCGTCCCTTGCTTCGGTGCGGTGCTGGCGGTCAAGCCAGGCGACGTCCCCGCTGCTGTGCGCGCCGTCGCTGACGCGGGCGTGCGCCGCGTCGTGTCAGTGGCCGCAGGCGTCACGACCGCGTCGATCGAGTCAGCCGCGGGCCGAGCACTGCCGGTACTTCGCGCAATGCCGAATACCCCGGCCCTGATCGGTGCGGGCGCAGCGGCAATCAGCCCAGGCTCGACGGCAGCCGAGGAGGACATGGCCTGGGCCGAGAAGATACTCGGCGCAGTCGGAGTGGTCGTGCGAGTGCCGGAGGTGGCTTTGGACGCGGTCACCGGTCTGTCCGGATCCGGTCCGGCATACCTCTTCCTCGTCGCCGAGGCCATGGTTGAGGCCGGTGTTCTTGCGGGGCTCCCGCGCGACATCGCAGAGACACTGACCTTCCAGACGCTGCTTGGCTCCTCGCGCCTGCTAGCCGACGGCGGGAGCACGCCTGCGGCTCTTCGCGCCTCCGTGACGTCTCCTGGCGGCACCACCGCCGCCGGCCTACGCGAGCTTGAACGCCGTGGCGTACGAGCGGCATTCCTCGACGCAGTCGCGGCAGCCGCCGAGCGCTCACGCGAGCTCGGACAGTGACCCGTCGTGCTCGACCTGGAGGTCCTCCATTGACCGCCACCGACACGCCGGAGCAGGCGCTCGAGCGTAACTTCCGTGAGCGCGTAGGTGCGCTCAGCACCGCAGGTGCTGGCGAGGTCGACCTCGATCAGCCGGTGCGCGACGGCACGCAGCTGACCGGACGGATGGCCGTCGCTGTGTTCGACGCGATGCTGGCGAGCAGGAAACTCGACCTCGCCGCGCGCTATTTGCGAAAGCAAGGCCCTGGCGTCTACACGATCGCGTCTGCGGGCCACGAGTCAAACGCCGCGATCGCAGCGGCGCTCCGCCCCACCGACCCGGCGCTCCTCCACTACCGCTCGGGCGGGTTCTATTGCGCGCGTGCGCAGCAGGTTCCAGGCTCAGCGCCATTACGGGACATCCTTCTCGGCCTGGTCGCCGCCGCGGATGAGCCGATCTCTGGCGGGCGACACAAGGTGTTCGGCAACCATGCGCTCGCGGTGATCCCGCAGACCTCGACGATTGCCTCTCATGTCCCCCGGGCGGTGGGGGTCGGGTTCGCGATCGAGCGCGCACAGCGGATCGGGGTCAGCCCTGCGTGGCCGTCGGACGCGATCGTGATGTGCTCGTTCGGCGACGCTTCGGTCAATCATTCGACTGCCCAGGGCGCGCTCAACGCCGCGGAGTACACCGTGCACCAGGGGCTGCCGATGCCCGTGCTGTTCTGCTGCGAGGACAATGGCTTCGGCATCAGCGTTCGCACACCTCAGGACTGGGTGAACACAGCTTGGTCGGATCGTCCACATCTGCGTTATTTCCGCGCCGAGGGGACAGACATCGCCGGCGCCTACGACGCCGCTCTCGCCGCCGCCGAACACGTACGCGGCTCGCGCCGTCCGGCGTTTCTCCATCTGCGGTGCGTTCGCTTCCTCGGTCATGCCGGCACCGACGCCGAGATTGGCTATCGCACTCCTGCCGAGATAGACGAGGACCTGGAGCGAGACCCTCTCGTGCACGCTGCACGCCTGCTGGTGCAGGCCGGGATCGCCGAGCCCGATGAGTTGCTCGCCAAGTACGACGCCGTCGCCGCGGATGTGCGGCGGCTGGCGGACGAGGCGGCCGCTCATCGCCGCCTGTCGACCGCATCCGAAGTGATGGAGCCGATCGCTCGACGGCGGCCGGAAGCGGTCGCCTCGGATGCCGGCCGGGCAGCAGGTCCGGACGCCAGGGCGAGCGCGTTCGGAAAGCGACTTCCGGATGAAGCAGGCCCGCTGACATTGGCCGAAGCGATCAACGCGACGCTGACCGATGAGCTCGCAATACGGCCCGAGCTACTCGTGTTCGGTGAGGACGTCGGTCGCAAGGGCGGTGTGTACGGAGTTACCCGTGGGCTGCAGCGCCGGTTCGGCGTCACTCGCGTGTTCGACACGCTCCTCGACGAGCAGACGATCTTCGGCGTCGCGCTCGGTTGCGGCGTCTCCGGTCTACTCCCGGCTCCCGAGATCCAGTACCTGGCTTACCTGCACAACGCCGAAGATCAGCTTCGAGGCGAGGCCGCGACCCTGCCGTTCTTCTCTAATGGCCAATACCGCAACCCGATGGTGCTGCGAATCGCCGGATACGGTTACCAGAAGGGCTTCGGCGGACATTTCCACAACGACGACGCCGTGGCAGTGCTGCGAGACATACCAGGGCTCATCGTCGCGTCTCCGTCGCAACCCGATGACGCGGCGGCAATGCTCCGGACCTGCCTCGCAGCCGCGTCCGTTGACGGATCGACGTGCGTCTTTCTGGAGCCGATTGCCCTCTACCACACCCGTGACCTGTTCACGGCGGGTGACGATGCCTGGCTAGCGCCCTATCCTCCGCCCAGCCAGTGGTCGGCGTCTCACGCTCCGATTGGCTCCGCGCGAGTACACGGCGACGGCAGCGCACTGACAATCGTCACATTCGCCAACGGCACGTACATGTCTCTGCGGGTGGCGCACCGTCTCGCCAGCGACGGGGTCGACGCGCGTGTGGTGGACATACGCTGGCTTGTCCCACTGCCGGTTGAAGACATCCTCCGCGAGGCCGAAGCGACGGGACGAGTCCTGATCGTCGACGAGACGCGCCGGAGCGGCGGAGTCTCGGAGGGCATCGTAAGCGCGCTCGTCGACGCGAACTTCGAGGGGACGATCTCGCGGGTGACCAGCCAGGACTCTTTCGTTCCTCTCGGCGAAGCCGCTAACCACGTGCTACTGCAAGAAGCGGAAATCGAGTCGGCGGCGCGCGCGCTCGTCGGCTCCGTAGACGACGGTCACCGCTCCGGCGCTGACGGCGGGGTCGCCGCCACGGTGTGAGCACACATTTCCGGTAGTCCAATCTCCAGCGAGATCGGTCGCCGGAGAACCACGGACACGTCGCCGCAGTCGAGCGTTCAGGCGACCGGCAGCAGCGAGATGTCGTCGCGCACTTCCGCGGGGGGCTCTCGCGCGAGCATCTCGCCTGCCGAGGTGGTGAGGAAGGCGTCGAGCGACACGTCTTCCTGGCACACGAAGCCCGAGCTCGGCAGCGAGCCCTCAGCAAGCAACTCGACCATCCCGACCGCCCCCGCGGCCGTAGTCCATGCGATGGCGGTCCTCGCGCCGCCCGCGACGATCCGCGGACGATACACGCGTACGAACTCCTCGCGGGCCCGACGCCCTCGGCTAGTTCCATCGGCCGCGGCGTAGACGATCACCAGATCGTCCCGGACCGGCGGGTACGCGTCGGCCAGGAGCCGCACAGCCTCCTCTCGGCGCCCGCCAAGGCCGAGCTCCCGCAGCATGAACCGCATCAGCTGGCAGTGACCGGGATACCGGATCGTCTTGTAGTCGAGGCGGTTGACGCGTCCGGCGAACGTTTCGCACATCGTCCCGACGCCTCCCGAGGTGGTGAACGCCTCGTAGCGCGCTCCGTCGATTACGATCGTCTCCAGGTCCGAGAGTGGCGGCACGCTGAGCAGCTCGCCTCCGCGCAGCTGCTCGCAGTCGTTGAGGTACTCGTTGATGATCCCGGCAGGAGACCAGTTGCACGCATAGCCGAGCGCGTTGTTCGGGCTACGCGGAAGGGCGCCGGCCCGCAACTCGATTCGGTCGACGGTCTCAAGGCCGGCCGCGAGTCCGGCTCCGACGACGCAGATGAACCCTGGGGCGAGACCGCAACGTGGCATGAAGATCGCGTCCGAGCTCTGCGCGAGTTGCCTAACGGCGCGTGACGTGTCGACGTCTTCGGTCAGATCCAGGTAGTGCACACCGGCAGCGTGCGCCGCTGTGGCAACTCCGGCGTTCAGGTAGTAGGGCAGGCATGAGATGACCGCGTCGACGCCCGCGAACAGTTCCCCGAGCACCTCCGGATCCCCAACGTCCGCCGCGGACGTGCGCTCACCGGTCGCTCTGCTCTCGTCGGCGTCGACGCCCCGTACCTCGAATCCGCGTTCCACAAGCATGTCCGCGATCAGCCGGCCGACGTTGCCGAGACCGACGACTGCGATCCGGCGGACGTGGGAACGGGAGACGGTCGATGAGCCCATGCTTGCAGTGACTTCTAGCAGGGCGCACGGTCCGACTGCTGTCCGGGAGCCCGCTTGATGCGGAGCTCGGAACGCCAGCACGGTTCCGCTGAAACGGGCGCAGCGACCGCTAGACACCGGTTGACACGAAACGCCTTGACACCGAGGTCTACTGCTCGGGAGGGACCTTTTCTACGGTGACGAAATCGGCGAGTCACCGTGGGAGCAGCATCGGCCCGAAGGATCACGCGACAGCCGTCGCATCCGCGAGAAGCATGTCCAGTTCGCAGCGAGTCTCGAGGACGCAGGCGCGGCGGGGTGACAGCCTTCCGAACCTCGAGGGCATCGGCCGCGTATCTCAACTGCGAACGAGCCGCCGTGTCTACGTCGGCTGACAAAGCGATTCGCGAACATCACAGTCCCCTCTCCTGTGCTCTGAAGTCGAGTTGACCCGGTCTATTTCGTATGACGCCTTGCGAATCGACGATGTGACGGCCGATTCGGGAACCGTCAGGCGCGGGGTTGCGCGCCCGGGTGGAAGCTGTGGCCGCCGGCGACGGAGGAGCAGGACGCGCCGGCGGCATGCCACCATGGCGGCTGTGAAGCGCGGCACGAGCATGGATCCCGAGCTTGCGCCGGTCTCGCTCAGCCGGCGGGGTGGCGAGCCGCGCACGGAGCACGCATGCCGCTAGGTAAGGGAAGCCGCGCGGTCACCCACATGAGCCAGGCCTACCCCGACAGGGTCGAGGTGCGGGGGCGGGACCTGTCCAGAGCCTTGATGGGGAGGCTGAGCTTCACGGAGTACTTCCACCTGTTGTTGACGGGCAGTGAACCGACGGAGGACCAGCGCTTCTTCCTGGACCTCCTGCTCGTGGCGATCGCCGAACACGGGATGATGCCGACGAATGTCGCGGCGCGGATGACGCTGGCGGCCGACCCGGCTTCGCTCCAGGGTGCGGTCGCGGCCGGGATCCTCGGGTGCGGACCGGTCATTCTCGGCACGGCAGAGCAGTGCGCGCGGCTCCTCGACGATGCGCAGAAGGAGGTCCTCGAGGGTGGCGCGCCGGCGCGCGTGGCCCAGGACCGGGCGCGCGCCATCCACGACTCGGGCGGCAGGATGCCGGGGTTCGGCCACCCAGTTCACCGGCCGCTTGACCCCCGGGCGGAACGGATCCTCGAGCTCTCTGACGAGCGGGGCGTGAGCGGACCCCATGTCCTGCTCGCCCGCCGCTTCCGGGAGGCCGGGGCCACTGTCTGGGGGAAGCCGCTGACGATGAACGTGTCGATGCCGATCGCAGCGGTGATGCTCGACCTAGGCTTCTCCTCCCAGGTCGTAAAGGCGGTGCCGATCCTCGCCCGCACCGCCGGTCTGCTCGCGCATCTGGCCGAGGAGCGGCAGCATCCCGTCGGCTTCTTCATGGCTGGGAAGGCCGAGGAGGCGGTCGAGTACCGGCGCGAGGCCGAGGGAGACGTTCGCTGACTCTCCCGTCCGCGGTCGAGACCCTGCCCCCGGGCGAGCAGCTGGCAAGGGACGATGAGGCGTACCGCACCCAACTCGCCTACCTGTTTGACCGCTCGCGCTTCTACCGCGAGCGGCTGAATGCCGTCGGGTTCGCGTCAGCGCCTGCCGCCGGAGGGCTGGCGGAGATCTCGCAGCTGCCGCTCACCGAGAAGGCCGAGCTCAGGGACACCTTCACCGCGGAGAATCCGGTCGGCGCCCATCTGTGTGTGACGAGGGATGAGATCGTCCGGATCTATTCGACGAGCGGGACGACGGGAACGCCAAGCTATATCCCGCTGACGGCGGGTGATCTCGAGAACTGGGTCACGGGCTCGGCGCGCAGCTACGGCGCCTCAGGTGTGACCGCCGGTCAGCGCATCGTCACCACATACAACGCGGGGCCCTTCGTCGCGGGCGCGGCGCTCGGCGCGTTCGAGCGGCTCGGCCTCTCGCACATCCCGGTCGGCACCGGGAACACCGAGCGGCTGATTCGGGCGATCGAGCTGCTCGGGCCCGAGGCGGTGACCCTCACCCCGTCCTACGCGGCCTACGCGGCTGAGTGGGCCGAGGAGCGAGGGGTCGATCTCCGCAGTTCGAGCGTTGAGCGGGTACTCGTGGCGGGCGAGCCGGGCGGCGGCGAAGCGGGATTTCGGGCGCACCTCGAGGATGCGTGGGGCGCGCGGGTCACGGAGGCCATGGGGGTGGGTGATATCGGGCCATCGCTGTTCGGAGAATGCGAGGATCAGCAGGGGATGCATCTGGGGGCACGCGGATTCGTTCATGTCGAGCTGATCGACCCGCTCAGTTGTGCGGCGATCGGTCTCCGGGACGGCGCGAGCGGAGAGCTCGTCCTCACGCATCTTCGCCACCGCGCGGCCCCGCTGCTCCGATTCCGCACGCGCGATCACGTCCAGGTCCGGATGACCTCCTGCGGGTGCGGTCGCACCGGTCCACGACTGCGGTGCATCGGGCGTACCGACGACATGCTGATCGTGCGCGGGGTGAACGTGTTCCCCGCGGCGATCCGCGACGTCGTGACCGCTTTCGCGCCCGAGGTGAGCGGCCACATCCTGGTGAGACCGCTGGCGCCGGGCGTCAAGCAGGATCCCCCGCTTCCGGTGACGGTCGAGCTGGCGCGCGGGACAGGCGGCGCGGGCGGAAGTTCTTCCCTCGCCGATGCCATTCGTGAGAGACTGCGGGAGGTACTCGTCGTCCAGGCACAGGTCGATCTGGTGCCGTGGGGCAGCCTGCAGCGGAGCGAATACAAGTCGAAGCTCATGGAGCGCTGAGGCCGATGCGAAAGATCCAGAGTCAAGGCGTTCACCACATCACGCTCGTCGGGGCCGACCGCGAGACATCGATCGATTTCTGGGAGGGCGTGCTCGGGATGCCGTTCGTCTTCGAGCAGCCCAACCTGGACAACGCCTCAGAGAGTCACCTCTACTTCGACCCCGGAGACGGGCGACTCATCACCGTCTTCACCAACGAGGATCGCGAGCCTGACCCGAGCCGCACCTCGACGGACGTGGGATGTGTCCATCACCTGGCGCTCGCGGTCTCGGAGGCGACGTTCAATCAGACGGTGGAGCGCCTCGGCGAACGCGGGATCCGCAACAGCGGGGTCAAGGACCGCGGCTTCATGGACTCGATCTACTTCGAGGATCCGCTCGGGCTCCTGATCGAGCTCGCTTCGTACCGATTCGAGCCGCCGGCGGGACACACGCACGCCGACGTACTGCTGGAGGCGCACAGGATTCGGGTGGAACGCGGTGACTACAACATCGACCAGGTGCATCTCGCCGACGCGATCCAGGCACTGGTGGAGCGATCACGCGAGTCCCTATCAGACGACCGAGCACCGAAGGATCCGTATCGACCGCAAGTGAGAGAGTGAGGATCAGATGGCAGAGAACACGCTGAGCATCTTGACGCCAAGCGTCAACAACCTGACGGTTCGGATCATGGTTCGCGCCGCCGGGCTCGACTTCGAGGAGCGTGATGTCTGGGGCAAGAAGGACGAACCGGAGTTCATTGCCAAGGATCCCGCTCAGTTGACACCGCTACTGGAGTGCGAGGGCCTTCCCAGGGGGTCGCTGTGGGAGAGCTGCGCGATCATGGCCTACCTCTGCGACAAGCATGGCTGCGACAACCTGTATCCCAAGGACCTCGGGGAGCGAGCCATGATCAACAGCGCGATGTTCTACCTGGTGGGCACGCTCTACCCGTATGTGGCGCGCGCCACCTACCCGGTCCTCAACTTCCCCCAGTACCCCGGCGAGGTGGCGACCGCACCGGATGCCGACGACGCCATGAAGGCGCGGGCCCGCGAGGACGCCGAGGCCGCGCTTGCACAGCCGCTCGAGGCCTTCCACTCGTTCTACCTGGACGGCAGGCAGCTCATCGGAAGCAATGGCCCCACGATCGCCGACATCCGACTTGCGGCGACGCTCGAGTTCCTGCGCGCGATCGACTACGACCTCCCGGACTGGGCAGAGGTATACATGCGCGCGGTCGAGACGGCGCTCGGGCGCGCGTACTCAGCGCCCGCGGCCGACGTTCGCGGCTACGTTGCTTCGGTGAAAGCGCCTGCTTGAGTCACGGGGATCACGCGCGCGAGAAATAAGCGTCGACGACAGGCCGCACTGGGCGGCCTCGTCCTGGCGGTCGCGGCCATCGGCGGGTCGGGTGGAGCGTCAGCCGAGCTTGGCGTCAAGCAGCCGAAGGTGCGGCGGTTGTGTAAACGCGGCGGGACCGGTCGAGCGCTCGTTTCCCCGGACGCTCGTGTGGGAACGCCCGGACGAGGGTGGCCGCCGTTTTGAGCAGACTCGCTCAGTGTGCCGAATGGCGGTGGTCGTGGGTCGGAGGGTGAGCATAATCTGACTCGGCGAGCTGCGTTGGGGAGCGCAGCGATGGCGGCTTTGGCGGAGAGCCGGTCGCGATCGTCGACCTCGCGGCGGTCGACCGCAACTGCAGCCACCTGATCGCTTGGAGCAAGAGCAACCGGATCGCGTGGCGCCGCGTACAAGACGCTGCGCTCCCCGGAATTGCTCGCGTATGTGCTTGGAACGCTCGACCGTCCGCGGGTGATGATCCATCACCTGCGCGACTTGCCGCAGGCGCTACCGCACGTGCCGGCGGGAACGGACTTCCTGCGGACTTGCGGTCCCCTTGCTTTCGTCCGGATCCGACGCCGCTCACCGCGCGAGACTGATGCTCGTGACCTCGAGCCGACGACCCGGAGCTACGGCTGGTCAACGGTCGAGCAGTCTCGGTACGTCGGCGATCGAGTCGACCGTGGCAGTCGGTTCGATGCCGGATTCGTGTAGACGGTCCTCGCGGTACTTGCCGGTTCGCACGAGGATTGCGTCGAGACCAGCACGTAGCGCTCCGCCAATGTCGGATTCGACATCGTCGCCGATCATCGCCGCTGCGGCCGCATCCAGACCGAGGCCGGCAAGCGCCCCGTCGAAGAAGCCGCGCGCCGGCTTGCCCACCACATGCGCCTCGCGCCCGGTCGCAAACTCAATCGCTGCGACGAACGGACCGACATCGAGCGACAACCCGTCGGCGCGCAGCCAGTAGCGATTCTTCTGCAGCGCGATCAGCTCCGCGCCATTCATCACCTGGCGGAACGCTTGGTTGAGCACGTCGTAGCCGAACGCCGATCCCAGGTCACCGATGATCACGGCCTCGGCCTCATCGTTCTCTTCCTGGAGCCCCGCAAAATCACCCTTGACCTCGTCGTTCATGATCAACGCAACTCGCCCGTGACCGTGCTCGCGGCAGAGCTTCACCGCGAGCGCAGCAGGGGTCACAAGCTCATGGTCCTCAACCGAGAAGCCCAGGCGGGCCAGCTTCTCGAGCGTGCGATCGCGCGAACGCGCGGTCGTGTTCGTGACAAAGCGCAGCGCCAGGGCGCGATCGCGGAAACACTCGACAGCTTCCCTGGCGCCGTCGATGGCCGCATCCTCGACGTACAGCACCCCGTCGAGATCGATCAAGAGCGCCCTCACATTTTCAAACACACCGGGAACATCGCAGATCAGCGCAGAGCGGACTGCGCGAGCTCGGGGCAAGCTCAGCGGCTGAGCAGGTCGAGCCGGCGCAGGCTCCCGCGGGAATCCGCGAGAGGTCGAGGAGCATCTGCGTAAACGCCATCGCCTCTCGGCGCATGCGGGTCAAATCGAGCTTGTCCATCGTCGGGATGCCCCAGTTGAGCAGGTAGGAGGGGCCGGTTATGTAGTTCGCCGTCGGGATCGCGCCCATCGTCCACAGGTCCGTGCCTTCGGCTGGCCAGCCGTTTCCGTCAGGGCTGCCCGGCGCAGGGATGTACGGGCGCAGCACGCTGCCGGGAGCGGCCTTGGCGCCCCGCAGCGCCGCGTAGGAGGCGTCCACAAGCCGGCGCTCTCGGGCGTGAAGAACGTCCCGGGCTCATACCCACCGGTCAGCCGATAGAACCCGCCGGGCCCTGGCTCCCATTCGCGCGCGCCGAGGTGCTCGATGGTGGCCGCGCCGCATGCCGGTAAGGCCGGTCGTCGCATAGGGCTCTTTGGTGAACACGGCCTCGTTGCCGATCGCCACTCCATGCTCGTTCGCCCCCATCTCGGCGCCCCACATCCAGAAGGGTCGGCTGAGCAGCACCGTGTTGGTCTCCGAGACCTCGGGGATCTCGATCCACGTGCACCGGACCTTGGCTTCCGAGGGATGGGAGCGGCGCGGATGCACTCGAGCAGCTGGCTTCATTGGGATCTCGGTCGGAGTTCTTGGCCAACAGGACCCCTCCGTCGGCAACGACTACGACGCTGTCGCACACGTCTAGACGCGGTCCGCCGCCGCCAGGACGCGATCACGCGCGCTTGATGCGCGGGAGAACGTCCTCATAGAAGGCATCTTCTACACGCAGGTAGCCGCGGATCGCGTGCTCGACGACGCTTGCCAGCGGATCACTCGGCCACGGGATCACGTGACGGTTCACAAACGGACATTCCGCGGCCAGCCCGCGCCCACCTCCGAGCAGCAGCTCGGCCAGCACCTCGCCGTTGAGGTAACTCATCGACACACCGTGTCCGATGCAGCCCAGCGCGTAGACGGCGTTGCGGTTCTCGCCGACGTATCCGAGCGCCGGAGTCAGATCGAGCGTAACCGAGAATGGCCCGCCCCAGCGGTGCGTGATCGCGACGTCGGACAGATGAGGCCACAGCCAGTGCAGATACTCCTCAAGGTGATGCCACGCTTGCGCGTCGCTGTCACCGTCCAGGCTCCCGCGCGACGTAATGCCGACGGGACCTCCACCCAGCACGATCCGCTTATCTGGGGTGAGCCTGTAGTAGTGAATGAGGTTGCGGGCGTCCTCGATCCCCTGAGCGCCCTGCCACCCGATCGGCGCGAGCTGCTCCTCGGTCAACGGCTCGGTTGCGATCATGTAAGTGAACGCCGGCAGCTGGAGGCGGCCGAGCTGCTCGAATAGGTGCGAGTAGGCGTTCGTCGCAAACGCGAGCTTTGCCGCCGTCAGCGATCCGCGCGGCGCGAGCAGGCGATGCACGGCATCGCCACGCTGGGTGCCGGTCTGGGCGACGGCCAACACGGGCGAGCCCTCGAACACGCGCACCCCCGATTCGAGCGCTAATCGCTTCTCTTCGCGGACCAGCTTGGCCGGGTTCACGAGCAGGAGGCGCGGCTCCCACATCGCGCCCAAATACCGTTCCGAGTTCACCATCTTGCGGGTAGCCGCAGAGTCGAGCCAGCTGATCCCGTCAAAGCCCAGCGACGCCATCAGCTCGACCTGCCTCTGGAGGCGCTTGACGTAGCTCGGCGTGGTCGCCACGCGCAGAAAGCCCGGGCGGAGCTTGTCGCATTGCAGCTTTCCCTCGTCGATGAACTGCTCCAGCTCGTCGACGCATCGCTCCATGTAGGTGTGTGCACGGCGGAGGAACTCCTTGCCGCGCAACATCGCCGTCGTGCCGAAGCCGAGGCCGATCACCGTCATCGCGAACGAGCCGTTGCGCCCGCTGGCGCCGTAGCCGACCGTCTTGGCCTCGATCACCGCGACCTCGAGTGAGGGCTCCCGTCGCTTGAGCGCGATTGCGGTCGCCAGCCCCGTGAAGCCAGCGCCGATCACGGCGACGTCGACCGTTAGATCTCCGGCCAAGGGCGGGCCCGGTTCGTACTCGCCGTACTCGGCAAGCCACAGTGAGGGCGGCGAATCAGGTAGGTCTTGCATCTCGTCTCCAGCTGCCCGGGCAACTGCGTTGGCGGCGTCCACGGACAAGGATATGTGCGCCGCCATCGGAGAGTCGGGGTCGTCGGCTCACGCGGGCGTGCTCGATCGTGGGGCGCTTCCCTCGCTTTCGGCAGCGGATCGTGGAGCCTCGCACGGGAGTGGGACTGCCCTACTGGGAGGACGACCCCAGGTTCGACCTCGAGCGGCATATCCATCTGAGCTGAGGGGACTGGCTGCCACCACGGCGAAGGACGGCCGCCGCGCTGGGCAAGCTAATGCTCACCCCTCCTGAGCATGAGAACGTGCTCCGTGGCGAGCTCGGTGTGCGGCAGAGGGTCACTTGGACTGACGACATCTCGCTCGAGCACGTCAAGGCATCTTCAGCTATGACGGCCGGGGTGACGGTGGGCCTGCGAGTTGACGCGGGCCTCATCTCCGACCCCGAGGTGATCATCGAGGCGTTCCAGCACGAGCTCGAGCAGATGGCGCACCTACGGAACCGTCCGAAGCCGCAGCCCGTCGGCCGAGGCACCACGAACCGACGGGGCGACGTCCGCCAGCCAACGCGACCAAGCGTTAGGCGAGCGATGACGGCAGCCTGTCCCTGAGGTTCTCACCTCACGGGATCGAGACGCCACGGATCAGGACGGGCGATGACGCTGGCGATGA
>Ga0187776_10001180_pt1 | contig 12942 bp, 10 predicted proteins | sample 0216_BV02_MP12_2_FD_132426 | JGI IMG/M metagenome (GOLD analysis project Ga0187776, IMG submission 132426) | Tropical peat soil microbial communities from peatlands in Department of Meta, Colombia - 0216_BV02_MP12_20_MG | ecosystem: Environmental > Terrestrial > Soil > Wetlands > Peat | place...
ACTCTCCCCTCTATTTCACTCCTTGTTTGCCCCCTTATCCTTAGACCGTAGGCAACATTTTTATAGACCGTTGTATTGAAAACGCCAATTGCCGGCAACAGAAGGGTAATCTGCCTTTTAAGCTTGATATCTTTTTCTAAAGATGTGCCGTCAGAATAAAAATTGACCTCACCCCTGTCAGGGTCTTCAAGGAGGGTGCATATTCTGAAGAAGGTTGATTTGCCGCATCCGTTTGGCCCCATTAGTACATAAGTGCCGGTCTTATCAAAGGAAAAGGAGCAGTCCTTTAGAACAGGTTTTCCGTTATAACTTTTGAATACATTTGAAGCTACCAAAGTCAGGCTCATTACTTTGTTTTTAATACTCCCTTTCTTTGAATTACATGGAGAGCCATATTTACGATCAATGAGAGAGTTAGAAGTATTATACCCAGAGCGATAGCGAGTTCAAAATTGCCCTTGTCAGTCTCGAGGGCGATCGTTGTAGTCATAACCCTTGTAAAGCCTGCAATGTTGCCTCCGACGATAAGTATTGCTCCCACTTCAGCCGTAAGTCTTCCAAACCCTGCAATAATTCCTGACATTATCCCATACCGTGCCTCCTTTACTATTGTGATCGCCACCTGATAGGGAGTTGCGCCGAGGGTCACAGCAGCTTGCCTGATGATAGGGTCAACATTAACAATGGCTGAATGACAAAGTGAGGCTACAATAGGGAATGCAAGAATACTCTGGGCGATAATCATCGCAGGCGCAGTGTAGAGCAGCGACAAAAAACCAAGGGGACCGCTTCTCGATAATAAAAGATATACAAAGAGTCCAACCACAACAGGCGGGAGGCCCATGAAGGTATTTAAAAGGCTGATAGTTAAGCCCCGTCCCGGGAATTTCCTTAAACCAACAAGAGAACCGACAGGGAGGCCTAGGGCAGTTGCAATTATAAGAGCTATCCCGGAGACCTGAAGGGACAGGAATATGATGCCGAGCAACTCCTCATTGAGGTGAAATATAAGAGAAAGGGCCTGCCTGAAACCTTCTATAATTGATCCCATAAATTAATTTTATTATATCCAAATCTTTTTCATAGTTTCATGCCGCGCTATCTATGGTGTAGGGATAGAGGAAAGAAATGAATAGGGCGAACGGTTCCACCGTCCGCCCTCGTTTATTTCAGCAATGGAAATACATCACGGTTTTGAATCTGTTGTCGTATACCCACCTTCACTTTGCATTCGGAGTAAATAGTTGATTTCCGTTTTTGTCTTTGAAAGAGCCGATAGCCTGCTGCCCTTCCTTTGAGATTAACCAGTTGATAAATTCGATCGAATCTTTGTATTTAACATGCTTGTGCTTTTCGGGATTAACCGCCATTACTCCATACTGATTAAATAATATGGGGTCGCCTTCGAGGACAATTATCATCTCCAGTTTGTCCTTGTCTTTTGTTGCAAGCCAGGTACCCCTGTCTGTGAGGGTATAGGCCCGCTTTTCGTTGGCTATCCTCTGGGTTTTTTCCATACCCTGCCCCCCTTCGAGATACCATTTCTGTCCTTTTGGGTCAATACTGAGTTTCTTCCATATAGCCAGCTCCTTTTGGTGTGTCCCTGAGTTGTCTCCTCTTGAAACAAAGGTAGACCCCCCCGCTGCAATTTTGCGAAATGCTTCGGATGCAGACTTGATCCCTTTTATCTTTGCGGGATCATCCAAAGGGCCAATAATCACAAAATCGTTGTACATCACGTCGTGACGGTCAACGAAGTATCCTTCGTCGACGGCCTTAAGTTCCTGTTCCTTCGCGTGAACGAAGACAACGTCTGCATCGCCCCGCTTGCCCATTTCTATGGCAGCTCCCGTGCCACGAGCAACAACCTTGACCTTTATTCCGGTCTTTTTCTCAAACATGGGTAAGATGTAACCGAACAGACCTGAATTTTCAGTGCTTGTTGTTGATGCGCAGATGATCTCTTTTTCCGCTGACGCATTGACCGCAACGTAACTCCCGACCACCGCAAAAAATATAAGAAACAGTGCTATCTTTTTCATGATCTTCCCTCCTTTTTCATTGACTTACAAACTTGATCGCTTGAGCTATCTTCATGCTTCCCTGCATATGCCGCATCATTATAGAGCCCCTGTCCGTACAACTCTTTACCATAATCTCTGATAATCCTTTGTCCTTTTTCGGAAGCTACAAAGTCCGTGGAAGCTATCTGGATTAACGGCAATAATACAGACGAATCTAATTATCTTCTATACTCAGATCGCTTATTTTTTCTTCTCCATCACTGACGGGACTGCATCAGGATAGAAAAGATTGACACCGTGTTTCTTGTAATTTGCAATTAGATGTTGCCCTTCGGGTGATGTAACAAAGGCAATAAAATCCATTGCCGCTCTGTATTTGGCTTTTGTGAATTTTTCAGGATTCACCGCTATCACACTATAATTGTTCCTCAACACAGGATCCCCTCTGAACAGGATTTTCAGGTTAAGCCTGGGCTCGTACTTGAGAAATGTACCCATGTCCGTAAGAGTGTAAGCGCCCTTCTGCTTTGCCATAAGTAATGTATCTGCCATATTGGCACCTGCCTCGAAGTACCAGCCCTTTCCTTTCGGATTAATGCCGGCATCATCCCAAATATCCAATTCCCTGATATTTGTGCCGGAATCGTCACCTCTAGATACAAAAGCAGATCCTTCCTCTGCAATTTCTTCAAAGGCCTCTATAGCTGTTTTTGATTTCTTGATCCCTGCAGGGTCTTTTGCAGAACCGACGATGATAAAATCATTATGCATCACCGCTCTCCTGTTCACGCCATATCCTTCGGCAATAAACTTTTCCTCCCGGAAAGGGTCATGCACAAAGAGCAGATCGGCTTCGCCACGCTTTGCGATACGTATTGCTTTACCGGTACCAACAGCGATAACTTCAATGTCTACGTCATATTTTGTGGATTTCTCAAAAGCGGGAATAAGGATGTCGAATAATCCCGAGTTTTGCGTGCTCGTTGTTGAAGCTATTCTGAATACAGTTTTTTCTTTTGACATTTGATTTTTCCTCCTCCCAAAAAACTTTTGTTATATGTATGAATGATAATTACTGCACACAAGGCGGTCAAATGAATATTTGACATATTTAACATGAAATGTGTTCATGAACTGATTTGACATTGTCTTTTTTTAATTCTTAAAATAGGCCGGATGGAAGATAGCAGGCTGAAGGCATTCTGTCTTATAGTAGAAATGAAGAGCTTCTCAAGAGCTGCCGAGGCGGCATTTGTCACTCAATCGGCGATGAGCCACCTCATCAAGAATCTTGAGGATGAATTGGGCGGCAAGCTTCTCAACAGATCAGGCAAACTGGTGACACCCACGTCTGCCGGGAAGATCCTTTATGAGCATGCAAAGAAAATCCTTGAAGACTATCGAGCAATGGAAAATGATGTTTATAACGTTGTAAAAAGGATAAAAGGTCCTCTGTACTTAGGAGCGAGTACGACGGTATCAAAATATTTATTGCCGCAAGTTCTTTATGATTTTTCGAAGAATTGTCCGGAAGTGCAGATAAACCTTTCCGTCTCGAGTACGGAAAAGATAATCTCTGAACTTCATCAAGGGGGAATCGATATAGGGATAGTCGAGGGAAATATCGGAGATAAAAAAATTGTTTTTAAAGAAATTGCGAGAGACGAAATAGTTTTAATAACGTCTGACAATAATATCCTGACAAAGAAAAAGAGCGTGACTCCACAGGATCTCTTGCATCAACCGTACATAATGCCTGAAGCGGGCTCCGGCATGCGGGAGTTTATCGACGAATTTTTGAATATGATGAAAATTGATCTCCAGGATATAAATGTGATAATGACGCTCAGTGATCCTGAATTGATTGTACGGCTGGTTCAGTCGGGGATAGGCATCGCCTTTGTTTCAAAATGGTCCATATTCAAGACAATGACAGATGAAACCATCAGGCTCTTGAAGATATCCAGGAAACGACTTTATAGAAAAATTTATCTCATCGGTCTGAATAAGGAACTTTCGACTATGGCTGCAAGAACTTTTCTTGAATTTGTAAAAGGTTATCGATTCTTTATTCCCTTTTAGTTCTGCAAAAAGAGATGGTTCAGATATCTCGCAGGTTGCCGACGCAGCGTTATCCTCTTACCGGTTTAAACATCAAAACAGAAAGCGGAGGCAGGGTAGCCATTATCGAGTACGGCTTCCCGTGCCAGGGGATGGGATCCGATAACAAGCCGCCGGCATTTCCCATGTTGCTTCCCCAATAGAGCTCGGAGTCGCTGTTAAGGATCTCCTTATAAAAACAATTCGCAGGTACGCCGACACGGTAGCCGATTCTCGGTACGGGCGTAAAATTACAAGTCACCACGAGAAAATCATCAGGATCCTTTGCCCTACGTATAAATGCGATTACACTGCTGTCGGCATCACGGAAGTCTATCCATTCAAAACCCAGGTATTGGAAATCTACCTCATAGAGAGAGGGCTCGGCCCGGTAAATATGATTCAGATCCATAACAAACCGTTGGAGACATTTGTGAGGTTCGAAATTCAGGAGGTTCCAGTCTACGCTCTTCTCATGGTTCCACTCATCCCATTGTCCGATTTCCCCGCCCATGAACAGCAGTTCCTTGCCGGGATGGGCGAACATGAATCCGTAGAGAAGTCTGAGGTTTGCAAATTTCTGCCACATATCTCCTGGCATCTTGTTTAAGATGGATCGTTTCCCGTGTACGACTTCATCGTGGGAAAGCACGAGGACAAAATTTTCTGAAAAGGCGTAGAGCAGGCTGAAGGTCAGATTATTGTGGTGGTACTTTCTATGGATGGCTTCTTTCGAAAAGTACTCGAGAGTGTCGTTCATCCATCCCATGTTCCACTTCAGGCTGAAACCGAGACCGCCCAGATGAACCGGCTTCGATACCCCGCCCCATGCGGTTGATTCTTCGGCAATCGTGAGTATACCGGGAAATTTTTCGTGTACTATCTCATTAAAACTTTTAATGAAATCTATGGCTTCGAGATTTTCTCTTCCACCATACATATTCGGAATCCATTCGCCTTCTTTCCGGGAGTAATCGAGATAGAGCATCGATGCGACCGCATCAACGCGCAGGCCGTCCACGTGGTACTTCTCGATCCAGAAAAGGGCGTTGGCGAGCAGGAAGTTCTTCACCTCTTTCCTTCCATAGTTGAATATCTTGGTGCCCCAATCGGGATGAAATCCTTTCCGCGGATCGGCGTGCTCATACAGATAGGTGCCGTCAAAGAAGCCGAGACCGTGACCGTCGGTGGGAAAATGAGCGGGAACCCAGTCAAGGATAACGCCTATATCGTTTTGATGACATTTGTCGACAAAATACATGAAATCCTCCGGCTTGCCATGTCTGCTCGTAGGAGCGAAATAACCTATGGTCTGATAACCCCAAGACGCGTCGAGAGGATGTTCCGATACGGGCATGAGCTCGATGTGGGTGTAGCCCATCTCCTTAACGTATCCGATCAGTCTGTCGGCGAGTTCCCGGTAAGTGAGAAGTCTGTCATTCTCTTCGGGTACCCTCATCCATGAACCGAGATGAACTTCATACATAGAGATAGGCGATTCCAGCCAGTTCTTTTTCGCCCGCTTCTTCATCCAGATCGAATCGTTCCAGCTGTGCTTGGTGATATCATAGACGATCGACGCACTCTTGGGCCTTATTTCGGCATAGAACGCATAAGGGTCGGCTTTTTCTAAAATATGCTTTGATTTAGACTTTATCTGGAATTTGTAGATCTCACCCTCTCTAAGCGCCGGAATAAAAATCTCCCATATGCCCGATAGGCCGAGGATCCGCATGGGGTGTCTTCTTCCATCCCACCTATTGAAGTTGCCGATAACACTCACGCGTCTTGCATTGGGAGCCCAGACGGCAAAATGGACTCCTTTAATACCGTTTATTTCCATCTCATGGGCTCCGAGCTTCTCATATAGGTTGTAATGGCTTCCTTCACCGATGAGATAAATGTCAAAGTCGGTAAGAACGGGAAGGAACGAATAGGGGTCATAAAATTCGGACTCAGTTCCTTCAACTGATTTTGTTCTGATCCTGTAGGGGAACACCTCTCTTTTTTCAGCAAGTATTGCTTGAAAAAAACCGGCCTTGTGGATCTTCTCCATGGTGTGTAACTTCTTCGTCTTAATATCTACAACCCAGACCTCTTCCGCCTCGGGCAGAAAAGCGCGGATTGCGACCGATTTCTTACCCTTCCACTCGATAATATGGTTTCCGAGCACCTGGAAGGGATCCATGTGATCTCCATTAACTATGAGTTTTATCTGATCCTTTAGATCTTTATCCATTCAACACCTCTTGGAGTCCAACATTATTGTCACAGGTCCGTAGTTGATAAGGCGCACCTGCATCGAGGCGCCAAAATCGCCTGTGGACACCCTCAGTCCATTTTCTTTTAATCTTGTAATAAATTTTGTGTACATCTCCTTCGCCTTCGAAGTTTCCTCGGCGGTGTCGAAGGAAGGGCGATTGCCTCTCCTGCAATCTGCGGCGAGAGTGAATTGAGATACGACAAGCACCTCTCCTTTGATATCCTGAACAGACAGGTTCATCTTTTTTTGTTCATCTTCGAATATCCTCAGATTGGACACTTTATGAACAAGATAGTCGAGGTCATTTTCCGTGTCGCCCTTTTCTACGCCGTGAAATATGAGCACTCCTCTCCCGATTTTTCCATAAAGTTTGCCTTCTATTTCAACTTCCGCTTTCGTAACTCGCTGTATAAGTGCTTTCATAAAATGATAGGATCCGAGGATTCAAGGGTTCGAGGGTTCAAGTATAGTGGATCTATTCTGCTTGACCCCTTGGATCCTCGACTCCTTGATCCCTGCTTTGTCAGTACCACATCATCGCTTCAAAATCCGGTGTTGGTACCGTAACTGATATATATCCCCGCCATGGATGTCGTTCTATCTCTTCGTCATTATTCATGATGGATATAAAAAAGTTGATCTCCTCTTTTTCTCCGGCGTTCAGGTCGCTGAAAGGGATCCCAATCTCAAAGATATCCTGGACGGCGACATCGGAGATGTCCCTTATTTTTACCCAGTCTTCATCACTCTTCTTAAGGAGTTCCGCTCTCAGGGCCGGCTTGATCCCAACTACCACCCTGAATGGCGCAGGCCTGATCATATTGACTGAAAATTTTGTGTCGTCCGGTAGATCTCCGAAAGGCATTGTAGTATCCAGCCTCAAAAAAAGGTTATCTTTATTGAAACCGTAATAGAGGGTGGATAAAAGACTGTCAGCCTTGTGCATGCTGCCGCCGGATTTTCTAATATCCATCTGAGCGCTCTGATACCACTCGTAGTAGCTGGTCACAAAACCATCGATTCTCGGATCTATGAATCCCCTTATCGTGACCGTCGGGGATATACTTCTGTCTTCTCTCGGGACCGGTATAAATAGATATTCGGGAACATCCTTCCCGATCTCCCTGTGCACCTTCATTAGATTCGTCCTGAAGAGTTCATCGAAATCCTTCTGGTTGTCGGTGGAATGATCGTCTCCATACCACCAGTTCCAATCGCTTCCCTCTGCGATGTAAACAGCCTTCCAAGCAGCTGAAAGGTCCTTCCCGGGGTTTGTCTTCTGATATAGATCGAGATCCTCCCTCGTTGCGGTGAGATAATCCCATGCCCTGTTGTCCTCTTCATGGCCGATCCATACCCCGAAATTTGCATAGATCCATGAGCCTGCATGCAGTTTTTTGAGAGGTTCGCCCTTCCCGTGCATTTTAAGGTATTCCGAAGGGATGACCGTTTTCAGACGTTTTTCTCCGGAGAGCCCTTCGTAGAGATAACTCAAGAAGTCGTGGCCGTCGTTCTTATAGTGTTCCCATGCGTTCTCTCCGTCGAGTATGATGGACAAGAGATGGGGTCTGTTCTTGGGAACGGCGGCCCAAGCCTGAATCAACTTATTGATAAGATCTTCGGCCGCCTTTTTTGGGTCCCACTGGGAATAGACAAAACCGATAAGGTCGGACAGACTATGGTCCCGGAAGATCAGCGATACATTCTCAAATGTATAGGACCTATACAGAAGGTCCGGTCCGATCAAATTTTTTGATGAATCCCTAAGCTGTTTACCCAGAGAAAGTGCAAGGATGTCCTCATCGGTTCCGATCCATTGAATGCCCTCCTTCGAGATCAGCCTCAAAACCTCCTCGCTGACGGAACCTTCGGATGGCCACATGCCGACGGGGCGGTATCCAAAGAGTTTTTCAAAATAGTCCACGCCCATCCTGATCTGTGACACCGCATCCTCTGTGTGGGAGAACCCCTTTTGCGGAAGCTTTACTTCAGGCATGGCAACCCTCGCCGAGTTTGTATCGCAGAGCAATGGAAGGATAGGGTGATAGAAGGGAGACACGGAGATTTCGATCCGGTCATTCTTTGCCATGTCACGATACCGGGGGATAATCTCTCTCAGCAAGGAGAGTTGTTTCGAAATCAAGGTCTGTTTTTCTTCTTCAGTATAACCCCTGCCTTTCTGAACAAGCTCGGCAAGAAAGGGATCTTTTTTTCTGAACATTGGGTCGATCCAGCAGAGATTGAAGAGGACCTGAAGATCGAGCAAATCTGCGTCATTAAAATATCGTACTGCCCGCTTGAGTTCGTTTTTTGTGAGATGTAGCCCTCTCTTTGTGAGGAGTTCATAATATCGCGAAAAGGGTTTAATCATGTTGTCCCAATTAGCGAGGAAAAAATTTTCGAGGATAAATGTCTTTTCATCCAGATTCAGTTCAGACGCTTTTCTTAAGGAAAGTTCAAGATACCGGTCTCCGGCGTTGCTATCCGTGTAGTCGTTGATCTGTTCCAGGAGAGAAGGAGTGAAGTTGAAGACCTGTTTTATATCGGGAAATTCAAGGAGTATTTCGAGCATATCGAGGTAGTCTTTGGTGCCGTGCAGCCTCACCCACGGGAGTTTGTACTGCCCGCTGAGAGGGTCTTTGTAAAAGGGCTGGTGCATATGCCAAAGGAAAGAGATATACAGGGGGCTATCTGTCATACTGGATGATAATCTCACCAGGCTTTGCTAAACCGTAATCCTCTCTCGCGTGTTTTTCCTTCGTGTAGGGATCTTCCTTGATAGATTTCACCTGTGACCGGAGCTGTTCGTTCTCGACCTCTATCTCTTTTATCTGCGCTTCCAAGCGGGTCTTTGTCTTATACAGCTCCCTGTATCTGAGCAAGCCCATATCCCCGAATATCATACTGATGAGAAGATAAGAAAAGCTCAGGAGAACGATTGTGAAAAAGATCAACCGTCTCTTCCTCTTCTCGGAGGCCACCTGTCTTCTGAGCTGATTAACCGGAATTCCCATTACTTTAAATTATAGAAAACTTCTCTCTCTTTGTATACAGCAGAATCCGACGACAACATCGATAAATGCTTCCACATCTCCACCTTCCCTTAACAACTATTATGTTAAGAGTTTTTTCGGGACGTGCGTAGCCTCGCCGTGGACGTCTTCTGCGGCTTCCAGTATAACCTCCGAAAGTGTGGGATGGACATGTATCGTATCTGTGATGTCCCGCGTTTTGAGCCCTTTCTGTATGGCAAGTGCTGCTTCGTGGATGAGCTCAGAGGCATGCGGCCCGATAATGTGCACACCCAGCACTTTATCCGATGATGCATCCGATATGACCTTGACCAGCCCTTCGATCTCTCCTATGATATGGGCCTTTCCGAGTGACCTGAATTGGAGATGTCCCGTTTTCACCTTTATATCTTTTTCCAGCGCCTGTTGTTCCCTCAGCCCGACAGAGGCTATTTCCGGCGATGTAAATATTGCCGAAGGGACAGAGGTGTAATCCATGGTTGTGTTGCCACCCATGGCATTTTGCGCGGCGACCTTACCCTCTTTTGAAGCGACGTGTGCAAGCATGAATCCGCCGATCACATCTCCTATTGCAAATATGCCAGGCACATTGGTCTGCAATTTTTCATCCACAAGGATTTCTCCTTTACTCCCTCTATCGACGCCGACCGTTTCGAGGCCGATTCCTTCGGTGTTTACTGCTCTCCCGACGGCGACGAGCATTTTCTCACCGGAAACTTCCTTCCCGTCGGGGAAAGAGACGCGAATACCGTCATCGCGAACGTCGACTTTGTCAGCCTTCACACCGGTTAGGAGCTTTATTCCTTTCTTCTTGAACTCTCTTTCAAGAAGCGCAGATATTTCGATATCTTCCCCGGCAACCACCCGCGGCAGCATCTCGATGACCGTCACTTCTACCCCCAGGTCTCTAAAAAAAGAGGCAAACTCACAACCGATGAATCCTGCGCCAAGAATGAGAAGACTTTTTGGCAGCTCTTCCATTTGCAGGGCATCATTGCTTGATAGTATCCTTTCCCCGTCAAAGGGGAACGCCTGTACTTGAAGCGGCCGCGAGCCCGTGGCTATGATCGTCCCGTCCGTCTTGACGATATCCTGAGAGCCGTTCTTTAATGCAACCCGGATTTCTCCGGGCGAAGTGAGCGTCCCGCGCCCCTCTGTCAATGTTATCCCGTGGCCCTTTAAAAGGTTCCTTATGCCCTTCTGTTGTATGGTGACTATCTTATTTTTCCGCTCGATCATCCTCGGGAAATTCGGCGTTATCCCGCCTTTCACCTCGATGCCGAAATCCTCCAATCTAAGCGCTTTTGCGAACAGGACGGATGAGGCGATAAGGACTTTGGTGGGGACACAGCCCAAATTAAGACAGACACCGCCGACTTCTTCCGCTTCGATTAACGTCACCTGGGCGCCTGACCGGGCGGCTTTAATTGCAGCAGCATATCCGCCGGGGCCCGCGCCGAGGATTGCTAATCTCATTTTGCCTCTTCTTCGACGTACTTTGTATATTCGGCAGAATCCATGAGGTCGTCGAGTTCAGATGCATCTGTAGTCTCGATAACCGCTATCCAGCCCTTGCCGTAAGGATCATCATTGATTAACTCGGGAGATTCCGAAAGGTCTTCGTTCACTTTGATAATTCTTCCGTTAACCGGCGAGATAATTGAAGAGGTTGCCTTCGTTGATTCAATTTCACCGATCTCACCATTCGCTTCCACGTCGGTATCGGGTTCCGGAAGATCAATGTAAACAATATCGCCGAGTGCATCCTGAGCATAATCTGTGACACCGATCGTTGCTTTCTTGCCAGCTATCTTAACCCATAAGTGTTCTTTGTGGTATTTGAGATCTTCTGGATTCATTAGTTCCACCTTTAAAAATATAAACTCAGATTTCTTATCATAGTTTCGTTCCTTTGTCAAGAAAGAAGAATTCGTAAAAATGTAATCCTTCAGTGAAGCGCGGCATTTAAAGAAAGATTCCGGACAAACGGGAATGACAATTTACTCCGGCTGTCATTCCCGCAAGCACAGCGCGCCGGGAATCTTTCTTGGTAGGCTTTGTCACACGCTTCACTGAAGGCTTACTGCTGAAAATGCATTTTGTCCTTGACTTCAGCGGAGTTTCTGATATAATTTTGCTTAAAATTGTGAGGGGTGGTGATACGGACACTTTAATAATCGTACGATTGAGTCCCGAATTAAGGGTAGGAGCTCATCGATACTAAACCATTGATAGGAGAGACCATGCGCAACACTATTTTATTAATTCTGGTTAGTACTATGTTATGCCTGACAGTTTCGGGTTGTGGCAATAGTGGTAGTGGTAGTAGCAGCATTCTCGGAGGCGGCGGAACCGGGGGACCCGGAGGAGGGGGTGGTGGTGGCGGAACGTCTGGCACATTGAAGTGGAGCACTACTCTTCAGGATACACCGAGCGGGTCGGCTGGACCAGTTATCACACCGACATTTGTATCATCTCCTGCCATAGCGCCTGATGGTACAATCTACGTCGGTGCAACGGATCACTTCCTTTATGCTCTTAACCCTGACGGGACGGTGAAGTGGAAATTTGAGACAGGGAACAGCCTATTTGCATCTCCAGCTATCGGAAGCGATGGGACAATCTATTTCGGTTCGGAAGACATGCAAATTTATGCAATAAAGCCTGGTGGAACTCTAAAGTGGATCAGGCCTACCGGCTGTGTTTTCACATCTTCTGCCTCTATCGGCGCAGATGGAACGATTTATATTGCAGGCACAAACCGGCTCCTATCATTATTTCAATGCCAAAGCAGCAGTTCGTGCGCAAGCACTACGGCTCAAGCGTGCGGTTCGGGACTCCCTGCATGTCCAAGTGGCCAGATATGCGTGCCCGTGCAGACTGGAAGTTTATGTGCTATTCCTCAAAATATAGCCTGCGGCCCGAACTTTCCTGCTTGTCCAGCCGGCGATGCGTGCGTGGCAGGGCAAGCAGCTGGATTTACTGAGACAGCGCAACTGAGCACCCTTTTCGCAATTACCGATAATGGAACAGAGGGGAATATAAAGTGGCAGTCTGTTCTCTCAGGCCCTGTCAACTCATCCCCTGCCATATCCAGCGATGGGATAACTTTATATATAGGATCGGAAGGCGATACCGTATTCGATAGGTCTAATCTTTGTGATCTAAAAAGCCCATATCCTCTTAGCGATGTTACACCCACTGTTGCAGTGAGCGGGCATGTTTATGCAATCAACACCGCTGACGGAAGTTTAAAGTGGGCTTTTAAGGCAACCGGCCCCGTCGAATCATCCCCTGCTATCTCGAATGACGGAACTGTTTATGTTGGATCCAGGAACACTTCCAAGGTGTGTGGAAACAGCGATTGCAATACGTTAATAGATGTGATCACGCCGTTTAGTTTCTATGCCATAACAGACAACGGGTCAATCGGTACACTTAAGTGCGTAAAGAATCTCTTTGGCAGTGTTGACTCATCCCCTGCCGTCGGCGTTGACGGCACGATCTATGTGGGATCTGATGA
>Ga0187776_10001181_pt1 | contig 12940 bp, 9 predicted proteins | sample 0216_BV02_MP12_2_FD_132426 | JGI IMG/M metagenome (GOLD analysis project Ga0187776, IMG submission 132426) | Tropical peat soil microbial communities from peatlands in Department of Meta, Colombia - 0216_BV02_MP12_20_MG | ecosystem: Environmental > Terrestrial > Soil > Wetlands > Peat | place...
GCCCATGGCGCTCAAAGCGGCGGCCATGTGCTTCACCTCCTGATAGACCCAGTGCCCGGGTTGCGTGCGTGCCGAGCCGAAGATGGTGACCCGGTAGCGCTCCCGTTTCGAAGGCTGCAGGCGCGTGAGGTTGTTGACCGTGGCCCACAGTCCGAACAGCGTGTCGATGAGAATGCGCTTGACGCCGTCCTCGTCGGCAAGGCTGACCGTGGTCGGGGCACCGGGGGCGGCCTTGTCGCTCACGGGACGACGCCTCCTCGGCGAGCCATGGCGCGTTGCCGCATGCGCGACCCTAGTACGGCCACACCCAGTTGGTGATCTCGGCGCGGTCGGTCCCCTCGGTGCGGGCGTAGTTCAGGTTATCGATGATGGCGTTCTTCATCTCCTCCTTGAGATGGGCAGCGCGCACCGCCAGTCCCGGCACGCGGTCGATGACGTCGATCACCAGATCGAAGCGGTCGATCTGGTTCAGGATCGCGAGCTCGAGCGGCGTGTTGATGTTGCCCTTTTCCTTGTAACCGCGCACGTGCAGGTTCTCGTGGCCGGGGAATCGGTAGGCGAGCTTGTGGATCAGCCACGGGTAGCCATGGAAGTTGAAGATCACCGGTTTGTTGGTAGTGAACAGGCCCTCGTACTCGCGGTCGGTCAGGCCGTGCGGGTGCTCGGACGCCGGCTGCATCTTGTACAGGTCGACGACATTGACGAAGCGAACCTTCAGGTCCGGCAACCGCTCGCGCAGGATCGCGACCGCGGCCAACGCCTCGAGCGTCGGCACATCGCCGCAGGCGGCCATCACCACGTCCGGCTCCACGCCCTCGTCGTTGCTGGCGCGCCGCCAGATGCCGATACCCTTGGAGCAGTGCACGACCGCCTCGTCGATGGTGGTGAACTGCATGTGCTTCTGCTTGTCGGCGACGATCACGTTGATGTAGTCGGTCGAGCGCAGGCAGTGGTCGGCGACCGACAGCAGGCAGTTGGCGTCGGGCGGCAGATAGATGCGCGTGACCGACGGGCTTTTGTTGGTGACGAGATCGATGAAGCCCGGGTCCTGGTGCGAGAAGCCGTTGTGGTCCTGGCGCCAGACGGTGGAGGAGAGCAGGATGTTCTGCGACGCCACCGCAGCGCGCCACGGCACATGGTGCTTCGAGATGTCCAGCCATTTCGCGTGCTGGTTGAACATCGAGTCGATCACGTGCGCGAACGCCTCGTAGGTGTGGAAGAACCCGTACCGCCCCGTGAGCAGGTAACCCTCGAGCCAGCCGATCAAGGTATGCTCGGATAGCACTTCCATCACCCGCCCGTCGCGCGCCAGCTCGCCGCCGTCGGCGTCCTCGGGCAGCAGATCGGCCATCCACACCTTCTTCGACACCTCGTACACCGCCTGCAGGCGGTTGGAGGCGGTTTCGTCCGGTCCGAATACCCGGAAGCTGGTCATGTTGTTGCGCATCACATCGCGCAGGAACTCGCCGAGCGGTCTGGTGTTCTCATAACGAACCGCGCCGGCGGTGGGAACCTTTACCGCATAATTGCGGAAATCCGGGAGCTTCAGGTCCTTGCGCAGCAGTCCGCCGTTGGCATGGGGGTTGGCGCTCATGCGGCGCATGCCTTTCGGCGGGAGGTCGCGCAGCTCCGCGATCAGACTGCCATTCCCGTCGAACAGTTCTTCCGGCTTGTAGCTCCTGAGCCAGGTCTCGAGCAGCTTGAGGCTCTCGGGATTCTCGCGCACGTCGGAGAACGGCACCTGATGCGAGCGCCATGAGCCCTCGGCCTTGTGGCCCTTGATTTCCTTCGGACCGGTCCAGCCCTTCGGTGAACGCAGCACGATCATTGGCCAGCGCGGCCGCTCGGCGGTGTTGGAGGCGCGCGCCTCGCGCTGGATCGCGCGAATCTTTCCCACGGCCTCATCGAGGGTGGCGGCCATCTTCTGGTGCATGTCGGTCGGGTCGTCGCCCTCGACGAAGTACGGCGTGTAGCCGTAGCCGATGAACAGCGCCTCGAGTTCTTCATGACTGATGCGCGCCAGCACCGTCGGGTTGGCGATCTTGTAGCCGTTGAGATTCAGGATCGGCAGCACCGCGCCGTCGCGTACCGGATTCAGGAACTTGTTCGAATGCCAGGCGGTGGCGAGAGGTCCGGTTTCGGCCTCACCGTCGCCGACGACGCAGGCGACGATCAGATCGGGATTGTCGAGCGCCATGCCGTAGGCGTGCGACAGCGAATAGCCGAGCTCTCCGCCCTCGTGAATCGAGCCGGGCGTCTCGGGGGTCACGTGGCTGCCGATGTGACCGGGAAACGAGAACTGCCTGAAGAACTTCCGCAGGCCATCGATGTCTTCGCTCTTGTCCGGATACACCTCGGAATATCTGCCTTCGAGATAAGCCGGCGCCAGGACGCCGGGGGCGCCATGACCCGGGCCGGCGACGAAGATCACGTCGAGATCGTCGCGTTTGATGAGCCGGTTGAGATGCGTCCAGACGAACGACAGCGCCGGGCTCGCGCCCCAATGGCCGAGCAGCCGATGCTTGACGTGATCGACGCTGAGCGGTTGCCGCAGCAGCGGATTGTCGCGCAGGTAAATCATCCCGACGGCGAGGTAATTGCATGCGCGCCACCACGCGTGCATTCGACGCAGTTCGTCCGCACTGAGCGGGCCGGCGGTGGCGGTCTTCGGCTTGGTGGCGGTGGTAGCGTTTGTGGGCATGGACGTCTCCTTGAGAGCGCTGACCGGCGATTAAAAAGTCCTGATTGACCCTTGCCGGACGTTGTTATGGATGTGCGAAGCCGGTTGGTTCAGACATGCTCCGTCACGAATTGCGCGGAAAGTGCGAATTATCCTAAGCAAGACCCATCGTGGTAACTTTGACAGAAGTCAAAGAAAACCGTTTCGGAAACGCCGCAAATTGGCAGCACACGACGGGAACGATGGGGTGGTACGGTCAGGAGTGGTGTGCCGCGGGACGTCTGGCCAGGGACCCCGCCGCGGAAATGCGGTGCAACGGGAAAGCCACCAAGAGTCGCCAGGGATAACCGGCGAAAGCACAGCTCCGCAAACGCGTTGAATCATTATCGACAAACGGGAATCCTGCAATGATCCATGGCCGACATAGGCGCCTGCCCAACTGGAGCATTCCGGCGCTGTATGCCTTGGTTGCGGTGGCGGCGGCGTTGATCCTGCCGCGCCTGGAAGCCGCGTACTTGCCGACCCTGCACGCCGGGATGAGCCCGCAAGCGGCGGTGGCGATCCTGTCGTCGGTGGGCACCGGGATGATCGCGCTGACAGGCATTGTTTTCTCGCTCGCGTTCGTGATGGTGCAGTTCAGTGCGACCGCCTATTCGCCGCGACTCGTGACGTGGCTGGCGCGGGATCCGGTGCTATGGCATGCGGTCGGGATCTTCTCGGCCACGTTTCTTTATTCGCTCGGCGCGATCGCATGGATCGATCGCGCGGGCTCGGGCAAGACGCCGTTTTTCAGCAGCTGGCTGGTGATCGTCCTGCTGCTGGTGAGTGTGGGCATTTTCATCGGCTTGATCGAAAAGTTGTCGCTTCTGCAGATCCATCGGATGCTGGCATTCACGGCGGATCAGGCCCGCCAGGTCATCGATAACGCGTATCCGCCGCTGGATCAGCCGCAGTCACTGGTGGATCCGGAGGCGTACGCCGGCCGGCCGCTGACCCAGACGCTGTATCACGCGGGTCCGCCGCGCTCGATTCAAGCCCTCGACGTCCCGGCACTGGTCTCGCTGGCCTCTGCCGTTGACGGAGTCATAACCATCGTCTCGCCGGTCGGCGACACGCTCGTGGAAGGAACCGTGATGCTGCGGCTGTTCGGCGCGCGCCGCCCCATCGACGAACGGGAGTTGCGGTCTGCGTTTGCCGTAGGCGCGGAGCGCACATTCGAGCAGGATCCCAAGTATGCCATCCGGCTGCTCGTCGATATTGCAATCAAGGCGCTCTCCCCGGCGGTCAACGATCCGACCACGGCGGTGCAGGCGCTCGACCAGATCGAAGATCTGCTGCGTCACCTCGGCCGCCGGCGCCTCGAGATCGGCGTCCATCGCGACCGCGACGGGACCGCGCGCTTGTTCGTCCCGCATCCGAGCTGGGAAGATTTTCTCGCCCTGGGCCTGGACGAGATCTGCTACTACGGCGCCACCAGCGTACAGGTCATGCGACGCATGAAGGCGCTCGTCGCGGATGTACTCGCGGCCATGCCGCCCGAGCGCCAGGGCTCATTGCGCCGCCATCAAAAGCGGCTCGATGCGATCATCGTCAGCTCCTTCCGCGACGAAACCGACCGGCGGGAGGCGTCGATCGAGGATCGACAGGGACTCGGGATGCCACGGACCCACTGAATTGTTTCGTTGCGGGGCGCGCCCGCGGGTCATTGATTCCTCGACGTGACCGGCGGCCTCAGAACCGCTCGGCAATGTACTTGAATGGATAATCCGGCTCGCGGTAACCGCGCGCCTTCTGGCGCTCCGGCAGCTTGACGTTCTCGCGCGGCATCTTCTTGTACGGAATGCGCTCCAGCAGGTGGGTGATGATGTTGAGCCGCGCGCGCTTCTTGTCATCCGACCGGGCCACGTACCAGGGCGCGAAATCGGTGTCGGTCGCCGCGAACATGTCATCGCGGGCACGCGAGTAGTCGTACCAGCGGCTGTAGGACTTGAGGTCCATGGGCGAGAGCTTCCAGATCTTGCGACCGTCGTCGATGCGTCCTTCGAGGCGGCGGGTCTGCTCCTCCGGGCTGACCTCCAGCCAGTACTTGAGCAGGATGATGCCGGAATCGACCATCGCCTTCTCGACCAGTGGCACGTCCTTCAGAAATTTGCGCGCCTGTTTCTCGGTGCAAAACCCCATGACCCGCTCGACACCGGCGCGGTTGTACCAGCTGCGGTCAAAAATCACGACCTCGCCAGCCGCCGGAAAATGCGGCAGATAGCGCTGCACGTACATCTGGGTCTTCTCGCGATCGGACGGGGCCGGCAGAGCTACTACCCGGAACACGCGCGGACTCACGCGTTCGGTGATCGCCTTGATCGTGCCGCCCTTGCCGGCGCCGTCGCGTCCTTCGAACACGACACAGACCTTGAGCCTCTTGTGCACGACCCACTGCTGGAGCTTGACCAGCTCGACATGCAAACGCTCCAGTTGCTCGTCATAGTCCTTGCGTTTCAGTTTCTCCTTCTGCGCCGGTCTGTCTGGCTTGTCGGCCTTGTTGCGGGTGCGTGCGTCGTCTGATTTCGATTTCATGGTTTTGTCTCCGTGAGCGTGTCGTGCCCGGGTGACGTGCGCGGGTTCGGTCCGGCAGCCGGCCCGGGACCGGTTTGCCGGTAATTTTCGACGGCCACCTGCAGATTGAAGAAAAGCCGTTGGTGGCCGAGCAGCTCGCCAAGCTTCGAGTGTCGCACCATGTCGAGCACCTCGGGGTTGAGCGCAGCCAGCCACAGTTCGATACCGTCAGCGCGCAGTTTGGCCTCGGCCTCCGTGAGCATCTTGAGCGCGGTGTATTCGATGTCGAACACGGCGCTGCAGTCGATCAGCACCACCGAAGGCTGCGCCTGCTTCACCAGCGGCCACATCTGGTCGCCTATGCGCTGGGCGTTGGCGAAGAACACGCGCCCCTCGGTGCGCAGCATCAGCAATCCCGGCCAGGTCTCGTCGTCCGGATGCTCGCGACTCAGTGCGCGAAACACGTTGGTGCCGCGTTTGCGCCCGAGCATGTACACCGGCGGGTTGTAGGCCTGATGTACCAGCGCCACCAGCGACACGATCACCGCCACCAGGATACCCTTGAGCGTGCCGAGCAGCACGACGCCGGCGAACGCCGCGATCGCCCAGTAGAACTCGGTGCGGCGCACGTGGCGGATGTCATAGAATTCCACCGGCCGGATCAGATCCACCGAATAGGCCACGACCACCGCGGCCAGTGCCGCCTGCGGCAACAGCGCAATCACCGGCGCGAGCAGCAGCAGTGTCACGACCGCGCCCGCGGCCGTGACGAGTTCGGCCAATTGGGTGCGCGCCCCGGCGCGGCGGTTGATCGCCGTTTGTGACGTACCGCCACCGGCCGGCATGGCGCCGAAAAATCCGCCGGCGACATTGGCCAATCCCACGGCCGCCAACTCCTGATTCGGCACCAGGCGCGGTTCCTGCGGCGTGCTGAATGCGCGCGCCGCGGCAATGCCTTCGGTGAAGCTCATCAAGGCGATGCCGGCAGCGCCCGGCCACATGATCTCGATCAAATCGAGATTCGGCCACGCGACGGCCGGCAGGCCCGTCGGAATGCTGCCCACGATCGCCACACCCGCGCCCTGCAGACCGAACAGGCCCGAGGCGATGATGGCCACGGCCAGCGCGACCAACGGAGCAGGCGCGCGCGGCGCGAAGCGCTCCAGTCCGAAGATCAGTACCAGCACCACCACCGCCAATACGAACGTCACGAGCGAGGTGCGCGGGAGTTGGCTCACGATCGCGAGTATGTCGCGAAAAAACCCGCTCTTGTCGATGTGGACGCCGAGGAGCTTTGGCAGCTGGTCGACCACGATCACCAGACCGATGGCGGACTTGAAGCCGGTGAGCACCGGCTCGGAAATGAAATTGGCGATGAAGCCGAAGCGCAAGACCGAGGCCACCACCAGCATCGCGCCGACCAACACGGCGAGCGTCGCGCCCGCCGCCGTCAGTTCGGCCGTCCCGCCGCCGGGCGCGACTGCGCCCAATTCCGCCGCCGTCAGGATGGCGATGGTCGTGGTGGTGCTGACGCTCAGCGGTCGCGAAGTGCCTAGCAGGGCGTAGATCACCATCGGCACGAAGGCCGTGTACAGGCCGATCTGCACCGGCAACCCGGCGATGGTGGCGTAGGCCATGGCTTTGGGGACGACGACCGCGGCCGCCGTCAGGCCAGCGATGACGTCGGAACGAAACCAGTCCTTCCGGTAATCGCGCAGCCACTCGATGCTCGGAATGACTGTTTGCCGGTTGTTGGGCATGTCGGATGCGCTCCCAATGGGTTAATCACGGTAACGCCATGGCCGCCGTCGACAAGACCCGGCATCGGTGGGGTGGCGATGCATCAGCGGTGACGGGCGTATCGCCGGTCGCGTAGACGAGGGTCGCGCCGTGCGAGCAGTCGGCGCTCTTCCGGGTCCTGAATCGGCTCGGGAGGTGGCACCGCCAGTGGCGTTCGTCGACAGAGTCTAAACGATGTTATCTTTATCAAACATTGACTAGCATCAACGACGCGACTCGAAGCGGCTGTAGTATCAGGCAGCGTCAGTGGCGAGGACGCGCGTGAGCTTTGCTGGTCCGATTATCTTCAGTTTGGTTTCCATTCGCGGTTGCGCCAATGCCGATGAGGGTTAGCGTATGGCACAAAAACGGATCGCGCTCCGGGTCCTGAGCGCAGCCGGATTGGTGGTGCTGCTGACCGTCAGGGCGTCGGCGGTGGCACAGGAGCTCGAGCCGAGGGCATACACCAACGCGCCGGTCGGACTTAACTTCGTGCTCCTGGGCTACGCCTATTCGCAAGGCGGAGTGGCGTTCGATCCATCCGTGCCGCTAACCGACGCGGCAATCCGCGTGGACTCCGCCGTGTTTGCGTACGCGCGTTCGCTCGATGTCGCGGGAATGTCCGGCAAATTCGATATCGTGCTGCCCTATGTGTGGCTGTCGGGTTCCGCCCTGTATGCCGGTGAGCCACGCGCGCGCGACGTGGCGGGACCGGCGGACCCCCGTCTGAGGTTCGCGGTGAATTTCTACGGTTCACCGGCGCTGTCGATGGACGAGTTCGCGAGTTATCGGCAGGATCTCATCGTCGGCGCGAGCCTGCAGGTGACAGTGCCGGCCGGGCAGTACGATCCCGACAAGCTGGTGAATATCGGCACCAACCGCTGGTCCATCAAGCCGGAGCTCGGCATATCCAAGGCCGCCGGCCGCATGACCCTCGAGCTTGCCGCGGGTGTCACTTACTACACCGAGAACGACAACTTTTTCGGCGGCAGTACCTTGCAGGAAGATCCCATCTACAGCATCCAGGGACACTTCACGTACAGCTTCCATAACCATGCCTGGGCAGCACTGGACCTCACTTATTACACCGGCGGACGCACCACGTTGGATGGCGTGCCCGGCAACGATCTGGAGAAAAACTCCCGCGTCGGCGGTACCTACGCGTTCCCCCTCGACCGCCATCACTCGATCAAGTTCTACGCCAGCACGGGCGTGTCAACGCGCACCGGCACGGACTTCGACATCGCCGGGATCGCCTGGCAATACCGTTGGGGCGCGGGGTTCTAGGGGGACCAGGATGCGATCCGGCGGTAAGCGGTCGGTACAATGGTGCGGTCAGCCGCCGGCCGTGCCCAGCACCGCACGCACCTGCTCGGCGATTTCGCGCTCCTCGTTGGTGCGCACGACCAGCAACCTGACGGCGGAGTTCGCGGACTGAATCTCGGCGATTTCGCCGCTCACGGAGGCGTTCTTTTGCGCGTCGAGCCGGACGCCGAGCGTGTCCAGTCCGGCGCAGACCCGGGCGCGCACCGCCGCGGCGTTCTCGCCGATGCCGGCGGTGAAGATTACGGCGTCGACGCGCCCGAGCGCGGCGGTATAGGCGCCAATGTACTTGCGGATGCGATAGCAGTAAATCTCGAATGCCAGGCGCGCCTGCGCATCGCCGGCCTCCATGCGGCGCAGCACCTCGCGCATGTCGTTGGCGCCGCACAGGCCCTTGAGACCGCTGTCCTTGTTGAGGAGCGCCTCGACCGCCGCCTCGTTCAGTCCCGCCGCGCGCCCGATGTAGAACACCAGTGCCGGATCGATATCACCGCAGCGTGTGCCCATCACCAGTCCTTCGAGCGGCGTCATGCCCATCGAGGTGTCGATGCAGCGACCGCCTTCGACGGCGGCGGCGCTCGCCCCGTTACCGAGGTGCAGACTGATGAGATTGATGGCGCCCGGCGGCTGCGCGAGGTATGCGGTCGCGCGCCGCGTGACGTAAGCATGCGAGCTGCCATGGAAGCCGTAGCGGCGCACGGCGTGATCCGTATACAGCCGGTGCGGCAGGGCGTAGTGATAGGCGTGCGGCGGCATGGTCTGATGGAATGCGGTGTCGAACACTGCGACTTGCGGCACGGTCGGGAATAATTCCAGACACAGCTCGATGCCGAGCACATTCGGCGGGTTGTGCAGCGGCGCGAGCGGAACGAGCGCCCGGATAGCGGAGAGCACGTCGGCGTCGATGCGCGTCGGCGCCCGGAAGCGCTCGCCGCCGTGCACGACGCGATGACCGATCGCATCGACGCGCGTCGCATCGCGCAGGACGCCGGTCTCGCGCATGGCCGCGCGGATGGCGAGAAATGCCGCCCGGTGATCGGGCGCGATCACGGCGCGCTCGAACTGTTCCAGTGCACCTGCGCTCGTGCGCCACTGATGGCGCAAGGCGGCGTTCGTTTCTCCGATGCGCTCGACGATCCCGGCGGTCAGCACGAAACCGCGGTGCATGTCGAACAGCTGGTACTTGAGCGAGGAGCTGCCCGAATTGATGACGAGTATGTTCACATACACGCGCCTTGCCGCATTGCGGGGCTCGTGCGCATGGTCTTCGGGAGGGCGGGTAGATTCAACGCGGTCGGGCGCAACGACATGATCGTGGGCTGCGCAATGGCGCTAACGCGGCTTATCGCCTGCGGCCTTCTCGTTCGCCAGGGCCCGTTCCGTGATTGCCTTGTAGAGCTCCACCGCGCGCGCCACCAGCGGCTGCCATTCGGGATGCTTGTGCACGAGCGGCCTGATGTGCTGGGCGTCTTCGAATACCTGATTGAGAAACGCTAGGTCCTGTTCGCTCAGTACCTCGCCGCGATCAACCTTCGTCTTGAGCGTCTGGGCGCGCGGGAGGCGCTGGGACTCGAAGCGCTCGATGAGTGCCAGTATGACTCCGGTGTCCTTTGACGATTCCGCCATCGGTAGCTTCCGCCGGTCTTCCGGGTTATGGACGGGACATCTGTGCGACCGGCGACAGTGTAACACCTTCGCGGGTCGGGGTCAGTCCGCGACGGATGCGCCGGGCCTTGCTAATAGCTCAGCGTGTCGATGCCGCCGATGAAAAACCGGTTGACCTTGGCGCGCAGCTCCTCACGCAACTGCGGATCGTCACGGCCGGAATAGCTGTCGTAGAGGCCGCGCGCGATTTTGCCGAACAGGTCCAGCAGCCGCGGATCGAAATGCCGGTCTCGGCCCGATTCGAGGATCTGCATTGTCTCGTCGAACGACAGGGGATCTTTATACGGGCGGCGCGAGGTCAGGGCGTCGAACACGTCGGCAATCGCAAAGATCCGCGCCTCGACCGGAATGGCCTCGGCGGCGGTCTGCTTCGGGTAGCCGCTGCCGTCAAACTTTTCGTGATGGCTGCCGACCACGTCCACGGCATCCGCGAGCCAGCGGCTGCGGTGCACGATATCGAGCCCGTGATCGACATGGGTCTGCATGACGCGGAATTCATCGGCGTCGAGCCGCGCCGGCTTGTGCAGGATGTGGTCGCGAATGCCGATCTTGCCGACGTCGTGCAGAAACGCGCCCTTGATCAAAGCGCGCATGCGATCGGCGTCGAGCCCGGCGGCCTCGGCCAGCCGCAGCGAATAGAGCGTGACGCGATAATTGTGGGCATCGGTGTCGCTGTCGCGCTTGGCAATGGCGCTGCCCAGCACCTCGAGGGTCTCCAGGTTCGAGGCCAGCAGGCTCTCCGAGTAGCGCGCCAGGCGGCGCATGAGCGTCAGGATCACCGGGTACAGCAACAGCGCGGTCGTGAGCACGATCAGACCGACATACAGCGCGGTTTGCAGCGCCGTGCGTCGCACTTGCGCCACGGCTTCATCCGACACCCGGAACAGTCCTTCGGCGTAGGCGACTGGCGCCCCGTGCCGGTCGTTTACCGGCACCACCACATGGATGTACGGATGCCCGGCGATATTGACGTTTTGCTGCCACTCCTCATGGGCGCCGGGAAACCGCGGCGGGCCGGAGCCGATCGCGCGTGTCAGGGTCGCGGCATCGGTGTCGATTGGCGCCGCACGCTCGCCGAGCTCGGCGCCGCGCGTGTCATAGAAGCGCGCATACGCGAACTGCCCGTAGCGCCGGTCGACCTGACGATCGACTTCGCTGCCGAGAACTTGTTGCACCGCGGCGCGCAGATCGAGTGTTTTGGTGTCCAGCAGCCGTCGCACGTCGGCGCGGATCCACTTGATGCCGTTGCGCGCGGTCAGCACGACGGCATCCCCGATCCGCTCGTAGCCGCGTGCGTACGCGATCGCGCCGAAGGCCACGGCCACAATCGCGCCGGCTGCCAGCAATCGCAGCGCGAGCACCCGATGCACGAACGTCTTGAGCGCGTATTCGCGTCGACGCATGAGCAGCTCTCATTGGAAGTGTCGCCATTGTTGCGTACCTTGCGGACTTGCGGCAAGCATGAGTGGAGTGTGAATTGATATCGCCACTGGCGTTGGGACGGTCGATGTGATTAGAATGACTGCGTCCCTCCATTGGTACCCGGCATGCGGCGAATCATGCGTATCAAGAGAATCGGATTGGCGACACTGCTCCTCACGCCGGTACCCGCTTGGGCGATGTCCGGCTCCCTGGTTGACACCGTGGCCAATGTCCTGGCGCTGATGGTGCTGGTGCTGGTCCCGATCGCCGGTATCTATCTGTTCTGGATGGTGCATATTCTGCCGGAGAAGGTTGCCGAGAAGCGCCACCATCCGCAGAAAGATGCGATCAAAACGCTCTGTCTCCTGTCACTTCTTTTCGGCGGCATGCTCTGGCCCATTGCCTGGTTATGGGCCTACTCCAAGCCGGTGATGTACAAGCTCGCCTACGGCACCGACAAGCACGAAGACTATGAAGAACCGGAAAGCGCCGACAAACCGGCTGCGGCAGAGGAACTGGCGCGGATGCGTGCCGACCTCGATCGGCTCAAGGCCGCAGGAGTCGGCGCGAAGGAACTGCGCGGCGTGGAGGAGGAGCTGGCGAAGCTTGAAAACCGCCTTGCCGGCCGCGACGTGAAGGAGGCCGACTGATGGAAGCGATACTGGTCGGTATCTACGCGTTCTTTGTCTGGCTGATCTACTTCAAGTTCAAGTGGCTGCCGTGGACCACGCCGCACAAGGTCACCGTCGTGATCATACCGATTGTCGGGCTGACGGCGCTGATCTTGCTGCTCAACGTGTTCGCGCCGTCGTCGCACGACGTGCGCGTCATCAAATACGTGGTGCAGATCGTGCCGCAGGTGCGTGGACGCGTGATCGATGTGCCGGCCGCGGGCAATCAGCACATGAAGAAGGGCGATGTGCTGTTCCGGATCGATCCGACGCCCTATGAACTCGACGTCAAACGCATCGAGGCGCAGTTGGCGCTGTCGCAGCTGCGTCTGCGGCAGACCCGGGCGCTGGCCGCGACCGGTGCCGGCAGCAAATTCGACGAGGAGCGATATGAAAGCGATGTTCGCCAGCTGCAAGCGCAACTCGACCAGGCCCGCTGGGACCTGTCCCAGACGACCATGTACGCCCCGGCCGACGGCACGCCCATCAATGTTCAGCTGCGACCCGGTTCGTACGTGGTCAGTTTGCCGTTCGTCCAGGCGATGGCGTTCGTCGAGGACGATTATCAGGTGATCGCCCTGTATCACCAGAACGAGTTGTACGAAGTCGCCCCGGGCGACGAAGCGGAGATCGCGCTGCCGACCTATCCGGGTGACATCATCAAGGCGACGGTCGACAGCATCGTCTGGGCCCAGGGCCAGGGACAGCTACCGCTGTCCGGAACCATACCGCAGACCGGCGCGGCGCCGCTGCCGCCGGGACGGTTCGCGGTCAAGCTTGCGCTGGCCGAACAGGACCGCGCGCTTTTCCTGGCCGCGGGTGCGGTCGGCGATGCCGCGATCTACAC
>Ga0187776_10001183_pt1 | contig 12930 bp, 14 predicted proteins | sample 0216_BV02_MP12_2_FD_132426 | JGI IMG/M metagenome (GOLD analysis project Ga0187776, IMG submission 132426) | Tropical peat soil microbial communities from peatlands in Department of Meta, Colombia - 0216_BV02_MP12_20_MG | ecosystem: Environmental > Terrestrial > Soil > Wetlands > Peat | place...
CTCGTTGAGACCCGCGTATCTTTAAGGATCAAATGCTTGAATAAATCCAAAAATACAGAATGGACTGATTATGGGGGAGGAAAAAAAGGTTGTCAAGAAAATCCGGGGAAGGGAAAAGGCTCCGCGGTGCATAGGATATAAAGCCGCGTCCTCTGTGGCCGATGATATTCAGCGGCAAATAGGGAATTTTTCCCCGGCCTGAAAGCAGACTATCAGTTCCGTCTCGTCCTGCCTCAGGACCTCCTGGACCGCGATCGCCTCAACGTTTATCGCCTCGAAGTGAAAGTGGAGGACGGTTCTGTAAAAGCGGTACGTCTCTCCCACGATGGCTTTCTCGGGATTATGGCCGCGAACGACATCAAGCAGCGGACACGAATGATTCAACTTTACTACGCTGCGGAGAAACGGTACTACATCGTTTGCGGGACGACGAACCTCCCCGAATCGCTCCAAGGATTTTTCGTGAAATACGGGGATGGCGGCGTGGATATCGAGCCCTTGGCGTCCCTATACAAGGACCAGGTCTATCAGCTCGGCCGCCACCTCGCCGTGCCGAAGGAGATCCTCGATCGAACCCCGAGCCCAGACACTTACAGCTACGTCGTGAGCGACCAAGAATTCTATTTCTGCATGCCTTATGACATGGTCGATCTTATCCTTTATGCCATGGAACATGGCGTGCCCAAAGAGAAGACGGCGAAGGCGCTTGGATTTACCTTGGCCCAGCTCGAGCGCGCCTGGCGGGATATGGAACGGAAGCGCGGAGCGTCGGAGCCTTTACGGCACCTGCCCTCTACTCCGCCCGTGAAATTCTGAGGCGCACGGGGGGGACGAAGGATTTAAAATTGTAGGGTAGCTTAGAAAGATGGGTCAAGAGGCGAGACATGGCCGCGAATCAAAACCTGATTAAGGTCTTTCGTTATGCCCTTCAGCAGGAGGAAACCGGGAAGAGCTTTCTCCTCAGCTCCCTTCAAAGAATGGGATGGGGGTCAGCGGTTAGTGCGTTCCAAAGATTAATCGCTGAAGAGGAGAAGCACATTCTCCTGATCGAGAGCATTCTTGGAAAGCTCGAGGGAGGGGAGGAAATCGACCTCAAAAGGGCGAAAGACCTTGAGCTCAAGCCCCAAAATTATTTCGAGGAAAGGTCCAAAGCCGAATTCCTGCAACGGTGCCTGGAGGGGTCCATGGTGCCGGAGGTAACGATTTTCAACACCGCCTGGCTGATCGAGAAGGACCTGAGTGAGTTTTATGAAAAGATGGCCAAGCAGACCGAAGGGAAAGCCCAGGAGGCCTTTACCTTTTTGTCTCGCTGGGAGAAAGAGCATGAAAAGTTTTTCCGCGAATATCGGGATACGTTTGCGGAGATGTATTCGAAAATACCGTGGGGAGGGTAGGGCAAAGATTTAGGAGAATCCGCCGATAGAAGTTTCCCCGATTTTTTCCCGAAGTTCCTCCGCTTGGATCCCTGCTAGGCCAGCATCGCATCTTGAAGCCGTAAATGATCCGCAAGGTGACATTGCCGGGATCAGCCAGATTTCAGAGGCAGACCCAATCCTCTCCTCCGGGCCTCCTGCCCGAGGAGGAGGAAGAATTTTGCGAACGGACATCGACCGTGAATGAAGCCACCCCGCCTCAGGCGGGGTGGCCCTGTCTCCCCCCTAGGAACGAGCCTTCCTGCAAAGACCTGTGGTAAGGATTCCCCCCTTTTAAACGTTAATTCCATTCAAAAAAAGCGGGGGGCAAAAGAGGGATGCTGGCTCTTCCCCCCTTTGCTTCTACTTTTTTCCACATTTTCTGTAGTGTTCCTTCCATTCATCCGCGCAGGTCCCAACCTCAGTAGCCATGTCGATTAGATTTTTTCCATTCGCAGAAGAGAGCTTGCGGCTTTTCACCAAACCCTGGATTTGATGGGTTAAAGAATGCAATAGCCAACAAGCGGTCTTGCTTTTTTCCCTTTGGACTTTTTTCAAAACCACCTGAAGCTCAATGATCAACCCTCTCCCGGTCACTTTCCTTAATTCCCCGGACTGGATGAGCTTTTCAACCTCGGCAATCATTTTCTTGAGCTGCTCTTCAGGGGAAGGGGATGAAGGAGGAAGAGGAAGCGACCATAGAATCGCACGGGTTTTGGGTAATCCGGCCATGCTCATGGTGCTGTCCCCGCTCCCCCCTATGATCTGACCCCGATTGTTAATCGCCGTAGCAAAGCTGGAATTCCCGCCCAAGGTTCCAAGGTCTTTCATTCCTTCGTTTTGCGTCCAGAGGAAGGCATGCGAATCGCCGGAGGCTGTGGTGCTGAGACCTACTACCTGCCCTTGGTCGTTGATGGACTTGGCTTCACTGGAGGTTCCCCCTAAGGTACCCAGGCCCACCATTTTGCCAGCCGTCCAGAAGAAGGCCTGAGTGTCTCCGGATGGGGTGGAACTGTTGCCCACAACTTGTCCAAGGGCATTGACGGCCACAGCTTCGCTGAAGTCTCCCCCCAAAGCACCCAGGTCAACCATGCCTCCATTGGGAGACCAAAAAAAAGCATGATTGGCATACTCAGCGTTCCAACTTTGTCCCACGACCTGTCCGGAGTCGTTAACCGCCAGGGCATAACTGAAGCTGAAGCCCCCACTCAGATCGCCCAGATACGACAAATTTCCATTGGGGTTCCAAAGGAAAGCCCGGGTGTCTGAGCCGGTGCACACACCCACAATCTGACCTTGGTTATTCATTGCCTTTGGTTCGCAGTAATATCCTTCCATGGGGACCATATCAATCATTCCGCCCCCGGGGGTCCAAAAGAAGATGTGGTCTACATTACCGGCATCTGTACGGACTCCGGCAACTTGTCCGAGATCGTTGATGAATCGAGCAATAGTGGAATTCTCCCCCGGAGTGTTTAAATCCACTAACGGGCCCCCATTTGTCCAGAGAAAAGAGCGCCATGACCCGTCGCTCATGGAACTGGTTACAACAACTTGCCCCTGTTCGTTAACAGCCACGGCCTCACTGTTAACCCCTCCAAGCGCACCCAGGTCTATCATCCCTTCGCTGGAAGTCCAGGAAAAGGCGTGGTAGGCTCCGGAAGGAGTCGAACTCCGGCCAACGACCCTGCCCTGATCGTTCAAAGCCAAAGGATAGCTGTAGGTTCCTCCCAAAGTTCCGAGATCGGTCATGGGAATGGTTTGGCCCCAAGAAAAGGATCCTTCCATTAGAAAAAAGGCCAAAGACAATAAGATAGCTAACGCAAACGTTCTTTTTTTCATGGCTCTCATGCCTCCATCTTTCCACTGCATGCTAAGCAGCGGTTCCTTTGGTTTCGTATCTCCAGCAGAATCCCACAATTCAAAAGCTCCCAGAGAAGCCCCCGATAGCCCCTTTGGAGGCCTTCTATGGGGAACTTCCATACATACCGCCTCATACACGGACCTCCTGCCTTAGCAGCCGGGGATTCAACCAATTCTTTCTCAAAAAATCATTTCCCGTCGCCCTGACTGCTTTCCGGGATTATGGGAGAGCAAAACAAGGGCCAAAGGCCTCAAAAGATAACTTTTTGATTTTATTTAATTTCGAAGAGACGGAGGATACCTTGGTGCCCAATTTCGTATGGGTATTGGTCATATATGAACATCGTCAAGTCGTCAAAATTACCCAGGTCATTCCGTTGGCCATAGGAGAAAATCGGCGGGTCCGAATGAGGGAAAGAACTTATTCGGGGCGAAGAAAAGAATGGGGGAAAAAATCGAAAAGAAAAGCGGCGATAAAAATAAGGTGGAAAAGAGGGACCACAGAACTTTATTGATTGATGCGGTCTTAAAGTCCGGGATATTCAATTTTTTGACAGATATGCGGGTTAAATTCTTGCCGCAAAGTCCTCTAAAGATCTTTTGACCTATTTTTTTATTTAATAATTACTTAGTCTTATACTATATTTACATTTGAAATTCTCTTTCCAAATGAAAAATGAGTCACATTTAATAATAATTTCTTTTAGTTACCCATTACAAATAAAAATACCAATAAAATTATGCGATTGTGATTAAAAGATAGGGAACAGATTTTGCTTGACATTAATATTTTCAAGACAAATAATTATATTGGGACATAAATTTGACCATAATGTAGCGGCCTCTTAACCTTTTGGAGCATTCTGCTTGTTAGGAGGAATGCGATGCATTACCAAGCAATCGACTGGACCTCGCGAGGGAATTATGACCTTTTTTGGGTCGTTGTCGGGGCCATCCTGTTTGGACTTCTTTTTGCCGACTTCATCTGGATTTATTACAAGTTCAGCAAAAAGAACTCCCCACCTGCCCCCCAAAAAAGGACAGCTTTCAATCAAAGAAAAATTCTGCACCACACTTAGCGGAAAGAAGGCCGGACGGCACCCTATTTCCAGAAAACCTTCTCTCGCAGAGAAGGGATTATTTTTTTATTCCCTTCAACCCTTTTACTTCCTCCAAAATTTTAGGTAACATCTCGCCGGTCTTCCCCTGCAGAAGATAATCTGAAATTCCCCTTTCCGTCAAAGGAGTGGGCTCAGCATTGATTTCAATGATGACCGACTTGCTTCCCGGGGGCCTCTGTTTGGCCACCTGGGGCAGGCGGGCAAAAGGGTATACCACTGCGGAAGTTCCGCAGATCAGGGCCACATCGCACCGGCTGGCCTCCTCCAGACTCTGCTCCGCCACATCAGAGGGAATCGGTTCATGGAAATGGACCACATCCGACTTTAGGACCCCTCCGCAACCCGAACAAAGGGGAGGAAGCCGATCCTCCCCCATGATTTTTTTCAGGTCAAAATCACCGGATTCAAACCGGCTGCCGCAGGAGACGCATCGGAGTTTAAAGGCATTTCCGTGATAATCCAGGACTCTTCGGCTTCCCGCTTTCTGATGCAAACCGTCGACATTCTGGGTAATGACCCACTTTAAGATTCCCATCTTCTCCATTTCAGCCAGAGCCAGATGCCCGGGGTTGGGGGCATATTGATCCAGGTTTCCCAAGAGCGAGGGAATCGTCAACCGGTCGATCCAGTACCTTTTGGGGTCCTCCTGAAACTGTGCATATACCCTGTAGGCCCTCCTTTCTGCTTCGGGATCCCTGGTCCAAACCCCCGAAGGCCCGCGAAAATCGGGGATGCCTGACTCCGTAGAAATTCCCGCGCCCGTGAGAGCAATGGCGTATTTGCCCTTTACCAGATCGACAGCAGCCTGCTTGATCAAATTCGTCATAAGCATCGACTCCTTGAAGAAATCATTCCTCGGCTCTGAAAAAACGCCCAACAAAGAAAAGATGGCCCAGAAAATAATACCGGAAAAGGCTGGAGATTTCAATTCGTGGACGAAATTCTTCTCATCCATCCGCCGGAAGCGGATCGGTTAAACCTTTCTTGGCACCAGATTCCGTGCTCAAAGCCTCAAGGAAAGGAATTCCCCCACGACCATTGATTTCCTGCGAAGTTGAAATGGGAAGATGACTGATAGGCGCACGTACCAAAAAAAGAAAGGCCGTTTAAAATGGAAGGGGGTCAGATTTCCCGAAGAATGAAACCGCTGAGTCAAGGGGAAAAGGGCCTACTCCTACTTCACTTCTATATCGATAGGTCTTTCTTCCTGTTCCTTCTTACTCCTTTGTTCCGGGGAAAGATTCTCCCCCGTTTCCTCCAAAGGAGGCGTTTGCTTTGCTGCTTCTCTTGGAGAAGGTCCGCCATTCTCATGCCGATGAAAAAGAGAAAAAACCGCCGTGCGGACCGATGCGACCGCTTCAATCCCGAGTTTCTTACCCGATGCCACCGCTCCAACCCCAACTTTCTTAAAGAGAGACCTTGCTCCTTGAAGACCCCCTTCTGGCTGTTGCCTGGAATCATCCATCCCCCCGATGCCCTCTTTCGCGGCAGGGAATTTCTCCCCGGGAGTGACCGTTTCCTCGGCGGCAACTTCCTTCTCGTCGGAGACCTCTTCCCGGGCAATGATTTCTTGCCCGAGGGTGTCCTCTTTCTCGGCAACAACCTCTTCATCTGGAATGAACTCTTCCTCGTAATCAATCTCTTCTTTGACAATGACATCCCTAATCATATTGGCGTCAATTTTGGAGGTGGAAGATTCAAATGCTGCAAAAAGGGCTCCATCACAGATCTTATTGATGAGTCGGGGAATTCCCTTTGCGGATTCATATATCAAGTCAACGGCTTCCGGGGTAAAAATCTTTGAGCTACTGCTCCCGACTACCTTCAAGCGGTGGTCGATGTACCCTTTGGACTCTTCCCGAGTCAAAGGGAGCAGCCGATATCGGATGGTTATCTTCTTTTTCAACCGCTGTAAATTCGCAGATTCCAGCTTGGGTTCAAGCTCCAGCTGCCCAACCAATAGAATCTGCAGCAATTTTAATGCGGGATAATCTTCCTCCAAAAACCAGCCAAGATCGTTTAACACTCTGCCGCTTAATTGATGCGCCTCATCGATGATAATCACCACCGTTTCGTCTTCCGCTAATCTCTCCCTAAGAAATACCTTAAATTTTTGAAGCAGAGTATAGGTGTTCTCCCCTGCCACCGGCACTTTCAATTCCAAAAGGATGGTCTTAAACAGTTGCCGAAAAGTCAGCCGGGGATTAAAGATAAAGACAGTTCTTAATCTGCCTTTTAGGTCCTTTAACAGGGTATAGATGAGTGTGGTTTTTCCTGTCCCCACATCTCCCGTTACAGTGATGAGTCCCATCCTTTTCTCGATCCCGGACATCATGGAGGATAAACCCTCCCGGTGGCTCAAGGCCATGAAGAGAAAATCGGGATCGGGAGTCAGGTTAAAAGGGTCCTCCGAAAAGCCAAAATACTCATTGTACATATATTTACCTAATAACGATGAATTCCTCTTCGAATTGATTTATAATAAATATCAACGAGATAGGAGCCAAATGGGTTCAAGTATACAGACAAGCGCGACATCTCAGGAGTGCCTTCTAATTATTAGGGGCGAACTTTTTCAGGACTGTAGGTACCAAAAGAGAGATACCATTGATTTGCTTCGGGGTCAAGACCTGTTTGTTTTTATGGCAAATCAGAGAAAGGAGGAAGAAATGGCGCGTTTAGGAAAAAGCCCAACGGGCGTCGGTTTTGTACTGCCTTGCTGTTTTTTTGACGAGACGATATGAGCCTAGAATTAACCGGCCCAGAAATAGGAAATAATTCCGCTTCTTTGCCTCTTTTCCTCGTTTACCCCCTCATTTCCCTTCGGCAAAATACGGCAAGAGCTTTCGGCGCTTGCGGCAATGATTAATGAATATCCGGCCACGGAGATGGAACGTTATTGCGAAACTAAAGATACCTCTCTTTGCCGCCCCCATTCCCAGGGATTAAGAAAGTTCGCTGAATTGTGTACCGAACCCTTCTTTCACAGGCCCATCGGTTCTTCGTCTGGCTCCTCGGGCAAAGACTTGAAATTGTCAGCTTCTTTCCAGGATACGACACTAAACTCCCCCCGCGCCATGGGTAAGAACGTTTATCTCATTCCGGATTTCTCTGACGCCCCTTACCCTCTTTACCATACTTTCAATTTGCCCTTTCTCCTCTTTTGAAGATGTAAAACCGTAAAGCCTCACATTTTCGGCGTCTTCTACTTCAAAGAAGAGATGGGAAGAGGGGGCGCCTGCTTCCAGGAAGGCGGATTCGATGCGGCGTTGGAGTGAGAGTTTTCCAAAAGTATTTACCGAATCCCTCGCACAGTCTTTAATTTCCTCAGATTGGACCGAATCGATAATTGCCTTGGCGGCGGAACCTAAGCTTAGCTTGTCGGTGTTCAGAATCAAATCATACAGATGGAAATTGAGCCAGTCTTCACTAAAGGCAAACTGGATGAAATCCCTTTTCTGTTGATCCGACCGACTGATCATCTTTTCCGCGGCCTCTCTGCCAAGGCCTATTTCTTTCATAACTCTTTCCAGGCGCTTTTCATGAGACCCAACGACGAGAACGTGGAAAGCGCAACTAAACGAGTTCAGCAACAATTGACTCCCCCGGCCAGAGAAAACGGCATCTCCTTTTTTAGCAACATCATAAATCACGGATTGTAATCGATCGAGATGAACCTTTGGCTTTTCACTGAAAAGCCTTTCCAGGAAAGAAGGAGCCTTTTCATCCAATTCCTTCACATCCGCAAGAACATCTAATTCTTCCGCTGCCTTGAAAAGTTCTTGCTCCCCATAAAAGGCATATCTCAGATCACTGGCCACTTTTCTCGCGATCTTTTCGCCGTCGGTCCCAAGCATTTGGGATATCGTAATGAAATGCATAGCGTATTCCTCCTTCCTCAAACCTACTTCACCCCATTTCTTTATCTTGCTGGGAGCTAAAGGAAAAACCGATTCCGTTCTTTTTTCCCCGGAAATCCTCTTCCCTTAATGGTTTAGATGCGTTTTTGAATAAGAAGATTATCTGAGGTTCTGGAAATCCTGTTTAGGATTTGCGTCCAAAAGGTGTGCACCCCTCCCTTATGAGAATCACGCCCGGCTCTGCCGGAGCTTATCTTCTTTAGATTGGTCCATCTAGCTTTTCATGGGCGACACGAGCTGGAAATAATTCCCGTCCGGGTCGGCCAGAGTGGCGATGAGATGATCCTGGTCACCTTCCATATGATACGGCTCGGCAATCACTTTCACGCCAAGTCCCTTCATTCGTTCAAACTCCCCTTTGACGTCATCCGTTTCGAAATTAAACATGATTCTTTCCGGATTCTTGTTCCGGCCACGCACTGCGCTGTGCGGACCGATGACCAGGGCACCGGCCTCGACTTCAAATCCGCTATATTCTCCCTCTTGCCATTTCGGCTCGCGGGCCAAAACTCGGCGATAAAAATCAACTAGCTTCTTCGGTGCCTCGGAAAATAAAAGCAAGGAATTGAAATTCAGCATCTCGCACCTCCTTTTTTTGAATCCCCTGAATGCCTATTCCTCAAACCTTCCCGCTGCCAAGCTTTTTGATTCCAGGCCGCCTTCTGGCCTCTGCAAAAAACCACAGCTCGCGGTCTTCCTTGGTCCTTCCTGAACACTGCCTTCCAGAATCTGGCGGGATTTTCATCCGATTCTACGGAGATGAAATATTCTCAGAAATCTCCCCAATAATCTTCCCCGGCTTCATCTTGGCTTGACTCCCCCTTTTGCCCATCGGAAGAACGGCCCTCGGCCTCGGCGCACGTTTCGGCGGCTCGCGCCAAATCGTACCCTTGATCGATATATCTCAATTCACAATCCGCATAAGCTAATTTCGCCTCCATTTTAAATCCCTCCTTCTTGCCAAATTCACTTCTCCTGTCACTTCAAAATTACACCTCGACTTTATCCATTAAGATGCTTTTTGGGAAAAAAGGATTGAAAAAATGCGGAAGTGGAGAGCGGAATTCCCTTTGCCTTATCTTCCGGTAGCATGCTTTCTTCAATACCTTCTTGGTGGGAAATTGATCAGAAAGGTGGGCTCAGATAACCGCCGACAGAAGCCTAGCCACAGTACCCTGCGATTCTGTCCACCCGGTCCGTAAGCTGGTTCAAGATATTTTCAACCTTTATCCGCCACTCTTCCAGCTCGGATTCTGAAAGGTTGGAAGGGACCTTGAAAGGAGGGTGGAAATCAATAAACATCTCGCTGAACGGGAGCGGAAGGATCGTCTGATCCCAGGCCCTGGAGAAGGTTATGACCCTTTTCCCCGAGCAAGCCAAGGGGATGAAGAAGGCATCCGTCTCTTTGGCCAGGACCAGCATGCCCTTTTTTAGCTTGCGAGCCGGCCCCTGGGGCCCGTCTACCGGCGTAGAGCATATCTTGCCACGGGGCCCGGTCTTCAGATATTCGATCATTTCTCCCAGGGCGCCATGTCCTCCAAGAGATGATGACCCCCTGGTGAATTGAAGCCCGAAACGCCGCCCAAGACGGGTGGCGAATTCGCCGTCCCTGCTCCGGCTGCCCATGATCAAAAGGTCTTTCACCGACCGGAAGAAATAGTAAGTTGGGATGACATGTCTATGCCAGGTAGCGACCACGGCATTATCTTTTCTTGGAGTTCCCGCTATGAACTGTTGGTAGGCTTCCCGGTTCAGGATTCTGAATCGCACGGAGCCGAACCAAAAGCGGACCACCCAGCTCGCCAGCAGAACAGCCGCTTTCATGGTCCTCTCTTCTCTTAGGATTCGGGAGATCATCTATTTCTCCGATTCGCCTGAATCGGCCATTCTTCTTAATTCATCTTCCCTCAGGACCCGCCGGAGAACCTTGCCCACAAGAGAAGTGGGGATTGAATTCCTGAATTCAACCCAGGGCAAATAGGATTTAACATTGCAGATGACGATTGTCTGAACCCCCGTTCCTTCAACGGCCTGGACAGCGGTCCGATACAATACGGGATGGTCCAGGCAAAAGACCACCCGGACCCCGGCGTCTACGATTTGATATTTCAATTCATCGGCCGTGAAAACAGGGTTGCAAGTCACGCAAATCGCACCGGCTTTCAGGATGCCGAAGTATATGGCCGGATAATGAGGCAGGTTGGGAAGGACGATAGCTACGCGGTCGCCTTTTTTGCCCCCCTTCCCGGCGAGAAAGGATGCGATTCGGTCGGCGGCGTCCCTGACCTGCAAGAAAGTCCGGGTGGCTCCATTGAAGATTGTGTAGACGTGGTGGGGGTAGTTGGCGGCCGCACTGTCGAGGAGGGAAAAGATCGCCTTTTGGTATCCGGATATCTCCCTTGGAACCCCTTCAGGCCAATGGGGGCCATGCCAGGGCTTCGGTTCCATCTTATAACCGTCCTATCAGCAGGAAGGTGACCAATCGTCGTTGATCGGCCGATTCAGATCAGGATGCAAATGCCACCGCATTCGTAAAAGCCGATGTAAAGCCAGGGCTGGAGATCAGATGAAGATCAGCTGGAACCTGAACGGGATTAATCAAAAAAAACCCAAGAGAGTTTCCGTACCTCCCTGGAGGTTTCATAGGACCATTTTCTGGTAACCCCACCTCCTCATTTTTTCCCGCCAGAAGGCTAAAGGTTAAGTTGATGGGTTTATTCGATACGGGTGAACAACGATTGATCAAATTATAGATTAGACAGGAATACTGTCAATGGAAATTTTCCCTTTGAAAGGTCGCATTCCAGGGGCTAAGTCCAAAACCGAAACCTCAGGAAGAACTTATTGACTGATTTAGTCGTCCGCGTGAAACGACCTCTTTTCAAAAACTCCCTAAAGAACCCATTGAAGCATGAACGACCTCCTGACGTAGAGTTGCCGAAGTATAGCCCAAATGAATAATTCGGGCAATCTTCTGGGCAGGAAAAAAGAGCAGAAATTGTCTTGACACCCCAGAACGAAATTACATACTATTCACGCTGACAAAAGAAGGGCCTGACGAAAGGCCCTGCAAATCCTTTGGAGGAGGGAAATTGCGCAGCGCGGGGGAATTCCGTCATCCTTGGGTCGTTTCCGGACAAGCCTCTTTTTCCTTTCTCAGCTGGCTCACAGTAGCCACAATTCTTCTGCTATGGTATTTGGTCACCGCAAGGGGATGGGTTTCGGCCTTCGTTCTTCCTTCGCCGGCCAATCTGTGGTCCGAATTCCAGGTCCTCGTGGTTAAGGGCTACGCGGGCAAGACCCTGGCGGAGCACATCCTCGCCTCCCTCTTCCGGACCTTCACCGGACTCGGACTGGGGATCGCCATCGGTGTCCCTCTCGGTTTGCTGATGGGCTCCAGCCGGGTCGCCTATGCCATTTTGGGGCCCATCTTCTCCTTCCTCCGCCCGATCCCCCCAATTGCCTTCATTCCCCTAATGATTCTGTATTTCGGCATCGGGGAATTTTCCAAGGTGGCCTTGATTTTCCTGGCTGCATTGTACTACGTCGTGCTTAATTCTTCGGCCGGGGTGCGCACCGTACCCCAGGACTTGGTGCGGGCCGGGATGAACCTGGGGTTATCACGCACCAAGCTGTTTGCCAAGGTAGTTTTTCGGGCGGCCTTACCCCATATCATGACCGGAATCAAGACCGCCACGGCGATCAGCTGGGCCATCGTGGTGGCGGCGGAATTGATCGCCGCGCAGGCCGGGCTGGGATTCATGGTCATGGATGCTACCACCTTCTTCCGGGTGCCGAATGTGTATATCGGCATTATCATAATTGGACTGATCGGGGTTACCCTGGAGGCCATCACGGCAGCCATCGACCGGAAGCTGCTGCATTGGATGGGAAGGTGAGGAACTCGGATAGAAACCGTCAGGATCCTGGGAGAGTCAAAATTTCCCTGCAAGGGGTAGGGCGGGTCTTTGCCCCCACCTCAAAACGTTCGAGCGCGATTGTGGCCCTGAAAGGGGTAAGCGGGGAAGTCTTCGAGGAGGAGATCGTCGGCTTGCTGGGACCCAGCGGCTGCGGGAAAACCACTCTGCTCAACCTGATCGCCGGTTTCGATCGGCAGGACGAGGGGGAAATCATCGTAGCTGGCAGGAAGGTGGAACGTCCGGGACCGGACCGCATGGTAGTTTTTCAATTCCCCGCTCTCTTTGCCTGGCTAACGGTGTGGGAAAATGTAGTCTTCGGCCCGAAGGAACGGAGGGAAAACTCGAAGGACTATGAACCCCGCGCTCGAAGCCTTTTGGAGTCCGTGGGGCTGAAGGGTCGGGAACATGACTACCCGTACCAGCTTTCGGGGGGAATGAAACAGCGCGTACAGTTAGCCCGAGCCCTGCTCAACCAACCGGAAGTGCTGCTCATGGATGAGCCCTTCGGGGCCCTCGATTCCCAAACTCGCAGTCAGATGCAGGAACTGCTGCACAACGTCTGGAGCCTCTATCACCCAACCATCCTCCTCGTGACCCACGACGCCGAAGAGGCCCTCTATCTCTGCCACCGTATCTACGTGATGGACTGTCACGGGGGGATTCGCGAGACGATCCACGTTCCTTTTCCCTTTCC
>Ga0187776_10001184_pt1 | contig 12926 bp, 15 predicted proteins | sample 0216_BV02_MP12_2_FD_132426 | JGI IMG/M metagenome (GOLD analysis project Ga0187776, IMG submission 132426) | Tropical peat soil microbial communities from peatlands in Department of Meta, Colombia - 0216_BV02_MP12_20_MG | ecosystem: Environmental > Terrestrial > Soil > Wetlands > Peat | place...
CCCGTCACTATACTTGCAACGACTGAGTTTTCAACAAATTCTAAGGATAGGAGGTTACAATGATTCCATCTCTTTCGTTTTTAGTCTTGCTGATTCTGATCCTCATGATCGCGGCCAGCGCGCTGCGCATTCTCAACGAATACGAACGGGGAGTCATCTTCCGGTTGGGCCGGGTACGCACGGTCGGGGGGAAACCCCAGCCCAAGGGGCCCGGGCTCATCTTTCTCATCCCCATCGTTGATAAGCTGGTGAAAGTCAGCTTGCGGACGGTAACCATGGACGTCCCCCCCCAGGACGTCATCACCCGGGACAACATCTCCCTCAAGGTGAACGCGGTCATCTATTTCCGGGTCATGGAGCCCATCAAAGCGGTCATCGAGATTGAAAATTACCTCTATGGTACCTCCCAACTGTCCCAGACGACCCTTCGTTCGGTTTGCGGCCAGGTGGAGCTCGACGATATCCTGTACCAGCGGGATAAGATCAACATGCAGATCCAGGAAATCCTTGATAAGCACACCGAACCCTGGGGAGTGAAGGTCACCGCCGTGGAAGTAAAGGCCATCGACCTGCCCGAGGAGATGCGCCGGGCCATGGCCAAACAGGCGGAAGCCGAGCGTGAGCGTCGATCCAAGGTCATCCGGGCCGAGGCTGAATTCCAGGCGGCTGAAAAACTAAAAGAAGCCGCAGCGATTATCGGCGACTATCCCATGGCTCTGCAGCTCCGCTATCTCCAGACCCTTTCCGAAGTAGCCACGGAGAAGAACTCCACCACCATCTTCCCCATCCCCATCGACCTGATCAAGCCTTTCTTAAAGCTGGCGGAACGGGCGGAAATGTCAGAGCGGGCGGAAAAGAAATCAACGAGCTGAGCATAGCGTTTGCCTGGGGTAAAATAGGATGGGATCCTGGAGGGTCCCATCCTTTTTTTCGATCCCTCTTTTGATTTTTTAACCGCAGAGGCCGCAGAGAACGTCGAGAAAAGGCAAAAAATAAGCTCCAAAGAACCGAAAGCAATAACCGCCTTTGAATTCATTCCTTCCGTTTTCATCGGCAGTTTTGTTTTTTTGTAACAGTTTAGTGGTTTGACACGGCTTTCCCAGAGATCCCCCCCGCCCTCCCTTTTCCAAAGGGAGAAGAGATTATTTACGGGAATCGATGAATCATTAAACTTTTTCCCCCTTTGAAAAAGGGGGACTAGGGGGGATTTGACAGTTTTTCAAAAGGCTAAATGGTTACGTTTTTCCTGTTTGATTTATTTTGATTGAAAGCATCTCTCTGCGTTCTCTGCGCTCTCTGTGGTGGAAGTTTTTTTGTGGAACTCTGGAAACGAAATTTATACAGCCTCTGGACGGTGGAATTTCTGGCCGTTCTGGGCATGGCCCTGGTCCTTCCCTTTCTTCCCTTCTATGTCCGGGAATTGGGAGTCAGGGAACTGGAGGACGTAAAGCGGTGGAGCGGCTTCATCTACGCCGCCCCCTTTTTCCTGGCCGTCTTTACCGGGCCCCTCTGGGGTTATCTGGGGGACCGCTACGGCCGGCGGATGATGCTCGTCCGGGCCGTCTTCGGCTTTGCCGCAACTTCTCTGCTCATGGCCTTTGCCCAGAACGTAACCCAGCTTTTTTTCCTTCGCCTAATCCAGGGAGGGGTCGCCGGATTCATCGCCGCCACTCTGGCCATTGTGGCGACCACCACTCCCCGCGAACATATGGGGTATGCCATGGGAATCCTCCAGACCTCCCTGACCACCGGGGGGGTCATCGGCCCCTTGGTGGGTGGGTTATTGGCGGACTTGATCGGATACCGCAACATCTTCTTTCTCACCGGCGGGTTCGGCTTCCTGGCCGGATTCATGGTCATTCTCCTGGTTCGGGAGGAGGCGAAACGCGGGGAGGACAAGAAATCCGCAGGGTTCTTTTCCAACTACCGCTTCGTTTTTACTTCTTCCACTCTCACCGCGATCTTTGTCTCCAGCATGATTGTTCAACTGGCCGTCATGGCCATCCAGCCGGTCCTTTCTCTGTTCGTGGAAAGGCTCTGGCCCTCCGCCGAAACTCTTTCCACCATGGCCGGCACCGTTTTTGGGATCGTCGGTGTTTCCAGCCTTCTCGCCGCTCCCTACTGGGGAAAACGAGGAGACCGGATGGGTTATAAGAAAATCCTGGCCATCACCACCCTGGCCACGGGAATCTCCTACGCTCCCCAGGGCCTGGTGACCGATGTGTATCAGCTGCTCATTCTCCGGTTCATCCAGGGCCTCTTTGTGGGTGGGATTCTCCCGGCCCTGTACACCCTGACCTCGCTGAATACTCCGGAAGAAAGGCGGGGGGGGATCATGGGAATCACCCGGAGCGGTCTCCTGATCGGAAATGTGGCCGGGCCGATCTCGGGGGGCTTCTTGGCCGCTTCCCTGGGCATGCGCCCGGTGTTCTTCTTCACCGCGGCCCTGCTGATCTCGGTCACTTTCGCCGCCAGAAGACTGATTGATGAACCCCCGCACTGAAAGGTTCAAAAGGTTGGAGGACCGTCACGCCGGGGGCGTGACTCAAGGATCGCTCCGCTTGAGGCTCAAGTGAGGAGATAAGCCGGAAGGATCTCCCGCACCCTGCACCTTTTTTATGATTGACTTGCATATCCACACCAATGCCTCCTCCGACGGGCAGTATTCTCCCCGAGAAATCTTCGAGATGGCCCGGCAAAAAAGCCTTAAGGCCATTGCGTTCGCCGACCACAATTCCCTGGAAAATGTGGAAGAGGGGATTCGCCTGGCCGAAGAATTCGGCATCGAATTTATCCCCTGCATGGAATTGAACACCCTTTATCGGGAGATGGACCTCCACCTTCTCGCCTACTTCCTGGACCCGGCCGACTCCGTGCTTCAGGAGTGGCTGGAAGAGATCCGCCGGAAAAAGGTACAGCAGGCCGACAAACGGCTGGAGAAGTTGAATGAGCTGGGATTCTTCTTCACTGCCGGGGATTTGCGAAAATTCTCTGAAGACCGGATTCCTACAGGCCGATCTTACCTGCAGGCCATCCTCAGCCGCAAAGAAAACCTGAAGGACCCGCGTCTCCGCCCATACATTGACGGGAATCGGTCCCGTTCTCCCTACGTGAATTTCTACCGGGACTACCTTCGGGGAGGGAAACCGGCCTTTGTCCCCATGGAGGATGTCTCCACCTTCTCGGCCATCCGGAAGGTCCGTCAGCTGGGCGCCATCCCCATTCTCGCCCATCCTTCAGACACGGGCTCAGACAACCTCCTAGCCCTCGTGGGGAACGGCCTGGAAGGCCTGGAAGCCTATTCGCCTTACCATGACCCTTCGGAGCAGGAAGCCTTCAGGGCTTTCGCCGAGCATCACGGTCTCCTGGTGACCGCCGGGTCAGATTTTCACGGGGAAAAAATCAAGCCGGATATCGAGCTGGGCCAGGTTTCAGACCACCCCCCTGATGTCCTCGAAAAATTGAAGGAGAGAAGAAAGGATAGACGATGAATGCAAGCAATGTCCGGGGGGTGATCTTCGACCTCGACGGAACCCTGATCGATTCCTATCAGGCCATTTACCTGGGTTTCCACTATACCTATTCGGAATTGGGACTTCCTCCCCTATCCCACGCCGAGGTGGAAAAGGCCATCGGCCTGGGGTTGTCCTATACCTTTCGGGAGCTGCTGGGAGAGGAAAGGGTCGCTCAGGCCCTCACCCTTTTCCGAAAAAAATATGAGGAGGTTTTCCGCGCCCATACCCACCTGCTCCCCGACGTGCATCAAGTCCTGGAAAGCCTTCAGGGTCGGGGCATTCAACTGGCCGTGGCCACAAATAAACTCGGCCGGTTCTCTCGGACGATTCTCGAACATTTTGGTATGGATAAAATGTTTGCCGTAATCCTGGGAGACGGAGATGTTTCCCAGAACAAACCCGATCCTGAAATGCTTTACCTGGCCATGGAGAAGATGGGGGTGGGGAAGGAAGAAACCATCTTTGTCGGTGATTCGGTGATCGATATCCAGACCGGCAGGAATGCGGGAATCCGGGTTTTCGCGGTCCCCACGGGGAATGCCGGCCGAGAGGATTTGGTCAAGGCTCAGCCCACCTTGATCCTGAGCCGTCTCCTGGACCTTCTTTCCTTGGTTTGACCGAAGGCTGGGCCTGGAAAAGGCATGGGGAGCATCGGAAAAAAGTCCGTTGCACAAGCCTCCCGGCTGGGGGTACAATCGGGACAGGAAAAGAATTGCGGTCAGGGGAGAAATTAGTCTCCAGAACCTATTCCACTCAGAAAGGGGGAAAAGACTCTAAGAAGATGCGGGGATAAACTTCATTCTCTGAAAAGGAGGTCAGCGGGATGCCTCTCGATGAAATCGTTCAGAGTCTGGTGAAGGTCAGTCCTAGGGAAAAAAGCTTCCTTTCCGTTTACTTGGATTTGCGCCCGGAGGGAAAGGGGAAAAAGCTCCATGCCGTCTTCCTCAAGAACCGTCTGCCTGAACTTGGCCGAGTCCTCCCCGCTCGTTCCCGTGAGCAAACCCTTCTCGCCCGGGATATCAGGCGGGTTCAAAGGTATTTGGAAGAAAAACTGGACCCCTCCTGGAGGGGGATTGCTATGTTTGCCTGTGCCGCCGAAGATTTGTTCCTCCCGATCCCTTTGCCCCTGCCTCCGGAAAATGAATTGGCCCTGTCGCCCCAACCCCACCTGTTCTCCCTGGTGCGCCAGGCTGATCTGTACCGCCCTTATGCCGTCCTCGCCGCCGACTCCCGGCAGGCCCGACTTTTCTGGATTCAGGAGGGTCGGTTGGAGAAACAAAGGTCCCTCGTTTGGGAAGAGGAGCACACCACCCGGTTCGGCCGGATGGGTTGGTCCCTTCAAAAATTTCAGCGCCACCTCCAGGGGCACACCAGACAGCGAATGAAGGAGGCTGTTGAGACTCTGGTAAAATGGGTTGGCAGGGGCAAAATGGACTATCTTTTCACCGTCACCGAAGAAGGAATGGAGGGGGAGATCAAAAAGCATCTGCCCTCCGCCTTGAGAAAGAAGCAGAGTTCCCTCACTTCGGTGGACTCCCGGGACCCGGATCATAAAATTCTTTCGGGTGCCTTCAAGGCCATCCAGACCCTGTTGCGGGAAAGGGCGGAAGCTCTGGTCCGGCAACTGCTGGATGAGGCCCAGCCCATGGGGAGGGGCACCGCAGGACCGGAGCCGACGTTGAGCGCCCTGCAGAATCACCAGGTTGAACGGCTGATCCTCGACGGACAGTTTCAAGCCGAAGGCTGGCAATGCCAGGTCTGTGGGTACTTGGGCACGGGAGGAGTGCCAAGGTCCTGTCCTCTGTGCCAGGGGAAGACCAGCCCGGCACCGTTGCGGGAAGCTATCGTTCTCCTGGCCCAATCCCAGGGGATCAATCTATCTTTTACCGATCGTTTCTCTCCTCTGGTAAAGGCTGGGGGAATTGGAGCCATGCTGAAGTTCAACATTTCAAGGAGAAGGAAGCGGTGACCGACAGTCTTACTGCCCTCCGGGGCTTACATCGTTTTACTAGGAGGAAAGGATGGCCTTGTGGGAACAGGTGAAGGGGAAAACGCAGGCGGTTCAAATCAAGCTGCGCATGCTCTTTTTGGAGAATCAAATCGACCAAGTCCTCCTCCGCCTGGGCAGCCGAACCTATGACCTTAATAAGAGCGGCGGGCCCTTCGGCGAGGATGGAGAAGTTGGGACTCTTCTACAGGAAATCTCCACCAGGAAGAAGGAGTTGGGTCAGCTGAAGGAAGACTTTCAAAGAAGCTGGAGCGAGGAATCCAAGGAGTTGAAGACCCGCCTGGAAAAAGGAGACGGGGCTCTGGAGCAGGTGGAAATTTCATTCCTGTCCCCGGCGGCTGGGAAAAAGATCAAAGAGGTGGACCTTCCCAAAGAAGTTCTCCTGGGGCCGATCTTGCGGGGCGAGGAATTGATCATCCCCGACGGAGAAACCGAACTCCAGGCCACGGACCGGGTCACTCTCCTGGGAAAGAAGAAGGATGTGGAATCCACCGCCCGACTCTTGAAAGGGATGCCCTAAGGAAGGTCGGAATCCGGGGAGTAGGGCCGCAAAACAACGGTTTTCCCTGGCTTGCCTTGGCGTGTCTGGGTATAATGGGGCCAACCCAGGCCTAAGGTTTTTTCGATAAGGAATAGAGGATGAAGCATTCGGGATCATCCTTAAAGACGGAGTCGTCCAGAATTACCGATTCATAAAACCATAGGGAGGAAACGAATGGCTAAACACTGCCGGAACGGAGTCTACGGGGCGATCTTCGCCCTGCTTCTTGGGCTTATTTCCCTCGCAGGTTGTGCAGCGAGTAAAACTTATCTCCTGAATTTATCCTACAATCCGCTGGGGACTCCCCAGTTCCTGCCCATTTCCGCCAAGCCAGCGACCTTGGCCATCTATCAATTTGAAGATGCCCGGCCCGATCGACTTTACCTGGGCAGACGGGTTTACCGGGACGGAATGGTGGATTTTTTCAAGCCCGATGCCGGGACCGTGGAGCAGGTGATGAATCAGTCGGTTGTCAAAGCCATGGAAAAAGCGGGATTCAAAATTACCCGGGTCAATCGCCTTTTGAACCAGGATAAAGAAGATTTTAAAAGCATCCCCGGAGACGTCGCCCTGGGAGGAAGGATTGAAGCCCTCTGGGTGGAAGCCAAGAGCGGGTATGTAACTACCGATACCGACGCCAAGCTGCGAATCAAGGTAGTCTGGGGTCTGCCAAAGGAGCAGGTTTGGATGACCAAGACCATCGAGGGGAGCGCCCAGGAAACCGAACGTCCTTTCTATGAGCCCAAGTATGCCGAAGCCAAAATCAACGAGGTTTTCAAGGATGGAATGGATAAATTCCTGAAAGATGAAAATCAGTTGCGGGAAAAAATCCTGAAAGAAAAATGATTCCTCCCATCGAACTCCCGAGGGCGGGAAAAAAGGCCAGGGTGAACTCTGGCCTTTTCCTTTTCAGATGCTGCTCCCGGCAGCGCCCTATCAACCTCAGCTGAAGCGACTGCCCGGCCGGGGGGCACAAGATGAAGCCGACCCGCTCTCGCCAGCCTTGGGTCCCCCGCAGGAGAAGGCCGACATCATCCGTTGGGGATTCGCCGCACCGCATTTGGGGCAAGTGATCTTCGAACCCTTATCCGAAACCCCATGGATCATTTCAAACTGGTGAGCGCACTTGCAACACTGGTATTCGTAAATGGGCATTCTTGAACCTCCTTTTGAACCAATCATCGTGGAATTGCCCGGTCTATGAGTATTTTCCTGGGTCTCTAACTTCTCATCTCTGAACTGATTTTAAGGCCTTACCCTAAGGCCATTACCAACCCGATTACCGCCCCCAAGGTGGTGCTGATGTACGGGTTGCAGGTCAAACCTCAGGTGCTGCCGATTTTAACCGAAATCAGGCTCAGACCATAACCCACGATGGCTCCAGCGGCCAGGCCTGCAATAACTTTCCAGGTCATGGAGGATTCCTTCCTTCTATAATACCTTCTTAACCAAATTTTCCAATTGATTTCTGGGAACAGCTCCGACTACCTGGTCGACCACCTTCCCGCCTTTGAACATGATCAGAGTCGGAATGCCCCTCACCCCATAGTTGGCCGGAGTCTTGGGATTCTCATCCACATTCACTTTGACAAATTTAACTTTCCCGGCGTATTGATTGGAAAGCTCTTCAAAGATCGGAGCAATCATGCGGCAGGGTCCGCACCAAGAGGCCCAAAAATCGACGAAGGTGGGCTGTTCCGCTTCGAGAACCTCTTTCTGAAAATTGGTATCCGTTCCTGCCAATAAATTGGTTCCTTCTCCCATCAGCTTCCTCCTTCCCATTTCCATGAAAATGGATAATCAAATTTTTAGATGCCTCGATGCCCTAAAAGTTTCAAAAAAATTATTTTTTTCTCCGCGCCCCGAAGAGCTGGGGCATCCGGGACAAGACCTTCATGTCGCCCTTGACCCGGTAAAGACCCTCCATGAGAGCTTTTGGCCGATCGATCTCCCCCCGCGCGATTTTAACCCAAACCTCTCCGGGGGATTCAATCGTAACCGTGGGAGAAAGGGCCTCTCCCCTGCGAACCTGGCAGCGCCCCCCGGCGATGGAAATAACCCACTTCCCTCCTTTTTCCCCGGAAATATCGAACTGGACCTCCGCCTTTAGGTCGCCGGCCGCGGCGGGATCAAAGGCGTCGGGCATGCCTTCGATGAGCTTGCCAACTGAATCCGGAATTGCCGCGGCCGCTTCAGGGGTGACCCGGTATTTCCGCTTCAGGTAAACATCAGGATACTTTTTGGAGAACACCACCCCGATCCCGATGCACAGAGCAAAGGGAATGAGGATGGAATAAAGAGGCTTTCCTTTCCCCAGGAAACTGGAAAGAAAACAGGCCAAAAAGACCCCCGACCAAACGTAGGTGATCCGATAATTGATCAGACGAAAATCGGGCGTCCCCCAGACTGACTCCGGGTACCACTGCTTGGCCACGGTATAGGTGAAGGGTTCATAGCCCACAAGTTGCGGTATCAAGCTCATAAGAAAAAGGGTAAAATAAAGCAGGGCCACGGAATGATCCACGAAGATATGGGCCGGATTTTCCGGCAGCAGATAGACCCAGACCGTTCCGGCCAGAAGAAATCCAAGGAAAGCTTTTTCCAGGTAAGTGTTGTACTTTAAGACCTTTCGGGCACTTACAAACTGGATCAACGCCAGGGCAAAACCGATGACCACGGCGATTTTGGCCTGCCCCCAGGTGGCATCGCCCAGGCGGGCAATGGACTTGAAACTGGCCACCGGGATGAAGGAAGTCACAAAAAGAACCCTTTCCAGCTTGTGAGACATGCGATGGCTCGGAAAAGCCTTTTTGAATCAATCCCTTTATGGGGTCATTTAATGATAACAAAAACCTGAGGGACAAACTACTGCAAAATGGAAGGAAGAAGACAGAGAGAGGACTTGGCCAAGGAAATAGAAGCCTTGAAGGAAGAATTGATGGATCGGGAAAAGGCCTTACCAGCCCATACCATTCGACCTCATCAATTACTGGCCATCGAGGAATTGGAGGAGAAAATCCGCCGCCTGGAAGAAATACTTCGTAGCTTATCCTAGGCTGGGTCGAAATCCATGAATTGCATTAACCATCCAAAACGGAAAGCCTTTTCCATCTGCCAGAAATATAATCAAGGGTACTGCCAAGAATGCTGCACCTGCACCGACCCTAAGGGATACTGCAGGTATCGCACCCAGTGCATCGCCTGGCAAGTCTGCAAGAAAAGCAAAGGGAATAGAGCATAGCGCCAAGACTACATTTTTACGGCTCCATACCCTCTGCTCTTTTCCCTACGCCGCTCTTTGCGATGGTCCTTTTCCATTTGACTTCTTGTCCCCCCGGAATCTATAATCAGAAAAAAATAATCTCATTATTCCAAATGGTTAAAGTCAAAACTGTTTTCGGGTGTCAGAACTGCGGATACCAGTCTCCCAAATGGCTGGGCAAATGCCCGGATTGCGGTTCCTGGAATTCCTTTGTGGAAGAAGTGGTTTCTCCCGCCGCAGACCGCCCGGGCACTTCCTTGGCCATCTCCGTTCAAGATATCCCCCCCCAATCCATCCTGTCCATAGATATCAAAGAAGAAGGAAGGCAAAAAACGGAGATCAGTGAATTCGACCGGGTCCTCGGGGGCGGTCTGGTGGTGGGGTCCATCGTCCTCATCGGGGGGGACCCGGGGATCGGAAAATCCACCCTCCTTCTGCAGGCCCTTGACCGGCTTTCGCGAAAGAAAATCCAGGTCCTGTATGTCTCCGGGGAAGAATCCCTGCGCCAAACCAAAATGCGCGCCGACCGCATCGGGATTTCGTCCCCAGACCTTTATGTCCTGGCGGAAAACTCCCTGGAAAAAATCATCGAATACATCAGGAAACTCAAGCCGAGGGCGGCGGTCATCGACTCCATCCAAACGGTGTTTACCTCCCAGTTACAGTCCGCTCCCGGGTCGATCGGCCAGGTGCGGGAATCAGCCGGGAAACTCATGATGCTCTCCAAGTCCACAGGCCTTTCCACCTTCCTCATCGGCCACGTGACCAAAGAAGGGGCCATCGCCGGCCCCAGGGTTCTGGAGCACATGGTAGACACCGTCCTTTACTTCGAGGGAGACAGGGGACACCCTTACCGAATCCTGCGGGCGGTGAAGAACCGCTTCGGCTCCACCAACGAAATCGGCGTCTTCGAGATGAAAGACGGGGGACTGGAGGAGGTGGCCAATCCTTCCGAGCTCTTCCTGGCCGAACGCCCCATCGATGTCCCGGGCTCGGTGGTCATCTCCAGCCTGGAGGGATCACGGCCCATTCTGGTGGAGCTCCAGGCCCTGGTCAGCCCTACTTCCTACGGAATGCCGCGACGAACGGCCATCGGCGTGGACCCGAACCGGGTCTCCCTCCTGGTGGCGGTCTTGGAGAAAAAGGTGGGAATGAACCTCGCCCAGCAGGACATTTTCGTAAATGTAGCCGGGGGAGTCCGGATCGACGAACCGGCGGCCGACCTGGGGGTCATATGCGCGGTGGCCTCTTCTTTTCTCGACAAGCCTATTCCCTCCGGAACCATGGTGATTGGAGAGGTGGGGCTTGCGGGCGAAGTCCGGGGAATTCACCAGGCCGAGACCCGGATCAAGGAAGCCTTCAAGCTGGGTTTCAAACGGTGCCTCTTGCCCGCGAGCAACCGAAGCCGCATAGCCCTGGAACTCGAAGGCATGGAAATGGTCGGCGTCCAATCGGTCGAGGAGGCCCTGGAAATTCTCTTTTGAAGGGTTTCCCCCTTCACTCTCAAGAAAAAACATCCATGTCCATGGCTTGGAGGCCGTGCCCGGGCCGGAGGTCAGCCATAGGCGGACCTCCGGGCCGCAAGCTTACTTTTGCCCAAGAAAGAAAAACGGATAAATCAATGTGGGTGGGTTTTTGAAGGTTCTTGACTTTTTTCCCTTCCCCGAATATACCTAAACAAAAAGCATGGGGAGTTGATTTATGGGCAAAAAAGGAAGAAGGGGAATTTTCTTTCTTGCCGCTCTCCTCCTGATCGGCCTCCTGGTCGGGGGTTGCGGAGAAGACCTCAAAGCGGCCAATGAAAAATTAAAAAAAGAGGCCGCGGAACTCACCGCGGAAAACGAACGATTGAAAATGGAGACCGCCCGCTTGCGGGCGGAGCTTTCCGCGGTCCACGGCCAAGTGGCGGAATTGAACCTGAAAGTCTCCACCCTTCAGGAGGAGAATAATACCCTGCAGAAGGAGATGGAAACCCTGAAGAAGAGAAGAAGATAATCCATCCGGGCGGGGGAAGTGAAAACAACGGGGATCATCCTGGCGGGGGGCAAGAACCTCCGCATGGGGCAAAATAAAGCTTTTCTCGAAGTTCAGGGCGAAAGGATCATCGACCGGATCAAGCGGATTTTCGTCGATCTCTTCGACGAGGTGGTGCTGGTCACGAATTCGCCCCGTGATTACCTGGACCTGAATCTACGGATCGTCGCCGATCTCTACCGGGAAAGGGGGTCTCTCGCAGGGATATTCACCGGTCTTTTCCATGCCTCCTTTTCCCACGCCTTTGTAGCCGCATGCGATATGCCCTTCCTCAACCCGGCCCTGATCGCCCATCTGGTAGGGCTATCCCCGGGTTATGACATCGTGATTCCCCGGACCGAGGACGGGCTGCAGCCCCTCCACGCAGTTTATTCCCGGAAATGTCTTCCCTTCATGGAAGACCTCCTTCGGGAAGGAAATTTGAAAATCCTCGACTTCTTCCATCGGGTTAAGAAGAGGGAAGTCCCCGCCGAAGAAATGATCCCTCTCGACCCTCATCTGTCCTCTTTCCTGAATTTAAACTCGCCCGAAGACCTGTCCCGAATTCAAGAGTATTCGGGTTTTTAATCTTCTGGTGGTGCCCTTAAAATACTTTGAAACTCAATTCAGAAGATACAATTCGCTAGGGTCAACGCGGTTTGGGTCCCGTGGCGCATGCACTCACAATTAAGAGCCCCCCCGTGGGGTAATTCTATTGGAATTTCGATAACGGAACTTCCTAGTTGGCCCTTCCCCCCCATTTTTGGAGGGGTTAGGGCAAATTTAGGAGTCAGGGCCAAAAGCCGGCTGTCCCTCTTCCAGTCTAGGCGCCAATAGATCGGAGGGAAATCATGACCGGTCCGAGGTCTTGATCTTGGTAAGCCCCTGCAGCAGGAGCTGCTTGGGCTTCCACCCGGCTACCGAAGTAAAGCGGGACTTCTACTGGATCGCTAAAGTTCCCGGCCCGATCCTGCACCCAGAGGGTGAGGGTGAGAGTATGAAAAGTGAGGCCGGCCCCTATCGGGGTATTCAAATAGACATAACCGGAAAATTCCTTTCGGTTCTCCTCCCGAATCCTCGTTATGCCAACAGGGTAAACACCCACTCCCGCTTGTTTCACAGCTGCCATTATATATCTCATATCGCCGTCGGAATCCGAAGCTTTGAGGTAAATCTTCCAAGTGTCTCCCGCCCTCAATTCTGGAGAGGCAAAATGCGATGTAATAACAGGGGCAGCAGCATGCGCCATACCAACCCAAACTAAAGTTGCCAGACCCACGATCAATGGGATTAATTTTTTGGTGTTCATTGTTTTCACCCTCCATTTAAACCCAATAAAATCAACGAGTTTATCAACTCCTACTTTTTTCGATGTTTCAGCCCTCAAAAAGATTCGATTTGAACTTCAGCGGACAGAATGGCTCAATTTCATTTGGAAAAAGTTTCATTCCCGCAGGATCAAAAAATCGGTATGAATTGACTTATCCCCCTAAAAAGCACTAATATGGGGCGGCGGCAGAGGAAAAAAAGATTATCCAACTTTTTCTACCCTTGGTCAGAACCTAGGGGGAGATCAGCCAGAGGAGG
>Ga0187776_10001185_pt1 | contig 12926 bp, 14 predicted proteins | sample 0216_BV02_MP12_2_FD_132426 | JGI IMG/M metagenome (GOLD analysis project Ga0187776, IMG submission 132426) | Tropical peat soil microbial communities from peatlands in Department of Meta, Colombia - 0216_BV02_MP12_20_MG | ecosystem: Environmental > Terrestrial > Soil > Wetlands > Peat | place...
CTCGTCGCTAGGGTAGCTTCGCGATGCCGGAGGGCGACTCGCTCCACCGTGCCGCGCGGGCGCTCCAGGTGCTCGTGGGAGAGCGCGTCGCGGTCGAGACTCCTCATCCGCAAGCGGCCTCGAAGCAGCTCGCGGGACGACTGGACGGCCGTCGGCTGGAGACGGCGCAGGCGGTCGGCAAGAACCTGCTGCTCGGGTTCGAGGGCGGGCTCGTCCTGCGCAGCCACCTGCGAATGCGCGGCCGCTGGCAGGTTCGCCCGCGCGGCTCGCCGCGCCGCGGCCGGCCCTGGCTCGTGCTCGCCTCGCCGACGCACGAGGCGCTGCTCTGGAACGGCCCGGTCCTGGAGCTGACGAGGGGCACCCTCCCGCGGCTCGGGCCGGACATCCTGGCCGATCCGCCAGACCTGGCGGCGATGGTCGACAACCTGCGCCGGGCCGATCGCGAGCGGGAGCTCGGCGACGCGCTCCTCGATCAGCGTCTCGTGGCCGGGATCGGGAACGTCTGGCGCGCGGAAGCCCTCTGGCACGGGCGGGTCTCGCCCTGGCGACGGCTTACGGAAGCCTCGGACGAGGAGCTGGAGCGCGTCCTCTCCGAGGCGGCACGGCTGATGCGCGTGGCGCTCGCCGGCGGCCGGCCCGGGCGCGCCGTCTACCGGAGGGCGGGCCGGCCCTGCCTGCGCTGTGGCGCGTCGATCCGTTCCCGTGGGCAGGGCGACGACAACCGCACCGCGTACTGGTGCCCGGCCTGCCAGACAGGAAAGGAGCCCGCGCCCCCGTAAGAGCAAGACGTGGCCGTGCGCGCCCCGCACCTCTATCGCTCCCTGCGCTGTTTCTGCCTGGCCGCGTTCTCGGTGCTGGCCGCGGACGTCGAGGCGGGCGACGAGATCCCGTTCGCGTTCGAGGAGCACACGAGCGGCCGCGGACGGGCGTCGCTCTACGAGTACCGCCCGCTGCTCCGTTCGTACGTGCAGGCGCGGGCCGAGCGCCTGGGCGCGCTCGCGGACGCGCGGTTCGCGCTCGAGGAACTGCGCGCCGAGCCCGCTGCCGCGATCTACGCCGCCGCGCACGAGGGCAGGCGCGGCGCCGGCGGCGACGAGGCGCTGCTACGGACGATCTTGCTGCCGTTGCTTGCCGACGTGGCCGAGGCAGCCGGCGGCACCGACTGGCGCGACGACTCCTTCGACCGGGCCTACGCCGGGTTCGAGCACACGCTGCTGGCCGAGCGGCGCGCGTACGCCGCGCTCGCGCCGCTGACCGGGCTCTCTGTCGGCTCGGAGCAGCCGCTCGCGGACGGCCTGCGGGTGAGGACGGCCGCGGCCGGCGAGCTGGCCGCCCATTGGCCGGAGGCCGCCGGGCTGCTGCCCTCCGGCTTCGGGCGCGAGCCGGACCGGCTCTGCGTGCTCGAGCTCGAACGGACGCTGGCGCCGGAGACGCCCAGCGCACCGGACGCTCCCGCGGAGCTTGCGGACGCCGTCAGCGCGCTTCGTCTCGCCACCGCGGCGCCGGTAGCCGCCGGCCCCGTGCTCTTCGAGCGGCTCGACTGGCGGCCGCTCGGCATCCGGCCTGTCCTGCCGATCGCCGCCACCGAGCCGGCGGGCGAGCCGACCAGGCTCGACGCCTTCCGCGCGCGGCTGGCGAGCGACCTGCTCGAGCGGCTGGGCGGCGCCGAGGAGGATCCCGAGCTGGCCGAGGCGCTCGACCGCTGGGAGCTCTCACTCTTCGCCGAGGAGCCGTTCCGCTCCGAGCAGCTGCGGGAGTCGCTGACGGCGCTGCTGGGCGGCCCCGACGGCGTCTGGGCGGCGACGGTCCGCGCGGCGGTCCTGCTCGGTGAGACCGGGACCCACCGAGTGGAAGAGCTCGAGCGGCTGCGCTCGCTCGGCCGCGGCGAGACCGCCGACCAGGCCGCTGCGGAGTCGGTGCGCAAGGCCCTCGTCGAGGCGCTCGCCCACGGCGACCGCACAGCGCTGATCGTCTCGCTCGACGAGGCGATGCTCGGCGTCAGGCCGCGCCCGGCCGGGTACTTCGCCGCGCTGGCGTCCTAGAGGCCCGTCTCGAAGACGGGGTGGGGGACCACCGTCCGACCGGGGCAGGGCGTGGCCCGCGAAAGCTTCACCACGAGGACGAGGCTCGGATCCGAGCCCCCGAGCAGATAGCCGTCGTGCACCCGGACGGGAATGCAGTCTCGCCTGCCCCCGGGGAGCGCGACCTGGAAGGAGTCGACCAGGTCGTCCACGGGCACCTGCCGCTCGGTCGAGAGGCCACGGTCGAGATTGGCGAGCATCCAGTTCGTGTCGCAGCTCGAGTCGTCGCAGCCGCGAACCTGCACCGCCCGGCCCGTATCGTTCACGAGCCTGAGCGTGGTCCGCGTCGAGCTCGGGCCGGACAGGGCGACCACCACTAAGCCCACGACGATCCCGACGATCGCGAGAGCACCGAGGAGGATCGCCGCCCCGATCGCGAGCTTGAGGCCCCGCCCGATGGAGATGCCGGTGTGCTCGGTGGGCGCGGCGAGGTCCGGGTAGGGGTCCTGCCAGGGCTCGCCGGCCATGTTTGCCCGACGGCGGCTCTCGAAGCGCAGGTTCTGCTTCACCGCGTAGACGAGGTTCTCGCGGCCGATCCCCGTTCGCTCGTCCGGCCCCTCGAGCACGTCGGCGAGGACAAGCAGGTGCTCCAGTCCCGCCGCGTCGTGGTTGCCCGCATAGCCGCGACGGGCCTCGTCGAGCCGCTTCAGCGCAGCGCGTTCGTCGCCGCGGTCGATGGCTGCCCGCGCGTCGGCGAGATCGCGGTCTGGATTCCGGGCCACGGCGTGGAAGGACGGTAACGCTTTCGTCACAGACCGGTCACACACGCGTGCGGACTTCGCGGCTAGCGTCGATGTCATGGACGAGGCTCGTGCCGTCGTGCGGAGGTTGAGGCGAATCGAGGCGCTCGACCGAGGGCAGGCCCCCGCCGGGTCGCTGCTCGCCGAGGTGCGGGAGCTGCTTGCGGAGGCGGAGGCCTGGGTCCGCGCCGAGCCCGGCGGCACCGAGCCCGCGGAAGAGGTGCTGGAGCGGTGCCGCGACGCGCTGGCCGCTGGCGGCCGCGCGACCGCGGGAGTTGGCGCGGCGGCGCCCTGAGCCCGTCCCCGAACGGCAGAATGGAGCGTGTCGTCAGAGGGGGCGAGCTACCGCGACGGCGTCCGCGCGTCGCTGCCGATCGCGGCGACGGTCTGGTTCTTCGGCGTTTCCTTCGGGTTGCTCGCGCGCACCTCCGGCTTCGGCGCGCTCGCGCCGGTCGTCATGTCCGCGACGACCTTCGCGGGCTCGGCCCAGTTCGCCGCCGTCTCGATCCTCGGCACGAGCGGTGGCGCGGCCGCCGCGATCACCGCCGCGGTGCTGCTGAACGGCCGCTACCTTCCGATCTCGATCTCGGTTGCGCGGCTCTTCCACGGGCCCCGCCTGCGGCGGCTGGCTGAAGCACAACTGATCGTGGACGAGTCCTGGGCGCTCTCGAGCCGCGGCGACGGACGCCACGACCGCCGGCTTCTGCTCGGAGCGGGTGTCGTCCTCTACGCGGCGTGGGTGACGGGGACGGTGGTCGGCGTGGTCGGCGGCCGCGCGCTTGGCGACCCCGAGGCTCTCGGGTTGGACGGTGCATTCCCGGCGCTCTTCCTGGCGCTGCTAATGCGGCAGCTCACGACGCATCGGGCGCGCGTCGCGGCGCTGCTCGGTGGGGCGATCGCGCTGGTGCTGATCCCGTTCACCCCAGCGGGCGTGCCGATCGTCGCCGCGAGCGCGGCGTGCCTCCTCGGCCTCCGGGGACGCTCGTGACTGTCTGGCTGGTCGTGCTTGCCGTCGGTGCCGCGACGGTCGTCCTCAAGGCTTCCGGGCCGGTCCTGCTCGGACGGAGGCCGCTGCCGGCGCCCCTCGCCGGGGTGGTCGTCCTGTTGGGACCGGTGCTGCTCGCGGCCCTCGTCGTGACCCAGACCGTCGGCGGCGACGGGCAGATCGTCCTGGACGCCCGCCTGGCCGGGGTCGGCGCCGCTGCGGCGGCGATCGCGGCGCGGGCGCCCCTTGCCCTGGTGGTGGTGGTCGCCGCGGCTGCGACTGCTCTCGTCCGCCTGCTCACGTGAGGCCCGCGCCCGCACCAAAGCCCCTGCAAGTCGAGCCGAATTCGCGGGCAATTTCCGGAGGGATAGCTAGCATGAGAGCGAAGAAAGGGGCTCGATGGGGCTTGCACGCCTGCTTCCGCGACCGGGAATCCGGACCGAGAACGCCAAAGGAGTGCCGATGGGGCACGTGATCTCCTTCGCCAACCAGAAAGGCGGTGTGGCGAAGACGACGACGACCCTGAATCTCGGCGTCGCCTTCGCCGAGCACGGCCTGAAGGTGCTGCTGGTCGACCTCGATCCGCAGGGCAACCTGACGATGAGCCAGGGGCTCAATCCGGACTCGATCGAGCGCTCGATGTTCGACGTGCTCGTGCACCGACTTCCGATCGGAGAAGTGATCCACCACACCGAGGTGGATCTGGCCGTCTCGTCGATCGACCTCGCCGGTGCCGAGCTTGCGCTCTCGAGCATGATCGGCCGCGAGCGGGCACTCGAGAAGGCGCTGGCCGAGGTCAAGGACAACTACAACTACGTCCTGATCGACACGCCGCCGTCCCTCGGCCTGCTGACGATCAACGCCCTCGTCGCCTCGAGCGGGGTGATCGTCCCGGTTCAGTGCGAATACCTCTCGCTGCGGGGGCTCGTCCAGCTCGAGAACACGCTCTCGATGATCCGCGAGAACCTGAACCCGAACGTCGAGATCGAGGGGATCCTCCCGACGATGTACGACAGCCGCACGCTGCACTCGCGCGAGGCGGTGGAGATCCTCCAGGAGAACTTCGGCGACCTGGTCTTCGACACGAGGATCCGGAAGACCGTTCGCTATGCGGAGGCCCCGGTCAAGGGCACGTCCGTCCTCAAATACGACCCCAGCGGAAGCGCCGCCGACGCCTACCGCGACCTTGCGAAGGAGGTGCTCAATGGCGCGCAGGCGCGCGAGCATGCGTGAGGGCCCGCTCGCAGAGCTGTTCCGTGCCACGGAGGCAGCCCAGCGTCAGGCCGAGAAGGAAGGTCGCACCGACCAGGAGGTCGCGCCGAGCCCGGCCGAACCTCCGGAGCAGACCGTCGAGCACGTCCCGGAGTGGGTCGAGGAGGCCAAGCCGGCAGCGCCCGAGCCAGTCCGCCTGCCCGAGCGCAAACCTGAGCCGCCGCAGGCGCCCGAGCCGAAGCGCGAGCCTGAGCGCCCGCGGCTGGAACCGCTTCCCGAGCCGCCGCCACGGCTGCACCGCGTGCCCGAGCCCGGCGCGTACGTCGCCGTCATCCGCGTCGTCGGCGTCGGCGGCGCCGGCCTCAATGCGGTGAACCGGATGATCGACGCCGACATCTCGCAGGTCGAGTTCGTCGCCGTCAACACCGACATCCAGCAGCTGCAGACGAGCGATGCGCCGGTCAAGATCCACATCGGCCGCGAGCTGACCGAAGGGCTGGGCTCCGGGGCCGACCCGGATCTCGGCCGCCGCGCAGGCGAAGAGGCCTACGACCAGATCAAGCGCGCGCTCCGAGGCTCCGACATGGTCTTCGTCACGGCCGGCGAGGGCGGTGGCACCGGCTCCGGCGCGGCGCCGGTCGTCGCGCGGATCGCCAAGGAGCTCGGCGCGCTGACCGTCGGGATCGTGACCACGCCGTTCAAGTTCGAAGGCACTCGCCGGCACCGGCAGGCAACCGACGGCGTCGACGCGTTGCGCGGGAACTGCGACACGGTGATCGTCGTCCCGAACGAGCGGCTGCTCGAGGTGCTCGACCGCGAGACGTCGATGCTGGATGCCTTCCGGATCGACGACGTCCTCCGCCAGGGCGTGCAGGGCATCTGCGACCTGATCACGCTGCCGGGTCTCATCAACCTCGACTTCGCAGACGTCCGGACGATCATGAAGGACGCTGGCACGGCGCTGATGGGCATCGGCTTCTCCGCCACCGGGGAGAACCGCGCGCGGGAGGCGGCCGAGCACGCACTGCGCTCGCCGCTGATCGACACGGAGATCGCGGGGGCCAAGGGCATCCTGCTCTCGATTGCGGGCGGCGATGACCTCTCGCTCTTCGAGGTCAACGAGGCCGCCGAGGTGGTTCGCCAGGCTGCCACCGGCGACACGAACATCATCTTCGGCGCAACGATCGACGACCGGCTGACCGGTCAGGTCTGGGTGACCGTCGTGGCGACGGGGTTCGGCGCCCGCGCCGCCCAGCGGAGGATCGCCATCCGTGCGGAGGCGGCGGACGAAGAGGCACTCGAGCCGCCCAGCTTCCTGCAGCCCTAAGAAGACACAGAATCGTCACACCGCCGCCCGCCGGGGCGGGTACCGTCCCTAACCCCCACCCACCCAGGGGCGTGCGCGCGCACGCGCACGCGAGGACCAAGTTGCTGGTTCGGTCCCCCGCAGGTCGTCCGGCTTGCGCGGCCGTCAGCTCGTGTCGCAGGCCCGCTTGTCGTCGCCCACGACCGCGGCGAGCGCGCTCGCCGCGTTGACGCGGAAAGCGAGCTGCAACCTGCCGGGCCGTCGGGCGTCGATCGTCGTCATTCCGTCCTCCGCGCTGAGGAGGCACGCGTTCTCTGCGTGCCAGTAAGGCGAGTAGCGCACGGCGAGCCGGTAGCGGCCGGGCCGCGAGAGGTCGACGAGGACGCGCGAGCCGGTCATGCTGAGGACGCTCGGGTCGCCGGGGCCCGTGAGGATCGGCCGCGGCCTTGGCACCGCGAAGATCGTCACGTTCGGTGCCCGGAAGACCGTCCGCAGGCCCGAGCGCCCGCTGCGCAGCAGCGCCGCCTCCCCCTTGGCGCTGTAGTCGGATGGTGCATTCGTCAGAACGACGTAACGGACGCCGAGACCCCGTAGCCAGCGCAGGTATGCGGCGGGGCCGAGCTCGTCGTAGAGCACCTTGTTCTGGGGGAAGTCGTCCTGCCGGAACCCTCCGCGGGCCAGCGGGATCTGCGCCTCGGCGAGGTAGACGGCCGGCCAGTGCCCGGCGGTGTCCACCGCCTCTACGCGGTAGGACGGTGAGCGGTGGGCCTCGAGGTAGCCGATCGCGGCCGACCAGTAGGCGGGCTTCGAGGCGGGGTCGGCTCGGCCCTTCAGGTACTGAAAGGCGATTGGGGTCACGTTCCACGAGGCAGCGAGCGCAAGCGCGCCGAGGCACACGGGAAGCGGCCGCCAGCGCCGCAGCGAGAGCAGCAGCACGGCGACCGGCACGGCGGCGTAGCGCATGCGCGCGACGTTCTCGCCGATCGCGGACGGGATCAGAAACGCCGTGATGCAGGCTGCCAGGTAGACGACGAACACCCAGCGCAGCGCGCGGGCCCGCTCCACGCGCCAGGTCAGCGCGGCGCCGAGGACGCAGAAGGTGACGGCCGCGGCCAGCTCCTGCGGTGAGAACGGGTAGAGCCCGCCTCCGGGGAAGAGGCGCCAGAGCAGCGCCTCGGCCGAGCCGAACCCCACCACGATCAGCCCCGGCACGAGCAGCGCCGAGCGGTCGCGCCAGCGCGCGAGGCCGAAGCCCGCGAGGAGCAGGGCCAGCAGCAGGAAGGCGAGTGGGCTTGCCGCCAGCGTCAGCGCCGCGAGCACGGCGAAGCGTCCGTTCTTGCCCGCTTGCAGCGCCCAGATCGCGAGCAGCGCCAGCGCCGCGCCGAGCGCAAACGGAAAGGCCGCCGAGAGGACGATGCCGGCCCAGACGACCGCGAACGTCCGGCTCGACCAGCGCACCGCCGGGCCCCATTCCCGCCCGATGACGACCGCGAAGGCCAGCGCCGCGGTCGAGATGGTCGCCACTGCCAGGAGGCGGATCCCGAAAAACCCGGCGAGCGGGTAGTAGAGGAGGCTGTAGGTGACGAAGCTGTAGCGGCCCGCGTACCAGAAGTTGTTCCAAAGCGCGAAGCCGTGGTGGAGGAAGAGCGTGCGCTGGTAGGCGTGCTCCGCCAGGTCGGAGCCCGGAGGACCAAGCCACGCAAGCAGCGCGGCGCACGCGCCCGCCGCTGCGGCCGACAACGATGCTTCTCGGGCGAGCGGGCTAGCCTTGACCAAGCGCCTGGACAATACCGTGGCCGTTGGTCTGCGCGACTACGCTAGGTCCATGCGAGGGGCGGTTGCGGCTGGGCACCCCCTCACGGCCGAGGCGGGTGCCGAGGTCCTGGCGGAGGGCGGCAACGCCGTGGACGCGTGCATCGCAGCGGCGTTCGTCTCGTGGGTCGCGGAGAGCACGCTCACCGGCCCGGGCGCCGGCGGCTTCATGCTCGTCTACCGGGCGCGCGACCGGACGACCCGCGTCCTCGACCACTTCGTCACCGTGCCGGGCCTCGGCCAGCGCGGCGCCGTCCGCGAGATGGAGTCGGTGGATGTCGTCTTCACGCCCGAGTCGTCACAGGTCTTCCGGATCGGGGCGGCCACGTGCGCCGTCCCCGGAGCGGTCGCGGGGCTCGGCGAGGCGCACCGCCGCTTCGCCACGCGCCCCTGGCGCGTGCTGCTCGAGCCGGCCATCCGGCACGCGCGCGGGGGCATCGTGCTGACGAAAGGGCAGGCCTACCTGCACGAGATCCTCGACCTGATCCTGCGGCACACGCCCGAGGGCGAGAAGGTCTACGCGCGGGCCGGCGAACGCCTCGAGGCGGGCGACCGGCTGGTGATGACCGACCTGGCTGGGACGCTCGAGCGGCTCGCCGAGCGCGGGGCGGCGGACTTCTACCGCGGCGAGCTCGCGCGCGGCGTCGCCCGCCACCTCCGTGACGAGGGAGGGGCGCTCACCCTTCGCGACCTCGCCGAGTACCGCGTCGTTCAACGCCGGCCGGTGCGCGCGCCCTTCCTCGGCCACGAGTTCGAGTCGAACCCGCCGCCCTCGACCGGCGGCACGCTGATCGGCCTCGGCATCCGGCTGCTCGAATGGACGGGCCTCGCCGGCGGACCGGGCAGCGCGGAGGCGATGGCGCAGCTCGCCGAGATCATGCGAGAGCAGGAGGCCGCGCGCGCCGCCAGCGGCTTCGGCCGCGGGCTCCACCGAGGCGGGCTCGCCCACCGCCTCTACGCCTCTGCTCCGCTCCGCGCAGCCGTCCGGCGCCTGCGCTCGCGGCTCCCGGAGACGGCGAGCGGCACAACGCACATCTCGGTGGTCGACGGGCGCGGCAACGCCGCCTCACTGACCGCGTCGACGGGCTCCGGCTCGGGGGTGATCGTGCCGGGCACGGGCGTCCAGCTGAACAACATGCTCGGCGAGTTCGACCTGGCGGCGACCGGGCGCGTGCCGCGGCCGGGCATGCGCTTCACCAGCGGGATGGCGCCGTCGCTCGTCCTGCGCGACGGCCGCCCGAGGCTTGTCGTCGGCAGCGCCGGCTCGCTGCGCCTCCGCGGCGCGATCCTCCAGATCGTCGTGAACGTCGTCGGCCACGGCCTCGGCGTCGAGGAGGCGATCGTCCGGCCTCGGGTCCATCTCGACGGCGACCATCTGCACTGTGAAGGCGGCAACGACCCGGCCGAGATCGAGCGCCTGGCCGCCTGGGGCTACGACCTGATCCGCTGGCGTAACCGGAACCTGTTCTTCGGCGGGGCGTCCGGGGTCGAGATCCGGCCCGACGGGACACTCGCTGCTGCCGGCGACCCGCGCCGCGGCGGCCACGGCATCGTGGTCGAATGAGCGACGTCGCTTGCGATGTCGCTTTCAGGCCGGGCCGCAAGGATCGAAGGTGACAGCATGAGCGAGTTCCGAATCAGGCGCGCGGAGCCCCGGGACGCTGCCGGGCTGGCCGCGCTCGGCCGCGAGGTCGGCAGCGAACCCGAGGGCTGGCTGATCTCGGACGGCGGCTTTCCCGGGGCGCGCGCGGAGCGGCGCTACCTGCGGGCGATTCGCCGCTCGCGGAACGCCGCCGTGTTCGTGGCCGAGGCTCCGGACGGGATCGTCGGCCGCCTCTCGCTGGCTCGCGACATCCATCCGGCCAGCCGGCACGTGGCCGACCTCGGGCTGATGGTGGCGCGGTGCCATCGTCGCCAGGGCGTGGGCCGCGCGCTGCTCACGCAGGCTGTCGAGTGGGCCCGGGACGTCGGCGTGACGAAGCTCGAGCTGCACGTCTTCCCGCACAACGAGCCGGCGCTTCGCCTGTACGAGAGCTTCGGCTTCGAGCAGGAGGGCTACCGCAAGGGCCATTTCCTGCGCGCCGGCGATCCGGTCGACGCGATCCTGATGGCCATCGAGGTGACGCCCAGGAGGGTTTGACGGAGCCTCGCTCGTTGCGGCCCGGCGGCACAGACTGGGTTTCGTCAAACCCTCCTAAACTGGAAGCGTGACCGGGCTCGTCCACCACTACGGCCTGCTCGCGCTCTTCCTGCTCGTGATGCTCGAGTCGTCGGGCGTCCCGCTGCCGGGAGAGACCGCACTCGTCACCGCCGGGATCTTCGCCTCGCGCGGCGACCTCGTCATCGAAGAGGTGATCGTGGTCGCGGCGGCCGCGGCGATCATCGGCGACAACATCGGCTACTGGCTCGGTCGCGAGGGAGCGAACCGGCTGCTCGACGGGTTTGGGCCGTTGAGACGCTGGAGTGATCCGGGCCGCGAGGGGGCCGAGCGTTACTTCCAGAAGCACGGGGCGAAGACCATCTTCATCGCGCGCTTCGTCGCCGTGCTACGCGTCACCGCCGCCTGGCTCGCCGGCATCTCACGCATGCACTGGTGGACCTTCTTCATCTGGAACGCGGCCGGAGGCATCTGCTGGGCGCTGCTCATCGGCCTGATCGCCTACTTCTTCGGGCACGCGGCCGCGGACGCGATCGGCCACTACGGCCTGATCGGCGGCGCCGTGATCGCCGCGCTCGGGATCGGGGCGCTGGTCGGCGTCCACTTCTGGAGGAAGCGGCTGATGCGGACGGAGGCCGGGGAGTCGTGAGGGCCGTCGCAATCCTGGTCGCGTGCGCCTGGCTCGGCGGGGCTCAGGCCGTGCCGCCGCCGGTGCCGTCGTTCCAGCACGTGCTCGTGATCGTGATGGAGAACAAGGCGCAGTCAGACGTGCTCCGCAACCGGCACGCTCCGCACTTCAACGCTCTGGCTTCGCGCTATGCGGCGCTCTCGGGGTACGGAGGCGTCTCCCACCCGAGCCTGCCGAACTACCTGGCGCTCGTCTCCGGGTCCACGCACGGCATCCACAGCGACTGCACGAGCTGCCTCGTCTCCGGGCGGAACCTCGCCGACACCCTCGAAGCCTCCGGTCGCAGCTGGAAGACCTACGCCGAGGGCCTGCCGAGCCCGGGGTTCACCGGCGCGGTCGCAGGACGCTACGCCAAGCGCCACAACCCGTTCCTCTACTTCCGCGACATCCTGGCCAAACGCGCGCGCCGGCGGCGGGTGGTGCCGCTGAAGCAGCTTTCGGCCGACCTCGCGGCGAACCGGTTGCCGTCGTTCTCGCTGGTCGTCCCGAACGTCTGCCACGACATGCACGACTGCTCCGTGGCGACGGGAGACGCGTGGCTCGGTCGCTTCCTCAAGCCGCTGCTGAAGAGCCCGAAGCTCTCCCAGAGCGCGATCTTCGTCGTCTTCGACGAGCCGCCCGGCTACGAGCCTGGGACCGCTCTGGTCCCCGCACTCGCGCTCGGCCGGCTGGTCGTGCCGGGCTCGACCGACCAGGATCCCACCTCGCACTACGGGCTGCTGCGCACGATCGAGGACGCGTGGGGCCTGCAGCGCCTCGGCCACTCGGCGCAGACGCTTCCGATCACCGGCATCTGGCGGTAAACGCGAGGAAGGGATCCGCGCGTGGAGCTTGAAGCTTGCGGCTCGTGGCGATGCTCTCCGTTCTCAGCCGTGCGATCGAGGCCCGCGACCCTCACGCACGAGGCCATTCCGCCCGCGTGACCGCGCTCGCCGAGTCGATCGCGATCCAGCTCGGCTGGAGCGAGGAGCGGCTGGCGCTGCTCCACGTCGGCGGCCCGCTGCACGACATCGGCAAGCTCGCGATCTCCGACGAGGTGCTGAGCAAGCCGGGGCGGCTCGACGACGACGAGCTGGCCCAGATCCGCGAGCACCCGAAGCTCGGCGCGCGGCTACTCGTCCGCGTCGCCGCCTTCCGCAAGGCGCTGCCGTACGTGCTCTACCACCACGAGCGCTGGGACGGGACCGGCTACCCGACCGGCCGCGCCGGCGAGGCGATCCCGGTCGAGGCCCGGGTGCTCGCGATCGCAGACGCCTTCGACGCGATGACGAGCGACCGGCCCTACCGGCGTGCGCTCAGCCGCGAGGAGGCGCTGGACGAGGTGGAGCGGTGCGCCGGGACGCAGTTCGACCCGGCGCTCGTGGGGGTGTTCCTCGAGCTGTGTGCCGAGGCCGACCGCCTGCCGGCCGCGGCGGCCTCCTAGAGCTCCAGCTTCGAACGCGTGCGGCGGATCACCTCTTCGGTGAACTCGCTCGTGCCCGCGTCACCGCCCAGGTCGGCCGTCCGGACTCCATCCGCGACCGCCTCCAGGCACGCCTCGCGGATCGCCCGCGCCGGCGCCTGCGCCGTCTCGCCCGCGTAGCCCAGCACCGCCGCTCCGGCGAGGATCATCGCCATCGGGTTGGCGACGTTCTTGCCCTGCAGCGACGGCGCCGTCCCGTGCGCGGCCTCGGCCAGCACGACGCGTGGCACGTAGTCCTCCTCGAACGCAACGAGCAGCGACTCCGACCCGGCGATCGAGCCGAACAGCGGGAGGACCAGGTCGGAGAGGATGTCCCCGTCGCGGTTCAGCGCCGGGATCACGAGCGGGTCGCCGCTCGAGGCGAGCAGGAGCGCAAAGGTCGCGTCGATCAGCTGCGGCTCGTACTTCACCACCGGGTGCCGCCCGGCGGCGGCGTCCATCTCCTCCTTGAGCAGGCCCTCGTAGACGGGGCTGACGGTGAA
>Ga0187776_10001186_pt1 | contig 12920 bp, 10 predicted proteins | sample 0216_BV02_MP12_2_FD_132426 | JGI IMG/M metagenome (GOLD analysis project Ga0187776, IMG submission 132426) | Tropical peat soil microbial communities from peatlands in Department of Meta, Colombia - 0216_BV02_MP12_20_MG | ecosystem: Environmental > Terrestrial > Soil > Wetlands > Peat | place...
ATCTGGTCCGCATCGCCGAGCTGCTTTGTCCTTTTCTCGGCGAGGACCAGCTGACTGACCGTCAGCTCGAGCAGATCTCCACCTATATCGATCTGCTTCTGCGCTGGAATGCCAGGATCAATCTCACGTCGGTGCGCGATCCGGAGGAGATCGTCACCCGGCATTTCGGCGAATCCTTGTTTCTTGCGCGCCATGTGACTGTTTCCGGCCGGGAGCTGCGCTGCATCGATGTGGGTTCGGGGGCCGGCTTCCCGGGGTTGCCAATCAAGATTTACCGTCCCCAGGTACAGTTGACGCTGGTCGAATCACAATATCGTAAGGCGATATTTTTACGCGAGGTCATCCGCGCCCTCGACCTGAGGGGCGCCGAAGTCTTTGCCGGCCGAGCCGAAGAGATGGCGGCAGATTCAGGCCGCTCAGCGGATCTGGTCACTATGCGGGCGGTGGAGCGCTTCGACGAAGTCCTTCCGGTCGCCGTGCGCCTGCTGGGTCACCAAGATCAGCCGGGAGTCCTGGCCTTGCTGGTAGGAGCGTCAGGGGTCAATCTTGTCAGCTGGTCGTTACCCCAGCTACGTTGGCGAGAGCCGATCGCGGTCCCGCAGTCTAAGAACAGCGTCCTACTGCTGGGCTCACCGACCATTAAACGCGAGGAAGCACCAAACTAGTAAACAGGTGCTAACTGGCAGCCTTCGAAGGGAAAAGTGGTCCAAATACCACATTTCCGCAGTCCCCAGCCTTGGCGAAGTGGGAGAATTCCGGCTCTCAGTTACCAGATTGGCACCTGTCGCCGCAATAATGAGTCACGGGTCAGAAGGGCTTTTCCACAAAGAATGCAGGTCTGGAACCTAAATAGTAAGGTGGACCAAAACACTTACCACGATCATGAGAACCCTCGCCTGCTAGTCAGAATGTCACCAAAAAATACCCTAGAGTGGAGCATAACTCTAGAATTCAACCTAAAATCACACTCTGATGAAAATCTTCTGCCGATACAAAATCCAGCCCAGAATCAAGAAAGTCAATACATACGTAAGCCCGTACAAAGCTGAGGCAGCATCTGGCGAGGCGATGGGCCTGTAGAACTGGTCAAAGATGTAGACCTTCAGCGGAATCATCCTGCCCTGAAAGCGCACCCTGACAATGTAGCTAAATTCTGCCACTAGCATTGACAGCGCATAAAGCGCCAGGGGGTTCATGCCCATGAACTGAAACGGCCTGCTCCAGCCTCTCCAGCGCTTGATATCCACCAGCCAGTAGCAAATACCCAGCATCACCATGGCGAATCCAGCGGTGAAAATCACATAAGAACTGGTCCACAGGTTCTTGTTGATGGGAAACGACAGGTCCCAGATCTTGCCGAGGACCAATCCCAGCACCCCGGCGATGATCAACCAGCGAAGTTTTATCATTGCGCTGTACGACGCGCGCAATAGGTCGCCTACAAAGACCCCCACAAGGCAGGTGGCCACGGCTGGGATATTGCTTAGCAGACCCTCGGGATCGAAGCGATGCTCGATCCATAGGTGTTCGTAGAGTAGTTTGCGATCGATAAAGCCGACCAGATTGCCGTTCATGGTGAGATTTCCCGCGCCAAATCCCGGCACCGGAATCAGCATAAGCGCGGCCCAATAACCGAAGAGGCAGGCGAGGATTGTTATCAGCCGTCCCGCGCGGCCCAGGTAGAGCACAACCATGCTGGAAACCAGATACACGATCGCGATCCGCTGCAAGACTCCATAGATCCGCAAGTGGTGGCCGGGGACAAAAAAGACCGGCACCGCATTCAGCGCCAGCCCGATGGCGAAGATGAGCAAGCTGCGCTTGACTGAGTGTGCCAGCAGGGAGGACTGCGTTGCTCCCTTCGCCTGGCGCGCGGCGAAGGAGAGGCTCATGGAAACGCCCACAATAAAGAGGAAAAAGGGAAAGACCAGATCAGTGGGTGTCCAGCCGTGCCAGGGGGCGTGCTCCAGAGGCCAGTAAACGTGCTCCCAGTCCCCAGCATTGTTGACCAGGATCATGCCCGCGATCGTCAACCCGCGAAAGACATCGAGCGAAACCAGGCGGGTAGAGACCGATTCGGCAGGACCCTGCGACAATTCCTGGCTTAGCTTTTCCGACGCGGTAGTAGTCGCCATCCGATGCTCCTCCCCAGCCGCGGATTGTACCCTACAAAACGGCCCGCCCGTGTTCCACGTGGAACAGCGAAAGCAATGAGCAAGCAGTAGCCCTCCTGCAGCACGTCGGGCAAAGCATATTGCAAGCTCTCAAAATTGCACTCCGTGAGTTGGATAATCCAGAGAATAGCGAGATCTGTCGACCGCTGTTTCCAACTTTCCCACTTGCAGTTTCCCCAGCCTCTTTTTGCACAACTTACACAAGAGTGCACAGAATTCATCATTGCTCCTCAACTCAACCTCGGTTACTCTCACGTAGCTCTCCGCGACTCGGAAGTACATGGGACGTATCATCGCCGTAGCTAACCAGAAGGGCGGCGTCGGCAAGACTACCACCGCCATCAATCTCGCAGCTTCCTTCGCCGCAGGAGAGGTTCCCACCCTGCTCGTAGACTGCGACCCACAATCCAACAGCTCCAGCGGAGTTGGCTTCGGGAGAGATCCCGAGCGGCTCAACATCTATCAGCTCCTCATGGGAGACGCACCCGCCGGGCAGATCATCCAGCCCACCGAGCTCGAGCATCTTTGGCTGATTCCTTCCAGCAAGGACCTGATCGGCGCTAACGTCGAACTGGTCGCGCAGGAGAATCGAGAATTTCGTTTGCGCGACGCGGTCGCTCCGCTGCGCGGCCGCTTCCCCTTCATCGTGCTGGACTGCCCGCCGGCGCTGGACCTGCTGACCCTGAATGCGCTGGTCGCCGCCGATTCCGTGCTGATCCCGATGCAGGCGGAATACTTCGCCCTGGAGGGAGTGAGCCAGTTGCTGGACACCGTGGAGCGCATCCGGCTGAGCTTCAATCCCGGCATCCGGATCGAAGGCGTGGTTCTGACCATGTTCGACGATCGCACCAACCTGGCGCAGCAGGTGGCCGAGGAACTACGCAGCTTTTTCGGCGACCAGGTGTTTACTACTTCGGTTCCCCGCAATATCCGGTTGGCGGAGGCGCCCAGCCACGGCAAGCCGGCGCTAGTCTATGACGTGCGGTCCAAAGGGGCGGAGGCCTACATCCGGCTGGCCAAGGAGATCATGGGGCGCGTGATGGCGGAGCAGCAGGCGGCGGAGGCGGTCGCGTCTGCGGCGCAGGAACCCACGCCGGCGCCTCAGGAAGTTGCATCGTAAGGCGAATATATCTTAGTGCGATATAAGTCTGATGGGGCAGGATTGTGTCGCCCAAATGGTTCGCGAGTCATCCGGGGCGAAGCGAGGGATCTCTGCATCTTCGTGGCAATGCGGTTATGAGGTGGTTTAGGGAGGTAGAGATTGGCGACCGTGATCAACCAAGACAGGAAGCGCGTGCTGGGCCGGGGCCTGAGTTCGCTGATTCCCGCAGCACGCGGAGACGCTGCTGCTGCAACCGCGGTCGCCGCCCTGGCGCCTGGGCCGGGAGAAAGCATCCACGAGATCGCAGTCGACAATATCGCCGAGAACCCTTTTCAACCGCGCACCCACATCCCGCCGGAGTCTCTGGCGGAATTGACGGAATCCATCCGCGTCTCCGGCGTGCTGCAGCCGGTGATCCTGCGCGCGCTCCCTGGGGGAAAATATCAGTTGGTGGCGGGACAGCGCCGCGTGCTGGCTTCGAAGGGCGCGGGCCGGACAACCGTGCCTGCGGTGGTGCGGCAGATGTCCGAGCAGGAAGCGATGGAGATCACCATCGTCGAGAACCTGCAGCGCGAGGACCTGAACCCCATCCAGCAGGCGCGCGCGTTTGAAACCCTCAGCCGCCAATTCGCTATGACCCAGGAGCAGATCGCGCAACGCACCGGGAAAGATCGCGCCTCAGTGGCGAATTACCTGCGCCTGCTGCGGCTTTCTTCGACGGCTCAGGAGGCGCTCAGCACAGGTCGGCTCACGGTTGGCCACGCCAAGGTCATCCTCGGATTGCCTACAGGCGAGGAGCAGGATCGCGTAATCAGCAAAGTTCTGGCGGAAGACCTGTCGGTGCGTACCACGGAAGAAGTCGTCGTCCAGATGCTCAATCCTCCGCCGCCCAAGGAGAAAGACGCGGCCAACAGCGAACGGCACGTCGATCCTAATGTCCGCGAGGCGGAACGGGAACTCGAACGCGCCCTCGGTTGCCGGGTGCAGATCCACGATCACAACGGCCGGGGGAAGATCCTGATCGAATACAAGTCGCTGGAAGACTTTGACCGCGTCGTGGACGCGTTAGGCAAGTAGGAACTGTGATCGAGTGAAGTGTGAAGGGCACGGCTGATGTGTGCTCGTACCTTCCCGAAGAGGGCAAAACGCAAGGTCTTTCGACTCGGACGGGGCTTGTTATTCCCCTTCCTCGCTCAAGATGACACTCTTGGATTCGAGCGGCCAAGGAGTGCCGCCTCCGTTTCGGCTTTACCAGCTTCTACAGCCGCACTCTCGCGCAGTTCCTTTACGCGCCCTGCCATCGCCCACTTCAGTTCTTCGACGCCTTCGCCCGTCACCGCCGAGATCGGATACAGCTCGTACGGATGCTTCTTGCTTTTGCAGAAGCGTTTCAGCTTGGCCACCTTCTCCTTGTTGGCGATGTCGACCTTCGACGCCACCGCCATCATGGGCTTGTGTTCCAGGCCGGCGCCAAAGCTCTCCAGTTCATTCATGATGACTTCGAAGTCTTTGATGGGATCGGGACGCCCGCTGGAATCGGAAACATCCACAAGATGCACCAGCAGCCGAGTGCGCTCGATGTGCCGCAGAAACTGCGTGCCCAAACCTGCGCCCTCGTGTGCCCCTTCGATCAGCCCCGGGATGTCGGCCACGACAAAGCTGATCATCTCCGGCTCTTCGCCTACCGCCACCACGCCGAGATTCGGCTCGAGGGTAGTGAACGGATAATCCGCGATTTTGGGACGCGCGGCCGAAATGCGAGAGATTAGTGTCGATTTACCAACGTTGGGATAGCCGACCAGGCCCACATCAGCGAGCAACTTGAGCTCCAGCCTCAGGACGCGTTCTTCGCCCGGCCGTCCGGGCTCGCACTCGCGCGGCGCCTGATGCGTGGAGGTCGCAAACTGCGCGTTGCCGCGTCCGCCGCGTCCGCCACGCGCCACTACGATGCGCTCGTCCGGATGGGCAAAGTCGTGAACCAGTTCGCCGTTCGCATCGTCGTAAACGATCGTACCGACGGGCACTTTGAGAACGATGCTCTCGCCTTCGCGTCCGGTGCGCTTCGAGCCCTCACCGTGGCGTCCGCGCTCAGCTTTGTATTCTGGATTGAAGCGGAAGTGAACCAGGGTGTTGTGGCGCTCGCTCGATTCCATCAAGATGTCGCCGCCGCGCCCGCCGTCGCCACCCGAGGGACCCCCGCGGGGCACAAATTTCTCGCGGCGAAAGGCAACGCAACCGTTGCCACCGCCGCCCGCCTGGATGCGGATCTTGGCCTCATCGATGAACACACAACCATGTTACAGGAGAGCAGGGAATCATCGGGTAATCGGGCAAGTGGTAGGGCAAACTGTAACAGCATTGACGAGAAGCTCCGTCTTAGACAAAAAAGGAGAAAAACGGGTGCGCGGAACTGCTGCCGCGACACCCGCTGGGTGGGTGATACGGAATGGGGAGAGCTTATCTGGGGCCGAACGGCATCACCCAGAATTCTTATTGTTGTTACGAAATCCGGAACAGCGCTGGCATCTTGGGCAGGAGAAACACCAAGGGCCGGCATTCCGCCGGCCCTACGTATCTTTGTCGCAGTCGCACTCAGTCAGAGTGAGAAGCTCTCGGAACTTACTTCTTGCTGGGGGCGATGGCTTCCTTTGCGGTCTTGGCGACACGGAACTTCACGACGGTCTTCGCAGGAATCTTGATCGGCTCGCCAGTCTGCGGGTTCCGGCCCATGCGTGCCTTGCGGTTGGACTTCACCAAACGGCCGAGGCCAGGAATGATAAACACCCCGCCCTTCTTGGTCTCCTTTACGGCAGTCTCCGCCAGCGACTCCAGCAACGCTGCCGCTTGTTTGTTGTGAACGCCCACCTTCTCCGCCAGGTGGCGCACCAGTTGTGTCTTGGTCATGCCAGCTGCCATGAATCCTCCTTCAGGATTGAGTTTTCGAGTGCAGGTTGATAACCAGCAGGGGACAAGATACACGTTTTGTCCGCAATCCATGCGGGTTTTCAAGGGCTGCAATGAAAAAACCTGTGGAAAACCCGCGATTTTAGCGGTTTTGGGAAGGATAGCAGCTTGAAAGCCGCGCAGAATCTAGCGAAACCGAAGCTCAAGCAAGCATGGGTCTGAGGTCCAAGGGTGGGTGGCCGCTGTTCAGCTGCCAAATGACAGTTCGGTGATCCGGGATTTCGGGTCGAACCGTGCTATCCCCGCTCAACCGAGCTGTATTGCCCGGGCTTTGGTGATGGCTGGAATTTTTCGCAGCTCAGCCAGAACCTTTTCCGGAGCGGGCGTGTCGACTTGTATCACCGAAACCGCTTCCACATCTCCGGACGGGCCGGATGGGCCGGGCTCCTCCACTCTGCCCAACGAAAAGCTGGCGATATTGATCTGATGTTCCCCAAGAATGGTTCCGATGCGTCCGATCACCCCAGGCACGTCGCGGTTTCGCAGGAAAATCAGATCATGGGCCAGGGGCGCCTCGATATCGAGGCCGTCGACGCTCAATATCCGCGGCGAACGGCCGTGCAGGACCGTTCCGGCAACGGTGTGCTGGCCCACTCCTGTCCGCAATGTGACCTCGATGACATCGCCGGCCCCGCCGCCCGCGGTCGTCTTCTCTTTAGCCGATTCCCGCACCCTCACGCCACGCGATCCCGCGATAGCCTCGGCGTTCACCAGGTTTGCTTCCTCGGCGAGCATGGAATTCAGTACTCCCATGGTGACGGCATTCCGCAGCAACTGAGTCTGCCAGTTTGCCACCCGCCCGGTGTAGCGCAGAGCGATCTCCCGAACTCCGCCTTCTTCGCCGGTGGCCTGCGCCAGAAACGCTCCCAGCCGTTGCCCCAGTGTGATGAAAGGCTGCATCTGCACGTATTCTTCGTAAGAAACCGAAGGCACATTCACTGCGTTCTGAATCACTCCCCGGCTCAGGTATTCGCGCACCTGCTTGGCGATCTGAACTCCCACCGCCTCCTGGGCTTCGTGGGTAGAGCCGGCGATGTGCGGCGTTGCCACCACATTCTCCAGAGGAAAGAGGGGAGTGTTTTTGGGGGGCTCTTCCAGAAAGACATCGATGGCGGCACCGGCCACGTGCCCGCTCTTGATCGCCTCTGCCAGCGCCGCTTCGTCCACCAGTTCACCGCGCGCACAGTTAATGATGCGCACTCCCTTCTTCATCCTGGCAATCGAAGTTGCATTGATGAAGCCCGCCGTCTGTGGAGTAAGCGCCATGTGGAGGGTCAGGTAGTCGGATTGGGCGAAGACCTCGTCCAGGTTCTTGAGCTCCACTTTGTTCTCACGCGCTATCTCCGGCGAGATGTACGGATCGTGTGCGATGGCGGTCATCTCGAACGCGCGGGCGCGGCGGGCTACTTCCATGCCAATTCGCCCCAGTCCAATGATGCCGAGAGTCTTGCCGCGAAGCTCCCGCCCCTCCAGCGACTTCTTCTCCCATTTCCCGGACTTGGTGAGTTCACTGGCGCGGCAAAGATGGCGCGCGAGGGAGAGCATCAGTCCAAGAGTGTGCTCGGCGACCGCGACAGCGTTGGCGCCCGGTGTGTTCATGACCGCGATCCCTTTGCGCGTGGCCGCTTCTAGCTCAATATTGTCCACACCGATGCCGGCGCGCCCGATTACGCGCAGCTTGGGGGCGTGCTCGAGCAGATCAGCCGTGACTTTAACCGCCGAGCGCACGATAAGCGCATCGGCATCCGCGAGCGCCGAAGGCAGCTGGCCTGCGGGAATTTGATCAGCAGTAACGATGGTCCAGCCCGGTTCCTGCCGAAGCACATCAATGGCAGCGGGAGAAATCTTCTCAGCGACAACAATCTTCATGAACGAGATTAGAAATGGTAAGCAGGTAAATTGTAATTGGTAATCTGAAAGGCAGCACCGAGCAATTAGCAGTGAGCATGCACAGGCTATCTCCTAGGGGTAAGCAATCAGGGGGCCGCCCACAGCGGCGTGGTAATGAAATCGCTACCCTGCATCAGGCGGACACAGATGTCAGAGTAGGCGCCGCCGATCTCGCATAGACTTGCTGCGCGGCCCGCACTCCAGCGCCGAATTCCACCTGCGCCCCTCGCAAGGAAGCCAGAATCTGTTCCAAGGCAGCGATTACCGCGATCGTGTCCATGTAGTCGTAATAACCGAGATGCGCAATGCGGAACAATTTTCCTTTCATTTCTCCCTGTCCGTTTGCGATCACTGCGCCAAATTGTTCTCGGAACGCCTTCACGATGGCGCTTGAGTCCATGCCGCCGGGCGGAACCAGCGCTGTCACCGCAGCCGATGGCGAGGAAACCGCGAACTGGCCGAGACCGAGCGCCGCAGCCGCTGCGCGAGTCATCTCGGCAGCCACTTCGGCGTTGTTGATGAGAGCCACCCGGCCTGCAGCCAAGTCTCCATCGCCGCAGTCGCGGATATAGTCCAGGGCCGCACCCAGTGCCGCGACCAGCGCGGTCGCAGGTGTGTAAGCTGATTCGCCCTTTGCTGCTGCCTTGCGCTCTTTGCGAAGATCAAAGTAGAAGCGTGGCTGTTTGGCGCTCACCATGCGCTCCCACGTCCGCGAACTCACGGCGCAATAGGCGAGGCCTGGCGGGATCATGACAGCCTTCTGCGAGCCGCCGATGATGATGTCGATTCCCCAGCCGTCCACGTCGAAGTGGGTCGTGCCCAGTCCAGTGATGGCGTCTACTACAAGCAGAGTGTCACTCCTGCCCTTTAGCAGCCGGGCGACACCTGCGACATCATGGCGCACCCCGGTGGAGGTCTCACTAGCCTGCATATAGACGACGCGCGTTTCGGGTGCGAGCTTCGCGGCAATCGCGTCCAGAGGAACGGTTTCGCCGTAGGCTGCGGTCGCCAGATCAACCTGGCAGCCATACGCCTGGGCGAGATCGCGCCAGCGTTCGCCAAACTTTCCCGCTGTGATGACCAGCACGCGGTCACCGGGTGAGGTCAAATTCGACACCGCGGCCTCCATCGCTCCGCTGCCGGAGGCGGCGAGAAGAATTACATCGTTCCTGGTTCCAATGAAGGTCTGTAAATCCGAGAGCACGCGACTGTAAAGCGCGCGAAAGTCCGCGGTGCGGTGATGTACGTTCGCCGCTGCCATGGCCATCTGCGCGGCAGGCAACAGCTGGGTGGGACCGGGAGTAAACAGACGGTTCTTGCGAAGCATATTTCTGCTCACCACCAAATCGGATTGCACTCGCACTTTCCCCACGAGAGCAATAAAAGACTATCACTTGTGTGTGACGCGAACACTCCCGTCCGCGGCCGTTCGTCCACCATCACTATAATGGTCCGGCACCTGACTGCCCAGCTTTCGGAGCACTCATGACCATCACTGAGCAAATCCAAAAAGATATGACCGAGGCGATGAAGAGCCGCAGTGAACTTCGCCTCTCCACTCTGCGCATGATGAAGACGGCGATCAAGAATCGCGAGATCGAAAAGCGTGGCCCGCTCGACGACAAGGAGACCATCCAGGTGCTGAGCACGCTGATCAAGCAGCGCAAGGATTCCATCGAGCAGTTCGTCAAAGGCGGACGCCAGGAACTGGCCGACAAAGAGCAGGCGGAAATCGCGATTATCGAGGGCTATCTGCCGAAAGCAGTAGGCGAGTCAGACATTGTTTCCATGGTCCGCGCCACCATTGCCGAAATGGGTCCGGTCACGATCAAAGACATGGGCACGGTCATGAAGAACGTTATGACGAAGTTCGCGGGCGCGCGCGTAGACGGCAAGCTGGTCAGCGAGACAGTCAAAAAGGAACTCACACCGAAATGACGGCGTGATTCAGGCTCTCGCACCGCCAACTTGAAACTTACCTCCAGAGACCGCAAACTTACCTGAATATGGCCACGACTCAGCAACTCTCGGCGGCGGTACGTGCGAAGTACGAGCCGGTGATCGGGCTGGAGGTCCACGTCCAGCTCCTGACCGAGAGCAAGATCTTCTGCCAGTGCTCGGCGAAATTTGGCGCCCCTCCGAACACCAACGTCTGCCCGGTCTGCCTGGGTCTTCCCGGAGCCCTGCCAGTCTTGAACCGCAAGGCGGTGGAATACGCAGTTCTGGCGGCCAAGGCGCTCCAGTGCAGGGTAAACGAGAACTCGATTTACGCCCGCAAGAACTATTTCTATCCTGACCTGCCCAAGGGCTACCAGATCTCGCAGTATGACCGGCCGCTTGCCGAATTTGGCCACATTGATCTCAGGCTCGGCGGCTCGGCGAAGAAGATCGACATCACCCGCCTTCACCTTGAGGAGGACGCCGGCAAGAGCCTGCACGAGGGCTTCCCCGATTCCGCGGAGAACACCTACCTCGATCTGAACCGCTGCGGCACGCCGCTGATCGAGATTGTCAGCGAACCCGATATGCGCTCGCCGGACGAAGCTTACGAATACCTGACCAGACTCAAAGAAATCATCCTGTTTACCGGCGTAAGCGACTGCAACATGGAAGAAGGATCACTGCGCTGCGATGCCAACGTCAGCGTCCGGCCAGCGGGCCAGAAAGAGTTCGGCACCAAGGCAGAAGTGAAGAACGTGAACTCCTTTCGCTTCATCCGTGAGGCCCTGGAGTACGAAATCGAGCGCCAGATCGAGCTGATTGAATCCGGCGGCAAGGTCGAGCAGGAAACGCGCCTCTACAACCCCCAACAGGGCAAGACCTATGCCATGCGCACCAAAGAGCGCGCTCACGACTACCGCTACTTTCCCGAACCCGACCTGCTTCCGCTGGTCGTGGACGCCGCCTGGCAAGCTGAAATCGAACGTCAGATGCCCGAATTGCCCGACGCCCGCCGCTCTCGCATGGTCGCCGAATACGGGATCACGGAATACGACGCGGGCGTGCTCACCGTCAGCCGAAGCCTCGCCGATCAATTTGAAGAAGCCGCCCGTGCTGCCAAAAACCCCAAGCGCGTGGCGAATCTCGTGCAGAGTGAGCTCATGGGGCGCCTGAAAGGCGCGGGTCTGGAGATCGATCGCTCACCGATCTCCATGAAAGGAGTGGCAGCTTCCGCTGACCTGGTCGAATCGGGCGCTATTTCCGGCAAGATGCTCAAGGAGCTGTACGACCTTGCTTTCGCCCGCGGAAAAGATTTTCCGGCAGTTTACGAAGAGGAGGGCCGGCCGCAGCAGTCAACCGACACGGGCGCACTCGACAAGATCATCGACCAGGTACTGGCCGCTAATCCCAAGCAGCTCGAACAGTACCGCGCCGGCAAGACCACGGTGAAAGGCTTCTTCGTTGGCCAGGTTATGAAGGCGTCTAAGGGCCAGGCCAATCCCGCACTGGTGAACGAGTTGCTCGACAAGAAGCTGGCATAGGCTCCCCAGCTGCCCCAGGTTCGCGCCGTGCAGTTCGGCGCTAACGTGGGCGAGTCGTGGACCGGATTCCTCCTAGTACTTCAGCCCAGCCGCCTGCGAGAGAAATCCTACGAGCGGGCTGATGCGCTTGCAGCTTTTCACGAAATCGCCCATGAATCGTGAACTGCAAACCGTGGTGTCCGGAAATTTAGACCATGCAATAAAGCTTCTGCGCTTCAGGTCTTCAATATGGGGATGATCGCAAGGATAGCCACGTGGCGGACGGCTCAGGCTGTCACCTTCCTCGCTTAGTCCGCGGCGAGCCAGTTTCCACGCCTCCGGCTTTTGGACAATCGCATCCCGGATTTTCGCCAGGGCCTGCGGATCCGGACGCCAGGATCCGCCCGCCACAAAACAGCCTTCCGGTTCGAGGTGCAGGTAAAATCCGGGCGCGTGAATCTCTTTCCTGCCTGATGCATGCGAAAAATGCATGCCGACATGACTCTTGTAAGGGCGCTTGTCGGGAGAGAAACGGATATCACGATACACGCGCATCAGCGACCCGCCGCTGGGCCGCGCATCGGCCACCAGCCAGGGACTGATCTTGTGCAGGGGCTCTGCCAGGTCAATAATGAACTGCAGGCAGGGATCCCGCACCAATGACTCGTATCGCGACTTATTGCGCAAAAACCAATCGCGCCGATTGTTCCGCTTCAGCTGCCGCAAGAAATCGAAAAGTTCAGTCGTGAAGTATTGTTTCCCAGCCATGGCCTTTCTGACTGCCGATTGAGGATTGCTGACTACTAATGACTACTTTTCTCAGTTGTGCTTGATCAGCTCTCCCGTCTTCTTCCCCGTCAGGTCGTTGTAGAGCATCTCGATAAACTTATCGGTACTGACGAAATCTCCAGAATACTTCTCGTATCCTGCCAGCACTCTTTCCTGCTTGAGTTGCTCCAGGGACTTGCCCTGATCGATTCCCTTTTGCACTCGAGCTGTCGTCTCCTTGAGCATGTCCAGATATGGCTTCATATCAGCAACAGTCGAAAGCGGTCCATGTCCCGGAATGATCTTGGTATCCGGCGATACCGTAGCGCTCACCTTCTCCACGGCTGCAATCATGCCCTTCACACTGCCGCCGCTGTCCAGATCAATAAACGGAAAGCCGTAGGTGACAAAATCGTCGCCCATGTGCACCACGTTCGACTTGGTGAAAAAAATCACGCTGTCGCCATCGGTGTGGCCATTGGGGAAGTAGATGGCGCGGATCTCCTCGCCATTGAGGAAGACCGTGGCACGATCATTGAAGGTGATGATGGGCAGGGCGTC
>Ga0187776_10001187_pt1 | contig 12917 bp, 11 predicted proteins | sample 0216_BV02_MP12_2_FD_132426 | JGI IMG/M metagenome (GOLD analysis project Ga0187776, IMG submission 132426) | Tropical peat soil microbial communities from peatlands in Department of Meta, Colombia - 0216_BV02_MP12_20_MG | ecosystem: Environmental > Terrestrial > Soil > Wetlands > Peat | place...
ACTCGGCCGCGCGCGCGATGTCGCGCCGAGTCTTGCCGCTGACATCGATCGCAGCGGCGAACGTCAGCTCCGCATGTAGCGATGGCTGCGCGAGGATCAGCCGAAGCGATTGCCACAGCGAACGCTCTCCTACATAGGACGCATCGAGGTTGGGGCTGCCGTCCGCGTTGACGTAGCGTAGCGCCAGCACTACCACGCGCGCACCGGCAGCCAGGGCGGGCTGAAAGAGCGACGCATGAAACGGCTTGACCTTGGTTCCGTCGGTGGTCGCGCCCTCGGGAAACATCGCGACGTGTTCGCCGCGTACAAGCGCTTCTACGATGGTGCGGTTGGTGCGCGCCGTATCCTGCGGTTTGCTGCGCTCTATGAAAATGGTTCCGGCGTGCGAGACCAAGAATCCGATCAGAGGCCAACGACGGATATCAGACTTCGCCACGAAGCGCACCGGCACGACGGAGTCGAGGACCCAGACATCGAGCCAAGACACGTGATTGCTGACGAGCATCGTCGGCACGTGGCTGGAGGGCAACGAACCGTGCACGGTCAGCCGCAGGTGCAGTATGCGCAGTAGCTGCCGGGACCAGCGCCTGATTGCGATAACCCGCCGCTGCCAGGACCAAAAAGGAAACAAGACGCCGACGCGGTAACAGCCGTAGATCAGATGCAAGAAAAGCCGCGTGAGCCGGTACAGCTGGATTAGGCCCGGCGTCGTTCTTTTCCGAGCCGCGTCGCTCCCCTGATTCGTCATCAGCGGTCACTGGTCAGCGCTGGGCCTGGCGCAGCCGAACGTGATCGAACCAGAGACGCGGTGTCTGAGGAAGTTAACGACGCTGCATCGGGAAGACCGGCCAAGGTTCCGGCATTCCGGCCAGGGCGGGGCAGTTGCAAAGCGTCGGCAGCGGCGCACTCGGCTGCGAGTGCGATGTCGGCCCGCGTGCGCCCGTTGACGTCGATGCTGGCGGCGAAAATCAGCTCAGCCTGCAGAGAGCGCAGCGCGACCACAAGCTGAAACGACTCCCACAACGAGCGCTCCCCCGCATAGGACGCATCCCCGTTGACGCTTCCATCCCGGTTGACGTAGCGCAACGCCACCACCAGCACGCGCGAGGCTGCCTCGAGCGCAGGCTGGAACAACGATGCATGGAACGGTTTGATCTCGCTGCCGTCGGTGCTGGTGCCCTCAGGAAACATCACGACCTGTTCGCCGCGCGTCAGCGCCTGCACGATGGCCCGGTTGGTGCGCACCGTGCCTAGCGGATTCCCGCGCTCGATGAAGATGGTCCCCACCCCCGACGCGAGCGATCCGACCAGCGGCCAGCCGCGGACATCGGACTTGGCCACGAAGCGCACTGGCGTCACGGACCCCAGCACACAGATGTCGAGCCAAGACACGTGATTGCTGACGATCAGCGTTGGCGCCTCGGCTGTCGGCTGCGAGCCGTGCACTGTGAGGTGCAGATTGACGATGCGCAGCATCTGCCGCGACCAGTCCTGGATAGCCCGCAATCGCTGTCTGTGGGACAAAAAGGGAAATATGGTTGCTACGCCCGCGCAGCCATAGGCGATATGCAGCAACAATCGAGCGAACCGGTAGAACCGAATGAAGCCTGAGTTGGGTCTGTCCCGGCTGGCGTGGGGGGGTAGACTTCGGCTACGCGGCATGCTTCAGAAAATGCTTCGCGTAGCGCGCGGTCATCCGGGAAAGTGGCAGCAGCATTAGAAGGTCAGCAGTATTGAAATCCGGATCCCACGCTGGCTCACCGCAGACGTAGGCCCCCATTCTGATGTAGCCTTTGATCAACGGGGCGATCGACGGGGTCGCGTTCTGATCGAGTTCGTGCACCGGCAATGGGCAGTGCGGAAACACCCGGTATTCCGCGGGGCTCAGGTGCGACTCACACAGGAGGTTGAAGGCCGCAGCAGCGGCATGTCCACCGTCGATCATGCTCAAGCTGGCGCAGCCTAGAATGTACTCCGAACCGGTGTTCTGCACATATTCGAACATGCCCGCCAACAGTAGCGCGATCACGCCGCCCCGGCGATGATCCGGATGCACGCAGGAGCGCCCGAGCTCAACCGTGCGGTCGCGCAGGTGATGCAACCGCGTCAGATCGAACTCCTGGTCGGAATAGAAACCACCGATGCGCTTTGCGGTCTCACCGAGAAGAAAGCGGTAGGTTCCCACAACCTCACCGGTGTCCTCTTCAGTCACCAGCAGATGTTCGCACCAAGGGTCGAACGAGTCGCGGTCGATACCGTCCGCTGCACCTGGCAGCCGCGCCCCCATTTCTTCCGCAAACACGCGGTAGCGCAGCCGCTGGGCTTCCAGAACTTCGGCCTCGCCGCGCGCCAGACGCACGGCTAGTTTGCGTTGCGGTTCAAGGCGAGGATCGCGCCGGGCTTCCAGCATGTTTCCACTCCATTAATGAAGAGGACTACCGCAGACACTAAGTTTCGTCTATGACAGGTGGGTGAAACACCGATGAAGCTTTTGCTACTGCGACCAGAAATCGGCCACGAGATAGCGGGGTCAAGAGAGCGCAGCGGGTCACTGAGAATGGGGCGCTCCCGCCACCTTGCGCGCGGAGACGGTGGGGCCGTATCGTCGACTCCGGACCGGCCGGTGTGCCGCACTAATCTGACTGCTCTCCTCGTGGCTGGTGAGGGTGTGCGCATCGTTTCACCGCTTGAGCTACTCGATGCGGACACGCAAGAGTCAATTTCGGGCGCTAGCTTACCAGATCGAGGTGGCGAACGCTTCCGTGAACCGCGCCCCAATCTCGTCCCGCGTAACCTGATGGTTCTGCCCGCCCCGGCTGGCGATCTTAATCGCACCCATGAGCGATGCCAGCCGGCCGGTCGTGGGCCAGTCCCAAGCATGTCCGATGCCATACAGCAGCCCGGCACGATAAGCGTCGCCGCACCCGGTTGGATCCAGCACCGCCTGCGGCTTCGCACTCGGGATGCGATGAGTTACAGCGTCGGCATAGATCAGCGAGCCTTCCGCCCCCTGCGTAACCACGAACGCCTTCACCATGCGCGCCAGCTCTGCAACCGATGTCCCGGTCTTCTCCTGAAGCAGGCGCGCTTCGTAATCGTTGACAGCCACATAGACGGCCAGGCGCATGAATTCGAGCAGCTCCTCGCCGTTGAACATCGGCATCCCCTGACCCGGATCGAAGACGAACGGAATGCCGGCCTGGTGGAACTGCCGGGCATGGTCGATCATGCCCTGGCGTCCGTCGGGCGCCACGATCCCCAGGGTAACCCCGTCGGCGTCGCCCACACGGTTGAGGTGTGAATGGTTCATCGCCCCGGGATGAAAAGCGGTGATTTGATTATCATCCAGATCCGTGGTGATGAAAGCTTGAGCGGTGAAGGTATCCTTAACCTGGCGTATGTGAGTCTGCGGCAGCTTCAGTCGATCCAGTCGGTAGGCGTAAGGTTGGTAGTCCTCACCCACGGTGGCCATGATCAGCGCGCGCTCGCCAAGCAGACGCAAGTTGTAGGCAATATTGCCGGCGCAACCACCGAATTCGCGGCGCATGTCGGGAACCAGAAACGCGACGTTGAGAATATGTATCTGGTCAGGGAGGATGTGATTGCGAAACCGGTCTCGGAACACCATGATAGTGTCGTAGGCGATCGAGCCACATAGCAGGCATTGCATGAGCGCTTGTTTCCCCGATTCGTGCCGAGCTAGCGAGTAATCAAGATCGGTTTCAGGTCCATCGATTGCTCTATCCGCATAGCGACTACGTCGGCCTGCGCGCGGTCGGCATAAGGGCCGGCGTGGACCCGGTACAGCCCATCGCGCGCGTACAGTCCGATGGCGCCGGCCAGCCAAGCAATCTCGATGCGCATATGAGCGAGGAAACTCTCGGCGTTCTGGCGCTGGCTGAAGGCGCCGAGCTGCACGTATACGCCGTTGCGTTCCTCCGCGACAGCGGCCTCGGCTGGCCGCGGTGCCGGAGCGGGTTCGCTGGACGTCGCCGGAGTCCGCTCGGTGACGATGGGCTGTGGGGTCTCGCCCAGGACGATGCTCTCTACTTCAACCAAATCGCTGCCCGAGGCAACCACTCCAAGCTTGTATGCTGCAGTGTACGAAAGGTCGATCAGGCGGTCGCCGCGGAACGGACCGCGGTCGTTGATGCGCACGACGACGGTCTTGCCGGTGCGGAGATTGGTTACCCGCGCGTAACTCGGGATCGGAAGCGTCGCGTGCGCCGCGGTCATGGCATACATATCGTATGGTTCGCCTGATGCGGTAGGCTGTCCGTGGTAACGCCTGCCGTACCAACTCGCGGTCCCGCGCGCTCGGTAGGGACCGAGGCGGGCCATGGGAGTATAGGTGCGACCAAATACGGAGTACGGGCGCGACGTGGAGGCCTTGATGGGTTCAACCTTGGGTTCGGGATCGGAAATTTGCTCGAGGTGAGCCGGCGGATTCGCACCTGGACCGTCGTCGAGGTAATACCCACCCGGTCTGCTTGGCGCTTTCGTCTCCGGGCGAGGTGGGGCTGAAGAACAGGCGGCGAGAGCAACCAGGCTCAAGACTACCAGGGCTGACGCGGAGCCCTTCGCCGTCTTCACTAGCTCTTCACCAGCCGCTTGTGCGTGTGGATGCTCATCAGGATCCCCAAGGCGAACAGGATACTGACCAGCGATGTGCCGCCGTAGCTGATCAACGGCAATGGCACGCCTACCACCGGCAACACGCCGCTCACCATGCCCATGTTCACGAACACGTAAGTGAACAGCGTAAGCGTGATGGCCCCGGCCACCAGCCGAGTGAAGAGAGTCGACGCGTTGAAGGTGATGAACAGCCCGCGCCCGATGACGAACAGGAACAGCGTCACCAGCACGAGGTTGCCGAACAAACCGAACTCTTCCGAGAAAACCGCGAAGACGAAATCGGTGCTGCGCTCCGGCAGGAAATCGAGATGTGCCTGCGTGCCGTTGAGCCAGCCCTTGCCGAAAAACCCTCCTGACCCCAGCGCGATGGTGGCCTGAATCGTGTGATAGCCAGCGCCCAACGGGTCCTGGTTAGGGTCGAACAAGGTGAGAATGCGCTGCCGTTGATAGTCGTGCAGTGCGTGCCATACCAGCGGCAGGCTGGACATGACTGCCGCCGTAACCCCGACCAGGATCTTCCAGTTCAGTCCGGCCAGGAAGATGACATAGAAACCCGCGGCCGTAATGATCAGCGCCGTGCCCAGATCGGGTTGCTTGGCAACCAGCGCCACCGGCACCATCAGCATCACCGCTGCCACCGCGAAGTCGCGCAGCTTGAGCACCGCCTCGTACCGATCGAAGTACCACGCAAGCGCCAGCGGTACCGCCACCTTCATCAGCTCCGATGGCTGAACGCGGGTAACGCCCACGTGCAGCCAGCGGCGCGCGCCGTTGACCGTTTCGCCGTAACGCCAGACGGCGATCAGCAGGAGCAGGCCGAAAATGTACGTCGGCAGCGCCAGCCGCTGCAGATAGTGGGGCGGGATGTTGGCAGCAATCCACATGACCGTCAGTGCCACCACGATGTTGGCGAGCTGCGCGCCGATCCGGCTCACGCTCTCTCCCGAAGCGCTGTACAGCGTGATGAGTCCAACCAGCAGCAGTGCGCCGATCGCCGCCAGCAGATGGCGATCGATGTGGCGGCCGAGGAACGCTAGAAGGCGGCTAATCATTCTCGTCACCTTCATCCCGCGCGCCGGGCTTGGCCGGCGGCTCCTTGCCCAGCAAGTAGAAGTCCAACACCGCACGCGCCACGGGCGCCGCAGCCGAAGCTCCATGCCCACCGTTCTCCACCAGCACTGCCAGGGCGATGGTAGGTGCGTCGGCCGGGGCGTATGCGATGAACAGGGCGTGATCGCGGTGGCGCTCCTGAACTCGCCGCTCGTCGTACTTTTCGTTCTGCTTCAGGGCGCCCACTTGCGCCGTCCCAGTCTTGCCGGCAAAGCGATATTGGGCGCCAGCCCCCGCCACTGCAGCGGTGCCGCCCGGGCGAGTGACGTCAACCATCGCATCGCGCACCAGGCTCAGGCTCTGAGGGTGCAGAGCGACGGTGCCGACCGGTTCGACATCGATGCTGGTGAGCTTGTTGGTCTGGCTGTCCTGGATGTGGCGCACGAGGTGCGGGCGGAACATCGTGCCCTTGTTGGCGATGACAGAGACCGCCTGCGCGAGCTGCATCGGCGTGGCGAGATTGTAGCCCTGTCCGATACCCACCGAAATCGTGTCGCCGGCGAACCACTTCTGCTGGAAGCGGCGCATCTTCCATTCCTGCGACGGCAGCAATCCCGCGGCCTCGCCGTCGATGTCGATGCCGGTGCGGCGACCGAAACCGAACTGGCCGATGAAGTCGTGGATATTGTCGATCCCGAGCTCCTGGGCCACGCCATAGTAGTAGGTGTCGCACGAAATCACGATGGACTTGTGCATGTCCACCATGCCGTGCCCGCCGGTCTTCCAGTCACGGTAGCGATGGCCCGAGCCGCCGGCGAGAAAGAAATAGCCGGGATCGTAGATCGCGCGATGCGGATTGCGCTTCCCGAGTTCCAGCGCCGCTAGCGCCATGAACGGCTTGAATGTAGAGCCGGGCGGGTAAACACCCTGGAGCGCGCGGTTGTTGAGCGGGTGGTCGGGTGAACTGTTCAACGCCTCCCAGCTTTGGGGATCGATGCCGTCGACGAACAGGTTGGGATCGTAGCCGGGCTTGCTGACCAAAGCCAGCACGCCGCCGGTGCTCGGCTCGATAGCCACCAACGCGCCGCGCCGCTCGCCGAAAGCGCGCTCCGCGATTTCTTGCAGGCGCGCATCCAGCGACAGCAGCAGATTGTTGCCCGAAACCGGAAGGGTGCTGCGCAGCGTGCGCACTACACGCCCGTTGGCGTCCGTCTCTCGTTCTTCCAGGCCGGTGACGCCGTGCAGGCTTGTCTCGTAACGCCCCTCCAGGCCGACTCTTCCGATGAAGTCCGAGCCGCTGTAATTCGTGGCCAGGCCCTCGTCCTCAAGCTTGTCGAGATCGTTCTGCGTGAGCCGGCCGATGTAGCCGATCACGTGCGAGGCCACTTCGCCGTTGGGATAATGCCGGAACAAGCGTGCGCGGATATCGATGCCGGGGAAGCGGAATTTATTGGCCGCGAACCTCGCCACCTCCACGTCGTTGAGCCGGGTGCGGATCGGCAGGCTCGAATCACGGGTCTCCTCAAGCAGCTTGCGGAAGCGCTTCCGGTCCTTGGGCGCGACCTCCACCACGGTAGCCAGATCGTTGATCAGCGACTCCAGGTCGCTTACCTTGGAGGGCGTAATCTCGAGTGTATACGCGGCGTAATTGTGTGCGATCACCGCACCATTGCGGTCCAACATCAGGCCGCGGTTGGGAGTGATCGGATTGATCGTGATGCGGTTGTTCTCCGCCAGCGTATGGTAGTACTCGTGCTGCAGGACCTGCAGGTAGAAAAACCGGAGCAGCAGGAGAAAGAAGACCGCCAGCACGACGCCGGCACATACGACCAGCCGGTTCTGGAAGTTGTGCAGCTCTTTCTGGTGGTCGCGCAGTTCGGTCCGCCGGCCCCCACCCAGAACGATCGGGTCGCGCTCCTCGCGCGCGGCCACGCGGCGGAACATGCGCAATCTAGACAGCATCCGGATCGGACCTGGGGCGCAGCGGGACGCGTATCACATTGAACAAGAGCGGCCACAGCGCCGCTCCCAGCAGGCTTGGCACGAAATACAGCGCTCCGGGAAAATCGGCGCCGGCCATCAGCCGGACGCCGAGCATGATCAGCTGCGATGAGATGAGGATGGCCAGCACGTGCGCGATCTGCTGACGCATGCCGAACATCACGATCCGGCGATGGAGCAAGATGGCCAGGTACATGAGCACGGCATAGGCCAACGCATGCTGCCCAAACAGACTCCCGTCGGCGACGTCCATAAGCAGGCCCAAGGACCAGGCCGGCAAAAAACCGACTCTGCGGGGATGGTAGACCACCCAGTAGATGAGCGTCAGCGCGATGAAGTCGGGGCGGATCTGCTGCAGCATGCCCGGCAAGGCGCACAGGTCCAGGACGAGAGCGCTTATCAGGGTGAGCGCAATATAGCGCGTCTTCACAGGCAGGAGAATCTCCTGAGGCGAAGCCCTCCCGCCGGGCGGCGCGCGCAGCCAGTCGATGTTCACTTCTTCGCCTTCCTGCCCCTCGCGCCAGACTCTTCGTCGGTCACGGGATTGGCCGGCAGCGGGTCCGCGGCAGACACGATCAGCACCTGACTGAAGCTGGTCACACCGGCGCTCGGTGTGCAGGTGATGCGGGCAAAGGGGTAAGCTGCATTGCGTTCGATATTGGACACCACGGCCACCGGCAGCCCCGGCGGGTAAGTGCCGTCGATGCCCGAGGTGACCAGCAGATCGCCGTTTTGAATGTCCGCATTCACTGGCATGAAGGGCAGGTTGAGGGTTCCGTCATAGCCAACGCCAAAGGTGATCCCGCGCAAGCCGCTGCGGACCGATTGAACCGGCACCGCCTGCTCCTTGTCTGTGACCAGCGTCACTTCCGATACCCAGGGAAACACGCGCGTCACCTGGCCGACTACGCCGGTCTCATCGACCACGGCCTGGCCTGCCTTGACCCCGTGCTGAAAACCCTTATCCACCACCACCCGCCGGGTAAACGGATCGCGATTTGAATAAAGAATTTCGGCGGCGGTGAACGCGCGCGGCAAGCGCTCGCGCAGCCCGAGCAACTGGCGCAGATGTTGGTTTTCGCTCTCCAGCGATTTCCCCATCTGGAGGGCGCCGGTGTGCAGCAGTTCTTGTCGCCTGAGCTGCTCATTGTCCCGCTGCAGCTGAGACTGGGTCGTGAAGAAGTCACCGACGCGCGCGACAAGCGCACCGGGCATCGAGGACAGACGCTGCAGCGGGTAGACCACCGCCGCGACACTCTGGCGCAGCAGCGTGAGATAGTTGAGGCGGGCGTCCGCCACCAGCAAGACGACGGACAGAATCGAGAAGAACGTGAATCGTGTGAAGAGGCTCGGACCGCGCTTGAAGAACGGTGGCGGCGAGTATTCCATGAGCTGACTACGATCGACGAGCGATTGGCAGAGGGCCTGCCCTTAAGCAAGAAGCGTGCGGCGCCGCGCAGAAAGACAGTAGACGCAACCGCACGCGGCCAGACTCGCTCCTCAGTCGCTGGTGAAGATGCTGCCGAGCTTGTCCATCTTGTCGAGCGCCTTGCCCGAACCGCGTACCACGCAGGTCAGAGGATCATCGGCGACGATCACGGGCAACCCGGTTTCCTCCATCAGCAGGCGATCTATGTCGCGCAGCAGCGCCCCGCCTCCTGTCAGCACCATCCCCTTCTCGGCGATATCGGCACCAAGCTCTGGTGGCGTCTGCTCGAGCGCCGACTTGACCGCGCTCACAATGGCGTTGAGCGGCTCCGTCAGCGCCTCGAGGATCTCGTTGCTCGAAATCGTGAAGCTGCGCGGGATGCCCTCGGCCAGATTGCGGCCCTTCACCTCCTTCTCCTTGACCTCGCTGCCGGGAAAGGCAGAGCCGATCTCCTTCTTGATTTCCTCTGCCGTAGTCTCGCCGATCAGCATCACGTAATTGCGTCGGATGTAGTTGATGATTGCCTCGTCGAACTTGTCACCGCCCACTCGCACCGATCCCGAGTAGACAATCCCGCCGAGGGAGATGACACCCACCTCGGTGGTCCCGCCGCCGATGTCCACCACCATCGAGCCGGTCGCTTCCTCCACCGGGAGTCCTGCGCCAATCGCCGCTGCCATCGGCTCTTCTATCAGCTCAACCTTTCGTGCACCGGCGCCATATGCCGATTCGCGGATGGCTCGGCGTTCGACTTGAGTCGAGCCGCAGGGCACGCAGATCACGATGCGCGGACTGGGAGAGAACAGGCGATTGTCGTGAACCTTCTTGATGAACTGCTTGAGCATCTGCTCGGTCACGGTAAAGTCGGCGATCACCCCATCCTTCATGGGGCGAATGGCGATGATGTTGCCCGGCGTGCGACCAAGCATCTGCTTTGCCGCCAGCCCCACCTCCTGAATTACCTTCTTCCCGTTGGGGCCCCCTTCTTGACGGATGGCAACGACCGAAGGCTCGTTCAGCACGATACCTTTGCTGCGCACGTATATGAGTGTGTTGGCTGTGCCGAGGTCGATGGCAAGATCGTTCGAAAAATAGCCGCCAAGGAATCCGAACATGAAGCTCCTGCTCTGTCGAGTCAAAAATGCATGGAAGGAACAGGTTATAATACTCTACTTGAAGAATGCGTTGGAAGCGCCGGGCCGCTCTCGCGCCCGCTCCAACCAACTCGAGCCGAAACCTCCTCCATGCCTTTGTCTCTGGATGACGTCATGCGCATTGCGCAACTGGCCCGTCTGGAAATCAGCAGCGGCGAGGCACAGCAAGCTCTGAGTCAACTGCAGGCCATCTTCGCGTTGATCGAAGAGTTGCAATCGGTCGACACGCAACGCATCGAACCCATGTCTCATGCTCAGGACGTCAGCCTGCGGCTGCGCGAGGACCGGGTGAGCGAAGGGGATCAACACGAGCTGTTCCAGAGCGTTGCACCGCAAGTCGACGCCGGTCTGTACCTGGTACCCAAGGTCGTAGAGTGACCGTGGTTGCGGTAAGAAGCGGGGCGGCAGGGCGCGCCGATGGTTGGTCTTGGGCCGCTTGTGGGTCGCATCTCACTCGATGATCAATGCCAATCTCCACGAGTTGGGCCAAGCGCTTGCTCAAAGGCAAGTGTCCAGCGTGGAACTGACCCGGCTGTTCCTCGACCGCGCACAACGGCTTAACCCGCGCCTGAACGCATTCGTCACACTGGATCCGGAAGCGAGCCTCGCCCAAGCCCGGGCAGCGGACGAGCGCATCGACAGGGGTCAAGGGCAGGCGCTGACGGGTATCCCGATCGCTCTCAAGGACATCTTTCTGACCAAAGGCTGGCTCACTACGTGTGCCTCAAAAATCCTGTCGAACTTCGTCGCACCGTACGACGCGCACGTGGTCGAAAAACTGCAGGCCGCAGGAGCAGTCAATCTCGGCAAGACCAACATGGACGAGTTCGCCATGGGTTCGTCCAGCGAAACCTCTCACTACGGGCCGGTCAAAAATCCCTGGGACTGCGAGGCCGTCCCAGGTGGCAGCTCAGGCGGCTCGGCAGCCGCCGTGGCGGGCCGTCTTGCACCCGCCGCGTTAGGCACCGATACCGGGGGCTCCATCCGCCAGCCGGCTGCGCTGTGCGGCATCTCCGGATTGAAGCCGACCTACGGCGCAGTGTCGCGCTACGGGATGGTCGCCTTCGCCTCCAGTCTGGACCAGTGCGGTCCCATGGCGAAGTCCGCCGCGGACCTGGCGTTGCTGCTCACTGCGGTAGCAGGATTCGACGCGCGCGATGCAACCAGCCTGGAACGTCAGAGCGAGGACTATGGACGCGAGCTGGAGAGGTCCCTCGCGGGTCTGCGCATAGGGCTACCGAGCGAGTACTTTGGCGCAGGCCTAGCGCCGGACGTCGGGCGAGCGGTGCAAGCTGCCATCGCTGAGTACGAGAAGCTGGGATGCCGGCTGGTAGAGGTGAGTCTGCCGCAGACTCGGTTGTCAATTCCGGCCTACTACGTCCTCGCGCCCGCCGAAGCTTCCAGTAACCTCGCTCGCTTCGATGGCGTACGCTATGGCTACCGGGCGCCGGAGTACACCGACCTCCGCGACATGTACATGAAGACCCGGGCGCAGGGTTTCGGCGCCGAGGTCAAGCGCCGCATCTTGATCGGGACCTATGTACTGTCGCACGGATACTACGACGCCTACTACCTGCAGGCACAGAAGGTCCGCCGCCTGATCGCTCTGGACTTTGCGGAGGCCTTCAAGCGTTGCGACGTCATCATGGGCCCTACTTCACCAACCACTGCATTCAAGCTTGGGACCAAGACTGCGGATCCCGTGCAGATGTATCTCAACGACATCTATACGGTTCCCGCGCCGCTCGCAGGGATCCCGGCCCTATCGATTCCCTGTGGCTTCGGAGACGCTCACCTGCCGGTGGGGCTTCAGATCATGGGCAATTATTTCCAGGAAGCGCGCATGCTCAACGTGGCGCACCAATACCAGCGCGCCACTGATTGGCACGTTCGCACACCTGCCGGCTTCGACTAGCAGGACAAGCGACGGCGTCGCTATTGCCGAGACTATGAGTTCCGCTGAGCACTGGGAAATTGTGATCGGGCTGGAGACGCATGTTCAGCTGTCGACCGCGTCGAAGATGTTCTCGGGCGCGTCCACCGCATTCGGCGCCGCACCCAACACTCACGCCTGCGCGGTGGACCTCGCGTTACCGGGCGTTCTACCGGTAGCCAACAAGGATGCGGTCGAGCGGGCCATCCGCTTCGGGGTTGCGGTCGGCGGGACCATCAGTCGCCGGTCGGTATTCGCTCGCAAGAATTATTTTTACCCCGACCTGCCCAAGGGCTACCAGATCAGCCAGTATGAATTGCCGATCGTGCAAGGGGGCAGCATCGCGATCCAGATCGGGGAGACCGAAAAAAGCATCCATCTCACCCGCGCTCACCTGGAGGAGGACGCGGGAAAGCTGCTGCACGATCAGTACCGAGACATGAGTGGCATCGATCTCAACCGCGCCGGCAGCCCGCTGCTGGAGATCGTGTCAGAGCCGCAGATGCACAGCGCCGAGGAAGCAGTCGCCTACGCCAAAGCGCTGCATACACTGGTGCGCTGGATCGACATCAGCGATGGCAACATGCAGGAGGGGTCGTTTCGCTGCGACGCCAATGTCTCGGTGCGCGCCAAAGGTAGCGACAAACTCGGTACGCGCTGCGAGATCAAGAACCTCAACTCGTTTCGATTCTTGGAGCGCGCCATCGCCTACGAG
>Ga0187776_10001188_pt1 | contig 12914 bp, 9 predicted proteins | sample 0216_BV02_MP12_2_FD_132426 | JGI IMG/M metagenome (GOLD analysis project Ga0187776, IMG submission 132426) | Tropical peat soil microbial communities from peatlands in Department of Meta, Colombia - 0216_BV02_MP12_20_MG | ecosystem: Environmental > Terrestrial > Soil > Wetlands > Peat | place...
CAGCAGACGGCCACGGCAGACATTCTGCGTGTGATCTCGAGCTCGCCGACGGATGTACAGCCAGTCTTCCAGCACATCGCGGAGAGCGCGGTTCGGCTCAGTGGTGGCCTCTTCGGTTCGGTCTATCGCTTCGACGGCGAGCTGATTCATATGGTCGCCCATCACAACTACCCCCCAGCGGCGCTGGAGCTTTCAGAGCGCATCTTCCCGATGCCGCCGAGCCGCCGGGTGTTCACGGGTCGAGCGATTCTCGAGCGCGCCGTCGTCAACGTGGGGGACGTGTCGCAGGACCAAGAGGTGCCCCTGATTCTCGACGTCGTTGGGCGGATCGGCTTCCAAAGCGTCTTGTCGGTCCCGTTGATGCGTGACGGCAACCCGGTCGGGGCGATTACGGTCTGGCGTTCGACGGTCGGCTTGTTCTCCGATGAGCACATCGCGCTTCTGGAGACCTTCGCCGACCAAGCGGTGATCGCGATCGAGAACGTGCGACTCTTCAACGAGACAAAGGAGGCCCTGGAGCAGCAGACGGCGACGGCCCAGATCCTCCAGGTCATCTCTAGTTCTCCCACGGACGAGGAACCGGTCTTCACCGCAATCGTGCGCAGCGCGCGCAAGCTCTGTGACGCAACCTTCAGCGTTGTCGTGCTCACCGAGACGGGTCAACAGGCACTGGTCGCCGTGGACGGGGTGGACTCGGAGAAGATTGCCGCCTTGCGCGGAATCTACCCGCGCCCGATTGCGCGGGATACCGCGATCGGGCGAGCGATTCTCGACCGGCGCATCGTCCACATCGAGGACTCGTGGGCGGACCCTGAATTCACTCATCCGCTCCGCGACACCCACTCCCTGCGCTCCATACTCACCGTTCCCATCTTCCGCGAAGGCCGTTCCATCGGCGCGGTCAGTGTCTGGCGCGGCGAGGCGAGGCCCTTCACCGAGCAACAGATCGCGCTACTCAAGACCTTCGCCGAACAAGGCGTCATCGCGATCGAGAACGTACGCCTCTTCAAGGAACTCCAGGCGCGAACCCGGGAGCTGACACGTTCGGTCGACGAACTCCGGGCCCTGGGGGAGGTCGGGCAGGCGATCAGCTCGACGCTCGATCTGGAGACGGTACTGAGCACGATCGTCTCACGAGCCGTCCAGCTGTCGGGGGTCGACGGCGGTGTGGTGTTCGAGTACGACGACGCGGCTCAGGAGTTCGTTCACCGGGTTGCCACGGAAGCGGGCGGAAGCCTCGCGGCGGCGCGCCGTGGTACGCGGGTCCGAAAAGGGGAAGGGGTCGTCGGGCGGACCGCGATGACGCTTGCGCCGGCCCAGGTTGTCGACATCACTGTGCCTGGCGCATACGAGAGTCGCCTGCGAGAGAACCTGATCGAGTCGGGCGTCCGCGCCGTCCTGGCGGTGCCGATAGTTCGCGATGACCAGCTGATCGGGTGCCTCGTCGTATCCCGTAATCGCCCCGGCGAATTCCCGGCGGAGACGATCGAGCTTCTGCGGACCTTCGCCACCCAATCCGCACTGGCCATCCAGAATGCACGGCTCTTCCGGGAGATCGCCGACAAGAGCCGCCAGCTCGAGGTCGCGAGCCAGCACAAATCCGAGTTCCTGGCGAACATGTCCCACGAGCTCCGCACGCCGCTGAACGCCATCATCGGCTTCTCCGAGGTCCTGACCGATCGCATGTTCGGTGAGCTGAACGAGAAGCAGGAGGAATATCTACGGGACATCCATGCATCCGGGGGGCATCTGCTCTCGCTGATCAACGACATCCTCGATCTCTCCAAGATCGAGGCCGGCCGGATGGAGCCGGAGCTGACGGACTTCGACCTTCCGACCGCCATCGAGAATGCCCTGATGCTGGTTCGTGAAAGGGCTGGACGACGCTCGATTGCTCTGCACACAAACATCGACCGCGGGCTCGGCCAGATTCAGGCAGACGAGCGAAAGGTCCGCCAGGTCGTTTTGAACCTCCTGTCAAATGCGATCAAGTTCACGCCCGAGGGTGGGCGCATCGAAGTCAGCGCGACGCCAAAGAACGGATTCGTGGAAGTCTCGGTCAGCGACAGCGGAATCGGCATCGCCCCCGAGGATCAGGAAAAGGTCTTCGAAGAGTTCCGTCAGGTCGGCACGGCGGCGAAGAAGATCGAGGGAACCGGACTGGGATTGACGCTGTGTCGGAAGTTCGTGGAACTCCACGGCGGGCGGATCTGGGTGAAGAGCCAGGTGGACGTGGGCTCCACGTTCACGTTCACGGTCCCGGTGCGTCAGGGCGGGTAGGGCTTCGCCTACTTGCCCTTCGGCTCGCGCGGGTCCACGGTCTCGCGAAGGCAGCGGTGCTCGATCCGGTACCCACGCCCGGAGTCCGACGCCATGTCTTCCTTCATCTCTGCTTCACACTGCTTTCGCGTCTTGGTCCCGGACTCGGCCCTCCACAGCTGTGAATCGTCGATCGCGGGGCCGTTGAGTGGCACATAGTGCCGCCACAGCACCCACCCGTCCTCGGCGAAGGCCGTCGCCACGCTCGCCATCAGGGCCAGCGCGGCAATCGCCGAGGCCCGGCGCGATCGCGTCATCCCGTGCCCTCCCCGGTGCACCCCGGGCGATTTCTGGTCGCGCGATCTGGCCATACTGCCAGTCTCGCCCGAATATCCGATTTCGGAGAGATTCCTTGTGGGTCTGGTCCAGACCGGCTCGGAGTGGCAAATCGGGGCAATCGGCGACACACTGAAAAAGAAGGCCAATTGCCATGAGCATGATGCCGGGCGCCAGGGCGAGCAGGATCGATGCGGCCACGAAGGTGAACGACGTTCTGCGCCGCCATCCGCTTGCCGGTGAGGTCTTCATCCAGCACGGGCGGCTCTCCGTGGCCGAGTCGGGGCAGTTCTACCTCCACTACCCGGACGAGACGGTCGGCCGATTCGCGCAACGGAACGGCGCGGATCTCGAAGCGCTGCTCCTCATGCTGAACGCCGTGGCGGAAGCGGCGGATGTGGAGCCTGCTGGTCCGCGGCCGCGACCGACCGGGCGGGGCCGTCCACCGGAGGGTCCGATTGGCTACACATCCAGCTATCGAGAGCTGAAAGATTCAGACATCGAGGCCGAGCCTCTCGTGGCGAGCCTCGTGGTGCGTGGGCTGGACTGACCGCGACGCATCGCGGGTGCCCGGTGTGTCTCAGTATCCCCGGCCCCAATCGATCACGTTGGCGAGGGGCCGGCCCTCCAGATAGGCACGCAGGTTGTCGGAGAACACCTCGACGACCCGATGCTGCGCGACATCGGTGCCGCCCGAAACGTGGGGCGTGATCAGCACGCGCTCGTCCTGCCAGAGACGAGCGTCCGGAGCGTGCTCGAACTCGCCCACGTACACGTCGAGGCCGACGCCGCGCAGCCTGCCCGACGCCAGCGCGTCGAGCAGCGCCTCCTCGTCGACGATCTCGCCGCGCGCCACGTTGACCAGCACCGTGCCCGCGCGCATCGACGCGAACGCCGAGCGACCGATCAACCCCGTCGTTTCCGGCGTCCACTGACAGCAGACGGCCACGAAATCGCTCTCGCCCAGGAGCGCAGGCAGACGCTCGGGGCCTTCGAGCCGGCTGAAGCCTGGGGGCAGCGCCTCGTCCGGCGACACATGGCGGCGCGTGCCGACGACGCGCATCCCTGCGCCCGCGCACAGGCGGCCGACCGCCCGCCCGATTCCGCCGGCCCCGACGACACAGACGGTCTTGCCCTCGATCAGGATCGGCCGGTAGCTACCGTGCTCGAATTGGCGGCGCTGCCGGTCGCGGTCGGCGCGATGAAGCCCGCGGGCGAAATGGAGAAAGCAGGCCAGAACGTACTCGGCCATGGCGCCCGTGTTGCCCTGGCCCCGCGAGGTCGTGACGCAGACGTCGCTGCCCCACAGGTCTCCGCGCATCAGATTGCTGGCACCGGCCGGGCGCTGGTGAAACCAGCGCAGGCGCGGCGATCGAGCCCGGAGATCGAGCGGAAAGGGCCAGCCGCCCAGGATCACCTCGGCCTGGGCCAGGAGCCGATCGCGCTCCTCGCGCGTGCTGGCCGGACCGGGACGGCTTCCCAGATAACGCTCGACGGTCCACCGGGGCCACGTCTGACGGATCTCGTCGTCGAACCAGCCGCGCGCGTCGACGACGCGGAGCCGCGGGTCGACGCGCGCGATGTGCGCGAGCTCCTCGTCGGCGATGGGCTGGATGACTAGGACGTTGACGGTGCGCGTGGGCTCAGGGTGTGAGATCGAGAGCTTCCACCACGCGCGTGTAGGGGAGCTTCGCCCGATCGTTCAGCTCGCGCACGTTCTGCGCGGTCGGCGCCTCGAACAGGCACATGCACCGCGCCTCGCCGGGCACGAACGTGCTGCGAATGTAGCGGACGTTCTGGCCCTGGGCGGTCATGTCCTTGCCCGTCTGGATGGCGGCCTTCTGGGCGCCCGCGAGCTGGTCCATCGTGATGCCCTTGAGATCGCGTTCCACCATAAATACCGGCATGTCGGTCCTCCTTCAGGTTGCTCGAGGTCAGGGATCAAGGCTACCGCTCTTTGAGCTTCACGTCCTCGTAGGGCGCCGACCACGGATAATCCGTGATGAGGCCGAGCCCGGATTCGGCGATGCGCGGGCCGGTCGCCTGCAGCAGCGCGAGCTGCCAGATCGGCAGGTACATGACCTTGTCGTGGATCAGCTGCTGGATCCGATGCAGGATCGCCTCGCGCTTCTTCGGATCGTGCTCCGTCGCCTGCTCGCGGAAGAGCCCGTCGATGTCCGGATAGCCGCCGTAGGCAAACGAGCCGGTCGAGGTCGTGAACGCCTCGATGCGCGTGGCGGCGTTGCCGGAAATGCCGCTCAGGCTGTAGATGAGATTCTTGAGCTTCCGCTCCTGATAGGCCTTCATGAAGGCGGCGCGCTCCAGCGGGCGCAGCTTGGTCCGGATGCCCACCGCCTGCAGATAGTTGAGCGACGGCTCGCAGTAGTTCGTGGCGGCGGCATCGCACCAGAAATCGCCGGCGTCGAAGCCCTTCGGGTATCCGGCCTCCGCGAGCAGCTGTCGCGCCTTGGCCGGATCGTACGGAATGATCGGCGGCTGCCAGTAGAACTCGAAGCTGGTGGGGATGATACTGCCGGTGATCTTCGAGAACCCCAGGGTCTCCGCCTGGTTGATCGCCGGCCGGTCGACCGCGTACGTGGCGGCCAGGCGTACGCGCCGGTCGTGCCACGGCGAGCTCGCGTCCCACTGATCGGCGAATACGAGCCAGTGGGTGCTCGAGAACGGCGTCGGCACCAGCGTGAGCCCGGGCGTGCGCTGCACCTCCTCGCCGAGGGGCCCGGTCATCGCGTACGCGATGTCGGCCTCGCCGCGCTTGAGCATGGCCATCCGCGTCGTGATCTCCGTGACCACCTTGAACGAGAGCACCTTCACGCTCGGCGTCTTGCGCCAGTAGCCGTCGAAGGCCTCGAGCACGAGCTCGACGCCCGGCGTGAACGACACGAAGCGGTAGGGCCCCGCGCCGATCGGATGCTTCTTGAAGCCTTCCTCCCCGACCTTCTCGACATATTTCTTGGGCACGATCCACCCGGCCCCGGTGGCCGGCGTGCCGTAGAACGTGATGAAGTCGGGCCACGGCTGCTTGAGCCTGAAGCGCACGTGGCTCGCGTCGGGAGTCTCCACCGCGGCCACCCTGTCCTTGAGGACCTTCGCGGAGATGCCGCGGTATCGCTCGAAGGAGAACTTGACGTCCTCGGCGGTGACCGGCTCGCCGCTGTGAAAGCGCACGCCGCGGCGCAGGACGAACTCGTAGACGAGCCCGTCGGGCGACCGGCTCCAGGACTCGGCCAGGGACGGGGCCATGCTCTTGCCGGGCATCGGCTTGAGCATCGCGTCGTGCAGGGCGTAGAGCATCATGAACGGCGTGATCAGCCCCGGCGTCTCGGCCGGCTCGAAGAGCGTCGGCGCGATCGTGAAGTGGACGGCCCACGTCATCTGCCCCGCGGGCGCCTGCGCCCGGGCTTCCGGAGCCATGATCGCACCGGCCGAAGCGGACAGGACCGCGGCGAGCGCCCCGGCCGCGATCGTTCGTGCGCGTAGTCTCATACGTATCACCTCCAGATCAGGCGTAGTTCGTCTCGGGATGATCGAGGGCCGAGGGTAAGCCCAGCGCACAACGATGGTCAAGGCTCACGGACGCCCAACCGGTTTAGACTATTCGGTACGATGGCGTGCGCCGGCTGCGGTACAGAGGTCTCCGCGGACTTCGCGTTTTGCCCGCGCTGCGGGCGGCGCCAGCCGGCCCCCTGCGCCGCCTGCGGCTCGCCGCTCGCCCCCGACTTCGCGTTCTGCCCCCGCTGCGGGGCGGCGCGCAGCTCCGCCCCCGCGGCCGGCAAGACGCCGGCGGCGCCTCCGGCGCCGGCCCAGGCCCCGGCGACCCCGGCCCCCGGACAGGCGGCCGGGCGTGAAGCCGACCGGCGACAGGTCACGGTGCTCTTCGCCGATCTCACCGGATTCACCTCGCTCTCGGAGCGGCTCGATCCCGAAGAGGTCCGCGCCTTCCAGAACGCGCTGTTCGAGACCCTCGCGCAGGCCATCGAGCGCTACGACGGATTCGTCGAGAAGTTCGTGGGCGACGCCGTGATGGCGGTCTTCGGCGCCCCGGTTGCGCACGAGGACGACCCGCAACGCGCGCTCGAGGCGGCCCTCGACATGCTCGAGCGCGCCGGACGGCTGGCCGATCGCTGGGCGGCGCGACTCGGCCAGCGCGTGACGCTCCACATCGGCGTCCACAGCGGCCCGGTCGTGGCCGGCAGCCTCGGCGCCGCCGCCGGCGCGGCATACGCCGTGACCGGCGACACTGTGAACACCACGGCGCGGCTCCTCGGCGCCGCGGCGCCCGGCACGATCCTCGTGTCCGAGGCGTCCCACGCGCTGACGCGCCATCGGTTCAGCTTCGAGCCCGGCGGCGAGCTCACCCTGCGCGGCAAGTCCGAGAGCATTCGCGTCCACCGGCTCCTCGGCGCGATGGCCGAGCCCCGGTCCGGCCGCGGGCTCGCCGCGCTGGGGCTCGCCGCGCCGCTGGTCGGCCGCTCGGACGAGCTCGACCAGCTGGAAAACGCCTTCGCGCGCATGCAGCGCGGCCGGGCCCAGGTGGTCTGCCTGGTCGGCGAGGCCGGCACCGGCAAGTCTCGCCTGATCGGCGAGTTCTTCTCGAAGCTCGAGCGCGACGGCCGGCTCGCCCGCACGGTCGTCCGGCGCGCGACGTGCTCGTCGCTCGGCGAGCCGACCTACGGCATCTTCGGGGCGCTCTTCCGCGACGCCTACAAGGTCGATCCGGCCGACTCGCTCGACGTCGCGAGGCAGAAACTGGCCGACGGCCTGCGCTCGCTCGGCGCCCGCTCGGACGAGGCCGACGCGATCGCGCCGGTGCTGAGCTATATGCTCGGCGTCGAGGATGCCAGGCCCCGCGACGTGGAGCCCGAGCAGCTCCAGCGCCAGATCGCCCTGGCGGCGCGCGCCCTGGTCGAGCGGCGGGTCGAGCACGATCCGCTGATGATCGTCGTCGACGATCTGCACTGGGCGGACAGCGCCTCCATCGATCTGCTCCGCAACGTCGTCGACCACCTTGCCGACAAGCCGCTCATGGTGCTCCTCTCGCACCGCCCCGAAGCGCACCCGCCGCAGGTGACCCGCGCCGCGCAGACGGTCATCCGGCTCCATCCGCTGTCGCGCGACGAGACCCGGGCGCTGGTGGGCGGCCTCTTCGGCGCGGCCGGGGACCGGCTCGAGCGGCTCCAGGATTTCGTCGCGACGCGCGCCGGCGGCAATCCGCTCTTCGTCGAGGAGATCGTGCGCAGCCTGGTGGGCAAGGGCGTGCTCGTCCGCACCGGCGAGCGCTGGGCGAGCACGGCCACCTACGAGGCGGCCGACGTCCCGCCGACCCTGCACGGCCTGTTGCTCTCCCGCGTCGATCGGCTGCCCGCCGAGGCGCGCCGCCTGCTGCAGGAGGCGGCCGTGCTGGGCGCGGAGTTCGACGAATCGCTGCTGCGCGCGGTCACGGGCGACGCCGCGAGGGTGCCCCTGGCGCTAGACGGTCTGGTCGAGGCCGATCTGATCAGGTCGGCCGGGGCGGGGCGCGACGGCGCGCGCTATCGCTTCACGCACGCGCTCGCGCACGAGGTCGTCTACCAGAATCTGCTCCTGTCGCGCCGGATCGAGCTGCACGAGACGGCCGGCCGCGCGCTCGAGCGCATCGCGGGCCCGCATCCCGAGCGCCTGGGCGATCTCGAGGCGCTCGGTCACCACTGGAGCCTCAGCGCCGACAAGCCGCGCGGCGCGCGCTATCTCCTGGCCGCCGGCGACTGGGCGCGCGCGGTCTACGCCAACGACGACGCGATCCGCCACTACGAGCGCGCGCTCGAGACCCTGGCCGAGTGCGAGCTCTGCGAGGTCGAGACGCGTGCCGCGCGCGAGCGCCTGGGCGACCTGCTGGGGCTCACCGGGCGCCGAGCCGCTGCGCTCGCGCACTATGAAGCGGTCCGGCAGGAGCTCGAGACCTGCGCGGACCGCGCGGCGGGCGCGCGGCTGCATCGAAAGATCGGCGGCCTGCACTGGGAGGCCGGCGACCGCGAGCGGGCCGGCGCCTGCTTCGCGGCGGGGCTTGAGCGTCTGGGCGACGACGGTGATCCGCTGGAGCGCGCGCACCTGTTCCAGGAGATGGGCCGGCTCGCGTTCCGCGCGGGCGACAACGCCGGCGCCATCGAGTGGGCCGAGCGCGCGCTCGCCGAGGACGCGAGCGAGCAGGAAGCCGCCGCCGACCCCGCGCGCGCCCGCGAGGCGGCGGCCATGCGCGCCCAGGCGTACAACACCCTCGGCGTTGCGCTCGCGAGGACTGGGCGTCTCGCCGAGGCCGTCGCGCAGATCGAGCGGAGCATCGGCCTGGCCGAGGCCCGCGATCTGTTGCAGGACGCCTGCCGTGGGTATACGAATCTGGGGGTGCTCTACAGCTCCCTCGACCCGCGCCGCAGCATCGAAACGTGCCTGAGAGGGCTCGCGACCGCCAAGAAGGTCGGCGATCTCGGCTTTCAGTCGCGGCTCTACGCGAACCTCGCGGTCGCCTACTGCGCGCTGACGGATCGGTGCGAGGCCGAGGGAGTCGAGGCGGCGCGCACCGCCATCGATCTCGATCGGCGGCTCGGCCTGATCGATCACCTGGCGGTCCCGCTGATCGTGCTCGGCCAGATTCACCAGTGCCACGGCGAGCACGCCGAGGCGTTCGCCTCGTACCAGGAGGCGCTGAGCCTCGCCGAGCAGGCCGGTGAGCCGCAGCTGCTGTTCCCGTGCTACGACGGCCTGGCCACCCTGCACCTCGACGCCGGCAACCAGGCGCTCGCCGAGTCGTACCTGGCCAAGGCGCAGGAAGTATGCGAGCGGGCCGGAGTCGAGCCCGATACCTTGATGGTGCTTCCGTTCCTTTGCTGAGATCGGTTGCTTTGCTACCGTCGATACCCGGAGGAGTTCCCCATGACCATGCTTGAATCGCGTCCGCCGGTCGCGCCCGGAGAGCCGGCGCCGCATTTCACCCTGCCCGCCGTCGACCGCAACGAGAACGTCTCGTTGACCGACTATCGCGGCCGGAACCCGGTCTTCCTGGTATTGCTGGTCGGGCTCTGGTGCCCGTTCTGCCGCAGGCAGATCGCGCAGATCGGGACGATCGAGGGCAAGCTGAAGGCGCTCGGCGTCGAGACGCTCGTGGTGGTGGCGACGGCGCCGGACAATGCGCGCCTGTACTTCAAGTTCCGGCCGACGCGAGTGCGGCTGGCGTCAGATCCGGAGCTCTCCACGCACCGCGCGTACGGCGTGCCGCGGCCGATCCCGACCCCCGAGTTCATGGAGGCGCTGGCCTCGACCCGCGTCAATCCCGACGGTGGACTGCCGGCGCCGCTCCCGGTGATCGAAGCCGCCCAGGCGATCGGGCAGCTCGACGGCTATGCCGGCACCAAGACCGACCAGACCGAGATGGAGCGCCAGTGGCCGCAGCTCAAGGCGCAGTTCCTGATCGACCGCGACGGCATCGTGCGCTGGGCCAACATCGAGTGCGCGACCGAAGGCATCGCCGGGGTCGGGAAATTCCCGCCGGAGGACGTCATCCTCGGCGCCGCGCGCGCTCTATCGCACCACTAGTCGAGTCGGGCCGCGGCCCTCTCGCTTATCGCCTCGTCCGGGGGCTGGTCCGCTTTCTGCTGTGGCTGTTCTACCGCCGGATCGTCGTCGTCGGCCGGGAACGGATACCCGAGCGTGGTTGCCTGATCATCGCCGCCAACCACCACAACGCGCTCGTCGATGCGATGCTGATCATCGCGACCGTGCCACGCCCGGTCACGGTCCTCGCCAAGGCCCCGCTCTTTCGCCACCCCTTGATCGGACCACCACTGCGGATCATGGGCGCCGTTCCAGTGCACCGGCGAGTGGAAGCGGGTGACGATCCGCGAAAGAACGACCAGATGTTCGATGCGGCGATCGAGGCGCTGCGCCGCGGAGGCGTCATCCTGATCTTTCCCGAGGGAACCTCGCAGCCTCAGCCGATCCTGCTCCCTCTGCGGACCGGGGCGGCGCGGCTGGTGCTCGGGGCCGAGGCCGCCCTGGGCGACGCATCTCGCGTCACGCTCCTGCCGATCGGAATGGTCTTCCACGACCCTGGAACGTTTCGCTCCGCCTCGGTCCAGCTCACGATCGGCGCGCCCGTCGCGACCGCCGAGCTCATCGCAGCCCATCGCGCACGGCCCGAGGAAGCGGTGCGCGCCATCACCGCGCGACTGACCGATGCCATCGCGGCCCAGATCGTCGAGGCGGAAGACCAGTACTCGCTCGACCTTCTGTCGGTGCTCGAGCGCGCGTGGTGGGAGGAAGCGGCCCGCCGGGGCGACCCGGCGCCTCCGCATGGCCGGCCCGCCGAGCAGTCCCTGGCGTGGAAGCAGCAGGTCATGCGCGCGGGCCGCTATCTCGCCCGTCGCGAGCCGCATCGCATCGCCGAGCTCCGCTACCGGATCGAGCTCTACCAGAGCCATCTCGACGAGGTCGGCCTCACCGGCACCCAGCTCGGCCAGCCCTACACGGCGGGCCTCGTCGCCTCCTACGTCGCGACCAACGTGCTCTGGCTGGCGATCGGACTGCCCGTCGCCTGCTGGGGGATTGTGACCCACGCCGCGCCGTACTGGCTGACCGGGCACATCGTGCGATGGCTCGGCCGGACCGCCGAGGAAGAGGCGACCGACAAGATGGCCGCCGGCTTCGTGATCTATCCCCTGCTCTGGTGCGTCCAGAGCTGGCTCGTCCTTCGGCTCGCGGGCCTGGGCGCCTTGCTGCTGTTCGTGCTCCTGCTCGCGCCATCGGGCCTGCTCGCGCTGGCCTGGCGGGAGCGGCTCGGACAGGTGCGGCGCCAGGCGCGCGCCTTCCTCTCGTTCCTCGGCGACCGGTCGCTCCATCGGCGCCTGCTCGACGAGCGCCGCGCGCTCGCCACCGAGCTGCGCGATCTCGCCGATCGCGTGCCGGCCGAGGTCCTCGGGTCGGATCGTCAGGCCGATGCCCGCTAGCGACTGGTCACGCTCGCCGCGCGTCATCCTCGGCGCGCTCACGACGCTCAACACGCTGAACTATCTCGACCGTTACGTGTCCGCGGCCACCTTGCCGCTGATCCTGGCCGACCTGGCGATCTCGGATGCCCAGGGTGGGCTCCTGCAATCGCTCTTCATCGTCGCGTACTCGCTGATGTGTGGACCCGCGGGATGGCTGGGCGACTACGGCAATCGCTTGCGGCTGGTCGCGTCGGGTGTGTTCGTCTGGAGCCTCGCCACCGTCGCCTCGGGCCTGGCGCCGACGTACGGCTGGCTCCTGGTCGCACGCGCGGTCATCGGTGTCGGCGAGGCGAGCTACGCGGTCGTGACGCCGTCGCTCCTGTCGGACTGCTACCCCGCCGAGCGGCGCGCCCGCGTGCTCGGCGTCTTCTACGCGGCGATCCCGGTCGGCTCGGCCTTGGGCTACATCGTGGGCGGGCTCGTCGGCGCCGCCCACGGCTGGCGCGCGGCCTTCTACGTGGCCGGGGCGCCGGGCGCCGCCCTCGCCTTCATGCTCCTCTTTCTGACCGAGCCGGCGCGCGGCGCGCAGGACAGCGCGCACGGCGCCGCAACTCCGCTCGGCCTGGGGCCGTCACTACGCGCGCTGGCGAGTCGTCGCAGCTACGTCTTCAACACGGCGGCGCAGATCGTCTACACCTTCAGCATGGGCGGCCTGGCGACGTGGATGCCGACCTATTTCGTCCGTGAGCGGGGGATCCCGCTCGCCACCGCCTCGACGACCTTCGGCGTGATGCTCGTGATTGCGGGCTTCCTGGGCACCCTGCTGGGCGGCCGCCTCTCGGCGGCGGTGGCGCGCCGGCGTCCCGGCGCCGATTTCATCGTGTCGGGCTGGTCACTGGCGGCATCGATCGTGTCCACGATGCTGGCGCTGCTGGCGCCGGAGCCCGCGGTGTTCTGGCCCGCGATGTTCGCCACGTTGCTTCTGGTCTTCGTGAACATCGGGCCGCTCAACGCGGCCATGGCCAACGTGCTCCCGGCCGAGCTTCGGGCACGAGGCTTCGCGGTGACGACCTTGCTGATCCATCTGCTCGGTGACGCGGCCTCGCCGTGGCTGATCGGAGCCGCCTCGGATCAGATCGGCCTGCGCGCGCCCGTTCTCGCAGCGGGGTGCTTGCTGGGGGTCGCCGGCCTCATCCTCCTCGCCGGTCGTGCGACGCTCGAGGCCGACCTCGGCGTGACGAGCCAGCCCCCCGTTCGGTGAGCGGCGGTTCGCCCGGCGCGCGGACCGCTACCGCGACGGCGGGGGCGGAGGTGGCGGCGGCGCGCCGGCCGGAGGCGGCGCCG
>Ga0187776_10001189_pt1 | contig 12900 bp, 12 predicted proteins | sample 0216_BV02_MP12_2_FD_132426 | JGI IMG/M metagenome (GOLD analysis project Ga0187776, IMG submission 132426) | Tropical peat soil microbial communities from peatlands in Department of Meta, Colombia - 0216_BV02_MP12_20_MG | ecosystem: Environmental > Terrestrial > Soil > Wetlands > Peat | place...
AAATTCCTAAACCAGATAGTTACCGCGAAAGGAGTCGCAAGCATGGCAACTAAGCTCACCCCCTTGCATGACCGGATTGTGGTCCGGCGTGTGGAGGAATCGGAAACCACCCGTGGGGGCATCATCATCCCCGACACCGCTAAGGACAAGCCCCAGGAGGGTGAAGTCATCTCCGTCGGCAAGGGAAAGATCAATGAAGACGGCAAGGTATTCCCCCTGGATGTAAAAGCAGGCGATCGCATCCTGTTTGGCAAGTACGCCGGCACCGAAATCAAGATCGACGGCGAAGACTTCCTGATCATGCGGGAAGAAGAAGTGCTCGGCATTCTCGAGGGCTCGCACAAAGGCAGCAAAGAGCATGCCGGAGCGCGCAAGTAGGCAGGAGCGGCCGGTGCTGGCGTGACCGCACCCGGACCTAAGAAGGCGGAATCAACCCGCCACGTATCTGCAGTTCAGACCGCGGCTTTGAGCCGCAAACACATTTGAAGGAGATTGGAAAACTATGGCGAAGCAAGTAGTGCAAGGCGAGGAGTCGCGTCAGGCGATTCTCCGCGGCGTCAATGTGCTGGCCGACGCCGTGAAAGTCACGCTTGGTCCGAAGGGCCGCAACGTGGTTATTGAAAAGAAGTTCGGCTCTCCCACCATCACCAAGGACGGCGTCACGGTTGCTAAGGAAATCGAGCTGAAGGACACGCTCGAGAACATGGGTGCGCAGATGGTCCGCGAGGTTGCCTCGAAGACCTCCGATGTTGCTGGCGACGGCACCACCACCGCAACCGTTCTGGCGCAGGCAATCTTCCGCGAGGGCGTCAAGACCGTTGCTGCCGGCGCCAATCCCATGGCTTTGAAGCGCGGCGTCGAGAAGGCGGTTCAGGCGGTTTGCGGAACCTATGACGAAGAGCACAGCAAATGGAATGGTGGAAAGCTCAATGACCTCTCCAAGCCGGTCGCTGGCGACATGAAGGCGATCGCGCAGGTGGGCACCATCTCCGCCAACAACGACGAGACCATCGGCAGAATTATCGCCGAGGCGATGAAGAAGGTCGGCAAGGATGGTGTGATCACGGTGGAAGAGTCCAAGACCATGGAGACCCAGCTCGATGTGGTTGAGGGCATGCAGTTCGACCGCGGCTATCTGTCGCCTTACTTCGTGACCGATCCGGAGCGGATGGAAGCCGTTCTGGAGAACGCCTACATTCTGATCCACGAGAAGAAAATTTCGTCGATGAAGGACCTGCTCCCGCTGCTCGAGCAGATCGCTAAGGGCGGCAAGCCGCTGGTCATCGTCGCAGAAGACGTGGAAGGCGAAGCGCTGGCAACTCTGGTCGTCAACAAGCTGCGCGGAACGCTGCAAGTCTGCGCTGTGAAAGCTCCTGGCTTCGGCGATCGGCGCAAGGCCATGCTGCAGGATATTGCGATCCTAACCGGTGGCAAAGCTATTACCGAAGACCTCGGCATCAAGCTGGAAAACGTGCAGATCAGCGACCTCGGCCAGGCCAAGAAGGTTACCGTCGACAAGGACAACACCACCATCGTTGAGGGTAAGGGCAAGCAGGCCGAGATCGAAGGCCGGGTGAAGGAGATCCGCAGCCAGATCGAGAAGACCACCAGCGACTACGACCGCGAGAAGCTGCAGGAGCGGTTGGCGAAGCTAGTCGGCGGAGTTGCGGTGATCAAGGTGGGCGCGGCAACCGAGACCGAGATGAAGGAGAAGAAGGCTCGAGTCGAGGATGCCATGCACGCCACCCGTGCTGCGGTTGAGGAAGGCATCGTTCCCGGAGGCGGCGTGGCCCTGCTGCGCTCAGCCGAGGCGCTGCACTCGATCAAGGTTGAGGGGGACGAGCAGATCGGCATCAACATCGTGAAGCGGGCGCTGGAAGAGCCCCTGCGCCAGATCGTCGGCAACGCCGGCGAGGAAGGTGCAGTCGTGGTGGGCAAGGTGCTGGAGTCCAAGGACGTCAATTTCGGTTTTAACGCCCAGACCGATAAGTTCGAAGACCTGGTCAAGGCTGGCGTCATTGATCCAACTAAGGTGGCCCGCACGGCGTTGCAGAACGCGGCTTCGATCGCCGCTCTGATGTTGACCACCGAAGCCCTGGTCTCGGAGATTCCGGAAGAGAAGAAAGCTCCGGCAGCTCCCGGCGGCCACGGCATGGGCGACATGTACTAAGAAGAGCTGACCGGCTTGAACCGGTGTGAAGGCCTGCTCCTCGGAGCAGGCCTTATTGTTTTGAAGTTGTCAAAACCGCCTTCCCACACCCAAATCAAGCAGGCCCTTGTGCATTTCTTGCCAGATGGGCTTTTCGATTTCGCTAGGTGAAATCGGGCTTGTACTGTATCCTGAGATTGCGTTTGACCTGAAGCGGTTGTGAGCAACTCCAAAAGAGTTCCTGCCCTGCAGTACCCTCCGGTTCTTCTCAACGTATTTCAAGCTAACAAAGGATGTGTGTAACAACATGGAACAAGGAACAGTAAAGTGGTTTAACGATGCCAAGGGTTTTGGCTTCATCACCCGTCAAAGCGGCGAAGATGTATTCGTGCATTTTTCCGCGATTCAGTCCAGCGGCTTTCGCAGTCTGCAGGAAGGTCAGGCGGTACAGTTCAGCGTCACCAAAGGCCCGAAGGGTTTGCAAGCGGAAAACGTTCAGGTTCTCTAGCCCGTTTCCCAAATGGCAAAGGGCGGCCAAGGCCGCCCTTTCGCATTGCTCATCGTTTTTGCTTTACGGTCAGGACAGCTGGTGTTTGATCCGGCTAGGGACGGGTTATCCCCGTCAGTGTAGACAGTTCAAACTTCACCCCATCTCACTTCGCCCGATCCCCGATCTTACTTGACCTACTTCACCGTGTCGGCGGTTTTTTCGGCGCCCTTCTCCACTCCGTGCCCTACATCCTGGGCGCCCTTCTTCACGCCGTGGCCCGTCTTCTTCGCGGCTTTCTTGGTGTCGGTGGCTGCGTCTTTGCTCGCGTCAGCAGTTTTGTCTGCCGCCTTTTCGGTGGCGTTTGCCGTCTTATCGGCGGCTTTCTTGGTATCGCTGCTCACATCCTGCGCGGAGACCAAAGAAACCACGCCAAGCACGAATATTGCCAACACTGTTGCCAATGTGCGTTTCATTTCGGTTTTCCTTTCCGGATTTCGGATATGAAGTGGGTGAGAAGATTAGAGCACGACAGCAGGATGTGCGGCAATCCCACCAACAAGTACCAAGAGCTCTTGCGTGATCTCGAAACACGGAACGATTACTTCTGATCACCCGATCGTACTTCTCACTTCCGCGATCACCCGATCTTACTTAACCAGATATTCCATGGCCTGCTCACGAGTCTTGAACAGTGGAATCTCGCGGGCTGAGAACGTGCGCAGAGAATCGTGCAAGGCCTTGGGCAGGTTATCCGTCACCACCCAGGCAGATCGTTTCAAATGTGGGCGATTGCGCGCCGCATCCACCTTAATGTGCTCTACTACTTTGCGATTCAAAGTGGCCTGGCTGAAATCAGAGAGCAGGAGCACCGATCCCAAAGGTTCTTTCTGAATGAGATTGGAGGCGTAATCGGAGTCCGACATTACTTCCTTCGCGCTGGTGCCGGTGTGATCGATCAGCAGGATCCGGTGACCGAGATGATCGATAAAACGAACCCGTTCCATCGCCGGTCCTTTACGGGCTGCGGGAAAGGACCCCGTGTCGCCGAGAGCCAAAGCAGCCTCCTGGAGGTGCAAAGTTTACTGCATCGCGGCAGCTGCGCAACAAGCTTTCTTGGCGAGCCAGAAGCCAGGGTTTCTTCGGATCTATATCATTGCTTTTGCCTCACAGAAAAACCCATAAACCGAATTTCACCGGTAGGAAAAGAATCCTCCCTGCCTGCCAGCGATAGCTGATTTTCGCTGGCAATGATGACGAAGTCTGGTAGTGTTTTTGGGGAAAACTGACCTTGGCAAGGCTCGGTTAGGCCGCTCTGAGCTTGGGCCAGGCCACTCAGCGAGGCTTGCTCCGCTGATTACAAATGGCTTTGCGGCCATCGATATTAACCTTCCGGCCGGAACCGGCACTCGACATCGAGTGTCGCCCTCTCAGGAGAATTCTTATGGGATTGATGGACCAACTCACGGACGTCCTCAAGCAATATACGGGCGGTAGCGCGACCCAGTCCGGTGATGTGACACAGCACTTCGAGCAGGCAGCGCAAGCCATGCCCTCCAGTGCTATCGCGGACGGCCTGGCCGCTGCCTTCCGTTCCAATCAGACACCGGCGTTTGGGAACATGCTGAGTTCCCTGTTCGCACAGTCCAATGGGGATCAGCGGGCCGGCATGCTCAATCAACTGATTGCCTCGGTCGGGCCCGGTGCGATCACATCTCTTCTTGGTGGCGGAGCGTTGGCAGGACTCCTTGCGGGCGGCAATCAGATCACCGCAGCACAGGCCCAGCAGATTTCGCCGGAAGCGGTGCAACAGTTGGCGGAGCACGCCGAGAAGGCGGACCCATCCATTATCGACAAGGCCAGCGCGTTCTACGCCCAGCACCCGGCACTGGTGAAGACGCTCGGCGGCGCCGCGCTTACCATCGCCATGGCGAAGCTGGCGCAACGGCAATCGCAAGGGTGAGCAAAACGCCTTAGCGCAACGGGCACGAAGGAATACTAAGGAAAGAGATCTAGTGAAGGGCCAACTATGGCCAAGAGCGTAGCCGTGCATCTTTAAGAGCTCTTGGCCTGAGTTTCAGACTCCTTCGTGGTCTTTTGGGTCCTTCCGGGTAGTCTCGGTTCTGCCGAAAAAGCTTCCATTCCCACGGAAATTCCTGCATGCCCGACTTCCGCATTCATCGCACAACTTACTGAGGCTAGATGGGTTTAAAGGGTAGGCACCTTGGCAGCAAAGTTGCTTTCCTTAGTGTCAGGTTCTCGAATCTTAGGAGTGCCCGATGTCTGAAGAACGCCCTCAGATCCAGGTTTCTCAGCGCACCATCTCGCCTGCGATTGCCTTAGTTGTCCTTCTCGCACTGATATGCTCGATTGCTTATGGGTTTTATCAGCATGGCATGGCTAAGCAGCTGGCGGCGCAGAACGATCAAATCAATACGGCGCTGAAAGACACGCACAGCCAGATCGAAGCGCTCAACGCCCGCCTGAATTCGCTCACCGTACCTGTTCAAGCGAAGCCTCTGCCGCGTGCGGCTTCTTCCTCACAAGCTCGGAGCCTTAAGCCTACGGCGTCGCGTCACCGGCAAGCTGACGATCCGCGCTGGAAGCAGTTCCAGTCGCGTCTGGATCAGCAGGGACAGGATATCCAGTCCACTCGGCTTGATCTGGCAAGCGCCCGCACCGAATTATCGGGATCGATCGCGAGGACCCACGGTGAGCTAGTGGCTTTGCGGAACAAGGGAGAGCGCAACTATTACGAGTTCGACATTAACAAATCGAAAGAGTTTCACCGCGAAGGGCCGGTCGGGGTTCGGTTGCGGAAGGCCAACACCAAGCATAAGTATGCCGATCTCGACCTACAGGTTGAAGATGCCGATCTTTCCCAGAAGCACGTGAACCTGTACCAGCCCGTGATCTTCTATCCGGCTGACAGCCGCCAGCCGCTGGAGCTGGTCATCAACGCCATCAGCAAGGATCACATCCACGGGTACCTGAGCACTCCCAAGTACACCGCTGCCGAACTGGCTGCAATGGCTCCGGCTGACAATGCTTCCAACAGCGCTTCCGGGAATGATTCCTCCGGCAGCGCTGCAACACAGTCCGCGTCCAGTACGCCCGATACGACCACAGTGCATCGGCAGCGCCTGGAGCCGCCGAGATAGGCCGTTTGCATTTTGGGAGCGGTCGCCTTAGACCGGGACCGGTCTTAATTCGCGCGCCAAGGTCGATTGGGAGCGCTGTCGAGAGCCGTCAGACAACGCTCCTTCTTGCAAGACCGTTCCAGATTGCATGATATGGATCAGCCCACTGGTCCCGCAAAGCTCTGTATTGGACACGCTATAAGCGTCCATCAGCGGAACTGGTCTTGTATTTCCATTTTCGCTCATGCAGGATTCAAGCCTGATGTCATGAGGAACCGAAGATCGACAACACTGTCTTATTGGCTTCCTTGGCAAGATACTCAGGAGGAGCATTGGACTCTTTTGCAGGTCCTAGAATTGAGCGGCTGACGTTTGCATTTCTCCTGCTTGTTGCAGATTCAGTTGCTCAAGCTCCAAGTCCCGCCGTTCTTCATGTAGGCGACCTCCAAGTGCAAGGCAGGACGCTTAAGCCATACAACAACCAGTGGCACGTTTCCCTTCATAAAGTGGACGGAACTCCGCTCGCAGAAAAAGCCGTGTGGAAGGACGAATTAAGACTGCTTCAGAAAGCGGGATCGGAACAACTGGAGCGCACTCAGACTGCGGTGTTTACCAAAGATGGATTGAAGGTTGGCGAGACGAAAACGGTGAACGTATGCGACCGCAACACGCTCGCACCCATCAGCCGCTACTACTCAAGGCACGCCAGCGTGCCTGGGCAAGAGGAAGAAACCCAAGTTGAGTTCCACGGGCGTCAAGTGCGATTCAGCCAAAACAAGAATGGGTCCAATTCGACGAGCACCCAGGAGCTATTGGAACCAGTTTTCGATTTCTTTGGGGGTATGTATGGGATTCTATTGGCTGCACTTCCTCTGAAGCGGGGATTTGCGGGACAACTGCCATCCCTCGACGAAGATGGACCACGTCTGGAATGGATAACGTTTCAGGTAGGCGATCAGGAAGAAGTTGAAGCCGGTCAGCAATCCAAATTGCGGGCTTGGGTTGTGAATGCAGCAACCAAACAGGGTCCAATGAAGTTTTGGATTAGCCCGGCTCCTCCTTACATCATAAAGCTGGAATACACACAGAACGATGCCGGCCTGGTTTGGACGTTTAGCATGTCTTAGGACCCCTTCGAGACGCTCTCGACAAAAAATCCTCGCCTACCTCCATTTTTCCCCGCCAGCGCGCATCTAACCGGGTTAAATAAGAAAACTGGATCTTGAGGATTCTCCGACTCTTATGCCAAGGCCCTGGCATCGGCTTGTGATTCTGTGTCTGTTTGTGCCCGCCGCGCTTATGCGCAGCCAGCAAGTCCCCACGTTTTCCGCCAGCGTTAAAGTCGTGAATGTGCTGGCCACGGTGCGCGAGAAAAAGGGGCCGATCGTCAAGAATCTAACGAAGGACGATTTTCTTTTGGAAGAAGACGGACGCCCACAGATGGTTCGCTACTTCGCCCAGGAGACCAATCTCCCGCTCACCCTGGGCCTGCTTGTGGATACCAGCCTCAGTCAGCGGCGGGTGCTGGAGCAGGAGCGTACCGCTAGCTACAGTTTTCTTGATCACATGCTGCGCGAGAAGGACCTGGCCTTTGTCATTCACTTTGACCGGGAAGTGGAATTGCTTCAGGACCTCACGCCTTCGCGGCAAAAGCTGGAAGCGGCGCTCAGCCTGCTGCAGACGCCCGAACCCATGCGCCGCAGCGTCAGCACAGGCGGGCCGTGGCCCGGGCCGGGTCCCACGGGCGGGCCGGTCCCGAGTGGCGGCCATCGCGCGGCCGGTACCTTGCTCTACGATTCCGTCTATCTTGCCTCCGACGAACTCATGCAGAAACAGGAGGGTCGCAAGGCCTACATCATCCTCACCGACGGGGTGGATATCGGCAGCAAGCTCACCCTCGAACGTGCAATCGAGTCCTCGCAACGGGCCAACACCATTGTGTACAGCATCCTGTTCTCCGACGAATCAGCTTACGGCAACCCTGGCGGCTTCGGCGGGCACATGGGCGGTATGGGCCGTCACGGCGGATACGGGTATCCTCGATTCCCACAGCCTCAGCACGCAGACGGTAAGAAGGTACTGGAGCGAATGTCAAAGGAAACCGGCGGCCGCATGTTTGAGGTTTCCAAGAAGCTGCCGATTGACCAGATTTACGCCCAGATCGAAGAAGAGCTGCGCAATCAGTACAACCTCGGTTACACACCGGAGCGCGCGGCGGGGACCGCTTCGGGCTACCACAAGATCCACGTGGCTACTAAACAGAAAGACCTGATCGTGCAGGCGCGAGACGGATACTACGCCGAACAGTAGTGCGGATTACACTCGTGGACACGATCCTCCCAATGTAGATTGGACTCTACGGTAAAGACCGTATAGCCTCGTCGTGTCGGCGGCCTCTAGCATCAAATTTCGACGGAAGAATTCAGGCTTCATTCTGATATGAGCACCACGGAAATCCCTGCCTCCTCCAGTTCGGCGTCTGCGTATCCGCCGTCAACCGCATCCGCGCATGTTGTCCAGTTTTACGGGGCTGATGAAGCTCTGATGGAGAACTTATTGCGACTGGTGGGCACCGCGCTGGTCGAGGGCGATGCAGCGGTGGTGATTGCTACGCAGGCGCATCTCAAGGAACTCGCTGCCAATTTGAGCTCTCGCTGTCTCGATCTCACTCAGGCCTTGCAACAGGGCAGCTATGTACCGCTGGACGCATCGCAAACGCTTGCGGAATTCGTGGTGGATGGCAGGCCTGATCGGGCCCGGTTCCTTGACTATATGGGAGGAATCATCGCGCAGGCAGCCAGGAGTTCGGGTAAGGAGCACCCGCGAGTGGTTGTCTTTGGAGAGATGGTTGCATTGCTGTGGGCGGACGGCGACTCGGAAGCGGCGATCCAGCTCGAGCAGTTATGGAACGATCTGGCGAAAGGCCAGCCATTCGTTCTGCATTGTGCCTACCCCCTCGCGGACTTTTACCGTAGCGAGCATTCTGAAGCTCTACAGAAAATCTCCGCCGAGCACACCGCGGTGCTACCTCATGAGAGCTACACTGCGCTGACCGACGAAGGCGCACGGCTTCGCACGGTGGCCCTTTTACAGCAGAAAGCACAAGCCCTTGAACATGAACTTGTCTTGCGGCAATTCGAAGCGCGCTTCCGGCTCTTTGTGGAAGCCGTTCAGGATTATGCCATCTTCATGCTCGATGCCGACGGACGGGTAGCCAGCTGGAATGCGGGAGCGCAACGGCTAAAGGGTTACCAGGCCGAGGAAATTATCGGAAAGCATTTCTCCGTTTTCTACCCGGAGGAAGATCTCAAGTGGGGCAAGCCCGATTGGGAGCTCAAAGTCGCCGCCAAAGAAGGAAGGTTCGAGGACGAAGGTTGGCGCGTGCGCAAGGACGGTTCTCGCTTCTGGGCGAACGTGATTATCACCGCTCTCAAAGATTCGGCAGGCAACTTGATCGGCTTCGGCAAAGTCACCCGCGATTTTACCGAGCGCATGCAGACGCAAGTGGCACTGCAGCGCGCGAAAGAAGAACTGGAGAGGCAGGTTGCTGAAAGACAATCGGCGGAACAAAAGCTCCGGGATTCCGAAGCTTCCCTTCGCCGTCTTTCCTTGCATCTGCTGCGCACCCAGGATGAAGAGCGCCGCCGCATCGGAAGAGAGCTGCACGACACCCTCGGCCAATACTTGGCGGCTTTGAAAATCACGTTGGATTCGTTCTCTGCTTCAGCCTCGGACCAGCAGCTCACTGACACGATCGCGGAATGCCTGCATTTGACCGGCGAAGCCATTCGCGAGATGCGCACCCTTTCCTACCTTATGTATCCTCCGATGTTGGAGGAAATGGGATTGAATTCAGCCATTGGCTGGTATCTGGAAGGGTTCACAGAGCGCAGCCAGATTCAAACCACCTTGGAGGCCCCTGCTGACTTCCGCCGCCTTGCTCCGGATGTGGAATTGACCCTGTTCCGAGTGCTGCAGGAAGCATTGACCAATGTCCACCGTCACTCCGGCAGCTCCACCGCGCACGTCAGGTTGTTCGTGGAGAATGGAACTGTGGGGCTGGAAATTAAAGATCACGGGAAAGGGATTCCGCGGGACATGCTCCAGGCCGCGAGCCCCGATTGCCCTACCAGCCGAGGTGTTGGGTTACGAGGAATGAAGGAGCGCCTTCAAGACCTGGGTGGCAGCCTGCAAGTCTTAACCAATGGCGGAACCACGATACGCGCCCTGGTTCCTGTGAAATAGTCCTGCGCACTTCGCAGTTCACATCGCCCGTTCCAGCTTTGCCGCCGAGTCCATCCTGAGCGAGGACCGGGTACACCGACTCCGGTCCGAGTCGAAGGGCCTGCGTCTACCCTCTTGTCATCACGAGCGGCCAAAGGCCGAGGGATCTGCAGTTCTCTTCCCAATAGCTTGACTCGTGACAATCAATTTACATATCAGAGACAACTGACGCACATCGCCAGCCTTAGCCTGCTGTAAATACATTTCGACATGGCGGGTCTTCCCTCCCCCTTCTTTCGGAACCCGGCACATGTCCAAAGCGCATGCCGAGAGTCTTCTGCCGCTCAATGCCTTTCATTTTTCTGGTGTTTGTGGTCCTGTCGAATGCTCTAAGCGATTCCACTCAGAGAAGCTCGCCACTCCACATCAGGGAAATTTCCTTCGCAGAAGCGGCGCCGGTCCTGAAAGATGAAGATGTAGAGAAAGCCATCCCTCCCGAGCTCAGAGATCAGGATCCAAAACGATTGCAAGCCCTGTGGCCGCAGTGGGTAAAAGCACGTGACGCAGAGACCCGCCGCCGGCTAGCCACAGGATGCCAGGACTCACTTGTCAACCTGCTGCTGTTTGGAACGTCATACACTCGCCAGCCGCGCCTCACTCCCGACCGTTTGTGGGCACTCCGAGAGAATCCCGAGACCCGAAATGCATTGTTACAAGGACGGATCCATGATCTGGTGGTAGCGTTGAACCGGCCGCAAAACAACGAGCGTCTTCAATTCATGCGCCGCTTTCTGGAAGCGAAAGGTTATGGGTTTCAGAACCCAGCCAATCAGATCCGCGTCGCAGAATATCTGGTCAGCAGCTTCAAGCGCATGCTCAGCGATGCGGGGGCGTATAAGGAAATGCTCGAGGTAGCCGAGCACCTTCAGGATCCAAATGAAGAATTCGCCCGACGCTCCACTCTTTTTGAGAATCGCGGACTTTCCATCGATACGTCCCTCATGCCCAATTTTGCGGTGGAAGAAGCCCTCAAGCAGGTCAAGCGCGTAAAGCTGGCAGCGCCTGGCGGAGTTCGCCGCATCGGCATTATCGGTCCAGGGCTGGACTTTGTTGACAAGACCTCCGGCTACGACTTCTATCCCGAGCAGACGATTCAGCCTTTCGCATTGATGGATAGTTTGCTCAGGCTGGAGCTGGCTAGTTCTGAAACCCTGCAGGTAACGACGTTCGACATCAGTCCCCAGGTCAACCAACATCTCGCATCGATGGCAGCACACTCCCAGCGAGGACAATCCTATGTAGTCCAGCTTCCACTGGATAACCAGAAGAAGTGGAGGCCGGAAGCCATTCAATATTGGCAGCGCTTCGGAAATATGATCGGCACTTCGGTCGCGCCCCTGCCTCCCCCCAGTGCGGTCGGCAATGTGCGGACGCGGGCAGTCCGCATTCCCCCTGCCATTGCGCAGAAGATCAGAGCGATCGATGCTAATGTGATCTATCAGCGGCCAGAGTTATCCGCCGACGAACGTTTCGATCTGCTACTGGTCACCAACGTCTTGATCTACTACAACGTGTTCGAGCAAAGCCTGGCCATGGTGAACATTGCGCAGATGCTGCGGCCCGGCGGAATTCTGCTGTCAAACGATAATCTCCTGGAAGTCGGAGATACGCCCCTGCACCTGGTCGGCTACGTCGCCATTCCCTACTCCGACCGAAGCGGCGACGGCGATCGCATCCTGTGTTACCAACGCGATTGAGCCAGCTCGTTCGCACTTCACCCGATCGCGCTCCTAACTCGCACTGAGGCCGTGCTACAGTTCTGAAACTTCCCATTGGCAAGGGGATTTCGTGCAGAGCAGCTCTGACCGACTTCTGCTGGTCATCGATCTGGCGGGTACGGCCTTGTTCGCGCTCGAAGGTGCAATGGCGGCCATCCGCGGCGGCCTCGACTTCTTCGGCGTCATGGTGTTGTCGTTCGCCGTGGCCCTCGGCGGAGGAGTGATTCGCGACCTGCTTATTGGAGCGGTTCCACCAGCGGCCATCCGCGATTGGCGCTATCCGGTCGTTGCCTTTACCTCCGGAACGGCCATCTTTTTTCTCTTTCACTACTTTGTCCGAGCCGTTCCGGCTTCCTGGATCATGATGCTGGACGCGGCTGCACTGGGGCTCTTTGCCATCGCCGGTACTCAGAAGGCATTGGCTTACAGGCTCAATCGCCTGGTTGCACCGCTGCTGGGCACGATTACCGGGGTCGGTGGAGGCACCATTCGGGATGTCTTTTTGGCGCAAGTACCGCTAGTCCTTCGCGCGGACGTGTACGCCACGGCGGCGCTGGCAGGATCGGTGGTCTATATCGCTGTCCGCCGATTGAGGATCCCTCGCAGTCTGGCAGCCTTGATCGGTTGGGCAGTCTGCTTTCTGTTACGGGTGGTTAGTGTCTGGCGGCATTGGTCTCTGCCCCGGGTGTTGGAGCCCTGACCGGGCTGAGGTTCCAAAAACGAACCCATCCCAATCTGCACCAATGATGCTGCATAATTCCTTGGAGATTGACTCTCGATCTGCTAAGCTTAACGCTGCGTTACATCTGAAGCGGTCTCAGCATGTTTCTGGCCCCCTCACCGGGCCCCCTGGCGATCAGGGCGTAAGTTACCTGCCTGCAGCACCCTCCGGTTCGTCACGCTATTTCAAGATACAAGGAATGTGTGCAACACCATGGAACAAGGAACAGTTAAGTGGTTCAACGACGCTAAAGGCTATGGCTTCATTACCCGGCAGAACGGGGAGGACGTTTTCGTTCACTTCTCGGCTATCGAGGCGCAGGGCTTTCGCAGTCTGCAGGAAGGCCAGGCCGTGCAGTTCAATGTCGTGAAGGGACCGAAAGGCTGGCAGGCCGAGAACGT
>Ga0187776_10001190_pt1 | contig 12899 bp, 11 predicted proteins | sample 0216_BV02_MP12_2_FD_132426 | JGI IMG/M metagenome (GOLD analysis project Ga0187776, IMG submission 132426) | Tropical peat soil microbial communities from peatlands in Department of Meta, Colombia - 0216_BV02_MP12_20_MG | ecosystem: Environmental > Terrestrial > Soil > Wetlands > Peat | place...
GAAGTCGAGAGCGGCGTCCTCCGCGACATAGGCCGGGTCCTTCCCCCCTAATTCCAATCCGACATCGAGGCGACGCTTCGCAGCCTGACGGTAGACCTTCATTCCGGTCGCGACGGATCCGGTAAAGGCGATGTAATTGATCCGGGGGTCATCGATGAGGCGGGAGGCCTGCGCGTTCGTAACGATCAGGTTTGTGACAAGATTCGGCGGGTTGCCTTCTCCGAAGGCATTTTCAAAATGCCGGCCGACGAGCGGCGTGAGTGGACTCTGCTTGAGAAGAACGGTGTTTCCCGCAAGCAGCGCCGGGACGACGACATTCACCGCGGTCAGCAATGGATAGTTCCATGGCGCGATGTTATAGATGACGCCAAACGGCGCATGTTCGATCCGCAAATAAACACCCGGCTGTGCCGGAAGGATCTCGGGCGCGAGCGTCTCCTTTGCGATCGAGAGCATATACTCGGCCCGATGAAAGAAGGTCTTCACCTCTCCGCGGGCCTGGGTTAATGGCTTCCCCATTTGGAGCGTGATATCGCGGGCGATCTCCTCGGCATTTTCTCGGAAGTATTTCAAACCCTGTTCCACTCGTCGCGCCCGGTCTTCCGGAGAGAGGCGGCGCCAACGTTCATACGCCGCATGCGCGCGGACGATTTTCTTTTCAAGGTCCTTTCCCTGATCCAAAGGAAGTTCACAAAGGACCCTCTGGTTAAAGGGATTGATGACCTTCAAATGCATAGTATTTACTCCGGCGTCACGTAGGCAGCGGTGATGCCGCCGTCGACCATCAATGCGGCGCCGGTCATGTAGGACGAATCATCGGAGGCGAGGAAGAGGGCGGTCTTCGCGATCTCCTTCGCCTCGCCGAAGCGTCCCATGGGGATATGGACCAGGCGGCGCTTTTTTTTCTCTTCGGTGTTCAAGAACTTCATTAACAGCTCTGTCCGGAGCGGTCCGGGGCAGAGGGCGTTGACCCGGATTTTTTCTCGGGCGTGGATCACAGCAAGCTCCCGGGTCATCGCCAGGACGCCCCCTTTGCTGGCGGTGTAGGCCATCTGCGGCGTCGCCGCGCCAAGGAAGGCGACGAAGGAGGCGGTGTTGATGATGGACCCTCCTCCTGCACGACGCAACGCCGGGATGCCGTACTTACAGCCGAGAAAGACCCCTTTCAGGTTAACCGATAGGGTCCGCTCCCACACCGCCTCTTCGGTCTTGACGGCGTCATCGTCGCCGCTGTCCATGATTCCGGCGTTGTTGAAGAGGACATTCAATTTGCCGAAGCTTTTCTCCGCCGCCGCGATCATCTTCTCGCAATCGCTTCCCTTGGCGACGTCGGCATGAACATAAACGGCGCGCGCCCCCCGCGCGTCGACCATCTTCACAGTTTCTTTTCCACCGTCGTCGTTGACATCGACCACCACGATCGCGGCCCCTTCACGCGAAAAGAGGAGCGCCGTTTCCCGTCCGATCCCGCTTCCCGCCCCGGTGATCAGGGCCACTTTATTTTCCAGCCGCATCTGATTCTCCCCTCCTAAATTCTCTCGAAGTATCTCCGGCGCTCCCAGTCGGTCACCGCCTTATTGTATACGTCCTGCTCCGTCCGGTAAAAGTGAAGATAGTGTTCCACCACCTCTTCTCCGAGCGCGCTCTTCGCAAATTTGCTTTTCTCAAAGAGATCGGTCGCATCGCGAAGCGTGCGAGGAACGAGGGGAAGGTGCTGCGCGGCGTAGACGTCTCCCTCGAAGATCGGCGGCGGCTCGATTTGATTCTCGATGCCATCCAGGCCGGAGGCGAGGGCGGCAGCAAGGGCGAGGTACGGATTGCAATCGGCGCCGGGGATGCGGCACTCGATCCGCAAGCTGTTCCCCTCCCCCACCACGCGAAAACCGGCGGTGCGGTTATCATAGCTCCAGGCAAGGCGGGTCGGCGCCCATGAGGCCGCCTGGTATCGTTTGTACGAATTGACGGTCGGGGCGTAGAAGACCATCATCTCCGGCGCGTGCGCGATCCAGCCGCCGAGAAACCAGCGGAACGTTTCGGAGCAGGCGACCGGCCCAAGACGCTCCTTTCCGGAGAAGGCGCTCTGATTTCTCCGCCAGAGGCTCATGTGGATATGGCAGCTCGACCCGGCCTGATCGGCGGCGAACTTGGCCATGAAAGTGACGCTGATCCCCGTCTGCTCTGCGATCTCCTTCAAGCATTGTTTGAAGATCGCATGACGGTCTGCCATGGTGAGAATGTCGGCGTAGCGGACGTTCAGCTCATGTTGCCCCAATCCCCACTCCCCTTTGGAACTCTCAACAGGAATCCCCGACTGCTTGAGGTGGCGTCTCGCCGCGCCGTTGAACACTTCTTCACGGGTGCCTTGCAAGGCATGGTAGTCCTCGAGATACCAGCCCACGGGTTCAAGGCCGTGATACCCCTTGCTAGCCGCATCGCGATAGGAATTCTTAAAGATGTAATACTCCAGCTCCGATCCGGCCATCGCGCAGTAGCCCATCTTGGCGGCCCCGTCGATCTGCTTTCTCAAAATCGAACGGGGCGCCTGCGCCACACGGCGATGTTTCTTCTCGTCCTCCAGGTCGCAGATCAAAAGCGCCGTCTTCTCCAACCAGGAAGCGATCCGGAGGGTCGCGAAGTCGGGGACCAGATGAAAATCTCCGTAGCCCTTCTCCCAATTGGCGAACCGATATCCAGGTACCGGCTCCATCTCCATATCTACCGTGAGCAGATAATCACACGAGTGGGTTCCACGCTTGGCCGCATCTTCCAGGAAAAAATCGGCGTCGAGCCGCTTCCCCATGAACCGACCGTAATGATCGGTGAAGACGAGCAGGATCGTATCGATCTTCCCCGCGCTGACCTGCCGGGCCAGTTCATCCTGTGTCAGCATGCCGGTAACCTTGGAACCCATCGGAAGACCTCCTTTGGACCGGGTCTGCGTATATTAATTCGAATCCATATTTAATAATACCCGATCGAGGTGAACGTGGGAAGGGAATTTTACGGATCCCGCCACTCTTCAAACCGGGCGCTAAACAGCGCCCGGGCCTGTAAATCCATCTTCTCCCACGTTGCAAACCAGAATAGATTTTTAGGGGCCGTTCGTCGTCAGGACTTCGCCAAATATTCGGCGAGGCGTTCCAGGCTTTGTGTCCAGCCCTCTTACATCCCCTCGAGATACGGGGTGGCCCCAGCGGGAACCTACTACGTCATCGTGGTGGATGATTCCGGAGGAGCGGTCTCCAAGTCGGTCGAGACGAACAACACCAAATACACCTCCAAGACCATAATAGTGCCATAGAGGATGGTGGAGCGGGCAAGATGAAGGCTGCAATGAGGAACAGTGGAACACCGCAAAAAGGCGTTCTTTTTCTTTTACTCTGGCTCGTCTTTTTGGGGGCTTTCTGCTTTGCTTCAACGCTTGAGGCCCAAACGGTCACGTATACCTACGACACCGGAACCAATGGGATCGGGCGACTGACGTCGGTGAGCGACAGCTCAGGGTCCACGACATTTCCCTACGATTCCATGGGGCGGGTCAAGCGGACCGACAAGTTGGTGGATACCACTACATAGGAAATTTGATGGGATTGAAGAAAGCGGCAGACATGATGGAGGTGCTGGGAGAGGGCCCGGGTTCCGGCAAAGTCAGCCTTCTTGAAGTCGGATTTGCCGGAAGGCATTTGGACGGTCAATCAGATTCCGGCGCAACTCCTCTTCCGACAGATTTGGAAACTGCTTCTTAAGGGAGGCTTCGACCAGGTCCAGGGTGAGGGCCGTCACCTCCGCCCATTTTTTGAGACGATCTTGAACGTCTAAAACATCGATATTGGCTTTCATGCTTTCATTCTAAAGGGGGTGAGGAACTTTGTCAAACCGATTTACCCGCGCGTCTATCGAAGGCATACCGCGCCGCGCCCAGGAGTCCGACGGTCCCATTCAGTATGATCCGAACCGGGATAGACCGAAGCAGCGTGGCATATCTCCCCTTGTCAACAAAGGCCTTCATGAACGCGCCGTCCGAAAGTTTGGGTATCATCCGGGGAGCGATTCCTCCGGCGAGAAATACTCCGCCGGTCGCCATGGCCTTGAGCGCAAGATTCCCGGCCTCGGCCCCGTAGATCGAGACGAACAACTCGACGGTTTCGACACAGATCTCCGATCGTCCGCTCTGGGCGGTCTCGGTAATCACGGCCGCGGGATCCTCGGCCGCCATTTTTTCGGAAAGCCAGCCCGGCTCCTCGGCGCGGCCCGTCTCTTTCAGGAATTGATAAATATTCAGAAGGCCGGGACCCGAGACGATCCGCTCATAGCTGACGTGCGGGAACCGCTTCGATAAATATTCGAGCAACTCGATCTCGATCGTGTTGCGCGGCCCGAAATCGGTATGGCCGCCTTCCGATGCCGAGGCGCGGTATCCGGTCCCGTCCCAAAACAGCACCGCCTCGCCCAATCCGGTACCGGCTGAGATCACGGCCCGATTACCGTGCCGTTGAGGCCGGCCCGCGTTCAGGGTATGGAAATCTTTCTCGGTGAGAATGAGACTTCCGTAGGCGGCCGCCTCCAGATCGTTGAGGAGGAAGACGTTGGGAATTTTGAAGGTTATCGCGATCGAGTCGGCCTCGATCGTCCAGGGCAAATTGGTGGTTTCGGATCGGCCTTCCCGAACCGGGCCGGCCACACCGAAGCTTGCGCAATCAATGGCTGTCTTTTTCGTCGGGAGAAATTTTCGGATTACCGCTTCCAGGCCGGCATAGTCTCGGCTCGGAAAAATTTTTCCACGGACCCGGGTCAATCCCCTGTTTGTCTTTCGGAAAAGCGCCAGATGAGTTTTCGTTCCCCCGATATCCCCTGCAAGGATCATTGCAATGGCCCTCTACTCGCCCAGAGTCTAAAGCGGTCTCCAGTGACGCCTATCCTGCTTTGTGAGTGCCTCGGCTTCGGAAGGCCCCGCACTCCCGGCTTCATAGGTCGGAATCGTGGGCGCCTTCTCCCAGGCATCCAGGATGGGCGTGATAAAGGCCCAGGACAGCTCCACCCAGTCCCGCCGTGCAAAAAGCATCTGGTCACCGACCAGGCAGTCGAGCAGAAGATGTTCGTAGGCATCGGGCGAGGGTCCTTTGAAGCTGCCCCGGTAATCGAACTCCATCATGACATTGTCCAGACAGAGTTTGGGGCCCGGATGTTTGGACTGGAAGTTCAACTGGATCCCTTCCTCCGGCTGAATGCGGAAGACCAGTGTGTTGGGCTGAATGTCTTGCGGGGTGAGCGGTTTGAATAGCAGATGGGGCACCCATTTGAACTCGATCGCGACCTCGGCCTTCCGTTTGGCCAGCCGCTTTCCGGATCGAAGATAAAATCGGACACCCTGCCAGCGCCAGTTGTCGATGTAAAGCTTGAGCGCCGAGAAGGTTTCGGTGGTGGAGTCCCGCGCGACGCCCGGTTCCGCACGGTAACCGACCACCTCCTGACCGCCCACGCGGCCCGGGCCGTATTGGCCGCGGACGGCGAACCGGTCGATCTCGTCGAGCGGTATCGGACGAATCGATTTGAGGACTTTGGTCCGTTCGTCGCGCACCGTATCGGGGTCGAAATTTGCGGGGGGCTCCATCGCGATGAGGCAGAGGAGTTGCAACAGATGGTTTTGAAACATGTCGCGCAGCGCCCCGGCCCGTTCGTAGTATCCGGCACGATGCTCGATGCCGATGCTCTCCGCGACCGTGATCTCGATATGGTCGATATACCGGCGGTCCCAGATCGGCTCGAAGATCGCGTTGGCGAATCGGAAAAAAAGGATGTTCTGTACGGTCTCTTTTCCCAGATAGTGATCGATTCGGTAGACCTGATCTTCTTTGAATACCTGCGCCACCTTTCGGTTCAAGGCCTGGGCCGAGGCCAGATCCGTCCCGAACGGCTTTTCGATCACGATCCGGTTCCACCGGGCCGTCTTGGCAGGTCGGTTTAACCCTGCCTCGCCGAGCTGGCGGATGATCCCCGGATAACCGTCCGGGGGGGTCGCCAGATAGAAAAGGCGATTGCCGCCGGTCTGGTGGTCCTTATCCAGCTCGTTCAGCCGTTTCGCGAGCAGGGAGTAATAGCCCGACTCCTGAGAATCGCCGGCCAGGTAATGGAAACGACCGAGGAATTGCTCCGCTTCCGCCGTTCGAATCCATCCGCTTTCTTCGACGACCCGGATGGCCTCCCGGACATGCTTGCGGAAGTCGTCGTCATCCATTTGGGTGCGGGCCGAGCCGATGACGTACCAGTGCTTCGGTAACAGGCCGGATCGCATCAACCGGAACAGCGCCGGGATCAATTTACGCTGGGTCAGATCGCCCGATGCCCCGAAGATCACCAGACCGAAGGGGTTCGCTTGGGGTTCGTTGGCGGCACTTTCCGCGGGAGGAATCCGTATAACCTTGGCTTTTCTCATGGCGTGACTCCTTCTTTCTCTCGCCCCAAAAGGGGGACAACGGGTATGATACCGCAAATTGATCGTAATGCCAAACGGAGGAAAAACGGAACGGCGAACGGCGGTTCAGTCGGACTGGCTTTTGAATCTTCTCTTCGATGGTGAACTCGGAGTTTGGGGTGGAGCGCTATTGTTTCCCGACGGCGATTTGAATTGTCGTCCCGGCGGCGGATTCGACGGCGGAACAACGACGGGAGGACCGTACCACCAATAGGGATAACCGTAATAGGGATACCCGTACATGAAGGGATCGTAATAATAGGGATAGGGGTAATAATAGTAAGGATAGTAATCGTATGCACCCCGCTCCGGCGAGATATGGATCATCCGGGCCGACAAATAAGGGAAGGTGTACTCAAATTCATCCACCAAATCGACCTTTTTACCGATGACTTCGCCGACCACCGTGATCCTGCGATTTTTCAAAACGGCCGGATCATGGTGTTCCGGGTCCAAGACCATAAACCGTCCCTGTGAGGCCTCTGTGGGAGAGTCAGGTTGGTCGTAACGATCTAGGGGGAGTTGAAGAACCTCGATCTGGGTGCCGTCTTTTAAATTCTTGGCCCGGAGAACCACACCGCCCAGGGCCACGACCTTTCCTTTATGAGCATCGGGATCCTGCTTCAGTTCGGTGAACGTGACGGACCGATCGATCTCTTTGTCGAACGGCTCCGGGATCGCGTAGTAATTCATGCACCCCCCTATCAAGAGGGGAATGGCCAGGCCGAGAAGGAAGTAAGGGTATCGGAGCGTCATAGCGTCGTTATCCTTAAAACGTTGTTCGGATGCCGGCCTGAAAGGAGTAGACGTCGAACAGTGACGCCTCGAAATTCAAGGCCGTTTTCCCCGCACGGTCCAGGAAGATGTCCGTTCCGAAGAAGATCCCGAAATTATCCTGCTCCTTCAGATCCGCCGTGGCCGAAAACGGCGTTGTAAAATTGGAGTCCGGGGCCCCACGGACCCGGTCTTTTCCGTCCACCTTGGACAATCGGATGCCTCCGTAAGGACCCATCTCGAAATAACGTCCGCTCGCCCCCATCAGGACGGTGTATTCGTTCCATTGGATAGTGTCCTTCACCAGCCTTGGTGAGAAAACTGGTGAATTAGTCTGACACGCGCTCGAGCACTGCTCGGTTTGGACAGTGTCATTCGTCGTGTACCGCAGGTAACTTCCTTCCACGAATAGTTTCATTCCGTCCCGATACGGTTCCTGATAGAGGTTGATTCGCAGCCCCCCGCCGTAAGCCCCGTTCATGGAGGCGTCGTAATTGTCAAATTCATCGATACTAAGATCGGCGGCTCCCCCCTGAAGATAAAGATTCAGAACATCTCCGAGGTTAACTCCGGCCTTGGCGATCAATCGAGTGGAATCGGCGGTTCCGTCGACTTTATAGGTAAAAAGCGCGGGGCTTTTCTCCACGATATCTCGAGAGTAGACACCCACGCCAAGCTGGAAATAGGGTTCGACCGTCCGGCCGTCCGAAAAAGCCGCGCGGGCCCGGGAATTCCAGACCAGGAGGGAAAGGAGAACCGCCGCTGTGAATAAGACCTGTTTCATGGAATGGCCCCTTGAAGGGGAACGTCCTCAAGGATTATTGTACCCAATGCGTTGCCTGAGAAGCAAGCGCGATGCCTATATAACTAATACAAACCGACAAATTTAGAGTGACATCGGCGGGTGGCCGCAGGCGGGGCGCCCCGTCCGCCCGCAACGGAAAGGCCAAGGAGTTTTTCGTGTGGGTCCCCGGCACCCCTTAGAAGGATGCTGTGTGAGGACGGATGGGGCTGCCGAAGGACAGGACCCGCCGATGTAAGATGTAATAGGATTAAAGTCGATTTATTATATAAGAGGAGGAAAGCGGTTTCCTGTTTCACCTTTCTCTGCAACGCAAGAATCGGTATAATAAAAACTCAAATGAATTCGTTCAATCCAAAAGATCTGCTCCTCGCCTCCCGGCTGGACGCCGAGCAGGTGGCTTCGCTCCTGAGCCCGTATGGGTTCAGGGAGGTTCCGAAGGCCGACGCCAATCTGCAGGCAATGGCGGATGATCCCCGTGCACGTCAACTTCTGGCCGAGATTATTCAGGAGCTCCTGGAATGCCTGTCCCGGTCCGCCGATCCCGATCAGGGACTCAATTATTTTGAACGTTTCACCAAGGCGGCGATCGATAAGATCCATCTGCTTTCTTATCTCAAAGCGACTCCCCGAGTCCTTGATCTACTGGCCACGACGTTCGGCGGCAGCCCGTTCATGGCCGAGATCTTGATCCGGGATCCCGAATATCTTTACTGGGTTTCGGATCCGCGCCTCCTGAATCAAGAACGAAAAAAGAAAGATCTGATTCGGGACCTTTCGGAGGCTTTGAAACATCTGCGGACCGAACCCAAGCAGCTGGACGTCCTCCGGATTTTCAAGCGAAAGGAGATCCTCCGCATCGGTGTTCGGGATCTTTTAAAATTGTCCGACGTCGAAGAAACGGGAGCGGCTTTATCGATTCTGGCCGAGGTCCTGATCCAGAAGGCGTATGAAATCTCGGACCGGGCGATGCGACGCGAGGAGGGAACGGCGTTCCATAAAGATTCGTCCGGAAAGAGGGTCCGGACGGGTTTTACCGTACTGGCCATGGGAAAACTCGGCGGCAGGGACCTCAATTTCAGCTCGGATGTGGACCTGATGTATCTTTACGCATCGGATCGGGGCGGGGTCTCCCGAATCGGTGCTTCGGGGCGGTCCGCGGCGATCTCAAAGGAAGAATATTTTAAGCGGCTCTCCCAAAAAATCACATCGGCGCTGAGCGAGGTCACGCCGGAAGGGTACGTCTATCGGGTCGACCTTCGGCTCCGCCCGGAGGGGAAAATGGGAAGCCTCGCCCATTCGTTGCAGGCCTTCCTTCGTTATTATGCCTCCCGCGGAGAGACCTGGGAGCGGCTGGCCCTGACGAAGGCCTGGCCGGTCGCAGGCGACCGTTCGCTCGGGATGAAATTCCTGAAAAGGGTGATCCCCTTTATACACGGCCGGCCATTCGACCACAAGGCACGGAACGAAGTGAAACGAATCAAAGAACGCATCGATCAGAAAATGTCCGTCCGGGGGCTGAGCCGCCGGGATGTCAAGCTGGGATTCGGCGGAATTCGGGAGATCGAGTTCATCGTTCAATCTCTTCAGGCGTCGTTCGGAAGCAAGTTCCCCGGGATCCGGGAGCGGAACACCCGAAAAGCGCTTGGACGACTGCTCGACCACGGGCTTCTATCGGAGGAAGAGCATCGGGATCTTTCGGAAGCCTATCGCTTCCTGCGCGATGTCGAGAATAAACTCCAGATGGTCTCGGATGTTCAGACGCATGCCATCCCGGTCGATTCGGAAGAGGTCAGGGCCTGCGCCATTAGGATGGGATACCGGGACGGCGCTCAAGGTACCGCCATAGACCGTTTCTCAAAAGCCTACGATGACCACACGAGCCGGGCGCACCGACTCTTTAAAGCTCGGTTCCGGTGAGGGACGATCACTCTAAGGGAGGCGATTCTGTCGACGGGAGGGAAAACCGCCGGGAGAAGAACCTCTGAACATTCACCATGTGGCGGTGAACGTCTTTGGCCAACTGCCTCGCCCCCTTCTTCCAGTCTGCTTCGTGATAACCCAGGCGCCGCGCGAGGAATTGAAATTCGTCCGAAGATTCCTCCGGCAGTATCAAGTCTTCCGCGTTGCCCCGGACCATCCGAAGTCCATCGATCAGACGTCTCAGAAAGAGGTAGGCGTCGCGAAGACGGTCGCGGTCTTCATGGGAGAGAAACTGGCGGTGGCGGAGTCGATCCAGCGCCTCCAACGTGTTCGGCGTCCGCAGCTCGGGATGGTCGTGACCGTGCTGGATTTGAAGATACTGCGCGGCATATTCGATATCAATAATCCCGCCCGGGCTGTACTTGACATTCACGCCGCCCGGCTTAGCCCGCTCCTCAATTTGACGCCTCCGGAGGTGAAGGGCCGAAGCGCGATCCCATGGCTCGCTTCCGTAGACGAATCGATCCCGGTGTGCCTCAACGGCACGACCCAGAGCGGGGTCCCCGGCAATAAACCGGAGCTTGGTCAGGGCCTGTCGCTCAAACGAAGCGGCCTCGCCGACGGCATCATAGTAGGATCGGAACCGGTCCAGCGAAACGGCCAGCGGACCTTTGGTTCCGTCCGGACGGAGCCGGAGATCGATATGAAAGATTCCTTCCTGCCGGGCCTCTATCAATCGGAGAATCTCCTGGCAGAGCCGTTCGAAGTAGAGGCTGTTCTCGACCGATTCCGGGCCGTCGGTCCTCCCCGGTCCACCGTAGACGAACAGCAGCTCGATGTCAGAGGCGTACCCCATCTCCCGCCCGCCGAATTTTCCGAGGCCGCAGACGGCAAACGGACAGACCCTTCCGTTTTCCAGACGGGGGCGGCCGTATTTTGAGAGCAGATCATCCCGGCCGATTCGAGCGGCCTGCTCCACGACCACCTCGGCCAGATCGGTAAGGGCCGATGAAAAATCGGTCAGGGCCACCTTGGGGTCAATCAAATGGCTCATGTCGATCGAAAACATTTCGCGATCCTTATATTCATTCAGGATCCGCTTCCGATCCTCCAGCGTGTCGCTTCGCGCGACTTGGGCCGCGAGCTCCCGAGCAAGAGCCGGCTTGCCCGGCCGCACGGGCCGCTTTTTAAAACCCTCCAGCACGGGCATCAAACTCTCAAACTGCATCCGGAGGAAATCTTCCCAGAGAAAGTCGCTGGCGCCCAGCAAATGAGCCAGGAGATCCAGCCCTTCCTTTTCTTTGAACAGCTTGATGAAAGGGGCAGCCGTTTTTTTCTCCATCACTTTGTCCAGCAGTTGATCGAAATACCGGATCGCTTTCGCCGGATCCGGCGCCCATGGAAGAAAATGAGTGAACTGTTTGATCAGGACCAGCGCGATCCTTAAGGCCTTCTGTTCTTGTTCGCCTTCAATCTTCCGACCCTGCCGGTTTGAGATATAGAATCGGTCGCGGGCCTCGGTATGAACGCTTTGGATCCGGACCTTGTGGATATAAATATCCCGCAGGGCCAGTGCATTAGAGAGGGCATAGAGAAAGGCAGGGGTGTCCTTTGAATGGACATCCATCACGGTCCATTGCGGATCCGTGCGGTTGTCGAATTGAACCCCCACGGGGTAGAGCAGGCCGGCAAACGGACCCTTCCGCTTCTCCATGCGCTCGACCAGGCGCCGGTTCAGATGCTCCCGGACCGCCTCCGATTTGCCCTCTCCCAAAAGTCGAATGAGCCGACCCAGCTCGTTTTCGAATTCCAACCGTTTTGGTTCCGTAAACGGTACTCCCGGTCGTGCGCGGACGTCGAACACGTCGACGATCTTTTTTCGACTGGGCATCGCGCGGCGGATCTTTCGCGGCCATCGACCCCGTGGAAAAACAGACGGCTGCGGCCCGGGCCGTCTGTCCGAAAACGTATGGCTGTTGCCGTTTTGGATGTCGAGGTCGAAGGAGGCCAGCAACCCGCACAGGATCGAGAACTCCGAGAAATAATCGAAGGCCACGATCACGATGATGAAGCGGTCCTTTTCCCGGGGGGTGATCTTCAGCCGAACCGGTCGATCGGCATTTAGGTCGAGGGACATTTTGAAATGCGTTCGGATCTCGCGCGGCGTGTAAACCGAATAGTAATCCCGATCCATTCCGGAGACGAAATCCAGAGCGGCCGAAGGGTCCGAGTCCCTCGAGAGAAGCGCGATCGTTTTTTCCAAATTCCTTCCGGTCTCCATCGGGGTCCTTTAAGGAGAGGTATCCCTAACACTATACAGAAGAACGATCCCCCGGATCAATGTAGGGGCTTGCGTCGCCCCCTCCACCGGCGAAGCCGGATGGAGCCTCCCCCTCTCGCTCGCCTTGCTCGCTGGGTATTGACGCTCGTCTCAACCGCCTGAACCCAGTCGTTAAGGTGAATCCGGGCCGGGTGCTGGTGTATAATCGGTTTCAAAGGAGATCCGGGTTCTTGAGTTCCTCCACGCCTCTGCCGTTTCGGGTCAAGGTTGCCATCGCGTTTGCGTCCGTTTATCTCATTTGGGGCTCGACCTACATCGCCATCCGGTTTGCGATCGAAACGCTGCCGCCGTTTCTGATGGCGGGTTTCCGCTTTATGGTCGCGGGTGCGGTGTTGTACGGTTGGGCTCGCCTGGCCGGCGCGAAAAGGCCGGCCCGAATCCATTGGGCCACCACGACCGTGATCGGCGGCCTGCTCATTTCGGTCGGTAACGGGGCCGTGGTCTGGGCGGAGCAGCGGGTCCCTTCCGGGCTGGCGTCGTTATTGATCGCGACCGTGCCGATCTGGATCGTATTGCTGGAATGGATCTGGCGAAACGGAGTCCGGCCGAGTCCTGCGGTGATGACCGGAGTGGGATTAGGATTTGCA
>Ga0187776_10001191_pt1 | contig 12895 bp, 12 predicted proteins | sample 0216_BV02_MP12_2_FD_132426 | JGI IMG/M metagenome (GOLD analysis project Ga0187776, IMG submission 132426) | Tropical peat soil microbial communities from peatlands in Department of Meta, Colombia - 0216_BV02_MP12_20_MG | ecosystem: Environmental > Terrestrial > Soil > Wetlands > Peat | place...
GCTGAAGACCTGCCAGACGCATCCTTCGCGGGTCAACAAGAAACTTTCTTAAACGTTAAAGGTCCAAACGACCTTATTGACAAAGTAGTAAAATGCTGGTCAAGTCTGTTTACGCCACGCGCAATCTTCTACAGAGACGAAAAAGGCTTTCCTCACGAAAAAGTCTTCATAAGCGTTGGCGTCCAAAAAATGGTCAACTCCGGCTGCGCAGGAGTAATGTTTACAATAAACCCGGTCACAGGAGATCGGAATGAGATCGTAATCGAAGGGAACTACGGTCTGGGAGAAACTGTTGTATCTGGCGTAGTCAATCCGGATGATTTTGTTGTTGACAAAGACACGACAAAAATCAAAGAACGAAGAATTGCCCGCAAAACAGTAGAGTATATCCGTGACCCAAAAACAGGAAAAACAGTTCATTTGGAAGTTCCAGTAGATAAACAAAAGGTAACATGCGTTAGCGACCAGGAAATTCTTACGCTTGCAGAACTCGCCAAGCGAATTGAGAAACATTACAATAAGCCCATGGATATTGAGTGGGCAATTGACCAAGACTTGTCCTTTCCGCAAAATATGTTCATAGTTCAAGCTCGTCCAGAAACAGTTTGGGGTTCAAAAGCTGTGGAGGCACCTAAAATGGAAGAATCAAAAGCACAGGAACAATTGAAAGTAATAGTGAGAGGTATCTCAGCTGGAAGAAGAGGTTATGGCATAGGAAAAGCAAAAGTTGTTCTAGACCCTGAAGATGCAGGCAAAGAAATGGTTAAAGGCGATATTCTCGTAACCGGCATGACAGACCCTGATTTTGTACCATTCATGAAAATTGCAAGTGCCATAGTTACTGACAAAGGAGGAATTACATCTCACGCAGCAATCGTAAGCAGAGAACTCAACATTCCATGTGTCGTTGGTACAGAAACAGCCACTCAAGTGATGAAAACGGGCCAAGAGTATACTGTCGACTCAAGAAACGGTATAATTTACGAAGGCATAATAGAGCAAGCCGTTCAACCAGCAACGTTACCGAATGGTCCAACAATGGTTGTGCAAGCCACCGTAGAAGCGGCTCCAGTGACAGCGACAAAAATCTACATGAACTTAGGTGTCCCAGAAAAAATTGAAGATTACAAAAATTTGCCCTTCGAAGGTATTGGCTTGATGCGAACAGAATTCATTCTAGCCAGCGCGATAGGTCAGCATCCAATGGCGTTTGTTGATTCAGGTCAAAGCCAGCAGTTCGTTGACAAACTAGCTGAGGGTATAGCTACCGTTGCTAGAGTAATTCAACCCAAACCTGTCGTAGTACGCCTAAGTGACTTCAAAACGAACGAGTACCGCGGCTTAAAAGGCGGAGAAAAATACGAAATAATCGAAGAAAACCCAATGCTTGGCTGGAGAGGCTGCAGTCGCTATATAAGCAAATGGTACATCCAAGCCTTCCGACTTGAATGCCAAGCCATCAAAAAATGCCGCATAGAATGGGGCCTTACAAACGTCTATGTTATGCTTCCAATGGTTCGCACTCTTTGGGAAGCAAGAAAAGTTCTTGAAATAATGAAGGAAGAAGGCTTAGAACGCTCCAAAGACTTCAAGGTTTGGTTCATGGCTGAAACACCCTCAATCGCAATAATGGCAGATGAATTCTCCAAGATAGTTGATGGTTTCTCAATTGGGTCTAACGATATGACTCAAGGAATACTAATGATTGACCGCGACTCTGAACGCTTAGGCCAAATGGGCTACTTCGACGAAAGAGACCCAGCTGTAAAAAGAATACTCGCACATCTAATCAAGATAGCACACGAAAACGGATGCACAGTCTCAATCTGCGGTGAAGGGCCATCCAACCTCCCAGACTTCGCTGAGTTTCTTATTCGGGTCGGAATCGACAGTCTGTCTGTAAACAACGACGCAGTAATAGCCACGAGAAAACATGTTGCCAGCGTGGAACAAAAAATAATTCTTGAAAGACTTGCAGAACAAGCAGCTATAGCGCGCGGGCAACCTCTCAAAAAGCCCACCCCAGACTGGGAATGGCCGCGCTAGCATAAAGTGCCCTTATGCAACCGCTAGCCTATTTTCTTTTTCTTTAGTTTATTATCCTTATCAGTGAGTAAGATAATGAAAGGGTTTGATTTTGAAGAAGAAAGAATCAAGCAAGAGATAGCGAAGATAGGCGCCAAACGAGTTATGCTGCAACTGCCAGAAGGATTAAAACCTGAAGGTCCACGTTTGGCAAAAATCGTCGAGAAGACTGGTGCACTTGCCCTAATTTCAGCCGACCCATGTTACGGCGCCTGTGATATAGCAATTGTTGAGGCGGAAAGCTTAGGCGTAGATTTAATAATACATTTTGGGCACGCAAAATTCCTGAAGAATGCCGAAGTCAGAACGATTTATGTGGAGTCAAGAGCAACAGCAACCATTGACAAAGCTATCGAGCGATCTTTACCGCTTTTAACTAAGTATAATAAGATTGGTTTAGCTACTTCCGTTCAGCATTTGCAAACAATAGACCAAGCAACAGAAATCTTAACCAGGGCCGGAAAAACGGTAGTCATAGGCGACTCAGGTCAAATAAATTACCCTGGGCAAGTGAGCGGCTGCAATTACAGCAACGTAAAATCTATAATTGATCAAGTGGAAGCTTTTCTTTTTGTCGGCGGTGGAATGTTCCATGCTGTAGGCATTGCGTTGAGCACTTCCAAACCAACCTTCATAGCAGACCCATACGAAAACAGGGCTTTTTCAGTCAACGATCAAGCCCAAAAAATTCTCAAGAAACGCTGGGCTTGTATTGAAGAAGCGCAGAAAGCAACAACAATCGGTGTCTTGGTCGGCTTGAAACCAGGTCAGAAACGACTAGAGGACGCCTTAAGAATTAAGCAATTAGCAGATAAGCATCAAAAAGTTGCCCATCTACTAGTTGTAAGAGAGCTACTTCCTGAAACGCTACTTGAATTCCCAACAATTGATGCATATGTCAATACGGCATGCCCCAGAATTTCTCTCGAGGCTACGGAAAAGTTTTCAAAGCCTGTATTAACTATTAACGAGTTTATGGTTGCTTCTGGCGAGTGCTCATGGGAGAATTTGCTCAAAAACGGATTATTCGAAAGCTAGATTTAGAGCTGTTTCTTTCAAAAATTGCTCCTCAACCTGCCCCGCAAGCGTATCTTGAACAGTACACAATTTCACCGCAGGTTGCATCAACAATGCTCTACATCGCTGCCTACTCAAACGATGATATTATCAGCAGAAATGTTCTTGATTTAGGATGCGGAACGGGTAGGCTTGCTTTAGGCGCGGCGTATCTTGGCGCTAAAAATGTTGTGGGAATTGACATAGACAAAATGGCCGTCAAAACTGCCGCTGAAAATGCTTCAAAAACAGGTTTAATCTACAGCGTTCAATGGATTATCAGTGATACCAAAGCAATTACAGGCATTTTTGAAACAGTTCTTCAAAATCCACCATTTGGAGTACAAACACGTGAAGCTGACAGACAGTTCTTGGAAAAAGCATTGGAAACCGGCAAGTCCGTATACTCTCTGCACAACCATCCACAAACTGACAAACAATTAATCAAGCATCTTAAAGCAAGCAACGATTTTCTACAAGTTTCACCTTCTCCATTCTTAGAACGGTTTGTTGAACAACATAACGGCGTTGTCAAAGCAGTCTACGCAATGCTTATGACTATTCCGCGAATGTTTGATTTCCATACAAAGTTAAAACATGAATTTGTGGTTGATTTGTATGTTATCAAACGTGTTGGTGACAAATAGAATTCTTAATCACGACCAAAAGGAACAATTTTTTAAATTTAACAAAAGGTTTATTGATAAGATTAGAACCTTAGCATATGATTTATCAATTCGGACTGTTTAGCTTATTTGAGATAAAGTGAAACCTATGAGTTTAAAGCCACCTGAACAAAAAAGCGGTCATTTAGTTGTGCCTGGAGAGCGCTTAGGTGTTATTGAGGAGTTTGTTCCAGACGCTGGAACATACACTATGGATGGTGTTATTTACGCTAAGATCGTTGGTCGGTCACTCGTAGATTTGCAGAACAGGCGCGTTTCCGTTTATCCAGTTGTTGACGGTGCGGCTGTTCCCAAGGTTGGGACAACTGTTATTGGACAAATCGGTAATGCACAATCCGATAATGTTTTAGTGCGAATATTCAAGGTTGGCGCTAAAGAGATTTCAGGAGATTTCGGCGGTATTTTACATATTTCTGACGTTTCCGACAGGTACGTAAACTCCATGAATGAAGTATGCAAGCCAGGCGACATTACGAGGGCCAAAGTAATCAGTGAAAAAAACCGAATTTACCACCTATCAACAAACGACAAAAACTTAGGGGTGCTGTATGCTTTCTGCTCACGGTGCGGCAATTTGATGGAGCAACAACGATTTGAACTGCACTGCCCAAAATGCGGCAATATTGAAAAACGTAAAACCGCTTCAGATTACGGAAAAGAATCAATATAGCCTAATAGGAAAAGAAATGTCATGAAAATCAAAGTTATAAAAAAATCAGAAAACGAACTCAAAATAGAAATTGAAGGCGCAACTCATGGCCTTTGCAACCTCTTGCAAAAGAGACTCTTAGAAGATAAATGGGTCGATTTTGCAGGATATGATGTACCGCACCCTTTGGCCTCAAACCCAACAATCTACGTAAGAATGAAAGGAAGCGCTAAGCCAGAGGATGCCCTAATTAAGGCAGTTGAGAAAGTCCGAGAAGCAAATGAAGCATTTGGAACAGAGTTGGACCGCGTTCTAAAAGCTTGATTCATTTGTTAACGTTTTAGCTTCAAAGTCTAACTCCGTCAAGCAGGATTGGGATTCAAATTTAAAAGCGTAATTACGCCTAATAGGTTTTCAAGGGAAAAAATTTGGAAGTTAAAGGCTTTCGAGCGATAAAATCTGAAATTAGAATCCTTGGAGTCGATGACGGCATATTTGTTCCACACACAGAGGGTACTGTGATTGTTGTTGGCGTTGTCTTCCGAGGCGGCAGCTACCTTGATGGAATAATGCACACCTACGTTGCAATAGATGGCTTTGATGCCACGGAAAAAATTGCCTCAATGATTAACGTCTCGCCTCATTCCAAGCAGTTGCGTTTGGTAATGCTAAATGGAATAACGTTCGCAGGTTTCAACTTGGTAAATATAAAAAATCTAAATCAAACAACCAAGCTTCCCGTCATTGCAGTGACAGATGCCAAGCCTGATTTAAACGCCGTTCATAAGGCGCTTTATAATTTGCCCGAAATAGAAGAACGTTGGAAGATAGTGCTTGAGGCTGGAGAAATACATGAAGTACTTTCCAAAGCCCGGAAGCTTTACGTGGAAATCGCCGGAATTTCCTTAGGCGATGCCATTGAAATTATCAAGTTAACGTCGACAAGGAGCAGTATTCCGGAACCCCTGAGAGTTGCTCATCTTATTGCTTCGGGAATCACGTCTTCGATTAAACCGAAAATGGAAAAAGTTTAAAAGGTACAATGCTAAGGGATTCAAAAACGGATAGCGTGGTTAGGTATATGGAATTTTGCCCTAGGTGCGGTTCCCGTCTCGAGCCAAAGAAATCCAAGAGTGGAAAGGACGCTTCTTTAGTTCTCGCATGTCCAAAGTGCGGATACAAGAAGCCTGAGGTCAGCGAAAAAATCGAAGTAGCGCCGAAAGTCATCCAGCATACGCCTCAGCAGTTTGTTGCAGTCATTGGCAAAGAGGAGCAGAAGTTAAGTACATTGCCTACCGTCCGAATCGAATGTCCAAGATGCGGAAACAACACCGCCTATGTATGGCAGGTTCAAACCCGCGGTGCAGATGAATCCTCAACACAATTTCTGCGATGCACAAAGTGTAACTATACATTCAGAGAGTATAGCTAAGGCATCTTTCCTCTAATTAATTCATTTAACCCGGCAGTTACTCGAAGTTTTAAAGAGAAGACACAAGTATAGTAATTTATTTAAATGCTATTAGTTTTATCACAAGCTTAATAACTTGATAATAATAAGCATAAGCGAGGAAGAAGAATGTTCAAGCTCAAAGTGTCGGACGCTAAACTTCTAAGAGACATGGCTACCGCCATCTCAATACTTGTCGATGAAGCAACTTTCAAAATTGAGCCTGAAGGCTTAAGATTACGCGCCATGGACCCCTCAAGAGTTGCCATGATCGATTTTGAATGGCCAAAATCCATATTCCAAGAATACGTTTCCACTGAACCAGCCAAAATCTGCATTAACATTGGTGAACTGCTAAAACTGCTTAAGCGTGCAGGTAGAGACGAATCGGTCGAACTATCCCTTGACGACAAAACAGGTCGATTGCAAGTGTCAATAACAGGGAAATACAGCAGAAACTTCACAATGCCTACCCTTGAAGCCTCAGAAGAAGAAGTACCTACTCCAAAAATAGCCTTCAATGTTAAAGCTAAAACGACCACCCAAGGTTTAAGCCAAGCTATCGAAGATGCACAACTCGTAAGCGATCACGTACGAATGGAAGCCGAACCCGAAAAACTCACGCTAAACGCTTCAGGCGACTTAATGGGCGCAACAATAACTTTACAGAAAGGTAGCGACGCACTTCTTGATTTGGAAATAAAAGAAAACGCAAAAGCAACTTTTAGCCTAAGCTACTTATCTGAAATAATAAAAGCGGCATCAGCCACATCAGACATTGCAACGCTTGAATTTTCCACAGACATGCCAGTTAAAATAGACTTCCAACAAACAAAAGAAGGAAAACTGACTTTCTTCCTAGCACCAAGAATCGAGACAGAATAGTCTGGCACTCCTAAATGACGCCAGTAACGTTCGTCCAACTCGATTTTGCAAAATACCCCTTCTTAAAACAAACATCAAAACGTATAGAAGAACTAGAATTAACAATTCAAAACTTGGTAAGTCCAGAAAACAAACCTATTCTTGAACGCGCCCAAAAAAGGCTGGAAAACGCCATTCTGATGACTAATTCTGGTGATATGGTCAGAGATAATAGAACTGAAATCTCATCGTTTGCTACTGCAGTTATTTTGGTAATAGCAACAAAGAATTCTTTCATCAAGAAACGTTATGCTTTAGCGGAAGCAAAGAGTGCTTATGCTCACTTGCTTAATGAGTCAAAAGAGAACATTTTGGCTATTGCTAAAGATTTTGATTGGGGTCTTAGCGTGTCAAAAGAGCTTCCATATGATTTTTGTTTAGGGTTTAACTTTTATTTAAAAAACGCTTCGCATTTTCATGATACTAAATGGAAGCTTGTTAATCAAGTTCTAACTGACGGAAAGGTCTACTTAAACAAAGATAAAGTAGCTCGACTTCTTCAAGAAGAAATTAGAAAACGAATCGAAGAGCGACTTAATGTTTCAGAGCTTAAAAGTCTACCTGAAGGAATAATTTCTATCGCTAACAACTTGACGAAAATTGCGCAAGAAATAATGGGTCAAGAAGTGGATGAACTTCCTAAAGTGGTGGTTCAAACCGCTTTTCCGCCCTGTATTAGCGCATTGTACGAAGAGGCATCAAAAAGTCACCATCTGTCGCACATTGGGCGATTCGCATTAACTACTTTTCTAGTTAACATTGGGATGTCATCTGAAGCGGTTAACGAGTTATTCAAAACTTTTTCCGATTATAATGAACGATTAACACGTTATCAAATCGAGCATATCGCCGGCGAAAGGGGATCAGGAACACGCTACAAGCCGCCACAGTGCTCTGTATTGCAAACGCATGGTGTATGCAAGAACCGAGATGACTTGTGCCGCCGAGTATATCATCCGCTAAAATATTACGAAGCAAAGGCTCGTTCGAAATCAGGCTGAATTTTTGCTTAAGATTTATTAGTAAACTGTCACTGTAAAATAACTCAGAACGTTATGAATTGTCCAGTGATTAGCAATAATGTTCTGAGCTCCGAGATTGGCATAATTTTACCTACTTATCGAGAAGCAGGCAACATATCCAAACTCATCGAGGATATTGAAAACCTTAAGTTGAATGCTACGATCCTTGTCATTGACGATTCGAGCCCCGACAAAACTGCAAGAATTGTCCAACAAAAACAGAACAAATACAGCAATATTATGCTTTTAGTTAGACCCCAAAAAAGCGGGTTAGGAACTGCTATAACTGATGGTTTCAAATTCTTTCTGTCTTTAAAAAGATCACCCAAGTACGTTTTAACGATGGATGCCGATTACTCGCATAACCCACAAGCTATCCCTCAGCTTTTGTCAGCTATCTCTGAGGCTGACTATGCAATAGTAATCGGCAGCAGATATTGTAAAGGAGGCAAAATAGAAGGCTGGCCTTTCACCAGAAAGATAATCAGTCGAACCGCCAACCTTATCGCCAAGTTTTCTTTAGGCTTGAGGCTTCGCGATTGCACAAGCGGTTTTCGGTGCTACTCGACCAGGTTTTTGAAAACAACAATTAACAATTTTCATAGCCATACTTATGAAATCCAGATAGAAACCATAAGACAAGCCACATTAAGAAATTTCAAACTAAAGGAAATTCCAATTGTATTTGTTAACCGAAAACGAGGAAAATCTAAACTCACGTGGACAGAAATCCAAAGTTACCTAACCTATACGCTAAGAGCAGTATCGCACTCGTGATTCCTTGCTTCAAAGCACCTATTTTAACTTCTGTAATCATTAACCTTATTGCTCTCTTTTCCAAAATTGAGGTCGGCACTTGACCAAACGTTACGGCGCCATTAAGATTCTTCTAGCCATCGCTATCGCGTTCTTAGTACTTAGCGTTGCTCTTGCCGTAGTGAGCTTATTTCCAATAGAGACAAACAACGACCAGACAAATATTCTAATTAACAGTTTTTTCACGTTAAGTCCAAACGAAGTATACAGACAAGGATTAGGATCTTTTCATGGCGGAGAAAACATCTCGATCTTAGTATATTCACCAACAGAATGTATCAAGAATTTTTCCATAATAACTTACAACGGCACACATTATTCAAATCCCAATTCAAATATATCTTATTCGTTTACTGCAACCGCTGACTATTACGATGCAGTTTTTTCCTCTAATTCACTTGATTCCAGCATAGTACATTTTCAAGCAACAGTTCAAAAAACCCAAGCTCTCTTTCCCAACTCATGGCTCACTGAACCTTCAAAAATCATGTTCCTAATTAGCGTAAGCCTGACTATGGGATTAATGTTAAAAGTATTTTTCACCAAGTCAACAAAATTTGAGCAAACCATGTCTGGCATTCTAAAACTCAACGAAAAAAGCCGCCGAGTTCTCATTGTCTTAATTGTGCTATCATTTGTATTTTGGACTCTTCTTATTGCTTTAAACACTGCTCCACTTGCCACATTCGAGAATTGGTATACTGATCACGCGAGGCACTCCTATGTTTCCAGTCTATTTCTTAAAGACGGTTTTTCAGTTTTTGAAACACCGTTAGGCAAACTTGCAAATGTTGACAACTCTTATTATAAGTTTGTAACTTGGCCCCAGATGCCACACCTGTATCCTTTGGGCAGCATTTTCCTGTTTTTACCTTTTGGCCTTCTTCTTCAGCATGGTTTGGACCCATCTCTAATTTATAAAATTGAAATATTGGTCTTTCTAATTTTTGCTACTGTTTCACTATATCTTTTCTTGGAACGTTATTTTAAAAAAGATATGTTTCTCCTTCTCAAACTCATTGGTGTTTACATTATTTATGTTAGCTTGGTAACTTACGCAGTCGACGGCATGTTTGACTCAGTCGCTTTTCTATTTTCTCTTGTTGCGATATTTATGTTTATGAGCGAGCGTTACGATTATTTCTTTTTGCTAGTTACAGTCTCAATATTTTTCAAATATCAAGCTGGAATTTTTCTCTTCCCGCTAATCATTGTTGTTTTGATAAGACTGTTCCAAACAAACAAGTTCAGCGCCTTACTTAGGAACAAAGCCGTTGTTGCAGGCTTCGTTTTTGGATTTGCTAGCATCTTCACTGCTTATTTGAGTATCCCTTATCTGATGGCAACTGGGCCACAATTAATCATGAATGGAGTCAACGCTTTTTCCTCCAACTCACAAATCGTCTGGTCGCTTCAATCATCCTCTGTCTTATTGATGCTTGCAGTTACTATTGCTTATTCAGTTTACGTGTTAAACAAAAATAGTTTGCTTTCGATATCTGCGCTATTTCTGCTCTTGCCTAGCTTTATTTTACCTTACTTTCAAAATTGGTATCTGCCCTTCATTTTCATCTATATTTTGATTCCTCAGAAGAAAAGAGAATTAGAAATGACTATGCTATGGTTAATCTTTATGATTTTTATGCTCTCTTTCGGCGGAGTAGCTTTTAGCCCATCGCAAATATTTAGCGGTTTTAGCGCACTACTAAATAAAATTTAATTTTGATACTTTAGTTGAAGTCTCTATAGAGATAAATTTAGGAAAAGCAATCAATATAATTCAAGACTGAGGGGGAATAAGGAGAATTGGAGGTTTCTAGAGAACTTGTATATCGAAAATTCTGCGAATATTACCGAGACCCCTCAACAATTATTCCTTCACCAATTTCGCTTGGTCAGAGAGAATTCGCCTATTTGCTCTTTAAGGAACGATTCATGATTAGGCACAAACGATTTAACGGAATTGATAACCTAAGGTCAGTTCTGGCAGAAGTGGTTCCGTCTGACGTTTATCATTCTTGCGCCTACTACGAGAACCCTGATTTCGACATGGACAAAAAAGGTTGGCTAGGAGCTGACTTAGTCTTTGATATAGACGCTGACCACATTCCCACTTCTTGCAACAAAATACACGACGAATTCAAGTGTGCCAAGTGCGGGTTTACAGGCCGTGGAATAACACCTGAGACTTGCCCTGTTTGTGAGGGAACAAAATTTGAAACCAAAACTTGGCCTTGCGAGCTATGCATAAAATCAGCCCGAGAAGAAACCGCCAAGCTTCTTGACATATTGACAAATGATTTCGGTTTTTCCTTAGAAGAGTTGCATGTGTTTTTTTCTGGTCACAGAGGATATCACGTTCACATTGAAGATGAAGACGTTCAAACGTTAGACTCGATGGCAAGAAAAGAAATAGTCGATTACGTTACAGGTTTAGGCTTAACAATTTTGGACAAAGATCTGAAGAGAAAAAGTGGAAAACATCAATCTAAAAAATTCTATTTACACAACTTCGGCTGGAACAAACGGCTGAAATTGGGAATGCAAAACTTTCTTCTTACAGCAACGAAGGAAGATTTAAAGAACGTCGGTTTAAAAAGTAATGCACTCTTAAAAAACAAAGAAACTATCATTAAACGCTGCATAATTGATGGCAGATGGGAGAGCGTTAGCGGAGTTAGTGTTCAAACATGGCTAAAACTTGCCGAGTACGTGAAAGACTTACAGTCGTCAAAGATCGACACAGTGGTAACTACGGATGTTCACCGTTTGATACGGATGAACGGTACCCTGCATGGCAAAACAGGGTTAAAGAAAGTAGAGTTTTCCGCTAAGAGTCTGCAAGAATTTGATCCGTTTGCTGAAGCAGTAGCTTTTAAAAAGGGAGAGATCAAAGTGTTGGTCTCTGATGTGCCTGAGTTTAAGTTGGGCGGACAAACATTGGGCCCGTACAAGAATGAGGCCAAAGAATTGCCTATTGCTGCGGCAGTGATGCTCATTTGTAAGGGGAGAGCTAAGGTGACAGACTAATTGTATGACGAACTTTACAAAGCGTGGCGAAAAGAAATTGAAGAGGCTTCGCTCGGAAGATTGCCATCTGACTTCTATTCAAGAATAGGCGATTACCTGCGGTGTATAAAAGAAGAAAACCGAATACCTGATAAGAAATCCGTGAGACTAAACTTGCTTGAACATGAAGCGCAGAACGCTAATCGAATGCTTGAAGAACTGTTAAGGGCAAGATATAAAAAAATTATCAAAACAATTACCCAAACTCAAAGGTTGCCAATAGATTTGTTAACAATTGAGGAAGCTAAGATGGGTCAGAACTTCATTACTTTCAGTGATGCTTACCACAAATTCTCACAAGACCTAATTCAAGGGCAAACTGTTCAAGCGCCAGATGAGACGACTCATAAACGCTTGGTTCTAAGGTTCACGAAAAGCATCCCCGCCATCGTTGGTGTCGACATGAAAACTTACGGTCCATTTTCGGTTGAGGATGTCGCCTCTGTACCTATTGAGAACGCAAAGATTTTAATTAAACAGGGTCTAGCTGTTTTGGTTGAGGTTTCGTAGATTTAGTTTGGCTTTCTATAGTGTTTTTTCCTCTAAATTTTTGCCATAGTCCCTGGCTTAAAATAATAATTAATGGGTAAGAGGCTATCCAGGCAATCGAGTACAGTGGACCATAGTAGTAATGGAACATTTGCACTTGATTGGAGTCTACGCCATACTGCATGCCGATAGTAAAAAGTGTGTCTATTCTTAGAATATTTATGAAGTAAACGACGGCTATACCAACAGCAAAATACCCGATTTTTGCTTTCAGAGAGATTGACATGCGTTGCAAGAACAGCAAGGCAACGGCTGTAAAAATTAGTAGACTTTCGATGCCTGCACAAGGCCAAGCTATTTCAAATTTAGCAGTTCCCAAAGGTCCTGTAACTTGTAAGGTTGGCATGCCATTTTGCGCTGCTATTGCAGTTGAATATCCCATTAAGCCAAGGGTTTTAGCTGCCAGCATAGCCGTCGTTGGAACCAGCAGTTGGAATGGTGTAAATTGTCCATATGGAAAGACATTGTCGATTATGTATATTACACCGACTAACGCGACAAACAAAGCGGGTAAAGCAAAAGCCGTTAAACCTTTTTTTCCATAATATAAGAGAGCAATTAACGAGAAAAGAATTGAGAAAACAATGTA
>Ga0187776_10001192_pt1 | contig 12895 bp, 9 predicted proteins | sample 0216_BV02_MP12_2_FD_132426 | JGI IMG/M metagenome (GOLD analysis project Ga0187776, IMG submission 132426) | Tropical peat soil microbial communities from peatlands in Department of Meta, Colombia - 0216_BV02_MP12_20_MG | ecosystem: Environmental > Terrestrial > Soil > Wetlands > Peat | place...
CACCCTAGTCCAGCGGGGAGCGGCTGTGAACTCGGGAAACTACGGGGTCTAGGCCCGAGAATCTACGGGGGGGTTTGGCGGGGTGGTCCTGGCGCTCTTCCGACCGAGGCTCAGATCGCGACGATCCCGTGCTTGATCGCGAAGTGCACCAGCTCGGCGGTAGCGTGCAGGCCCAGCGTCTCCATCATCTGGTACTTGTGGAACTCGACGGTGCGCGGCGAGATGTCCAGCGCGGCGCCGATGGCCTTCGCGGAGTGACCCTCGGCCAGCAGCTGCAGGATCTCCCGCTGGCGGGGCGTCAGCCTGGCCGCGGGGTTGCCGGCCTGCTCCGGGTCACGCTTGATGGCCTGCAAGACGTCGCCCGCCAGCGCCGGTGTCAGGTAGGTCTGACCGGCGAGGGCCGAGCGAATCGCGCCGATCAGCTCCGCGGGCGCCGAGTGCTTGAGCACGAATCCCGAGGCGCCCAGGTCCAGGGCCCGGCGAGCGTACGTCACGTCCTTGTGCATGGTCAGAAAGACGACCTTCACCGCCGGGTTGTCCCGTTTCAGGAGCGCCAGGGCATCCAGCCCGTTGAGGTGCGGCATGGTGACATCGGCCACGATGACGTCGGGGCGCAGCTTCTTGGCGGCCGCCACCAGGGCGCGGCCGTCCTCCACCACGTCCAGCAGCTCGAATTCAGGGGTGAGCAGGCTCTTCACGCCTTCGGCCACCAGCCGGTGATCGTCGGCCAAGAGCACGCGTGGACGATGGCCACGGCTCATCAGGGCGCCGCCTTCACGGGCACCCAGGCCAGGATCGTGGTCCCATGACCGGGCGCGCTGTCGATGTCGAGCTCGCCCCCGAGGAACTGAACTCGCTCGCGCATGCTGGCCAGACCCAGGTGGGGAGTCGCGCGCTGGAGCGCCGGATCGAACCCGATCCCGTCGTCGCGCACCGCCAGCTGTAACCCTCCGTCCACGTGTCGCAGGGAGACCTCTACCGTGCGCGCCTTGGCATGACGCCCCACATTGCGGAGCGCCTCCTGGGTCACGCGCAGGAGGCCGAGCGCCGGCTCGGGAGACATCGGCTCGGGAATCTCGCCCAACTTCACGTCCACCGGGATCGACGCCTGCTGGGCGAATCGCTCGCATTCGGCCTTGAGGGCGGCGGCCAGGCCGAGGTCCTCCAGCATCGACGGATGGAGCTGGTAGGACAGCGCGTGGATGTCCTCGCTCAAGCGCACCAGGCCCTCGCGGAGCGACCCCGCCGTCTCGCTCGCCGCCGGGGCCGACGTGGAGCGCTCGACCTTGGCCGCGTCGATCGCCAGGCGAGCCAGGCGCTGCGTCACGTCGTCGTGGAGCTCCCGCGCGAGCCGCGCCCGCTCCTCTTCGTGGGCGCGAATCAGTCGCCCGTGGAAGCCCTGTGCCGCCCGCTCGGCGAGACGCCGCCGGGAGCGATTGACGAGCAACGCAACGATCAGTCCGGTCTGCAAGACGACCAACGCGACCGCGACCACGATCCGCTGCGGGTACAGCTCCCAGAGCGTCGGCTGCCGATACCGGATCAGGCTCCCGGCCGGCAGGCGGGCCTCGCTGATCCCCCAGCGGCGGAGCTCGCGCCAGTCGAAGACGGGCGGCGCGGCTGCGACGATCTCATCTGAGATGTGCTCCGGTCGCTCGCCGTGCATGATGCGGATCGCAGTCCGGGCTGCCCGCACGCCGACCTCGGCATCCTGATAGAGGCGCCCGCCGATCGCACCCAGCCCGAACTGGCTGGTGAAGTATCCGAAGAGGGGCGCGTTCGCGCCGGCGTGGAGCCGTTGGAGGGCCTCGTTCTGCTCGAAGGGCACGCCCGCCGCATCCATGACGAACATGCCAAACAGGATGAACGAGTGCGGCGGCAAGGCGGCGCTCCGTTCCAGCACCTGCGCGAGGGTGAGGTCGGTCAGCCAGGTGAAGTCCACCCGAGAGGTGAACCGCTGAAACTCGCGGCGGCATTCGCCGACCCAGAACTGCTCGAGCGGGGATGTGCCGAACACGACCGCGATGGTCGTGGTGTCCGGCTGGAGCTGCAGGATGTCTTCGACGATTCCCGGAAGGTTGACGACCTGGGTGACGAGTGTCGCGTTATCCCGCAGAAGGTCGGGCGGCACCAGCCGTGGATCCACGCCTGAGAACACGATCGGCGCGCCCGGAAACGCACGGTCCCGGTACCGCCATGCGAACCTGACGGCCGGCGCCCCGACCGGCACGACCACGTCCGGCGGCCGGGTCTCGAACCGGGACTTCAGGAATGCCGCGAACGCATCGTCCCGCTCGGGTTGCGCAGACAGTGCCGCATCCAACGACTCCACGTAGAGCTGGACCGGCTCCCCGAGCTCCCGGGCCAAGGTGGTCCGAAGGGCCGACACCGCCGCGGTGAACGGCGCGACATCCCGTCCGAACGACTCGAGGATGAGGACCCGCTTCGGGGTGGTGGTCGCAACGCCCGGCGTGGCCAGGGCGGCCAGTAGCAGGAACACGGCCCACCCCGTGCTCCACCGACGGCGGCGCGACCCGCGCTTCCGCCCGACCGGGATCACGGGACTTCCCCGTTCACCGATGCGGAACGGAATCCTATTGTCGAACACGTCACGGCGGGCGGTGACCGAGCTGCTCGGCATCCACCGTCACCCGCACGAAGGCGATGCACATCTCATCGGTGGTCTCCTCGCCCCAGCCCACATCGCGCGGGGGAGCGCTCGGGTTGCGGCGGTTGGCCGAGGAGTTGTCGTAGATGGCCTCGACGTCGATGCGCGTGCCGCCCGGCAGTGGCACCGGCCGAGCGAAGGTGTAGGTGCCCTGCCAGTGGAAGTCCCAGTCGTCGATGTAGATCAACGGCCGAACGGTCCCATCGGGATAGGTCGCGATGACCTTCATCGAGCGACCGAGCAGGTGCATGTGGGGCGAAATCCCGATCGCGTGCAGGTCGCGACCGGACGGGATCGTGTAGGTCGCGCGCACCTCGTGGCGGGATGCCTGGGCTGGGATGAGGAAGCCGCGGTTGAGCACGGGAATCCAGCGCACTCGCTTGTCCACCGGCTTCGTCGCGAAGTGGAGCCCGATCTTGGTGCGGTCGCTTTCCGGGCCGGGACGTCGGTTGTGGTAGTGCACCTGCATGACCACCCGCGCCCCAGCCGGCAAGAGCACCCCCACGCCGTCGGGATCCAGCCGGGGCCGGGCGCCGGGCGCCCAGCCACCGATGCTGCCCGTGGGCGCGAAGCCGGGCCCGCCGAAACAGGTGTAGCCCAGCTCGGGATCTGCCTGGTCAAGCGCCACCGATGCCCCAGTGGTGTCGAGGTAGGCAATCACGTGGTGAACAATCTGTCGATTGCCCGGCACGAACTCCACCGCCGACAGGTAGCGGTCCTCGGCGAAATGGGTGGGGACCACGAAACAGCGATAGAGGTCACGGTCACTCGACGGCACCTCGAAGGTGCGTTCAGGCGCCAAGATCACGTCGGGTGTCCCCAGCCTCCACGTCTCCGGCCACTGCCGCGCCGGCGGGAGGTCGTTCGGATCCCCCTCCGGCGCCCCCGCCGTGACCCAATCACGGATCGAGGCGATCTCGGCCTCGCTGAGCCGCCGGGCATCCAGAAACTCGCCGAACCCTAGAACAGGCTTCCAGGGCGGCATCTTCCGCCGTTCGACGACGCGCAGAACTTTCTGCCGCTCGCGGTACGCGTCGACGTAGGTCAGGAGGGAAAAGGGCGCGATGTCGCCGGGGCGATGACAGCCCTGGCAATGCTGCTGAAAGATCGGGGCGATCTCTTTGCTCCACGTCACCCCGTTGGCGTGGTCGACGTCGGACCTGGATTGCGCGGACGTCGCGGGCAAACGAGAAGCGAGACCGAGCGCCACGAGGCCTCCGAGAGCGACGAACAGCCCGCGCCACATGACCGGATCTTCACTGGCGGGAGACCTGCTGTCAATCTCGGTCGCTGACTCTTGACCGCGTGGGACTGCGCGTCGGCGAGCTCAGAGGAGATTCTTGCCGCTCAGGTGCGCGGGCCCTCGGTCTCCAAGCAGGTGCGCGATGGTAGGAACGACATCGAACGCCGAGCGGACGCCACGGTCGCCGGGCTCGACACCGGGCGCCGCGACGTACGCAACGCCGTGGCGGCCGGTATGTCCGCCCGTCCGGAGGAGCGGCACCGGCCCGATCAGCCCGAGCGCCGGATGCTCGAGGGCCGCCACTACACCCCGCCACACGATGAGCAGGTCGGCCTCGGTACCCGTCAAGGCCAGCGGGTCGCGGGTCCACGCGCGCTCGACGGCCTCCACCACCGGCTCGCCCGTACGAGGGTCGCGGCAGGCGCGGACGAGCGCCTCGAATTCCCGGCACGTGTCCTCGTACTGAGCGGGATCGACAATGCCGCACCGCTCGCGACCCCGGAGGTTGATCCGGATACGGCCGTCGTAGAACGACGGCAGCGCGAACGCCCGCATCCGCGGCCAGTGGGGCCGATAGCGCAGCGCCGGCTGCCAGTGGAGATCCAGCCGGGTCGCTCGCCGCTCGCTCCCGGCGCCGCGCGCCGCCACCGTGGCGCGTATCTGCTTGAGGGCACGCTTGACGGGCGTCGGGAGCCGTCGCGCAACCGAGCGGAGCGCGGCGGTGGGGCCCGACTCTGGCTCCTCCTCTGCTGGGACGGGCGGGACCCAGGCCTCGCTCGCGGCAGACCAGCTCGCGCCCTCCTCAAGGACCGGAAACTCGCCCGGCGCGGCCGCCCATCCCGGCGGCACCGCAAGCAGCGGCCGACCGAACGCGTGACGATAGAGCAGCTCGGAGAGAAGGGCCATCGACGGCACGTCAGAGTGGTTCTGGCCCATCCCGCCCATGTTGAACGCGACGACGGCCGCGTTCCCGTCGATCGACATGAGCGTACCGAGCATGCGATCCAGAGCCCGGTGCACGTCCACGAGCGCCCGCCCGGCTACCGCGGCCGAGGGATGCCCGTGATACGGGTGATCCGGATCCACGCCATGCCAGAGCCCCTCGATCGCGCCGTGGGCCTCCCCGGCCACCACGATGAAGAGGTCCCAGTCCGGAAGGTGCTCCGTGGCGAGCCAGCACGCGGCGCGCGTACGAACCTCGAGCGCCGCGACCAGTGCCTCACCCATGGCCCGGCTCCGGCTGGCGGAGGGAAACGGCTTTGCATACGTCCACTGGGCCGGGTAGCGGCCGAAGCGCTGCTCGAACTCGGTCAGCAGCCCGTCCGGGCTCGCCGCGGCGTGGACGCCGGGATCGTGCGCGCCCCAGCCCACGACACCTCGGGTATTCCGTGCCCGGTCCAGATCGACGTAGGGCGCGTCGAAGACGAGGACCCGCTGGTCGAGACCGGCCCACCAGGGCGTGAACCGGGCGCCCTCCTGCCACGCGATGTAGCGGGCCGGGTCGAACTCCACCGCGGCCCACCGACGCCCGGCCTCAGGAGAAAGCCCGGAGGCGACGTGCTCCCATGCCAGCCCGGTGCGCTGCGCGGACCCGTGGTCGAGCCGGAACCCCGCCGCGCGCCTCCGCAGCTCGGCCAGCGCCGGCATCTCGCCCGCGGCCATGAGACGCTCGGCGAGCGTGACTTCCAGTCCGTCGAGGCCCACGGCCAGCACACGAGTGCGCGCCATCAGTGTCCAGTCTAGCCCATCTCGCCCCGCCCACGCGAACGGACCCGGTTCGGTTACCATAGGGGTGTACACACCGTCCAGGGCTCGATCAGGCGGCGGCCGACGACAATGCACGTAAGCGTGGTGATCGGAACCTACAACCGCGCCCACCTGCTCGCGGGTACCCTCGAGGCGCTCGCCGGCCAGGAGGTTCCCGCCGGGCTGGAGTGGGAGATCGTCGTCGTAGACAACAACTCCCGCGACCGCACCCGGGACGTGGTGGCTGCGCTCTGCAGAAGGACGACCATCCCGGTGCGCTACGTCTTCGAGCCGCGGCAGGGTCTGTCCCACGCGCGGAACCGCGGCCTCCGGGAGGCTCGCGGCGCGATCATCGCGTTCACCGATGACGACGTCCTCCCCGCGCCCGACTGGATCGCCAGGATTCCGGCCGCGCTCGACCGCTGGAACGCGCACGGCGTCGGCGGTCGGATCCTTCCGCGCTGGGGAACACCGCCGCCCCGCTGGCTCATCGACAACCGGCACCTGCTGAACCGCCTAGCGGTGATGGACTTCGACGCCAGTCGTCCGCTCGCACTGCCCCTGCCGGAGCGGCCGCAGGTCTGGGGAGCGAACATGGCCTTCCGGCGCGAGCTCTTCGAGCGAGTCGGCGACTTCGATCCTCGTCTGGGGGTGATCGGGAAGAAGCTCTCCCGCGGGGAGGAGACCGACCTGATCACCCGCGCCCTCGCGCAGGGTCTCGTGATCGCCTACGACGCGACCCTCATCGTCCTGCACCGGATCGACTCGGATCGGATGCGGAAGGCCTATTTCAGAAAGATGACCTTCGACGACGCCCAGGTTGCCCGGCGAGCGGTGCCGCCCCTCGACGGGCGGTCGTTCCTCGGGGCGCCGGTCTGGCTGTACCGCCTGCTCCTCACCGACTTCCTGAGATGGGCGCGCCTGGCCGTGCTCAGGAGACCGGAGGCCTTCGATCAGCAGCTCGTCTGCCTGTCGTGGGCGGGCCGGCTCTCCGGCTACTGGACAGCCGACCGAGGGGGACGGGTCGATCGACCGTCCGCGTCGTGAGGACATGAAGCGCGCCCTATGGTTGTCAGCGCTGCTATCGGTCCTCGCGCTCGGCGCGTCACCCGGGAGCGCGCAGACGCGAGCGGCACCGACAGAGTCGGCGTCTCCAGCCGCGGACTACGTCGTCGGCCCGGAGGATGTCCTCGACATCCAGGTCTGGGGCAGCAAGGATCTGGAGCAGCCGGTGTTCGTCCGCCCGGACGGTCGAGTGTCCCTGCCTCTGGTCGGAGAAATCGCAGCCGCCGGCCGGACGGTTCACCAGCTTCAGGATCTTCTGTCGGGAATGTACGGGCAACTGGTCAAAGGCGCGGTGGTCACGGTCATCGTCAAGGAAATCAAGAGCCGGCCGGTCTACTTCATCGGTGGATTCGGCAACCCGGGCGCCCTGCAGCTCACGCGGGACCTCACGTTGCTCCAGGCCGTCTCCGTCGTCGGAGGAATCGCACCCAACGCGGACGGCGAGAAGGGCTTCCTCTTGAGGGGCGACAAGAAGATCCCCATCGACTTCATCCGCCTGATCCAGCAGGGAGACCTGAGCCAGAACCCGCGACTCCAGCCCGGGGATTCTTTCGTGGTGCCCCTCGCCGATGCCGTGTACGTCACCGGCGAGGTCGGGAAGCCGGGGGCCGTCAAGTACACGGAAGATCTGACCGTGCTGAGGGCCATCGCCCAGGCCGGCGGGCTCACCCCCATCTCCGCTGCCGGGGGCGTGGAGATCCTGCGGGGGAGCCCAGAAAAAAGGGAACGGCTCAGGATCGACGTTGATCGGATCATCGCATCCCCGGACGAGAGCCCGGATGTCCGCCTGCAGCCCAACGACATCGTCTCCGTCCCACAGAAATTCTTCTCCTTCGCGCCGGGATCACGGCAGCCACTCGCACCATCGGCGCCGGGTGCACCCGCACTCGGACCATCAGCACCGGTAGGCGCACCCGGTCTCGCACCAGCGGCACCGGCCATGCCAGCTCCAGCAAGGCCTCGATAGGGGCGGGCGCTGACCGGGCGCCACGGCCGCGCCCGATGTTCGCCCGACGGGAGGGGTTGCCCTCTCGGGCTCAGCACGTTTCCGCGGCGCCCCGCCGCCGCAGCTAGCGCCTAGTGCCGGCTATTCCCGTCCTCTTCCCTGGACGTGGGTCCATGCTCTCGTGCGGATCCGCCGTCTTGGGGAGACAGCGGAGGGATTCTCCCGGGGCCGCGCCGGGCAGCAGCTTGTCGAGTTCCGCTACGCATTCCGAGCGGGTCGGCCCCGCAGTCAAGATGTTGTAGATACCGCTCGGGGAGCGGAGCCAGAGGACCCACGAATCCTCGGCCAGGGCGCACCCGCACCACGCCACCGTCCCCACGCCCCAAAGGGTCGCCACCGTCACGATGCGCGGCCACCGGCGGGTCATCGACTTACCCTTCCCTTGCTGCGAGGGTAGCAAGGCATTCGGCATTCTAGCTCGCCGAGAGCAATTCCAAGAATTTCGGCGCGATTACTCCAGCACGACCCTACCGCCAACAATGACGAGGTCGGCGCGAATGCCAGGGATCGCATCCTCGGGGACGGTCAGGAGGTCCCGGTCGAGCACCGCGATGTCGGCGAACTTGCCCACCTCGAGCGTGCCCTTGTCTCCTTCCTCGAAGGTCAGGTAGGCCCCCTCGCGGGAGGCACCCGCAAGCGCCTCTTCCCGCGTCAGGCACTCGTCGGCACCGATGGGCTCGGTTGCGCCGCGGGGCTTGCGGGTGACCGCATGGTGGATGGCGTCGAAGAGCGACGGCGGCACGTTGTCGGTCGAGAGCGCGACGTGAACGCCGGCCTCGCGCAGGGAGCGCAGCGGGGCGATGCGCGAGGCGCCCGTGGGGCCGAGCTGCCTGGCCAGCGTTGCGCCGTCCTGCCAGATGTAGCGGCCGGTATAGCTGGTGAGGACCAGGCCGAGGGCGTGGATACGGCGGATCTCCTCGGGCCCGTAGATGCCGATATGCTCGATGATCCAGCGCCGCCCGACGATCGAGACCGCGCGGTCCACCCGCTCGTACAGGTCGAGGATGTTCGGGGCGAAGCTACCGACGCGGATGTCGTTCCGCGCCGCCTCGGTCATCATCTCGACCATGACATCCTCCGGTAGCGCAGCCTTGTAAGAAAAGCTCGCCCAGCCGGTATACGGCGAGGTGCTGCCGCGGAGCCGGTTCTCCTCCGAGTAGTCCGATTCGGTGTAGAGCCCTCCCACTCGCAGGTACGCGTCACCGAGGCCGCGACGGCTCAGCCACGCCCCCCAGCTCCGCAGGAGGTCCACCACCGCTGCCGCGTCGGCCGACGGCCAGGCAGGGCTGAAGAGAAGGTGGGCCCGCACGCTGGGCCGGCCACGCTCGCGCAGCGCCTGGTAGGCCGCGAGCACCTCGGCCGAGATGCCGTGCCCCTCGAAGACACTGGTGGTGCCGCCGCGGTTGTAGAGTCGCATGGACTCGGCGAGGCCCGCGACCCGATCCGGCAGGGTGAAGCGCGGGGCCACCGCCATCAGGGTGTGCTCGACCAGCGGCTTGTACGTCTGCTCGATCAGGACCCCGGTGGGCTCCCCGCGGGCATCACGCTGGATCTCGATCGAGGGCGCGGGCGGACGCGTGTCACGGCCGATGCCGGCGCGTGTGAGCGCCTGGGTGTTCGCGATCGAGACGAGGGGCAGCGTATTGCGCCAGTGCCCCCAGATCGCGCGGATGTAGACGGGATGATCGGGCGCGACCCGATCCAGGTCGTGACGGGTGGGCCACCGCTTCTCGGCCAGATTGTCGGGCACACCCTCGTAGAGCGGCGGCTCCCCGATCGGCATCGTCACGATCCACTCGCTGGGAGCCGCACGGCGCACGAGACCCTCGACGATCTGGAGGATGTCGTCGATCGAGCGCGCCCCCGCGAGCGATGGCCACCTGAGCTTGAGGCCCTCCCGATCCATGTGAGCGTGGCCGTCGCAGAGCCCTGGCACGGCGAGGCGGCCGTGCAGATCGATCCGGCGCGTGCCCGGCCCCGCGAGGCGAACGATCTCGTCGTCGGTGCCCAGCGCCGTGATGCGCTCGCCCTGCACGGCGAGGGCCGGGACGATCCGGGATCGCGGATCGAGGGTCACGATCTTGCCGCCGGTGAGCACGAGATCGGCAGGAGGCATGGCGCGTATTCAAGCATCGCCGCCGCGCCGGGTCAACGCGACACGGGTGACGTCGGCCCGCGCGCCGGCGCCGGCCGGCGGTCACTCGGTGCATAATGGCAGCTGCGCACGGACGTGGACGTCCGGGAACGTCCGGCGCTCAGGCAAGGTGCAAGACGCCCGGCGGAGATGACGACCGCCGACGCAAGAACGAAAGGACGGACGATGACGACCAGCCCGCGCTCCCAGATCATCACGATCAGTGACCTCGGATGGCAGGAGTATCAGCCCGGCATCAGATTCAAGATCCTCTGGCAGGATCCGCCAACGAAGCGGCGCGCCCAAATGACCCATTTCGCACCCGGCGCGCAGCTTCCCCTCCATCGGCACGTCGGCGACGAGCTGATCTTTGTCATCGAAGGTGCCGTGTCGGACGAGTCCGGGACGATGAGCGCCGGGAACGTGGGCTACCGTCCCGACGGCTGTGTCCATACCGTCACGACCAAGAACGGCGCGACGGTGCTGGCCGTGCTCACCGGTGACATCGAGCCCGCGACAACCCGCGGAAACGCGCCGCCTTCGCAGATCTTCACCCTGAGCGACCTGCCGTGGGTCGAGGCGCGCCCGGGCGTCCGCCAGAAGCGGATCTGGGAGGACAAGGCCACGGAGCGTCGCGCTTTGTTGGCGCGCTTCGAGCCGGGAGCCGCGCTTCCGTTGCATCGTCATGTCGGCGACGAGCTCATCTTCCTCGTCGAGGGTGCGAATGCGGACGAATCAGGCGTCGTGGCGACGGGACATATGAACTACCGCCCGAACGGCTGCGTCCATACCGTCACCACCAAGAACGGCGCGACGGTGCTCGCCGTCGTCTGGGGCCGCACGGAGCCGGTGTAAAGAGGCGGGCCGCCGGCGTGTCAGGGGGGCCGCCCGGCACGCGCGGGATCAGTCCCGAGTGAGCCCTTCGAGCTCGTTGATGAGCGCCATGCGCTCGATCCCCGCACGAAGGCCCGGATCCTGTACGCGTGCGCGCGATGCTTCAATCATGTCGAGCGCGGCGCGGTAGCGCTCGCGCGCCTCGTCCTTGCGGCCAAGCGCGGCTCGAAGTCGTCCGAGCGCCAGCTGGCTCAGCCAGATCTGACGCGGCTCCGCGATCGCCAAGGCGATCGCGAGGGCGCGCTGGAGCAAGTCGTTGGCTTCTGTCCACGCTCGCCGCGTGGTGGCGCTCTCGCCCTTGATCCGCCACGCCGCACTCTCGAACGTCCGGGCCGCCGTCGGCGTGGCGATCTCGAGGCTCTGGTCGGCGAAGCGCCGGGCGCGATCGGCGTCGCCGCGGAGTAATGCCAGCTGCCCCAGGCTCGCATAGCAATGGGTTGCGTAACGCCACGTCATCCAGCGGGAGGACGGCGGATGCTGGACCGTGTGGAGCGTCTCATCCAGTGCCTCGGCCGCCGCCCCGAGCTCACCTTGCGCCATGAAGGCGTCGCCCTCGTTGTTGCGGATGAAGGCCCAGCGCTCGGCGCCGGTGCCGTGGCCTGCGAACGTCGAACGTCGCGTGACCTCATACGACCGCTCGGACAGAGCGATGCCGTCGGCAAAGTCCCCCCAACCGATGCGCACCCATCCGATCGTGTTGAGGTAGCGCGAGAGGTACGCGTCGTCGCCAATTTTCTCGGCGAGCGATAGACCCTCGGCGAGCACCACGAGCGCCCGGTCGTGCTCGCCTAAGTAATTCAACGCCAGGGCCTGGTTCCAGAGACATCGCAGCAGCGGGACGACGAGGCGATGTTCTCGTGCGAGCCGGACGCCCTCCTCGGCGAGGGTGAGGCACTCCGCATGCCGCCCCTGCCAGCTTCGGTTCAGTGCTAGCAGGTGCAGGGTCAGCGCCTGGCGGTTCGGGTCGCCAATGGTTCGCCCGATGCGGAGCGCCTGCTGAAAATCGGTCTCGGCCTCGTCGAGGCGTCCATTGACCGCCCGCATGTAGCCACGGATGTACATGGCCCCGCTGAGCTGGGCCTGCCCGCCAACCGCTTCGGCCATCTCGAGGGCCTGGTTCACGCGCGCGCGCGCCGAGGGGAAATCCTCGAGAAATTGCAAGGCGGAGGCCGCTTGCACCAGCCCTTCCGCCTCGGCACCGCGATCGTCGACGCGCCGGGCGAGGTCGACGAGACGATCGGCCTCCTGGCGCGACTGGTTGAACTCGCCGAGGCCGAAGAAGAGGTCGGCCCGAGCCCGGTGAATCGTGATCAGCGTGGCCGCCGACACCCGGTCGCCGAGCCGCGCGGCCGCCTCGAGCGCCTCGCCGTAGAGTTCCACCGCCTGCCGCAGGCCGAAGGCCCGGGTCGCTTTCTCGGCCGCCTTCAGCAGATAGTCGAGCGCGCGGGGCCAGTCTTCGGCCTTCGAGAAGTGATGCGCGAGGACCTCGTAGTGCTCGGCGAGCCGATCGGCGTACGGCTCCTCGATCGCGCGGCCGACGAGGCCGTGGAGCTCGGCGCGCCGCTGCACTAGCAAGGTCCCGTAGGCGACGTCCTGGGTCAGCGCGTGCTTGAACATGTACGCGAGCTCGGGATACCTCCGTCGCTCGTGGATCAGCTCCAGCGCGGTGAGCTCCCGGAGGCTTTCCTCGGTGCGCTCGCGCACGTCGGCGAGGCGGTCCACGAGCCGGCGCGTGAACTCGCGGCCCACCACCGCCGCCACCTGGAGCGCCCGCTTGGGGGGCTCCGCGAGCCGATCGATGCGGGCGGCGATCACGTCGTGGATGGTGCCCGGGATCGCGAGCGCGCCTGGCCCGCCGACGAGGACGAGCCGCCCCCCGTCGCGCCGCAGGACCCCGCTCTCCGCGAGCGCCTTCACCAGCTCCTCGACGTAGAAAGGGTTGCCTTCCGCCCTGCCCTCGATCACGCCGCGCAGCTCGTCGGGAAGCGTCTCCGCGCCGAGGACCGCGGCGGCCATGCGCACGCTGTCCTCGGCCGCCAGGGTCGCCGGCACGATGCGCGTGAAGTAGCTACGCTCGCCGAACGGGTTCGCGTATCCCGGCCGGTAGGTGAAGACGAGGAGAGCGCGGAGCGCAGGAAC
>Ga0187776_10001193_pt1 | contig 12882 bp, 14 predicted proteins | sample 0216_BV02_MP12_2_FD_132426 | JGI IMG/M metagenome (GOLD analysis project Ga0187776, IMG submission 132426) | Tropical peat soil microbial communities from peatlands in Department of Meta, Colombia - 0216_BV02_MP12_20_MG | ecosystem: Environmental > Terrestrial > Soil > Wetlands > Peat | place...
TCCCGTGAGTTGTTTCAGCAATCCTGCTTCTCCCTTGAGCCCATTAAAAATGAATTGGACGGCAAGCGCAGCGAGCAACAATCCCATCAACCGCGTAATGATTTTATCGGCGATGGGACTCAGCCACTTTGCGCCGGTCGCGCCAAGAGCAAAGATGATATAGCTTGCCAGACCGACCAGCGCAAGACAAGCGAGCAACATTCCCCGATGGGCCCACGTCGTTGCCTGAGCTTCGAGCAGGATCACCGTTGAAATGGCGGCTGGTCCGGCCAGCATCGGTATGGCGAGCGGCGTGATCGCGATATCCTCCTTACTGGTTCCCGCCGCGGTTTCTTCCGCAGTTTCCTGGACGGCGGATCGTTGCGCGCGCAACATATCCAGTGCCACCAAGAGCAGGACGAGCGCACCGGCCACCTGGATGGCGGGCAACGTGATGCCCAAGAGGTTCAACAACGACTGACCCACCAGCGCAAAGCCGGTCAGGAGTCCGACCATCACCAGACAAGCCACGCGCGCCATCCGTAGTCGTTGAGCGACAGTATCGCGTGATGTCATGGCCACAAAGGCCGGCACGGCGGCAACCGGGTCCACGATCACGAAGAGGGAGCTGAAGGCGAACAGCGCGTATTCGGCCAGCGTCATCTCAACTCCGCTGTGCCGCCGCCAGCAACTCGGCGCGGGGATCCTGCTGTTTCATACGGCTGAGTTGGTCATACAGTTTGCGTTCTTCCTCTGAGACGGAAGGCGGCATCACGATCTGCAGAATGAGAAAGAGATCTCCATATCCGCCGGAGGCCGAGGGTAACCCCTTTCCTTTTAAGCGAAGTTTGCTGTCAGCGCGGCTGCCGGGAGGAACTTTCACCCGCACCGGCTCGCCCAGCGTCGGCGCCATCACGTCCGCTCCGAGGGCTGCTTCCCAGGGCCAGACCGGAAGAATCACATGAAGATCACTGCCGTGCAGGCGAAAAATCTTGTTGGGCTTGAGCAGGACTTGCAGATAAAGGTCGCCTCGTTTCCCGCCGTTCTGTCCTGCCTGGCCCTTGCCCGCGACGCGAACCCTCGTCCCTTCTTGGACGCCGGCCGGAATTTTGACTTCGATGGTCTTGGGTTCCAGCCGAACACCGTGGCCCAAACAGGTGAGACAGGGACGTCCCCGCAGCCGGCCGCTTCCTTGGCAGGTTGAGCAAGGCACCGGCTCCTGCAAGCTGACCCGTTTCGTCACGCCGGTCAACACTTCACGCAACGTGAGTTCAACCTCCGTTTCAAGGTCTTCACCCGGCAGGGCAAAACCCTGAGTGGAACCAGCCCGTCCGCGGCCGCCGAATAGGTTTTCAAAGATGTCGGAAAATCCTTCCCCGCCGAACGAAAATTCCGGTCCGGCCTCGCCGCGAGCACCAGCCTGCTGCCGCGCCCGCTCGAAGGCTTCGGCCTGTTCCCATTGCGCGCCGTACCGGTCGTATTTCTTTCGCTTGTCGGGATCGGAGAGCACTTCGTTGGCTTCGTTCAGTTCCTTGAACTTCTTTTCCATCTCGGTTTTCTTGGCGCCGCTATGGAGATCAGGATGGTACTGGCGGGCCAAACGCCGGTAGGCCTTCTTAATCTCGTCGGCGGACGCGCCGCGAGCGAGGCCCAGAATCTGATAGTAGTCGCGTTCGGTCGTGGCCATGAGCTAAGGAAGTAAAGCGTTAGCCGTCAATCGTCATTGATTGATTAGAGTGACACTCAGCGATCAGCGTTCAGCTTGTGATCCCGGAAGCTGACGGCTGATCTGACACAGCACACAGCACTAGAAAAGCAGCTTACGGGGAGCCTCCCCACATTGCAAGGGTCATGACGATGGATTAGTGAGAAGCTGCGATCTTGGCGCGCGCCATCATCTTGCAGTAGGAACAGACCTCGGCGGTGGTCGGTTGGCCGCAGGTTGTGCAGGAATGGAGGGTGGACTGGTCCTTTTCCGTCATGGTTGCAGGACTCGATGGGCTCTTCTTCTGTTTGTCAAGAAATCCCCAGTAGAAGGTCTGCTTCGTGCCAGGCGATTCGGTTTCCAGCCGGTTGAGGACTTCCTTGTAGACGAGCGTCCGGGCGCCCTTCGCCATCGGGCATTCCTCGACGATATAGTCGATCCGGTTCAACACCGCATAAGCGGCAAGCTCTCGTTCCGAAAGGCGGTAGAGTGGTTTCACCTTCTTGGCGAACCCTTCGACCGAAGCCGGCAGCGACGGCCCTTGTTTGTCGAGATACTCTTCTTGCCAGTGGAGCACGTTTCCGAGCAGGCGGGCCGCCTCGTCGTCGAGATTGTGACCGGTGGCCATGACATCGTAGTCCTGTTCCACGGCGGCGCGATTGAATTGGTACCGTTTAATTGTGCCGCAGGTGGAACAGGTCGGGCGATGGATGAGCCGAGCCAGTTCCTTGATGCCGGCTCCTTCTTCCTCCTCGACGGTGTGGGTGAGCAACTTGGCGCCGTGCGAGGCAGCAACCGTTTCCGTGAACTTCGTGACCTTGCGGTACGATTCCTCCGAATACGTTCCGATGCCGAGATTCACGTAGAGCGCGTCGGCGCGATAGCCGAGCTTGAGCAGTATGTCCCAGAGGGCCAAGCTGTCCTTCCCGCCGGAGACTGCCACCAGGATGCGGTCATCCTTCCCGAACATCCGCTGTGACTTGATCGCCTTGGCGACTTGGTCGTGGACGTAGCCATTGAAGCAGTCTTTGCAGAAGGCGGCATTGTGGCGCGGCAGGCCGATCACCGCTTTGGTTTTACACTTCGTGCAGTTCATGGTGTGAGAAAAAATCTTTCGGCGTTCAGCCATCAGCTTTCAGCAAGACTAACGGCTGATTGCTGATAGCTCAGGTCTCCCAGCAGCAATTCGATCATACGAGTAGGATGATGGCAAATGCAAATGGCGAGAGGACAGAACACAGTGGCCGATCCTGTGCGATAACTGGGGGCTTCGGGTGGACGCGGCAGCCTTGCTTGAAAGATGATTAGAAATTGCTTCTGTTCAACCGCCGAGTACAATTTCTTCACATGGAGCCGTTCGAGCGCGTTGAAGGGAAAAATGTGTGATCGCAAGACATGACCCCCAGTTCTTGGCTCAGTTCTTGTTTCGCTACCCTCTGATCGAATATTCACCAACACATAACGCACGGTAATCCTTGCTCACTTCTCCTGGTTGATCTGCCCAAGAGGCTATCGTAGAGTAACTCTATCTGATTGAACCGCTCGACAAGATCACTGACGAAACACTGCTAATCTGAGAGGAAGGAGAAATATCATGCGACAATCACCCGCTGTTACGATCGTGGTCGCCATGGCGTTGAGTCTCAGTGCTGCCTTGATACTTCAGTCCACTGTGTGGGCCCAAGGAGTGCCCCCCGCTAATCAGGGTACCACGCCGCCCACACCCACACCTTCGCCGTCCATAGAAGGCGCAGTAGGACAAATCCAGACGGACACCGGTAAGACGACGGATGATGTCAAAGCCTTGGACGTGAACAAAGCCGAACAGGATGCGGGTCAGGTAAAACAAGATGTGCAGGGTCTTGAGGACAACGCCAAGAGTCTTGAGGACGGAGCCAAGGGACTGCTGAGTAATCCATTCGGCAAATGATTCGCAGTTACGGAAGAAAATCGAGGAGGGCCTGAAGGATATTCGCGCGTGACCTAACCGGTCTTTCCGGGATAGATGAGCCTACAGCGCACGACATCGTCGATGGGCGTCCCTATATCAGGAAGGACGAGCTCATTCAGAAGAAAATCATTCCGCAAGCGACCTAGGACAGGATCAAGGACCAGGTAGAGGCGAAACAGAAGTGAGGCATTCGGAGTGCGTCTCGTGTTGATTGCGCTGGACGCTCACCTTTGGGGCAGGAAGGGGATGCCATGAAAGCAGATCGGCTGCTTGTGGGCCTCCTATGCGGGCTGATGATCCCAATCGCCTCCTCGGTCCTTGCCGAGAGACCCTTAGGCAATCCCAGACAGGGTCAGGCCCTCTACCAGCAGCACTGCCTCAGATGCCATGGAGGGAGGCTGGATGGGAATGGACCGGACGCGGACGGTCTTCGCTTGCGGCCTACCAACCTTCGTACCTACCTCATGTTGGACAGAGGGGCGTCTGAATTGGAGGAAACGATCCGACAGGGTCGTAAGCTAACGCCGATGCACACGTGGGAGACCGTCTTAACTGATCAGGAAATCTCTGATCTGGTTGCGTACATTCTGAGAGAGGTACCGCAGATAGAGGTGAAACCTTAAACCACCGAACACGGCGACGGGGACATCGTGACACCTGAAGCGACCAAGGATCAGATTGTGGCGAGATAGACGTTAGAGGGCGATTTATTCAGGACTTTTTTCTCCGTGCTGCAGACAGAGATGTATTGGTGAGATCACTTCTTCTCGGGTTTGGCTGGTTCTGGTGTTGGTTTAGCCGGAGAGGCTGGAGCCTCGGCCTGACTCTCATCGGCTTTACCGAGGAAGTACACCGGCTCTTCTCCCCTCAAATGCTCTGGGCGTATGATGTATGTCCCATAGATACTCTTGGTCCAAACAGTCTTCGCCGTGTCAGAATCTCCCCCTGAAAACAGGTAGCCTAGACCACCGACGACGGCGCCTCCGAGCGCGAAGGCGCCTTTGCCGATGATGTAGGGAACAGTCAGTGCCCAAGCGGCAACCTGGATTCCCGTGTCGTCTGATCCATCACCGCCAGAAGCCGCATCATCAGCCCAAGCCCATCCAGGCGGGAGCAGGAAGACTCCCACCACTGCCACCAGCAACACCAGGGCGACAGCTTTTGTCCAACCAGTCAGCAAGTGGGTTCTCGTTGCGATGAACCTTTCTGGCTGGCCGGAGGCCCTTGGGAGGATCCTACATGAGGTGCTGAAAGACACGGAACAAAGTCCTTTTCCGTTCTCTGCGAGAAAGGCCCCTTCAGAATTACATTACAACAGCCGCAATCGTTACTGGTCAAGGGTGGCCCGAACCATTGCCTGCCCCAGTGGACGTGGCGGAAGATGCTTCTGTTGAGGGAGGGTAGAGGCACGGCTCTGAGAAGAGAATGCGGCTTAGTCTGGCGACTCGGGGATGTCCGTCACATACAGATCAAAAAGATAATCGTCTCTAAAAGGACGCGACTCACATTTCGCTATAAATGCTACAGGGATTTCGAGCAGTGAGGCAGTCGTTTCCCGTGCGTGAGGGTACATGAGTATATGAAACTGTTTTTGATGAGTCAGGTATTTTGCGATGTCCTCGTTCGAAGCATAACCAACATAGTACACGATCCCATCATGCTTCTTGTGAATCTCCAAGGGGAATGTGTTGTCACGCTTCGCGCTGAGCGATGGGACATCGCACAGTGAGAAACCATAAACTCCATTCGGCATATTCTGTATTTTCGTTCCATCTTCTAGTTTGGTCAGCGGCCTGAGATCGTACCTCCGGCGTAGTTCTTCCAGTACATCATTGGGGGCAACTTTTTCATCGCGAGTCTTTCCGCCATCGGTCTGCGTGTTCTTTGCGTCATTGGTCCCGCTCCACATTTCGGTGAAGTTCATTGGAACATTCCACCTGACCATGAGGTAAGCTAGCACCACCAACCCGACCGGAACAGATATCAGATACACGTACCACCGTTTCATGCCGGTTAGGATACGCCAATACCCTCCCGCAAGTAAAAAATAAGCGGGCCCATTCAACACCTGCGGCTGATGACGGCTCTTCGCCGTCCCCCTTCTCGAACTCCTGATGCACGGCGCTCAAGAGTGACCCTGACAACGCCGCTCACCTGCATATCAGGGCCGACTCAAGTTTTGCGCTCGCACAGCCAGGCGCTCATTGCGAGACTGTGGTGCGACTGATGCGAAGGGAAAGGCAGGAAGGAATCGAGTCTGCTAGAAAGCGCCCCCCGAGATCACCGGTCGGATTTCGATCTGGTCCTTGTCGGTGAGGATTTCGTCTTCCGTCACGAGCTCATCGCCGCGAATCACCAAGTGTGCTTCAACGATGAGGTTCAGGTCCCGCAACAGGTCCTTCGCCCGCTTGGGACCTTTGACTTCGACGATTCTGGCTGGATGACTGAGCTGGATCTTCATCGCGCACGATGATACGGGTGGTTGCTAGACGATTGCAAATAGGCTGCACCATCCCCGGAACCACTGAGACGGTTGGCTCCTCCTGGTCTAGGTAGTCACAGCCGATTCCTCAGGGGAGGGTCGAAACTCGCGTGTTACTTGCCTGAGCCTGTATGAGGATCGGCACGATGTCCTGGTGCCCTAACTTCTCCGCCATAACCGATGGGCTTTGTAGGAACCAGGTGGATGGAGGGACAACGGCCCCACGCTCCAACAACAGTGCAACAGTTTGCTTATCACCTTTATAGACAGCGGCGTGCAACGCGGTCCAACCGGTAATGTCGGAAGCATTCACATCCGCTCCCGCGTCGAGCAACGCTTTGACCGTGTCCGCATGACCCTGCGCAGCGGCGACCATGAGACCGTTCGTCCCGATGATGGGGAACGACGTATTCGCATCGATCCCCTCATGGAGAATACCTCTAACGGATTTCGTGTCACCGGCGCCCGCGGCGTTGAGCAGAGAGACGGTCGTGCAGGCCGAACACAATGCGAGCAGGGAGAGCAGTGAGGCAACAAGAGATCTGAATATCATCTGGTAATCTTGTCGATCAGAGCAGCCATGCGACAGAATACCAGAGTCGCGTGAATATTAGAATGGATAGTCAAGACCCACGAAAACGTTCGTCCCATCGCGTCCATACCCGATGTCCAGCCGACCGACGACATTGGGGCGCGCGAGCATCCGAAGGCCGACGCCGGGGTTCACTTGGAGATTCGTGAACGCCTTGGTGCCGAAGGTGTCATAGACTCGCCCAATGTCTACGAAGGGGGCGGCTTCGAGACTGATCTGATGGTCGAATATTCGCTTTTCAAGTGCGGGAATCCGTTCCTCAAAATTGACCAGGAGCGCATTCTCGTCGATGAACCGGCCTTGACCGAACGCTCTCAATGTCGTCTCTCCACCCAACGTGGGTGCTTCATAAAACGGCACGCCAGGCCCGCTGATCGAGTCCATGTATGCGTGGGCCACAAAGACGAGCCCGGGTCCGTGAGGGAGGAGGTGACGTGCATCAAACGAAAACCGCCACCACTGGTTTTCCTCTTGATGTTTCAGGTTCTGATTGAACTCGGCTGAAATATTAACATAACTGCCCTGTGTCGGGATCAACTGTTTGTCCCGTGTATCATAGCGAAGAGACAGTTTATGCCCGACGATCTGTGCTCCGCTGATTCCAGTAAGGTTAGGGAACGCAGAACTCGTTTGAGGCAACGAGGTCACCGCTCCCTGATCGACTCGGACATCGTGATAGCGTTCGGTTAGCATGAGGGCAAAGTCCGAGGTAAGATTGATGCCGGCGGTCAGCTGCACCACGGCTTCTCGAGAGGTGTAATTGGTCTCGTCGCTTTCCGGAGCGGTGTTCCCTATGCCGAAAAACCGGCGAAACGCGTTCTTAAACCAATGGACGTCTGCTGCGACGATATAGCGGCCTCCGCCCGCTGCGATGTTCTTGTAACTCAAATCGAAATCTCGCTCGATCTTGGTGGCGTACGAGGCCACTGCATGATAGGTTTCGGTGTCCGACGGATACCCGTAGTAATTGAGTGACAAGGTCTCACCGATATATTGATTGTGGAGATATTGAGGAGCAAAAATATCTCTGACTTGATCGGTGGCATCCGACCTCAGCACCGGCATCAGCGCCCCGACCCAATATTTTTCATTTCGATTATAAGCAAAGGCCGGAAGTGGGATATAGGTATACTCACCGCTTACGGGTAAAGATTTCAGAGCTTCCTCTTTGCCTTCGTCTTGCTTGGCCTCGGCGCGCTCCGACTCCGTTTCCACGACCGGCAGGTTGTTTTCTCTCGGGGGAGGAGGGCCGATTGTTTCACGCGGAGCAGCCGGCTCAGTTTCAGCCAAGCAGTAGTGTGACGGTAGAAGCAGTGAGCAAAGCACCGTAAGCAATCGGGCCAGCCTACCCAGGACACAAAGCGGCTCGTCCCAACCTAACCACCCTCGCACGGTCGGTTTGAAATGTGTTGTAGGGAGAAGACGGAGGTACCAAGGAGAGGGCCGGTCGAGACCTTGACTGCGGCGCCGGAACACTACAGGGAGAATTGGCGGCTCCTTTCCCCTTCGTGGGCGTCGCACCTCCATTCGACCGGGAAACTATGGGGAAGTGGAACAGACCACAACGATTCAGCCCGCGTCAATCTTGATTGGTGCGGCAGAATAGACAACCCTTTCGGTTTTGTGGGAGTACAGTTTGCTTATGCGTCGGCAGCGGACCATTCCAAGCGGTTCAAGCCAGACCCCGTCAACGAGCCCCTTCCCCGACCAGGTCCAGTTTGTTCTAACAGCGTGTTAGGAACGGAGAATGATACATGCCCCTGCTTATATAGCATAAGCTCGCGTCCAGGTCTCTGAGCAAATTATTCGAAGGGATCGAGGGAGGCGATGAAGACCTGTGTTGATTTCCTTCTGATTCGATCAGATCGTGTTATACACCGAGCACACGCTAAGGTAGGGAAGACCCCGTTGGGCGCGCGGTGGCGGGTAACAAAACGACTCGAGCTATTATGATGAGCGCGACCATAAGGCTCTCGAAGACCTAGATGCGTCAAGAATGAAGCGCATCCAGTGGGATGATCGATCGCATTCGATTACTGCGCTTGGTTCGCCCAACGTTCACGAAACCAGTCAACGGTCTGTCTCAGCCCCTCTTCGAAGGAGACTGTCGGATACCAATCGAGTTCCTGGCGCGCTTTGCTGGCCGTCACCTCTTTGCCGCCGAAGTCACCTGGCCGCGCAGGGACGAATTCGAGCTTCACATCATCGCCAAGAATTTTCTTGATCCCCTCAGCCACTTCAAGAACCGTCACCCTTCTCGTACCCTCCAGGTTATACGTCTGGTTGGCTGCCTGGTCTTTCATCGCAAGCACATGGGCTTCGGCCATGTCACGCACATAGACAAAGTTGCGATACTGTTCGCCCTTGCCGGAGATCGTGAGCGGCTGGCCGTTCAAGGCCTTCTTGATGAAAGCGGGGATCAGCAATTCCTCGCGCATGCGCGGGCCGTAGGGAATGCCGTACCGCAGAATTGTAAACGGTACGTTATACAGTTGCGCATAGTTGTGGCAGACCATTTCGGCTGCCATTTTCGTGGACGTGTAGATATGGCCGGCACCTTCCAAGTAGAAGGGAACCGTTTCGTCCGCCGGTTTACCGTTGGGCGCGCCGTTATAGACCCACACGGTCGAAGCCAAGTGAACACGCTGGACTCCATTGATCCTGGCAGCTTCGAGTATGTGTGTCGTGCCCATCACGTTCAGCGCTGTGGAGTACACCGGATACTTGTACGCATAGTTCACATTGGCTACCGCGGCCAGGTGAAAAATGTGCTCAGCTCCTTTCGTTGCTGCGAGGACCGATGACAGGTCCATGAGATCAACATCCTCAAAACCCACGTCCGATCTGTGCGGACGGACCCGGTGGTCGACAACAGTGACCTGATGGCCTGCATCCGCTAGTGCATCGACCACATGTGACCCGATAAACCCGCTACCACCGGTGACGACGACATTTGCCATGATGAGGTCTCCTTTGGTTAGCCCACGACTTCTTTCAATGCCTGGACAACGTGCTGTGCGTCTGCCTCCTCCATGCCGGAGAAAACAGGCAGACAGAGGTGCCGCGCACAATAATCCTCAGCTACAGGAAGCGGCCCGGACACGTACTCGGCAAAAACCGGCTGTTTGTGCAGCGGCTCTTCATAGACCTCTCCGGCCAGCGAGACGCCGTATTTCTCGCGCAACAAAGTCTTCAAGGCTTTGCGATCCTGCCTCTCCCGAAGCACCACGAGGTACTTGTAATAATTGCAGACCCCTTGAGGAGGGACTGCCACGGGTGTCAGGCTTCTGAAGGTCCGTAATTCACGGGCGTAGACGGAGGCGATTTTCTGACGATCGTGAATCATCGCGGGCAACCGTTCGAGGTGTTTGAGTCCGATGATGGCGTGGGGCTCAGACATCCGCCAGTTGTACCCCATCCGAATGTGGGCGTTCTGCGTAAAGCTGGCCTTGCCTTGGTCTCGGTAGATCCAGGCCTCGTCGGCGATGCGGGCGTCGTTTGTCACGATCATGCCTCCCTCGCCTGAGGTCATGAGTTTCGTGGGATAAAAGCTAAACGATGCGGCAATCCCGAACGCTCCGGCGCGGACCCCATTCAACGAGGACCCATGCGCATGGGCCGCGTCCTCGACCAGCCATAAACCTTTCTTGTCCGCCCATTGCTGCAGCTCAGGAAGGCGGCGAGACACGATGCCGCCAATATGCACGACAATCAGGCCAGCGGTCTTGGGAGTCAGCTTCCCCTCAAGATCCTCCGGCCGCACGGCAAAGGATTCAGGATCCATGTCTACGAGAACCGGACGTCCGCCGGCGTGAATGACAGCAGCCGCTGTAGCAAAAAATGTGTTGGTGGGCACTAAGACGTCCTTGCCCTCAACGGCGAGTGCCCGAAGGATGATTTCCAGCGAGCTGGTGCCGCTGCTCACGGCGATCGCGTGGTTTGTCCCGCAGAACTGGGCGAACTTCTGTTCGAATTCGGCTCCGTATTTCCCGAGCGTCAATTGGCCTGTGCTCAGGACCTCCTGGATCCGCTCGGCGATCCATGCCCGGTCTTCAGGTAGAAACTGAATCTTCGCAGCGGGGACTTTCCTCATTTGTCCTGCCCCGCCGTCTTGGCGTGCCACTACGTTCACGGACGGGCGGGGATTGTGTGTCTGCTTCAGAGTTTGCAAGAGATCACCGCTCCTTTCTCATTGACCAGACCTTGTGTTCTTCGAAATCACAGGGAAAATCGACTCCTCCGAACGCCGTTTCCTTCTACGGAATGGATACCAATCCGACACCCAGACAAACCAGCATGGTCCCGGCCCACCGGTGGGCGGAAATCGTTTCCCCCAAGACAAACTTGGCCGCGAGCGTCCCGACCACATAGACCATCGCAGTAGCGGGAAACACAAAGCTCAAATCGGCCCACGAGAGCACAATCAGAAATCCCGTCAAATGCATGGCCATGAACAGCATGCTCGCAAGGACATGACGATTGGAGAGTGCCCTCGCCGCAACGGCAAATAATTCTCGAGGAGAAAAGCTGGTAACTTCGCCGATCTGTCTCATGCCCTTTGTCAGGAAGACGTCCGCCGCCGCATCCGCCAACACGATGATGGCGATCATCAACGCCGTGATCATCGGTCGACCTTCTCCCATGCCACGACAGGCTCACGTTCGATACCGAAGGTTTTTGGAGATGACCTCACGACCAGCACGACGCCGATCGAAATGAGGACCACCCCGAGCCAACGCGTCGCCGAGACCGTCTCCTGCAGGAAGTAGTTCGCACACGCCACGTTCACGATGACTTCGGAGGAGATGGCGGGCAGCACGAAGCTGAGGTCCGCGCGAGACAGGGTGGTGGCGAAGAGCACGAAAAAAATGATCAAGAACCCGACTCCGAACGGAATCGACGGAGTGTCGAGTACCCGTAGAAAGATCACTCCCCAGTCGCTCCAGACTAAGGGGCTCGCCTCTGAAATCGACTTCATGCCCTGGCTCAGGAGCACGTTGCCGATCGCCTGACTCACGATTGCAATCCCCAGAAGCGCGATGATTTCCGTCTGCTCAGTCCGCGTGCGCATCGTCGAACATCCTTTCAACAACGTTTCCTCTCGTGTTTTCAGCCGAGCCGCTCCGCGAACTCAGGACCCCGGGGATTCAGCGCTCATCTGAGAGCGGACAAACCCCTTCCGCTTGGCGCGTACCTTGAGAAATTCCTTGGCCTCGACGTACAGGCGACGCCGATCGTGACTATTGAAAAGGGCTCGACGAAGAATTCGGAAGATGACGTGCGGCCGGAAGTAGTACCGATCATAGAAGCGCTCGACCGCGTGCATGATCTCTCTTCTGTTTAAGCCCGGATACTGAAACACAGGAAGCTGATGCCCCTCCTCATCGGTCATGACGTGGTCGACCGAATAGTTGTGCTTCTTTAAGTAGGCATCGAACTCGGTCCCGGGGTAGGGGTGAGACATCGACACCTGGATCGTCTCCGGGTCCAGCTCCATGGCGAATTGGACGGTTTGCTCGATCGTCTCTTTCGTCTCCCCCGGGAGTCCGACCTGAAAGTCACCGTGCACCACAAGCCCTAATTCCTTGCAGTGCTTCATGAACTGCCGAGCCTGTTCGACAGTCGCGCCCTTCTTGATGTTCGTTAGGATATCCGCATTGCCTGACTCGAACCCGACGATCAGCAAGCGGCAGCCTGCTTCCTTCATCGCCTTGAGGGTCTCGTACCCCGCCGTCACCCTGGAATTGCACGACCAGGTGAACTTCAGCGGCTTCAGTGCTTTGCATAAGTCGATGGTCCGGTCCTTGGCCCAGGGGAATGTGTCATCGTCAAAGAAGATCTCCTTCGCCTCGGGGAAATACTCCAAACAGCGCCTGACTTCCTCCACTACGTTGGGAATGCTGCGGGTCCGCCAGGGGTGGCCACTCATCGTCTGCGGCCAGAGGCAAAACGTACACAGGGCCGGGCAGCCACGCGAAGTGTAGAAGGCGACATACGGATGTTTCAGGTAAGGGATGTTGTAGCGGGTAATGTCCAGGTCTCGTTTGTAGACATCGACGGCAAACGGCAAGGCATCGAGATCTTCAATGGATGGACGATCCGAATTATGAAGAACCTGTCCGTTCTGTCTGTAGCTGATGCCGGCGATTTCTTCCAACTTCCTGCCGGAGGCA
>Ga0187776_10001194_pt1 | contig 12879 bp, 10 predicted proteins | sample 0216_BV02_MP12_2_FD_132426 | JGI IMG/M metagenome (GOLD analysis project Ga0187776, IMG submission 132426) | Tropical peat soil microbial communities from peatlands in Department of Meta, Colombia - 0216_BV02_MP12_20_MG | ecosystem: Environmental > Terrestrial > Soil > Wetlands > Peat | place...
CTGAAGTCGGCGGCCGCGAAGTACGGCGCCGGCTTTTGGGGTCCAGGCGCCGGGATCATTCACCAGGTCGTCCTCGAACAGTACGCATTCCCTGGTGAACTCATCATCGGGACCGACTCGCACACGCCGAACGCCGGCGGCCTCGGCGCGTGTGCCGTCGGCGTGGGCGGCGCGGACGCTGTCGAGGTCATGGCAGGGCTTCCGTGGGAGGTGCTCTATCCCCGTCACATCGCCGTCTACCTGACCGGCAGGCTGAGCGGCTGGACGGCGCCGAAGGACGTGATCCTCTACGTCGCCGGCCAGCTGACCGTCGCCGGCGGTACCAACGCGATCGTCGAGTACATCGGCCCGGGCGCCCGGACGATCAGCGCGACCGGCAAGGCCACCATCACCAACATGGGCGCCGAGCTCGGCGCGACCACGTCAATGTTCCCGTACGACGAGCGCATGGCGAAGTACCTGAAGGCCACCGGGCGCGGCGACCTGGCGCCGCTGGCCGAGCGCTATCCCCAGCTCCTGGCACCGGACAAGGAGGTCGAGGCGAATCCCGAGAAGTACTACGAGCGCGTGGTCAAGCTCGACCTGTCCACCCTGGAGCCGTACGTCGTCGGGCCGCACTCCCCCGATCGCGCACGGCCGATCAGCAGACTCGCCGCCGAGGTCGCCGACCCCAAGAACGCGTTCCTCGACAAGATCTCGTCGACCTTGATCGGCAGCTGCACCAACTCGTCGTACGAGGACATGAGCCGCGCCGCCGACGTCGCCGAGCAGGCCAAGGCGCACGGCTTGAAGACGGCGGTGCCGTTCCTGGTTACGCCGGGCTCGGAGCAGGTGCGCGCGACGATCGAGCGTGATGGGCAGATGCAGTCACTGAAGGACATCAACGGCGTCGTCCTGGCCAATGCCTGCGGCCCGTGCATCGGTCAGTGGCGCCGGGCCAAGGAAGCCTCGGAGGTCCCGAACACGATCGTCACGTCCTACAACCGCAACTTCCCGCGGCGCAATGACGGCCAGCCGACGACGATGAACTTCATCGGGAGCCCGGAGATCGTGACCGCGCTCGCCATCGCCGGAAAGCTGTCGTTCAATCCCGTCACCGATTCACTCACCGGTAGCGATGGCAAGACCTTCAAGCTCTCGCCGCCGAAGACGGCGCCCGAGGTGCCGGCACGCGACTTCGACCGGGGTCGGCCGACGTACGTGACGCCGCCCGCCGACGGTAGCGGCATCACACTCAAGGTCGATCCCAAGAGCGAGCGCCTGCAGCTCATGGAGCCGTGGCCCGCCTGGGACGGTCGGGACTTCAAGGACATGCCCGTACTCCTGAAGGCCAAGGGCAAGACCACGACCGATCACATCTCGCCGGCCGGCTCGTGGCTGCGCTATCGTGGTCACCTCGACAAGTTCAGCGACAACATGTTCATGGGCGCGACCAACGCCTACACGGGCGAGGCAGGCAAGGGCAAGAACGTCCTGACCGGCCAGACGGGTCAGTCCTTCTCGGCGATCGCTCGGGACTACAAGTCCAAGGGCGTGAAGTGGGTGGTCATCGGCGACGCGAACTACGGCGAAGGCTCGAGCCGTGAGCACGCGGCGCTGTCGCCGCGCCTGCTCGGTGGCGCCGCCGTCATCGTGCGCAGCTTCGCGCGGATCCACGAGTCGAACTTGAAGAAGCAGGGATTGCTCGCGCTGGCGTTCCAGAATCCGGGCGACTACGACAAGATCCGCGAGGACGACCGGATCAGTCTGGTCGGCCTCTCCGACATGGCGCCGGGCAAACCGGTCGAGTGCATCGTGAAGCACTCGGATGGAACGAGCGAGACTCTACGGCTCAATCATTCGTTCGCGGCGTCGCAGCTCGAGTGGTTCAGGAAGGGCTCGGCGCTGAACCTCTTCCACGGCAAGTAGTCGCTAGATCTCCCACGGCGGGTCGACCGTCATCCGCAGCTCGAGGACGGTCGGCCCGTCGGCGGCCAGCGCCGTCTTGATCGCGCCGCCAAGCGCCTCGACGCTGGGCACCCGCTCGCCGCGGGCCCCGAACGCGAGGGCCAGCGCCGGGAAATCCGGGTTCGCCAGATCGGCCTCGCCCCACCGCCCGTCGAACATTGTCTGCTGGAGCCACTTGATCGCGCCGTAGCGATCGTCGTTCATGACCAGGAAGACCACCGGCAGGCGATACTTCACCGCGGTCGCCAGCTCGTTGACCGAGTACATGAACCCGCCGTCGCCGACGACCGCGACGACCGGCCGGTCGGGGCGGGCAATCTTGGCACCGATGGCGGCGGGCACGCCGTAACCCAGGGTGGCCGAGCCCACCGGATAGAGGAAGGTCCGGGGCATCAGCACGGGGAAGCGCCACTCCATCCAGTAATTGATGCCCGTCTGGTCGTTCACGACGATCGCGTTGTCGGGCAGCGCGGCGCGCAGCGTCTCGATCAAGCGAGCGACCTCGCGCGTGTAGCGCGCGCTCGCCGCCGTCCGGAGCGTCTCGCGCCAGCGATGGTCCCAGCCCGTCCGAGCCGACCCGGGGCCCAGCCCCTCGATCAGCCGCGTCAGCCCATCCTTCGCGTCGCCGACGACGGCGAGCTGGGGCTTGAAGAGCCGGCCGACCACCGTGGGATCGAGATCGAGGTGAATCAGCGTCTGCGTCGGCGCGAACGAGAGGTTCAGGAGCAGCCCCTGTGTCGAGCGGTGCGCGAAGCGACACCCGACCGCGAGGATCACGTCCGCCGCCTTGATGACCGCCTCGGTGGCGCGGTTGTTGGGCAGGACGCCGTGCCACAGCGGATGCCGCTCGCTCACCGCGCCCCTGCCCATGACCGTCGTGATCACGGGCGCGCCGAGCCGGTCCGCGAGTCGGCGGAGCTCGGCCTGCGCCTCGGCGGCGATCACACCGCCGCCGGCGATCAGGAGGGGTCTCGACGCGCCCGACAGCAGGCGCACGGCCTCGCCGATCGCGTCCACGTGGCACGGGGGACGGCGGCCGTGACCGCCGTGGAGCGCCGCGGCCTCGAACCGCGCCGTCAGGAAGTCGTTCGGAACCGAGATCGCGATCGGGCCGGGACGCCCGGTTCGACGAAGATCGAACGCCCCATGTACGGTCGCCGGGATCGCCGGACCCTCCGTGACCGCCTCCGCCCACCGGGTCACGGGCTTGAAACACTCGATCTGATTCGGGACTTCGTGCAGCGCGCCGAGGTCGCGGCCGACCAGCGGCGAGGCCACGTCCGACATCAGGACGACGACCGGCATCGAGCCCGCGTATGACTCCACCAGCGGGGTCAGCGCGTTCGTTGCGCCCGGGCCCGTCGTGACGACTACGACGCCGGGCGCGCCTGACGCGCGGGCGTACCCGTCGGCCATGAAGGCCGCGCCCGCTTCGTGACGTGCCAGGATGTGCGTGATCTCCGTCTGTCGGATGAGCGCGTCGTAGATCGCCAGGTTGTGGACCCCTGGAATGCCGAAGACGTGCCGCACTCCTTCGACCCCGAGCGCGTCGACGATCCACTCCCCGCCCGTGCGCGCCGTCATAGCATCGCCTTGAACCCGCGATCGATCGCGACGTCGACGAGGGTCGGGCCGGGATGGGCGAGGCACGACGCGAGCACGTCGTGCAGGCTCGCGGGCTTCTCGACGCGCTCGGCGCGGACTCCCAGCGATCGGGCGAGGCCGACGTAGTCGATCGTGGGCTCGACCAGATCCATGCCCGGATAGATGCCGCGCTTGGCCGAGGCGAGGTCGAGGCTCAGCATCCCGGACTTCAAGATCGCGTAGGACGAGTTGTTCGGCACGACGTACGTGATCGGAAGCCGGTAGTGCGCCGCCGTCCACAGCGCTTGCGGCGCGTACATCAGCGAGCCGTCACCGATCGTGGCGACGACCTTGCGGCCCGGTGAGCCGAGCTGCACGCCGATCGCCGCGCCCATTCCCCACCCGAGCGTACCGGTCTTGCCGCCGTAGAAGGAGCCCGGCGTCGAGAAGGGCACGTACCGGAGCACGAACGGCAGCGACGTCGCGGACTCGTCGACGACGACCGCGTCATGCGGGAGCAGGCCGGCGAGTGTGTACATGAGGTGTGCCTGGCCGATCGGCTGGCGCTCGGCCTCGGCGCGAGCGGCGGCTTGCCCCCGCGCCACTAGCTCGGCCCGCGCCTTGCCGATCTTCTCGACGCGGGCGGCGGCGGCGTGTCGCTCGGCCTCGGTCATCCGAGCGTAGAGGACGCTCGCCAGCTCCGCCAGGGCCGCTCTCGGGTCGGCGGCGATACCGAGCGAAACCGGATAGCTGCGCCCTATCTCCCAGGGATCGTCGTCGATCTGGATCACGCGGAGCCCGCGTGGAAACGGCGCGCCCTCGGTATGAAGGAACCAGGTGAACACGTTCGCGCCGACGATGAGGAGCACGTCGCACTCCTCGAGCGCCTTCCGCACGCCCCTCGGAGAGGGAAAGAGCCCGCCCCGCCACAGGGCGTGATCGCCCGCGATGTTCGTGCGCCGGTACACGGGCTCGCCGTGGACACGCGCCCCGGCCAGCTCGGCCAGCGCCGTCAGCTCGGCCACGGCCTGCGCGCGCGCGACGCCGTCGCCCGCGATTACGATCGGCGCGCGGGCGCCCGCCAGGAGCTCCGCGGCGCGCGCGACCGCTCCCGGATCGGGGCGGGTGCGCGCCGCGATCGGCGTCGGTCCCGCGCCCGTGTCCTCCACCGCCGGGCCCATGAGGTCCATCGGCAGCGACAGGAACACCGGCCCGGTCGGCGGCGTCAGCGCGACCTGCAGCGCGCGCCGCAGCGCGACCGGGGCCTCGTCGGCCCGCCGGATCTCGTACGACCACTTCGTGAACTGCTCGGCCATCCGGACCAGGTCCCCGGCGAGGATCGGCTCGTCCATGAGAAAGCGCGTGTCCTGCTGACCGGCCGTCACGAGCAGCGGCGTCTTGGATCGCGCGGCGTTGTGCAGGATGGACAGGCTGTTCGCGAGGCCGGGCGCGACGTGGACGTTGACCACCCCGACCTGGGCGGACGCCTGCGCGTAGCCGTCGGCCGCGGCCACCGCCGTCGCCTCCTGCAGCCCGAGCACGTACTCGAGACCGGAGTCGGGCAGCGCGTCGAGAAACGGCAGCTCGGTCGTACCCGGGTTGCCGAACAGGTAGCGGACCCCGGCCGAGCGAAGGATCTCCATCAGGACGGCGGCGACGTTCATGCGCCGAGCATACTACCGTTCGCGGGCCGGCCCGCCCCGGTTCAGGCGGCGCGGATGGCCTTCGTCACGCGCTGCGACGCAGGGGATGCTCGCGGCCGCCCAGGCGCAGCGCGCCTCGTCCCGTCGCCTCGTCGTAGTCGGCCATCGCGAGCAGTTGGAAGGCCGCGGCGCGGGAGAACCGCGCTTCGAAGGCGCCGTCCTTGACCGCGCAGTAGGGCACGTCGCGCGGGCTCACACGCAGGGTCGCCGGATCGACGTCCGCCTCGGAGCCGTCGTTGAGGAAGGCGTGCAGGGTCTCGCCGCGGCGCTCGACCCGGGCGACCACGAGCGGGGCGTCCTCGACCTCGACCGGGATCCGGATCCGTGTCTGGATGAAGTAGCCCTGCGCGTCGCGCTTGAGGAGCGACCGGAGATTCGCAAGGATCCCGGCGTGGGTGATCGCGACGTCGTCGTCGAGCCAGTCGCCGTCGACGTCGATCCGCAAGCGCGGCAGCCTCCAGTCCGCCGGGGCGGCGTCGGGGTTCTGGGCGCTCGAGCCAGCGTCGGTCGCCATCATTCGAACACCACGCCGGCGAACGACACCACGCCGTTGGGATCCGGCCACTGACCGTACCGCTTCACGCGCCCGGCCGCGCCGCCGAGCGATCGGAGCAGCGCGTAGATGGGCGAGTAGCCGCAGATCCGGCGCCGATCGCCGTCGCGCGCGACCGACTCGAAGAACGCCTCGGGGTCACCGGCCGCCACCGGCTCGAGCATGTCCGTATCCTCGCGCGCGATCCGCGCCAGCTCGGGCGCGCCGACCGGCTCGGGGTCGCCGAAGCGCGGCCCGACGTGGGCGAGATCCGCGCCGGCGATCACCGTCACGCGCTGCCGGCCGGCGGCGATCGTTTCGGCGAGCGCCTGGAGGAAGCGGGGCACGCGTGGATCGTCGTCCGGGCGCCGGCCTCGAAGCATCGCCTCGTGCGCGAAGCTCGTCAGGATCGGCACGATCCGGACGTCGCGCTCCGCGAACAGATGGCGCAGGAACACGGCCTGCAACTCGATCGAGTGCTCGACCCGGTGGGCGAGCTCCGAGCCGAAGCAGTCCTGCCGCGCGCGTTTCGCGAGAGCCTCGACGAAGTCGCGATCGACCGGCACGTCGCCGAGCGGACTCGCGAAGCTCTTCCGGGTCAGCGCGAACGGATCCGCCATGCCGGCGTGACAGGTCCCGAAGATCACGAAGAGATCCGCGGCCCCGCGCTCGGCCAGCTCGCGATAGGCCCAGGCGTACGCGGGGCCGCCGCGATGATAATCGATGTGCGGTGCGATGACGCCTCGCACGGCCGGCGTGGCGCGCTGGCCGTCGTCCCATGACGCCCCCGACGCGCGCCCCTCGATCGCCCCCGGTCCGTCCGGCGGGTCGAAGAATCCGTCGAGCATTGCGCGTAGCTCGCCGGCTTCTCCCGCGTAGGCGCCGCCGGCGTGGGCCGCCGGGCGAGTCGGCGATGCCAGGAAGCTGCCGTCGATCGCCGCGCGCCGATCGACGAAAGCGGGGCTATCGAGAAAGCCTTGCCGGTCCAGCGCCTCCGCGATCTCCTCGATCTGCCGGCGGTCCACGAGCTGGCCGTGCCGGTGCATCACGGCGGCCTGGATGTCCGCGACGCTGTGCTCGCCGTCGAACAGCGAGACGATCTCGAGGAGGGCGCCGTGGAGCAACACGATGGCATCCGTGTAGCCGGCCGGATCGCGGAGCGCGATGCAGGATCGTCCCTCGTGCTCGACCGGGAACGACTCCACCGCCCTGAGCCGCGGGATGGTCCCTCTCATGCGAGGAAGTTCAGCGCCGAGGCGACATAGATCCTGGCGGCGTCGACGAGCTCGTGCACCTCGACGTACTCGTCGGCTTGGTGGGGAATCAGCCGGTGGCCGGGCCCGCACGTCACGATCGGGATGCCGAGCTGCATACGAAGAATTGTTCCGTCGGTGGACCCGGGGACGCCCCCGAAGACGGCGCCGCGTCCGGTGGCCTGGCGGACGCCGGCGATCATGGCCTTCACCAGCGGCTCGCTTCGCTCGACCCGCGTGGCCAGACGGAATCCGTTCACCGGCTCCCACTGGATCGTGCTGCCGGGACAGCGTGCCATCGCCTGGCGGCAGGCCAGGTCGATCTCGTGAGCGACGGCTGCCTCGTCGGGTCCCGGCGTGAGGCGGACGTCGAGGAGCACCCGCGCGCTCGACGGGATCACATTGGACTGCTCGACGCCCTGCACCGGCGAGCGCACAATGGTCGGCGTGACGGTCGGCGGGCGCAGGTACGGGCTCCGGCGGCAGAGCTTTCGCAGCCGGCGCTCCAGCGCTGGCACCTCTCGCAGCAGCGCGCCGAGCGCCGTGATCGGATTCACGCCCGCCTCGGGCATCGCCCCGTGCGCCATGCGTCCGCGGATCGCGATCCGCGCCCACACGACGCCACGCTGCTCGAGGCAGACCTCGTTCTGCTCCGGCTCGCAGATGATGGCCGCGTCGAGCTCGCGGCCGATCGGTGTCACGCACAGGTGCTTGACGCCGATCATGTCGCCTTCCTCGTCGACCAGCGCGCCGACGACAAGGCGTCCGTTCAGCGCGACGCCGCTCCGCTTGATCGCGGCGGCCGCGACCATGGCCGCCGCGAGACCGCTCTTCATGTCGGCCGCGCCGCGGCCGTAGATCCGCCCGTCGACCAGGTCGGCGCCGAATGGCGGATGGGTCCACTCGGCCGGATTGCCCTCGGTCACGACGTCCGTGTGGCCCTCGAGCAAGAGACTCTTGCCACGGCCCTTCGCGCCGTGCCAGGCGACGACGTTCGGGCGGCCGGGCGCGACATCCTGGACTTCGAGATCGAACCCTTGCTTGGTGAGCCAGGCTTCCACGTGGCCGGCGACCGCGGCCTCGCCCGCGGTGGCGTCGCCCGGCCGCACCACGCTCGATATCCGGATAAGCGCCCGGGTGAGGTCGATCAGCTCAGCTTCGTCGAGACACGCCAGCGCCGCTCGGACGGCCGTGGCGCCCGCGCGGGCCACGGAGAACTACTCGTGAGGAAAGGACAGGATGACTGCGTCGAGCCGGATGACGCGATACTCCTCGCCCGCCACGTAGAAGTAGTGTCCCTCGACTTCTTCGGCCGACTCCTCGAAAGCCACGACCGCCTTCAGGTCGGGCATTTCTCGGAATGCGTTGGCGCCTTCGTCGAAGCCGTCGCCACGCGCGGTCACCTCGCCGTAACGAATCGGGGATCCCTTCGGGCAGTGCACGCGGACGTCGGCGGGGCCCTCTGCCATCAGTCGTACCAGGAGGTTGATTCCGTAAACCTGGATCGGGATGGGCGGGGTCATGGGCCGATCATACCACGCGCGATTTCTTCCCTCCGGTCGGAGGCGTCGCGCGACGCTACGCGCGTCCCTCCTCGGCGGTCTCGCTCGTGGTGAGCTGCCGCGGATACTCCGGCGCGTCCGGCTGCCGCGGCGCCTGCTCGACGGGGGCGAGCGACGTGATCTCGTCGCCGCTCGCGGCGCCCAGGTCGCGGAAGCGCCGAGCCGAGGGCAGCACGCGCGTTTCCATCGATCCCACGAACGCGTTGTACGCGTTCACGGCCCGGCCGAGCGCGGTCCCGACCGAGTCGAAGTGGCTCGCCAGGGTCCGCAACCGATCGTACAGCTCGCTGCCGAGCTTGCGGATGCCCTCGGCGTTGGTCGCGACCTGCTCCTGTCGCCAGCCGTAGGCGACGGCGTGCAGCAGGGCCACCAAGGTCGTGGGCGTCGCGACGACGACACGCCGGTTCATGCCGTCCTCGATCAGCGTGGGATCGGCCTGGGCCGCGGCGCTGACGAACGACTCGCCCGGGATGAACATGACCACGAGCTCGGGTGTGGCCGTGAACTGCTCCCAGTACGCCTTGGCGGCGAGCGCGCCCATGTGGTCGCGCACCTGGCGGGCGTGACGCGTCATGGCGCCGCGCCGCTCCTCTTCGGCCGCGGCGGCGGTCGCCTCCAGATAGGCGGCGAGCGGCACCTTTGCGTCGACGACGATCGTGCGCCCACCCGGCAGGTTGACCACCATGTCGGGCCGCAGCCGGCCGCCGTCGGTCTCGACGGTCACCTGCTCCACGTAATCGCAATGCTCCGTCATTCCGGCAAGCTCGACGACACGATGCAGGGTCACCTCTCCCCAGCGGCCCCGCACCTGAGGCGAGCGCAGCGCGTTGAACAGATTGCCGGTCTCTCCCTGAAGGCGCTCGCTCAGGCGCGCGAGCCGTTCCACCTCGGTCCGGAGGCTGCCGTACGCCTGATCGCGCGCCTGCTCGAGGCCGCGGATGCCCCCCTCGTAGCGCTCGAGCGCCGTGCGCAGCGGCGTCAGGCTCGCGTCGATCTCCTTCTGGCGCTGGCCCAGGCGCTCCTCGGCCAGCTTCAGGAACTCGCTGTTGCTCGCGCGGAGCGCCTGGTGGCTCAGCGCCTCGAAGGTCTCCTTGAGGTTCACGCGCGCCTCGTCGAAGACGCGCCGCTGCTCGTCGAGGCTCTTGCGCGCCTCGTCCAGGCGCGCGTCGGAGTCGGCGCGCTGGCTCCGCTCGCCCGCCATCTCGCGCCGTACGCTCTCGACCTCGGAGCCCTTCTCCTGGAGCTGGCGCCGGAGCTCGTCGCCCCGCGCCTCGAGCTCCGCGATGCGGACGTCGCGCATCCGCCGCTCCGCGTCGGCGCGCGAAGCGAAGTGGGTCCAGAGGGCGAGCCATGTCACTCCGGCGCCGAGGGCGAGGGCCCCGACGACGAGGATCGCGTCAAGCACGGGTCGCTCTCTTCCGCCAGTGACGGCAGACCGTCTTGAAGCCGCACGGGCTGCAGACCGTCGCGTCGCGACGGTCGAGGCAGTCGCCCGACATCCGTTTGTGGCAGAGCGCGAAGTCGAACTTCACGGGGTCGGCGGCGTCGACCAGCGCCAGCCGCGCCGTGATCTCCTCCGCCATGCGCCAGTTGCGCGAGCGGCGGCGCGTGAGGCCGATGGAGCGGCTGATGTTCTCCACGTGGGTGTCGACCGGCATCAGCAGGCGCGACGGCGACACCGACGTCCACAGGCCGAAGTCGGGCCGCTCGCGACGGACCATCCAGCGCAGGAACAGGTGGAGACGCTTGCACGGCCCTCCAAGCGACGGCAGCGGAAACAGGTGGCGGTAGCCGCGCGAGATCCGCCCGCGCGGGAAGACCTCGCGAAGGTCGGCCTCGAGGAACGCGCGGGCGAATCGCTCGAGCGCCGGGCCGATCGGGCCCGACCCGTCGGCGTCGCCCGCTAGGAAGCACTTCTCGAGGGTGCCGAAGCGCGCCAGCAGGTCCCGCGCGGCGATGCAGAAGGCGACCAGGTCACGCGGCCGGTTGAAGCGATACCAGAACTCGCCGAAGACGCCGCCGTCGCGCCGCGGCTCGAAGCCCGTCACGAACGCGGCCGGCGACGGCCCCATGCGTCCGAGGACACCCTCGAGCTGGCCGCTGAACAGGTCGACGCGGCCGTAGGCGAGGCACGCGGTCAGGAGCCCGACCAGCTCGCGATCGCGCGGGACTGCGTAGCGAAGGGGGAATCGGATGGCGTCGAGCTCGACCCTCGTGCCGTAGTCGAACTCACGATAGAGCCGCTCGAGCGGCTGCCGCAGGCGCTGCGCTGCCGTCATTCGAGTGCCTGGCGGCATGATACCATGCGCGATCATGGAGATCGGCGTCGTCGGCCTCGGCGCGATCGGCCGGCAGCTCTGCCGCGCACTCGACGACGGTATCACCGGCCTCCACCTCGCCGGCGCCACCGCGAGGGACCGCGACAAGGCCGAGCAGTTCCTCAAGAGCCTCGGCTCGCCTGCGCGGTTCCTGTCGCTCGACGAGCTCATCCGGGCGTCGGATCTCGTGATCGAGGCCTCGACGCAGGCCCACCTGCGGGACGAGATCGCTCCTCGAGCGCTCGCGGCCGGCAAGGACCTCGTCGTGCTGTCGTGCGGCGGGCTCATCGGGCGCCAGGACTGGATCGATCTGGCGGCCGCCAACCATTGCCGGATCTACGTCCCGTCCGCGGCGATCGCGGGGCTCGACGGCGTGAAGGGCGCGAAGGTCGGCGCGATCGACTCCGTCACGATGGAGACGCGCAAGCCGCCGCGCGGCCTGGCCGGCGCGCCGTGGATCGAGTCACAGAGGATCGACCTCGGCGCCATCACGCGGGAGACCCTGATCTTCGAGGGCAGCGCCACTGAAGCGTGCCGCGCCTTCCCGGCGAACGTCAACGTGGTGGCCGCGCTCTCGCTCGCGGGCATCGGACCGGAGAAGACGCGCATCCGGATCTTCGCCTCGCCGGAGCGGCCGCTGAACCGTCACCGGATCACCGTGCAGGGCGAGTTCGGGCGGCTGACGATCGAGATCGAGAACGTGCCGTCCGAGAATCCCCGGACTGGAAAGCTTTCCTACCTGTCGACGATCGCGTTCCTGCGGGACCTCGGCTCGACGCTCCGCGTCGGCACCTGAGGCTAGCCGCCGCTCGTCGGCTCGGTCTGGTGCCGGTCCAGCACCTTCGCCATCGCGCGGCCCCGGTCCGGGTGCTCGTCCCTCGTGATGCCGTAGGCGTCACGGCCCTCGTGGTCCTCGGGCAGGTACTCGGTGATGGGTAGCCCGTCGGACCGGACGAACAGCAGACAGTGGCAGTACTTGTACTTCTGCATCTCGTCGCAGGCGCAGATCCAGCGGCGCTGCTTGGCCTCGGCGGCCGGATCGGGATAGAAGTTGCACGGGCAGAGCGGCTTGCCCACCTGCTCGATGTGCCGCGCCAGTCCGGTCACGACGGTCTCGGTCACGGCCCGATCGGGATGGAGCGACGTGCCCGATTTCTCGGCGTACTTGCGCGCGTATGCCCACATCTTGTCGACATTGGCCGCCGAGGGCTCGTGCATATCCTCTCCTCGACTACGACGCGCCCAGCGCCGCGTCGATCGCCTTGGGGTTGAAGCCGGTGAGGCGCTTGTCGCCGATGATGATGACCGGCAGGGACAGGAGACCGAGCGCCATCAGCTCCTCGCGCGCCTTCGGATCCTTCCCGACGTTTCGCTCGGTGAACTGGATACCCTTTTGCGATAGATACTCCATCGCTTTGTGGCAGGGCCCTCAGCCGATGTTGCTGTAGACAGTGACCGGCACGGCCATCTGATCGTTCCTCCCTCGTTCAAAGGTGTGCCGCGCGAGCATGATAGCGCACCTAGCGCGCCTCCGTGGCCTCGAGGTACCGCTCGGCCTCGAGCGCGGCCATGCAGCCGCTGGCCGCCGCGGTCACCGCCTGGCGATACGTGAAGTCCTGCACGTCGCCCGCCGCGAAGACGCCGGGTACGCTCGTCTCGGTGGTGCCGGGCCTGACCTTGATGTAGTCGTTCGGCAGGAGCTCGACCTGGCCGCGGAAGATCTGCGTGTTCGGCTGGTGCCCGATCGCCACGAAGAGCCCGTCGACCGCCTTCTCTCGCGTGGCCCCGGTCTTCACGTTCTTGAGGCGCACGCCCGTTACCCTGTCTTGACCGGCGCCTAGGATCTCCTCGACGACGGTGTCGAGGATGAGCTCGATCTTCGGGTTGCTCCGCGCGCGGTCCTGCATGATCTTGGAGGCCCGGAGCGTGTCGCGCCGGTGCACGACGTCCACACGACGGCCCAGCCGCGAGAGGTAGAGC
>Ga0187776_10001195_pt1 | contig 12869 bp, 9 predicted proteins | sample 0216_BV02_MP12_2_FD_132426 | JGI IMG/M metagenome (GOLD analysis project Ga0187776, IMG submission 132426) | Tropical peat soil microbial communities from peatlands in Department of Meta, Colombia - 0216_BV02_MP12_20_MG | ecosystem: Environmental > Terrestrial > Soil > Wetlands > Peat | place...
GGAGACCAGGTCAAAGAAGACGATGAAATCGCCGTCCTGGAAGCCATGAAAATGGAGATGCCCATAGTGGCTCCCGCCTCCGGCGTGGTGAAGGAAATCAAGGTTTCCGTCGGTCAGACCTGCGAAACCGACATGGTTCTGGCAGTCATCGAATAAGATCATAAGCTTCAAGTCACAAGTCATCAACCCTAATTCTCGAACTCGACACCCGGGGTCTGAAGCCCGGGAACTGTTGCTTGAGACCCGAGACTTGAGACCTGTGACTTTTTTCCGGGAGGGAAATATGGACTTCAAGCTAAGCGAAGAACTGCAAGCCATCCGCGAAACAGCCCGTGATTTTGCCGAGAAGGAAATCATTCCTTTTGCGGATAAATGGGAGAATGAAAACTACTTCCCCCGGGAAGTGATCAGGAAAATGGGAGACTTGGGCTTCTACGGAACCCTGGTCCCCGAAAAATACGGCGGCAATGGGATGGGATTCCTGGCCGGGACAATCATCACCGAGGAGATTGCCAGGGCCAGCGCCTCTCTCCGGGTCACCTTCAACATGCAGACCTTCGGCCCCGCCCTCTCCATCTATCGCTACGGAACCGAAGAGCAGAAAAAGAAATACATCCCCAAGCTGGTTTCCACGGAATTCATCAGCTGCTTTGCCATCACCGAGCCCAACGCCGGCTCCGACGTGATGGCCATGAAGACCACCGCCATCCCCAAGGGGGATTTCTTCCTGGTCAACGGCTCCAAGACCTGGATCTCCAATGCCCAGGTGGCCGACCTGTGCATTCTCTATGCCTACCACGACCCGGCGGCCAAGAGCAGAGGGCTTTCCACGTTCCTTCTGGATATGCACCAACCTGGAGTCTCCACCCGGCCCTTGGACAAGCTGGGACTCCATTCTGCCCCCACGGGAGAGATCATCCTGGAAGATGTCAAGGTTCCCAAGGAAGCCGTTCTGGGGGAGCTGGGCGAAGGGGTCAAACACGTTTTCGGGTCCCTGAACCAGACCCGCCTCTCCTGCGCCGCCGGAGGTGTCGGAATCGCCCAGGCCTGCCTCGAGGCAGCGGTCAAGTACTGCAACGAGCGCAGCCAGTTCGGCCAGCAGATCGGCCAGTACCAGATGAATCAGGACATGATCGCCATCATGGCCACGGAGATCGAAGCGGCCCGCTTCCTGGTGTACCGGGCGGCATTGCAGAAAGACGAAGGGATGCTGAATAACGTGCTGGAGACCTCCATGGCCAAATACTATGCCGGAGAGGTGGCTGGACGGGCGGCGGACTTCGCCATGAGGATTCTCAGCGCCTACGGCTATTCTACGGAATACCCGGTGGCTCGTTACTACCGAGATGCGAAGTCCATTTCCATCGTCGAAGGCACGGCCAACATCCAAAAGACGATTATCGCCATGGACCAGTTGGGATACCGCAAAGCCAACCGGTAACCAGGAGAAGGCCTTACCATGGAATACAAAGAAAAGGGCTTTGAAGCCCTGTACAAAGACTACCAGGAGCGGGCCACCAAAATCAAACAGATGGGAGGCCCGCAAGCCATCGCCGGCCAGCATAAGGAAGGCAAAATGAGCGCCCGGGAGCGGGTTGAATACTTTTTTGACCCCGGGACCTTCACCGAGTTGGGGATGTTCGTCCGTAACCGCACCACCGCCTTCGGTATGGACAAGCGCGAGGTGCCCGCCGAGGGCGTGGTGACCGGATTCGGCAAGGTGAATGGAAGAATGGTGGTGGTGGGAGCCGAGGACTATACGGCCATGGCCGGTACCTTCGGCGAATACCACGGAAAAAAATTCTCCCAGGCCATTGACTTCGCCAAGGACAAAGGCTGGCCCTTCGTGGGCATGAATGATTCAGGCGGCGCCCGCCTGCAGGAGGGGATGGATACCCTCCAGGCTTACGCCTGGCTTTTCCGCTCCCAGATCCTGGCATCCGGGATCATCCCCCAGATTGCCCTCCTCATGGGACCCTGCCTGGGGGGGCAGGCCTACCATCCCATCATGCAGGACTTCATCTTCCAGACCCGCAAGACCGGTTTCATGGGGATCGCCGGCCCGGCTTTCGTTAAGACTCAAACCGGCGTGGAAATCTCCCTGGAAGAACTCTGCGGCGTCAAGGCTCACGCCTATAAGACCGGCCAAACTCATTACGTGGCCGAAGACGACAAGGACTGCCTGGACCGGGCCAAAGAGCTCCTGGCCTTTCTGCCGTCGAATAACCGGGAGAGGCCTCCCCGGAAAGCGACTTCGGACGACCCGGACCGCCCGACTCCCGAACTGGACACGCTCATTCCCGAGACCCCTTCCAAGCCTTTCGACATGCATAAGGTGATTGCCCGCATCGTGGACGACGGGTCCTTCTTCGAGACCCAGAAAAATCACGCCACTAATGTGATCGTCGGTTTCGCCCGTTTTCACGGCCGACCCGCGGGGATCGTAGCCTCCCAGCCCATGTCCAAGGCGGGGGCCATCGACTGCGACGCCGCGGACAAGGTGGCCCGTTTCGTCCGCTTCTGCGATCTCTTCGGCATCCCCCTGGTGAACCTCCACGATACCCCCGGGTACTGGATCGGCCCGGAACAGGAGTGGAAGGGCATCCTCCGTCACGGAGCCAAGATGCTTTACGCCTACATCGACGCTACGGTGCCCAAGATTTCCGTGATTGTGCGCAAATCCTATGCGGGGGCCTACCTGGGGATGTGCTGCAAGGACACCGGGGCGGATTTCATGTTCGCCTGGCCCCAGGCGAAAGTTACCATCGTGGGCGCCGACACCGCGGCCAGCGTCATCTTCGCCAAAGAGATCAAAAGCTCCCCCAACCCGGAGGAGACCCGGAGGCAGCGCATCCAGCTCTACAGCGATCTCTATGAGAACCCGTACCGGGGCGCGGAACGGAATTACCTGGATGACGTCATCATGCCCCGCGACACGCGAAAGATCATCAACCGCTGCCTGGACGTGCTGGAGAATAAGTCCGAAGCACGGCCCTGGAGGAAATATTCCAACATCAACCTCTAATCAACTGAGCGGAGGGGCAATTCATGAATTGCCCCTACAGCTGGGGGAATTCTATGCCGCAAGCCCTGGCTGATTTGAAAATCCTGGACCTTTCGCGGGTCCTGGCTATGCCTTACTGCAGTATGATGTTGGGCGATCTGGGGGCGGAAATCATTCGCGTGGAACGCCCCGGGGTCGGGGATGAGACCCGTCACTGGGGTCCCCCTTGGGTAGGGGAGCTGAGCGCTTATTACCTGTGCACCAACCGGAACAAGAAGTGCATCACCGTGGACCTCAAGAAGAAGGAGGGACAGGAGATCATCCGCCGTCTGGCCCAGCGGAGCGACATTCTTCTGGAGAATTTCCTCCCCGGTGACCTGGCCAAAATGAACCTGGGCTATGAAGATGTCCGGGCCATCAACCCCAAAATTATCTACGCCTCCGTCACCGGGTACGGGCAAAACGGCCCCTACCGCGACCTTCCCGGTTTCGACTTCATCCTCCAGGCTCAGGGCGGGCTTATGTCCATCATCGGTGAGGAAGAAGGTTCTCCCATGAAGGTGGGGGTGGCCATCGTGGACATCACTGCCGGCCTTTTTGCCTGCTCCGCAATCCTGGCTGCTCTTCACTACCGGGAAAAGACCGGCGAAGGGCAATACATCGATATGGCCCTTCTGGACGCCCAGGTAGCCTGGCTGGCCAACCAGGCCAGCAACTTCCTGGTGTCGGGGAAGGTTCCCCGCCGGATGGGCAACGCCCACCCCAACATCGTTCCCTACGAAACCTTCAAAGCCAAGGACGGCATCTACCTCGCCCTGGGGGTCGGAAACGACAATCAGTGGAAGAAGTTCTGCAAGATTGCCCGGATCGAGCATCTCATGGACGACCCCCAGTACGCCACCAACCCGAAACGAGTGGAAAATCGCAAGAAACTCGTTCCCCTTCTCCAGGAAGTTTTCCTCCAACGAGACTCCGGGGAGTGGCTCAAGCTCCTCGGTGAAGCCGAGATCCCCATCGGTCCCATCAACACCATCGACCGGGTCTTTGCCGATCCCCAGGTCTTGGCCCGGGAGATGCTGGTGGAGATGGGGCACCCGAAGGTCGGCAAGTTCAAACTCGTGGGGTCTCCCATGAAACTATCCAAGACTCCCGTCCAATACCGAATTCCCCCTCCCCTTCTGGGAGAACATACCGAATCGGTTCTTCACGAAGTGCTGGGATACGATAAAGAAAAAATCGCCCGTCTGAAGGAAGGCAAAGTAATTTAAAGCCTCAGGGAGTGGAGGGAATAGAGCATAGCGCCTTGGGTCTTATCCTCTCCACCCTGGGCTTGTTGTTCGATGCCCTTCTTTTTTTGCGTTGGGAAATGAGCGGAGTGGCAAGAGTCTTTTGATTTTCTTAAATCCGTTAACTCTATGCCCTTTGCCCATGAAAAGGAGGAAGACATGGCAACCAAAACCGGAGGGGTCTTTTCACTGATTTTCATCTTCACCGGCTTCATCGTTTTTTCCGGCGCGGCAGGGGCGCAAACAAAAGCCAACCGGCTCTCCCTCGCCACCGGAGGCACCGGGGGCGTGTATTATCCCCTGGGGGGCGGGATGGCCAATGTCATCTCCAAGTACGTCCCCAACACAGAGGCCACCGCCGAAGTGACCTCGGCTTCCGTAGACAACTGCAAGCTGATCCACGCCGGGAAAGCCGACCTTGCCCTGATCATGGCCGATACCGGCTATGACGCCGACAAGGGTTTGGAGCGGTTCAAAACCACGGGCCCCCAGGCTATCCGAACGGTCGCCGTGGTCTACCCCAATTACATGCACTTCGTGACCGTCGACGGCCTGGGAATCAAATCCATCACCGACTTGAAGGGAAAGCGGGTTTCCACCGGGTCCCCCGGGAGCGGGACCGAGGTCATGGCCCTGAGAGTCCTGGAGAGCTACGGAATCAATCCGGATAAGGACATCAAAAAAGAACGCCTGGGGGTGGCTGAATCGGCGGGCGCCCTCAAAGACCGGAAAGTGGACGCCTTCGGCTGGGTGGGAGGCCTGCCCACGGCCGCGGTCATGGACCTGGCTGCGACCCCGGGAGTCAAAATCCGCATCTTGAACAATGCGGAACACCTCGACCGGATGATCCAGAAATATGGCCCCATTTACTTCAAGCGTGACATTCCCCGAAACACCTATACAGGCATGGATGCGGATGTCCCGGTGGCCTGCGTGGCCAATCTCCTCATCTGCCGGGAGAAGATGGAGGAGAGCCTGGTGTACAACATTCTTAAGGTCCTCCTCGAGCATCAGCCCGAGTTGGTAGCCGTCCATAAAGAGGCCAGCAATTTCACTCTGGCTTCGGCAACGGTGGGTTCCTCCCTTCCCTTCCACCCCGGGGCGATCAAATACTATCGGGAAAAAGGAATCAAGGTCCAATAAGTCCTGGATAAAGGAATTGCAAGCCCCCGGTCTGGCTCCCGCACCTTCCTCTGAAAGATTTTTCAGGGGGAGGGGCGAGTTGAAATCCAGGGAAGGGGATTCAATGGTTTGGGGGGGTTCACCTTTAGCGGCAGGCCGTGTCTGATTCAACCATCTCTTAGAAAAAAGCCGTCTCATTTTTCATCTAACCAATATAGGAGGGGACAGAGATGATGGGTAAGGGTAAATATGGGCTTGCTTTCCTTATTCTCTTCGTTTTCCTTTTTTCCTCCGAAAACGGTTGGGCGCAATCCAAGGAGATGAACCGGCTCTCCCTCCTAACCGGTGGGACCGGAGGGGTCTACTACCCGTTGGGTGGCGCGCTGGCTCAAGTTATATCCAAGTATGTCCCCAACACTTCCTCCACCGCGGAAGTCACTGCGGCAGCCGTGGACAATATCAAACTTCTCAAGGCCGGCAAGGGGGAGTTGGCCCTGGTGATTGCCGATGTGGCCAACGATGCCATCCTGGGAAAAGAAAGGTTCGAAAAAGATGGCAAGATCCCCTTGCGCACCCTGGCGGTCCTGTATGGAAACCTGAACCACATGGTAGTCCTCAAGGACAGCGGCATCAAGTCGGTCCCGGAGTTGAAGGGGAAGAAGGTCTCCGTGGGGGCTCCAGGAAGCGCCACCGAAGTCAAATCCTCCCGGATTCTGGAAGCCTTTGGAGTCGACCCGGCAAAAGAAATCCGCCGGGAACGGCTCAGCGTTGCCGAATCGGCCGGAGCCTTGAAGGACCGCAAGATCGATGCTTTCTGCTGGGATGGAGGTCTCCCCACGGCGGCGGTTATGGACCTGGCGGCCACTCCAGGAATTTCCGCCCGAATTCTTCCCCAAGACAAGGCTCTCCCGACGCTCAACCGCAAATATGGTCCGGTTTATTACAACGCCGTCATCCCCAAAGGAACCTACGCGGGAATGGAAATGGACGTCCCCGTGATTGGAGTGGCCACCATGCTGGTTTGCATGGAATCCTTCGATCCCGGTCTGGCTTACGCAATTGTCAAGGCGATTCTGGAGCATAAATCGGATTTGGTAGCGGTTCATAAGACTGCCGAACATTTATCCCTCCAGGGTGCGGTAACCGGTTCCTCCATTCCCTTCCATCCGGGGGCGCTTAAGTACTACGCAGAAAAAGGAATTAAGGTTCCCTAGTTGAAAATCAAAGGATGGCTCCCCCTCTTGGCTCTTCTGACCCTCGCGGCTGCGGGGGGAGCCTTGTTCATTTTCGAGGTGCCGGTTCTTCAAGTGGTGAATGCGGAACGACCGGCCAGACTGAACCTGCGGCTCGGTGAACCAACCCGTTTTTCCATCTCCTATATCCACTCGATTTATCTTCAAGCGGCCGCCGAAGAGTTCGAGGTGGAAGAAGGGGAGGTGATCCTCCTTCGGGGGGTGAGGACCCGAAGCCCCTCCGTAGCCCATTATTACGGGTTTGAGGAGGACAACCGGGATTACTATCCGGTGGACCGCAAGATGAAATCCTTTGCTCTCCGTCTGGGCATGTCTCAGGCTCAGACGCTCTCCCACGGCGAGAAGAAGATTTCCTTGGGGGACCTAGGGGAAAAAGGAGACCGACTGGAAGTCCGGGTGGTGCGAATGACCTGGGGGAAATATCTCCTGTCCCGGGTGGTAAAGGAGAAAAGTTGATGGCCGAAGAAAAGAAAACGGCCCCGGTGGCGGAAGAAGATTTCATTACCGAAGAGCGCTTGAAGAAAGCCGAAGCCTACATCGAGGAGGAAGAGGGGCCGTCTCGCCGACTGGTGGGGAAAATGGGCGTTTTCATCACTGTGGTGGCGGTCATCATGTCCCTCATCCATCTGTACGCTGCCGTGGGAATCATCATGACCCAAATCCTCCGTGGGATCCACGTCATGTTCGTTCTCTTTCTCACCTTCTTGGTCTTTCCTTCCTTGAAACGGTATCGCAACCAGATTTTCTGGTATGATTACCTTCTCTCCATCCTGGCGATCGCCTGCATAGTTTACACCTTCCTGGATTTTGAGGAGTTCATCTATCGCTCGGTTACTCCCACTTACGGGGACCTGTTTTTCGGCTCTTTGCTGATCGCCTTGGTGCTAGAAGCCAACCGGAGGACGACCAACTGGATTTTGCCTCTGGTCGCGGGTTCTTTCCTCATTTATGCCTACGTCGGACCATGGCTCCCGCCCCCCTGGACCCACCGGGGGTACGGGCTGGACCGGCTCGTGGGCCACATGTACATGACCCTGGAAGGGATCTTTGGCGTGCCCATTGACGTCTCCTCGACTTTCATCATTCTCTTCACTATCTACGGAGCCTTTTTGGAGTTTTCCGGCGCCGGCAAGTTTTTTATCGACTTTTCTCTCACGGCCATGGGCGGAAAGCCCACCACCGCGGGGCGGACCGTGACCCTGGCCTCCTTCCTTCTCGGGGGACCCTCAGGGAGCGGTGTGGCTACGACGGTGACTCTGGGTGCGGTGGCCTGGCCCATGCTGGCCAAGGCCGGATACAACAAGGAAGCTGCCGGCGGTCTCCTTTCCGCAGGGGGCATCGGCGCGATTCTCTCCCCTCCCGTCCTTGGAGCCGCTGCTTTCTTGATCGCTGAATTCCTGAAGATCTCCTATTTAGACGTCATCGTCATGGCCAGCATTCCCACCATCCTTTATTATTGGGCCATCTTCCTCATGGTGGAATTTGATGCCAAGAAGTTTGGCGCCAAGAGTGTTGCCTTCGATCACACCTATTCTCTGGGGCAGCTCACTCGACTCTATGGGTTTCATTTCACCTCTCTGATCTCCATCGTGGTCATTATGGTTCTGGGGTTCACTCCCATCCTGGCCGTCTTTTGGTCTACGGTCATCGCCTTCGCGGTAAGCTTCATCCGTCGGGACACGGCGTTGGTTCCCAGGAAATTGATCGCTGCTCTGCGAGGAGGGTCTATTGGGGTGCTTTCCGTCGCCACTACCTGCGCTTCTGCGGGCATTATCGTTGGGGTGACGACTCTCACCGGTTTGGGACTGAAATTCAGCTCTATCGTGATCGAATACGCGGGGGGAAACCTCCTTTTGACCGCCATTTTTACGGCTTTTGTCGTATGGGTCGTTGGACTTGCCGTGCCGGTGACGGCCTCTTATATTATTTGTGCAGTTATCGCTGCTCCGGCGCTGATCAAGCTGGGCGTTCCCGACTTTGCCGCCCACATGTTCATCTTCTACTATTCCATCCTGTCGGAGGTTTCGCCCCCCACGGCTCTCTCTCCTTTTGCCGCCGCTGCCCTGACAGGCGGTGACCCCTATAAGACTACCATGCAAGCCTGGAAATACACCCTGCCCGCTTTTCTCGTACCCTTCAATTTCACCCTCCATCCCGACGGAGTGGCCTTGCTGCTCAAGGGAAGCCCCGCCGGCATTATTTGGACTTTCGTAACCGCCCTGGTGGGGATCTTTGCGCTGGCGGCCGGAATGGACGGTTGGATGTTCAAGAAGGCGACCTGGTATGAAAAGATCATTCTGATCATCGCCGGTCTAGCCCTGGTTTATCCCTCCTGGGTTTACGATGTGATCGGTCTGGCGCTGGTGGGTTTTGCCGTCTTCTCCCAGAAAGTCCTTCGAAAGAATGACTGATTTGAATGCGGATTTTGGAATGCGGAATTGAAGTTCTTTGCCTTTCCAAAAAATCGGTCTGCGGTGGGGGAGTGTGGATTTTGGAGTGCCCTTTGGATATAATGCGTATCATGCCACTGAAAAGTATTAAATTCTTATTCGGCATTTAAGAAAGGAGGCCAGTTCCATGTTCAAAAAGATTCTGGTTCCACTGGATGGTTCTAAATTGGCCGAGGGGATCGTTCCCCGGGTTGAATGGTTGGCCAAGGTCCACGACGGTGAAGTGACCCTGATTCGCGTGGCTCTCGCCCACACTTTTCCGGGAATGGACCCGGTCCAGCATCAGGTGAATGTGGTTCGGGAAGCGGAGGAATACCTGGCGAAAGTGGAAAACAACCTGAGGAGCGTAGGCGTGAGAGTGAAATCCGTTGTCCGGTACGGCAATGATGCCCAGGAAATCGTCGATCATGCCCGGGACCGTGACTTTGACCTCATCGCCATGTCTACCCACGGCCGCACCGGCCTCAGCCAGTTCGTCCTGGGAAGTGTGGCCAACAAGATCATCCACACGGCGACCGTACCTATTCTGCTGTGTCGGGTCTGCTGAAAGAAAGGGCGAAAAGGGGAAACGGGGAAGAGGCGAAAAGGACTGGGATTGAGGATTTTTTAGCCATTTCGCCCTTTCCCCTTTTCCCCCTATTTATTCCTTGAGTATTCGCTCCAGCTTCCACTCCACCGGCAATCTTACCCGTTGCCCCGCCCGGGTCTCGAACAGGAGATACCCATTGGTCAGGCCGAAAAGGAACAGGTCTTTGGTGATCTCCACGTCTTTTTTGCAGTAGGCGATGACTTCTTCGATCCTGCCTTCTTTGAACCACTGGAGGGACTGGAGGCCGTCGGCGGACTTCTCCGTGTTGAGCGTCTTGTGGGCCAGATGACCAAGGGAAAGGCGGTACCCCAGCTGGCGGGAAACCTCCTGCAGGATGTCGAAGGTCTTTAGCTGCTGGAAACGCAATGAGGTATAGGCTTTTAAAACCTGGTAGTCGAAGTCGACGATGTTGAAGCCGACGATCAACTCCGCGGTCTTCAACCTTTCGATCAGCTCGTGAACGCAGTTCTCTTCGAATATCAGGAAAACATCTTCCAGGGAATCATAGACCACCGCTGCCCCCACTCTCATCAGGTGTTTGTTGTGCCAGCCCCCCACTTCTTCCGCACCCCGCTGGGTCTCGATGTCCAGGAAAAGAATCCGATGTCGGGCCAGTTCTTCTTTCAGCCAGGCAGGAGCAGGGGCGCAGGCCACGGATTCCGGTTCTCTTAATTCTGAATCTCCGGCAAAGATATCCGAGGGCGTGGGGAAGACCTCATCCTTGACCGCAACCCTGCCCTTCCCCCTTCCCTTCTTTTCGATCTTCGATTCTCCCAGAAGCCATTCCAGGACAAACTCTGCCGCCCTTTTGTCCAGGGGCTTGTTCCCCGAACCGCATTTGGGAGAATGGACGCAGGAAGGACAACCATCCACGCAGGGACAATCCCGGATCATCCCCAGGCTTTTCCTCAAAAGTTCTTCGATGACCCCGTATCCGTAATCAGCCAGTCCCACTCCTCCTGGGTATCCGTCATAGATGAAGATGGCCGGTTTCTCCAGCTGGGGATGATTGGGATAGCAGATTCCCCCCACGTCATTTCGATCGCAGAGGGCGAAAAGGGGGAAGAGAGCAATGGAGGCGTGCTCGACGGCGTGAATCCCGCCCATGAAGTGGAGCCCTTGGTCCTTAAATCGCTGGGGCATCTCTCCGGGCAGGATGATCCAGAGCCCCATGGTCTCGAAGATATGGGAAGGCATCTCCAGTTCGTGTACGCTGAGCAAATCCTGGCCGAAAATGCGCCGTTTTTCAAACCCCCGGACCCGTTCCGTCACTTTCAGCCTTCCGTAGCAGGCGGTGAAGTGGGCAAAAGCCTGGGTGCGGACGGTTGAAAGGATTTCCGTCTCCTTCTCCGAGAGGGCCCGGGTGTAATAGTCCACTTCCACCTGCTTGGCCCATACCTCCCGTTTGCCCTGATCCAAATGGGTAACCAAGTAGGGTTCAGCCCGGTGGAGGTAGATCGCTCCCGGATGACACTCGCTGTAAACCCGGGGCACGCTGATCTGGCCGATCAAACGCTTGCTTTCTTCTTCGAAAATGGTGAACCCTTCTCCGGCGCTGCGGATGTCCACCAGGCGGTGGGGATTCAGGCGATGGGAGAACCATTCCCGGCCGGACGCGCTCTTCAAAAGCTCTCCGTCGGAGACAAGCTGGTCCAGAAGGGGGGCGTAATTCTTGACCGGGATGATCGATTCGTCGGTTCGCAGAGGGATCTCCGCGCTTGCGCAGACTAGGTGTTTAGAGACCACCACGGAATTGTCCGGGTCCACCACGGCGCTTTCGAACCCTCTCCCGAAGAAATCCTGGGGGTGGTGCATGAAGTACTGGTCCAGCGCATCGGGCTGGGCGATCATGGCGATGAGGGATTCCCGGTCGGCGCGCCCTACCCGTCCTCCCCTCTGCCAGGTGGCGGCCACCGTTCCCGGGTAGCCGACCAGGATACACACATCCAGCCCGCCGATATCGATCCCCAGTTCCAGGGCGCTGGTGGAGATCACCCCGTGAAGCTCCCCGGAGACCAGCTTGGTTTCGATCTCCCTTCTCTCTTCCGGGAGGAATCCCGCCCGGTAAGAGCTGACCTTTCCCCGCAGGTCCGGCCGGTCCTTCAGCACCCAGGTGTGAAGCAGTTCGGTGATCTTTCGGGCCTGGGTAAACGCCAGAGTCCGAAAACCACCGTCGACACAGTCCAGAAAGAGCTTGGCCGCCAGGGTATAGGGGCTGGTATTTGGATTCAGGAAGAGGAAGTGTCGCCCCGACCGGGGAGCGCCGCTCTGGGTCACCGCTTCAAAAGGGAGGCCGGTCAGCTTTTCGGCAAAGGCCTGGGGATTGGCAATCGTCGCCGAGCAGGCGATGATCTGGGGGGTGGAACCGTAGAAGTCGCAGACCCTTTCCAACCGTCGGAGAACCTGGGTGAGATGGGAGCCGAAAATACCCTTGTAAGTGTGCAGCTCGTCGATCACCACAAAGCTCAGGTTGCGAAAGAAAGTTTCCCACTGGGCATGAAACGGAAGCAGGCTGAGGTGGACCATGTCCGGGTTGGAAATGAGCACTGGGGGAATGGACTCCCGGATCTTCTTGCGGCGGTAGCTGGAAGTGTCTCCGTCATAAATCTCCGCCTTAAACGGAACAGGGGCCTGGAAAGGTTGGACAAATTCCTGAAAAGCCTTCAGCTGATCCTGTTCCAGGGCCTTCAGAGGAAAGAGATACAGAGCTTTGTCTTCCGAATTCTGAAACAGTCGTTCCACAACGGGGAGATTGTAGATCAGAGTCTTTCCGCTGGCCGTGGGAGTAGCGATGACCACGTTCTTCCCCCGGCCAACCTGCTCGATGGCTTCCACCTGGTGGGAATAAAGGCGGCCAATTCCCATTTTCTCCAGAGCCCGGGCCAGGCCCGGGGAAAAGTCTTTTCCCGGGCGGGAAAAATTGGCTCTCTCAGAAGGAAAGGGTTGGTGGTAGACGACCTGGGGGGCGTAGAATCGATGGCGCTTTATTTTCTCAATAAATGAAATCATAATCATAGCACTCAGCCATCAGCGGTCAGCATGCAGCTTCAGCCACAAAAAGATCATTGGCTGATTGCTGAAGGCCGAACGCAGAAAGCTTCTTCTTGATTTACCATACCAGACGTGTTACTAAATTTCAAATATACCGGAGCGAAAAAGAGAAGA
>Ga0187776_10001196_pt1 | contig 12860 bp, 11 predicted proteins | sample 0216_BV02_MP12_2_FD_132426 | JGI IMG/M metagenome (GOLD analysis project Ga0187776, IMG submission 132426) | Tropical peat soil microbial communities from peatlands in Department of Meta, Colombia - 0216_BV02_MP12_20_MG | ecosystem: Environmental > Terrestrial > Soil > Wetlands > Peat | place...
GGAAACGGGGGACTGGGGCGGCTGGCAGCATGCTTCCTTGACTCCATGGCTACCATGCAGCTTCCGGCCATGGGCTACGGCCTACGATACGAGTACGGCATCTTCAAGCAATCCATCCGGGAGGGCTGGCAGCATGAACAAGGGGATAACTGGCTCCGTCACCAGGACCCGTGGGAGGTTGCCCGTCCGGACGAAGTGGTGGAAGTAAAGTTGAATTGCTCATTCGAATTGCAGGGAGGGACATTTCGGGTAGTGTCCGGCCGGCCGTCCACCTTGCTTGGCATTCCCTACGACCGGCCGGTTGTGGGTTACGGTGGAAAAACCATCAATACGCTCCGACTCTGGGCCGCTGCCGCGTCGAATTACTTCGATTTTCAGGAATTCAGTAGTGGGGGTTTCGCCGAGGCGCTGGCCGAGACTCTCGCGGCTGAGTCCGTAACCCGCGTTTTGTATCCCGATGACTCCACCAGTAAGGGGCAGGGCTTGCGCTTTTTGCAAGAGTATTTCCTCGTCGCATGCTCGCTGGCTGATCTTGTCCGTCGCTTCAGGCACGCCAATGCCGACTGGAATACGCTTGCGGACAAACTGGCCATCCAGCTCAATGACACGCACCCAGCCATGGCGGTACCCGAACTGATGCGGATCCTGCTGGACGAAGCGCATCTCGAATGGGACCAGGCCTGGGACCTGACACAAAAAGCTCTGGCCTACACAAATCACACACTGTTGCCCGAAGCTTTGGAGAAATGGCCGCTTGCGTGGTTCGAGACGTTGCTTCCACGTCACCTGGAGATCATATTCGAGATCAACCAGCGTTTGCTGGATGCAGTTCGGAACCGTTTCCCGGGTGACGAAGAACGCATTCAGCGAGTCAGCCTGGTCGAAGAGGGCGGCCAGCGAAAGATCTGCATGGCAAATCTGGCAATCGTAGGCTCACACAGCACCAATGGTGTGGCCGCGATCCACTCTGAGTTATTACGGACAATGACGGTCAAGGAGCTAGCCGAGCTGTTTCCCGAGCGTTTCAATAACAAGACCAACGGTGTCACACCGCGACGCTGGTTGCTGCTCGCGAATCCGGCGTTAGCTCACACGATCAGTGGGGCCATCGGTGATGCCTGGGTCACTGACCTTGATCAATTGAAGAACCTTAAGCATTTCGCCGGGGACAAAGGCTTTCGCGACGCTTTCCGCAAGGCAAAGCGCGAGGCCAAATCACAATTTATCAACTGGCTCAAGACCACATCCGGTCAGGCGGTGGACCCGGACAGCATCTTCGACTCGCAAGTCAAACGCATTCACGAATACAAGCGACAACTGCTCAATGCATTGCGTATCGTCGTGCTTTACCACCGCCTGCGGGAGAATCCGAATCTCGAGATAACCCCACGCACATTCTTTTTCGCCGGCAAGGCGGCCCCTGCCTACCAACTGGCCAAGCTGATCATCAAGCTCATCAACAACCTTGCCGGCACCATTGACGGCGATCCGGCCGTGCGCGGTCGTCTCAAGGTATTGTTTCTGCCCGAGTACTGCGTTTCCCTAGCAGAACGGCTGATTCCGGCCAGCGATGTCTCCAATCAGATCTCCACCGCCGGCTACGAAGCCAGTGGCACGAGCAACATGAAGTTCATGATGAATGGTGCGCTGACCATCGGCACGCGCGACGGCGCGACTATCGAAATGGCGGAAGCAGCAGGCGAGGACAATCTCTTCCTGTTCGGGCTGACGGCGGATCAGGTGGCCAACAGCCGCGGATGGTACAACCCGCACTGGCACTATGAAAACGAGCCAGAAACTCGGGCAGCATTGGATTTGATCTTCTCCGACTATTTCAGCCGCAATGAGCCTGGGGTCTTTACCCCACTCCGCGACACGCTGTTGACAAACGGAGACTTCTACATGCACCTGGCGGACTTCAGGTCTTACCTTGAGGCAGACCAACGGCTGGTAGAGCTGTACGCCCACCCGGACGACTGGGCGCGCAAGACCATCTTGAATGTTGCTAGTTCGGGCAAGTTTTCGAGCGACCGAACAATCAGAGAGTACGCAGCCGACATATGGAAGGTGGGCCCCTGTCCGGTGCGGTAAGCGCAAGATCGTCGGCCAGTGACCTGGGGGCCAGAACTGCCGTGTAACGAATCTATCGGAGTGGCCATGATTTCTGCCGCGAATGTTGGGTAGCGCTGCGCTTCGGATACAACGGCAACAACCGGGATTCTTTGGGCAGAGCAGGTGTCCCTCAACACGCTCACGAGGTCCTGACTACCGCGTAACGCTTGCGGCAGGTGCTTCTTCTCGTTTGTACACCAACGGAGGTCTGTATGCCGGTTGCCGACTATGCCAAGTATTGCAAGATGCTCGATCGGGCGCGGAACGAAAAGTTTGCGTATCCCGCCATCAATGTCACTTCTCTCACCACCGCTAATGCAGTCTTGAAAGGATTGGCCGAAAGCGGTAGTGACGGGATCATCCAGGTATCAACGGGTGGCGCAGCGTTCGCATCGGGCGCGTCGGTGAAAGACATGGTACTTGGCGCAATCTCTCTCGCTGAGCACGTCCACCGCGTTGCCGATCGGTACCCAGTGTACGTAGCGCTACATACAGACCACTGCCAAGCTGACAAGCTGGACAAGTTCGTAATCCCACTGGTCGAGGAAACGGAACGGCGAAGAGCAGCGGGGAAACTGAATCTGTTCAACAGCCACATGTTCGATGGCAGTGCTTTGCCGCTAAATGAAAACCTTGATATCGCGGTGAAACTGCTCGAACGCTTCCGGAAGAGTGATTTGGTTCTTGAAATCGAGGCTGGCGTCGTGGGCGGCGAGGAAGATGGTGTAAAGGCGAGCGCCGCTGCAAAGCTATACACAACCCCTCAAGACACTGTTGAAGTCGCACGGCGATTGAACGCGGCTCAAGGCGGCCGGTATTTGTTGGCAGCGACCTTCGGCAATGTTCACGGTGTGTACAAGCCCGGGCACGTCAAGCTGAAACCTTCCATCCTGAAGGACTGTCAAGACGCTGTCGTGGCCAAATACGGCGAGAAGGCTCGTTTCTATCTTGTGTTCCACGGTGGCTCGGGTTCGGAGCTTCACGACATCCACGAAGCCCTCGATTATGGTGTCGTGAAAATGAATATCGATACCGACACTCAATACGCCTTCACTCGCGGGATCGCCGACCATTTCTTTAAGAATTATGACGGCGTGCTCAAGGTAGATGGAGAGGTTGGCAAGAAGAAGCATTACGATCCTCGTTCCTATTTGGCAATCGGTGAAGTGGCACTGGCGGAGCGGGTCAAGCGGGCGGTGAAAGAGCTTAGAGGTACCGGAACGAGCATGATAAAAGCCAAAGCCTAGTCTCTCCAGCGCGGGAGCTACCGAGGCTGTCATCAGCGCTGTGGTAGCCGTGTTCGACATCACCGTGGAAAGCACAGCAGATGTCGCCATCAGTCCTAGTTTCGTCCTCGCCGGGGCGGTAACGATCGTCAGCCTCCGACAAGCCTGTCTCCCACGTGGAGGCAGGCGTAATAGCAGCAGGAGCCTCCGAGCTATGACACCAGCTCAGGGACATGGCGCGGGAAAGAGTACGAATCAACTGCCTTTGCAGCTTCTTGCACTCCACACATGCAACACTTCCACGACGGCTTACCTCACTCATTGCCGATTCGTGGGAACCTCCCTGCAGCATAAATCGCAATGCCCGCAGGGCCGAGCGCTAGCCGCGTGCAGAGCACATTGCCACGCCGTTCAACCTTCAGCTTTCGGAGAGCGTAGCGGGGAGATTCCAGGGGCTCGACACCCGACTCGGGCGTATACGAAAACAAGAGGCGTAGTTCATCTCCTTCCCTCCGCAGGTTGGGATTCAGCGTGCTGTAGAGTTCATGCATGTTGATTTCATCCGTATTGAACACGACCAACAGTTCGTGATCTGCCAACACACGCGACCACGAAACAAGCGTATGCAAGCGCCCTCCGAACTTAACGGGTGGGCCGAAGTGCACACCGTCGCCCGAGATCTCATGAACGTACTGACGCCCACGCCGCAGCGCAATCCACTTCTGCCGCAGCTCAGAGAGCTTCGAGACAGCTTTGAACAGGGGGGCATCTTCGTCGAAGAAGTGAAGACCCTGCGAGCATTTTCCGCCAAAGCGCCCTCCGAACATGTTTTCCCGCAAAACCTTATCGCTCGGCGATGGCTGGCCGCCACTGTCGAAACCTTGCTCGGTGCCGTAGTAGATACAAGGAATACCGGCTGTCGTCAGGTTGACGGCGAGCGCATTGAAGACGAGCTTGCGAAACTCTGCCATTCCGCAAAAACGGCGTTTCTGGTTTCCTTTGCTTACTTGGTCGTGGTCGTCAAACATCGTGACCACGTGTTGCCCAAACCAGGCGAAATCGCCGTGGTCATCGAGCTCCGAATTCCGAAAGAGACCGAAGTACTCGTTGGGTTCTGCAAAACCCTTGACCATTGATTCAAGCCTTCCAGGAATATCGTCGATTCCGAGCGCCGCATCCAAGCCGGTCGTGTCCACCATTGACCAGGCGTGGCTACGCCCACCACTCACCTCGCCAGCAAGAAAGAAACGCTCCTTCCCGAGACTCTGTGTGAACTCGTGCATTGCGGCGCAGAACATGCGCGTGGCCTCCTGGCCCATATGCTTAACCGCGTCGATACGAAAACCGTCGATATCGGCGTAGGCGATCCAGTACGCGTAGCAGTAGATGAGGTACCGCAGGGTTGGCGAGCGAGTCGGGTATTTTGCAGACCAGTCCACCGCCAAATTCAGCTTCTTGAAATCGCAGAAGTCCGCTTCCCTGAACTCTGGATAGAAGTCAAAATTAGTCATCCTACCTTTGCCGATGAAACTGCTAGGAGCCTGCAACTCTCTCGGCCAGATCGCTCCGTCGGGCCAGGCCGCGTCGAGTGCGGCCGGATTGGGCGGATCAAACGAGAGCGTTGGCTTGCCATCGCGGTTGCGGAATCCTTCGACCTTGTAAGGCTGTCCGTCCCATCTCGGATCGGGTATCCATTTGTCTTCCCCGATGCTCATCTGATATCGCGCATCCCGGTAGCCGAACACATTCCCCGCGTGGTTGAGGATTACATCGAGGATGCAGTAGATGCCCTGTTGGTGCGCTGCGTCGACCAGGTCGCGCAGATCTTCCCGCGTGCCGAAGTGCGGGTCGATTTCGAGGAAGTTCTGAATGCCATAGCCGTGGTATGTCGGTTCGAAGGCTACCTGTTTAAAAACGGGACTAATCCATATCGCTGTCACCCCAAGCCGGCGCAAATATCCCAGCTTCGACTTCAGACCCTCCAAAGTTCCGCCTTGCCAGCCATCCGCCTCGCTAAGCCACTGCAGATACGGTGCGGACCCGATATCCTCGCTGGTCGCGAGTGGGGTCCTTCCCGTTGTCACAGGTTGATCCTGAGCATCCCGGTAGCCACCCTTTTCGTTGCCATCGGAGAATCGATCCAGCATTAGGAAGTAGAGAACCTGGTCCGCCCAACAGTCCGGGGAAGGGGTGTACTGGCGCTTGATCAGGTCCGCGAAATCGATTTCGGCAATACTTTTCGGCGCATTCATTGGCGTGCCTTTCCTCAGTGCATTCTCGCGTTTGGGCGCGGATAGACCAGTGGATCCAGCCAGTCCGAACGAGTTTTCGGAGTCCTTGGCAGACCGAGACCGCTGAGCGATGGCTTGGCAGCATGTGAGGCGAACTCCTGGACCACGTGATCCCATTGACCGAGCTGGGCCGCCTGAGCCGTGAATACCTCACCTAGCAAACGTTGACTGGACGCACATCGCGTTGAGCAAGGCGACGTCGGCGGAGAGAGTGTGACGGTGTGCCAGTTGCCCGCAACATACGGCCTCGCCTAAAGGTAAGAGATGCACAGCGGGATTGCCAACCAGCTGCCGGCCGCTGATTCCGACCGTATTTTGATGACCTGCAACGCAGGGTCAGACTCTCCGCCTTGCAACGATAGATGGCGATTAATCCCCATCACAAGTCTCCTGCACCATTGTCGGTGCAACCCGGGGAAAAGTGATTAGGGCAGGCTCAATAACTCGTCTCTGCTTCCAGCAGGGACACTTCGGCCTTCGATTATCTCCGGCATATCAGGCACGTGCAACGCTGGTACAAATTGCACCACTCTCCAGGTGATTTGGAACAACGAGAATCCGGCCGGAGGCCCAATGCAGCACAGCAACTTAGAGTCGCCCTACTAACCGAGTTTTTGGAACAGCCAGGGAGCGAAATAGAACGCGTCGAGTGCGGCTGTTGTCGTTGGCGGAATTAGCGGCAATCAGAGGTTAGCTGCAAATACGTTTTTGTGGCTGGCAGCGGAACATCGCGAGCGCCAACTGATTCAGCATGCATTTGCAAGTTGCTGTTCTCTTGCAGATCACTGATTGCAGCACCAACCATGCGTGTCGATTTGAGGGCCTCCAATTCCTTGATGAGCTCATGCCAAGCCTTCGAGTTCCGCTTGGTTGCAAAAGGCTTTTCCAGATCGGCGTAATAACACAGAATCTCCTGGCGCAGAGGTTCCGAGATATGATTGCCGCTCGTTCTTTTGAGCAACTTGGCGTAGGTGTCGTCAGTGAGTCTATAAGCGGCTGCTTCGGTAACACCTCCGGTGTCCAAATTTTCGTTGGGCAACTGAAGTCGTCCTTCCTGTAGGGCCAGGAGCAGCGCTCGATAGCGATCCAGGGTTTCGTTGAAGCTATGCATGAACAATGCTTCTACAGCCGGCGTAGGTGGATGAAACGCGAGCCCGCGGAAGGGGCCGACCTTTGGCATTAGGCGCGAGAAGAATGCCTTGAGCTTCGCGAAGAAGCCCGGCTTTTCGTAGACATCGCCCCACTCCTTGCGGTACCCCGAATTTGAAATGTTGTAGATGAATTTCGTCTTGGTCTCGCTGAGGTCGCTGTGCTGAATCTCATCTTTCTTGAGATGCCATGCCACTTTGGTCGTACGTGGAATAACGGTCGAAACCGCGTGGCGATAACTCCCGATGGCCAGATCCACCCGAAAAAAAACGCTCGAGAGATCGAGTGAGTAAGTTCTTGCGAACGCTCTTTCGAGGACCGGTTTTGACACCTCGAAACCAACAAAGTCATGGTAGGCTTTGGGCGCATAGTTTCCCTTGGCCACCTGGTCCACGTCGAAACCGAACTCCACCTTCATATGTGCGGACGGTTTTTCCTGATAGGTAACGACGGGTCCGTATTTCTTTGCCAGCCCGGGATACATGATTGCAACTGCTCGGTTGGTGGCAAGCGCGTGACCCGAAGTGTCGGTAGCGTAATGCGACAAAGCTCCCAGCGCGAAGGCGTATTCATTTAGATCTTTGGATTCTTCGATCAGGGCAAGAACAAAATCCCCGCTTCGGACATAGTGCGTAAGATCACTGAAGAATTGATTGCCGAAAGGGTAGTAACCCAGGTCCTGGATAATTGCGCCGCCATAGGCACAGGCGTGGGCCCGGAGCAGTTCCTCCGGGGTCGCGTTGGGGAATCGGCTCAAGAGCAGGGGTTCGATGCCGTCCCTCCACGCGGCATCGATAATAGCCTCATGTGTAAGAACGGAATACCCTACGCAATCGGAGGCACAGGACATTACCAAGAGAAGCCCGAGAATCAGAGGCCCGGACAGTGAGAACAACGTGGATCGACTCTGCGCCGGCATCGTACCTCGCGAAATTTCCCTTCGAAACAGCCAAAGCACCGCTGATTCGCATTAATAGCGCGGTATGCCGCGACCATCACTCACTGGGTAGCGGCTACAATCAGCAGCCATGCGCTTCCACCCCGAACTTTGACATTGCGGCTGGATTTCAACACGATCTTGCCGAGGGGCGGAGTGCCTCCCGAACTTGCGATTTTCACATTGCTTAACCCATAGGTCCCGCAAGCAGAACTTGAAAATATCCAAACCGCCTGTTCGCGGTCGTAGCCTGGGCCACCCAGGCATCCCGCGTCAGGATTCGGCGTTAGCCTTGCCAGTACCGAGCTTCCGTCCACCCAGGTGCCAACAACGCCCTCACGCGAACCCACCTTGCCTCGTCCACGATTGACGACGTCCCCGCCCACTTGGCGTGTTACCCAGTCATTCACAGAGTCCTTATTCGAGGAGGAACTAATGGGAGATTGCGCGTGTGAGACTTCCATGAAGGAAGCCACGGCCAGGAGGGCGGCCCTCAGTGGTATCGTGCGTCCCTGATCCTGAATAGCATCTAATTCCATAACAATGCTGGAGCCTGACGATCCTGGCTTGGTAACACTGACCACGTGACCCGCGATGCGCGATCTCTGGTTGATTTTGGCGCCAGATGGCAACGGTACCTCTTGCATCACCTCGCCTTCTATCTTTTTTCCGGCTTCGTCTTTCTTCGCATCAAGGCCTGAACTGAGCATTACAGGTATCACAGTCCCGACCGGAGGCTCCTGGGCGACGGCTATCGCTGAAAGTAGCAAACCCGTTGCTAGTCTGACCCACAGCATAATCTGTACCGCACGAGATGCGCTGCTGAATAGGTACAGGAATTCTCGGGAAATATTGAAGCGTAGCCCAGCGACAACACCGGCAACGTGCAGGTACCGCAATTGGCTGATGATTCAGTCGGAGGATGGACGCGTCGAGTCGTAAGGAACCTCAGACCATTCGAGCTGCCCGTCATGCTGCCCAAAGATCGTTTCGACAGCAACGTGTCTCGTCGAACCCTTCCGTCGAATATGATGCGGAAAAATATTCTGGCGACCCTCGAAATGGATCGCCAGTCCTGTTGCGAGCTAGTTGCCCCCAGACGTAATTCCCTTGTTCACCATCACCTTCACTTCGACCCGGCGGTTCTCCGACCGTCCTTGTGAGGTTTCGTTCGAAGCGACCGGGTTTGAGATGCCCATCGCTCCCGGGGAGACGATGTGGCGAGGTGGGACGTTGCACTCCTGCATCAGGTAATTGACTACCGCGTACGCCCGATCCTTGCTCAAGGTTTGGTTTGCTGCGGCATTTCCGGTTGAATCAGCATATCCTTTCACTTCAATGATGTACCCGGAGAGTTTAGTCGCTTCTGCCGCCAGCTTTGTCAGCGCGGCCTTGTCTTTCTGCCCGATCGTGGATTTGCCAGTGGCGAAATAAACCACGACTTGGTCTTTCACGTCGTAATCGGCCAGGTCCGAGAAACGCCTGTTTACCTCTTCCTCGTTGGCTGCGACCTTTTCTGCAGTGGGGGTCAAACCGGCCTGGATCATGCTGGCGGTTTGCAGGTCGTCTTTGCTGAAGGTAATAGTAGTTGCCTCGAGCTTACCGTCGGCGACCGGGGTAGCCTTCACGCTGACCTTGAGACCGGGGATGAGGCTTGCCCAAGACATTTGTTGCTTCCGAAGGCCAAGGCCTTTGGGTGTCTGCACCTTGGTTGAGTCGGTGAGGACAATGACCTGACTGCCCTCCGCGGTGCTCAGAGTCAGGTTATCCGCTGAACGTCCGGTGATCAGGCCCTTAACGGTTGTCTCATTTTGCCCATACGCGAGGGTCAACAACGCGCAACAGAAGACCAGGGCGAGAGCAACGGACTCGCTGATTTTTCTCATAGAGATTCCCGCTCCTTTGCACGGATTCTCGAAGCTATCGAAAGGATTCGAATCTGTGGACTGTCAATAATGCCAGGGGAACGAACTTCCTTGACAAGTTTACTACCCGCGAAAGCTTCACGGCGTTTCGGGACCTGATTTGCTCTCGCCGGTTGGGCCACGGATCTGTTGTGGCATCTCGTCCCCGGAGCTGTCCCGGCGATTGCCGACTTTCGGAACCTAACTCCGAGGGGACTAGTGGCCTGTGGTTCCGATCAATGACGCCCCACCATTTCTGCGCTGAACGTTGCCCAATATCGCGGATTGACCCGCCGCCGCAAGGATTTACAGGTGCTCGCTGACTCCAACCTCTGACAGTAGCCCATACAGCTCGATATGGCGTAAAGAAGACTAGCTGGTGCATTTAACCCAATTTTCCGTTTTGGGTAAAGGAGGTATTCCCCCATGACTGCCAACACTGCGGCGAACTCAGGGTTAGTGCGGCCCAAAAACCCCACCCCCGGCCTTGAGGATGAGATTCGCTGTCGCGCATACGAACTATACGAGCAACGCGGAGGAGAACACGGCAACGATGTCGAGGATTGGCTCCGAGCCGAAGAACAGATCACACAGAGGAGGAGCCGCCGCGTGGCGGCTTAGTAGTAGCGGAACCCAAAGGCGCGCCCTCACGGCAAGGGACAGTGAATTGCGCCAAGCCGCAATCCAAGCATACGAGTGTGAACAAGCCTCTTTCGGTCAGGATTTCGACAAACGGTCCAGATGCGAGCTAGCTCGGCCTAGAGCAATTGTCTCTTAATCCGAACTGAACGCGTGGACGGAAGCACAGCGAGGAACAGCCGTCTTGACGACTTTCTCGCCCTTAGTTTTCAAAAAGCTCACCAAACAGCTCGCGGACCCTCTCTTTGGCAAACTTCAGAGCTTTTAGTCCGCTTGGGGTGGCCGAATACACCCGCCGGATCTTGCCGTTGACACGTTGCTCTTTGGAGCGGAGCAGGCCCTTCTTCTCAAGACCATGCATGAGTGGGTAAAGCGTGCCTGGACTCAGACGGTACCCGTGACGCGCCAGTTCTTCAATCATGCCCAGACCAAAGATTGGCTCGTGGCACGCATGATGCAGTATGTGCAGTCCGATCAGTCCTGAGTAAAGGCCTTGATCGGTTGAAGAAATCGTTCGTTGCATATCGAATTTCGTTATCGCATTCCGATTATAATACCGCGAAGCATGGCACGTGACACAGCAGCCCGGGTGTCATTGAGAGACATGACACTCGTGTTTCTGAAGCTGGGCACCGTCGCGTTTGGTGGGCCCGCAGCACACATTGCCATGATGGAAGACGAGTTTGTCACGCGACGGCGGTGGCTTACGCGAGAGCAATTCCTTGACCGGTTGGGTGCGGCCAACCTGATTCCTGGACCAAGCTCGACCGAGATGGCCATCTTCATCGGCTACGAGAAGCGCGGATGGGCGGGTCTCCTGATTGCCGGCTGCAGTTTCATTCTTCCCGCCGCCGTCCTTGTGGGCGTGATTGCAGCTGCATATGTTCGCTACGGCGCTCTGCCGCAAGTAAGCGGCGTTCTGTATGCGGTCAAGCCGGTCGTGATAGCGGTGGTGGTCCAGGCCTTCTGGAACCTGTCACGATCGGGGGTAAAGTCGAGATGGCTTGGAGTAGTCGGATTGGTCGCTGCTGTCCTTTATGGAATTGGTGTCCACGAGGTGCTCATTCTTGCGATTGCAGCGCTGCTGGCTATCGCGCCGCTCCTCTACCAATACTTCAGAAGATCCCCTGCACTGCCGGCCATTGTCGGGCCGCTTTCGTTAACACCTGTGCTCGCCGCCAAGGTAGTCACAGTTCCAGTCAGTTTATTGCGGTTGTTCTTGGCGTTCGCGAAGATTGGTGCTGTTCTCTTCGGCAGCGGCTACGTTTTGCTGGCATTCCTGCGGGCCGATCTGGTGAACCGTCTTCACTGGCTGACCGAAAAGCAACTATTGGATTCCGTTGCTGTCGGCCAGGTAACACCAGGGCCGGTGTTTACCACAGCTACGTTTATCGGTTACATCATCGGCGGAGTTCCGGGAGCGCTGATATCCACCGTCGGTATTTTTGCTCCAGGCTTTGTGTTCGTGGCCCTGAGCGGTTTCCTGATTCCAAGAATTCGCCGATCGCACATAGCAGGATCAATGCTGGACGGCATAGTGGTGGGATCGCTGGCGCTGATGGGAGTCGTAGCTTGGCAGCTTGGGCGGGCAGCGATCATTGATGTACCGACGCTAGTGATTGCCATTGTGAGCGCAGTGCTCTTGTTGAGGTTTCGTGTCAATTCGGCATGGCTCATTTCTGCCGCTGGGGTCTTCGGGTGGCTGTACTCGCGCTGAAAGTTCCCGACGAACCTCGTTTGTACACGACAAAGGCGAACAGGGAAGAGATATGTCTGCGAGAATCGGGTGGCTCTATCGGGGGTGATCTCTGACGGCCTACGACGGTGATCCGAGCACTGCGGTTTTACCATGAGCGGGTGATGAGGACAGCGATTCCCTCGACACCTTTCACGCGGCATTGGTTATGCCAATGAAGGCTCACTCCGCTTGTGCGGTATTCCTGTTCGTGATTCTGACTGGATTGAAACCGTGGGCACAAGGACCGCCGTACCAGACCGACGATCCGGTGCCCGTGGACTTGCATCATTACGAGTTCTATATTTTTGGCTCGGCGGACGGAACACCCGTAGAAATGGACTCTTCGGGCCCCGCATTCGAGTTCAATTGGGGCGCGCTCCCTCGCGTGCAGCTGCATGCGGTGTTACCGTTCGGTGTGGTAGCGCCGCTCAATAATCCCATATATCTGCCCAGCGGAACCGGGCCGACCGCGTTTGGGCTGACGGATATGGAGTTGGGCGCGAAGATTGCGTTTATCAAAGAGAGCAAACGCTTTCCGCAGATTGGCAGCTTCACGATGTTTGAAATGCCCACCGGCAACGCAGGTAACGGACTCGGTGTTGGCAAGGTTTGGTACAAGCTGCCGATCTGGCTGCAAAAGAACGTGGGAAAGTGGACCTTTGACGGCGGCGGTGGGTACGCGGTGGTGCCGCAGACCGGGTACCGCAATTTTCCGTACACCGGATGGCTGGTGAAGAGAGAACTCAGCGAGAGGCTCGAGCTGGGCGCGGAGGTCTTTGCGCACGGGCGGGAAGGAACCGCACCGGCGCAGACCGAGGCCTCCACCATGGTTGACGTGGGTGGGTACTACCACTTCAAGCATCA